>JABAOC010004599.1_pt3 | contig 12525 bp, 6 predicted proteins | sample 7062161 | NCBI WGS metagenome assembly JABAOC01 (sample SAMN14538625, study PRJNA623070) | marine sediment metagenome | biome: marine biome [ENVO:00000428]; feature: marine pelagic biome [ENVO:01000023]; material: deep marine sediment [ENVO:00002113] | place: India: Gulf of Khambhat ... | reverse complement strand
GTAGTGACCACGCCAGCGGCCAGCGCAAACGTCAAAACAGTTGTATCAATCTGCAGGTTGAAATGTTGATTGCCTGATGGATCAATAACAAATCCCGTCACTGCCGCTCTTATCCATGAGGAGAATATCAATCCGAGACAGACACCCCCCAGTGACAGGATCATGCTCTCCGTGAGTGACTGGCGTATGAGACGCCACCGCCCGGCGCCCATCGCCGCCCGCACGGCCATCTCATGTTGACGGGTCGCTCCTCGAGCCAGCAGAAGGCCTGCCAGATTCGTGCAGGCGATTAGCAGGACCAGACCCACCATAGGCATTAGGAACCATAAAGATCCAGCCTTTTGTCGACGTTCACCCAATACTCCATATTGACCTTTTTGCAACAAGATTCCGGGCTGGTCAAATTCTGTCTCAGAGCGATTGACAACATGGCTGAAGAGAAGCTCCAATGATGCCTGCACCTGAACCTCATCAGCGTCTGGAGCCAGTCGCCCCATAATCTGAACCCACCATGCGTTATACGAACTTAACCGCTCATCGTCGTCCGTGAGCTGCATCTGGGCCATCATGGGCACATAGAAATCGGCCCGTTTCTCACTGTCCAGAGGACCTATGTAACGGCGAGGTAGTACACCAATGACGGTAAAACCTGTGTTGCCTACTATGAGAGTCCGGCCAATGACATGAGGATCGAGACCATAGACGCGTTGCCAAAGAGGATAGGTCAGGACGGCCACCAGCGGAGCATCAGGACGATCATCCTCAGGTGTGATTGGTCTTCCAATTAAGACCCGTGCACCGTAGCTCCCGAAGAAGTTGCCCGATACCTTCTGCCCATTTGCCAAAGTCGCAACACCGCTTGCATTGATCGTCATCTCCTGAGTGTAGGAAAAGGCAAAAATATCAGAGAATCCCTGTGCCTGTTCGGCGAAATCCCGGTATGCAGGATATGGGAAAGAGCCGCAGTATAGCTTATTTGACTTGGTGCGTCCGAAGTCACCTGTACGCTCACGAATCATGGGCCACTTATGAGTCGTATCACATGTCCAGTTGATCACACGCAACTCGTGTGGATTGTGCACGGGCAAGGACTTGTACAGGATACCGTTGATCATACTAAAGATAGCTGTATTAGCTCCAATACCCAGCGCTAATGACAACACTGCTATTGCAGTGAAACCGGGGCTCTTACGCAACTGGCGAAGCCCATAACGTATGTCATGCCATATCGTCTTCATTTATCATTCCTTCTGTATTCTTTCTTCTGTGTTCTTTATTCTGTTTTTCTCACTCGTACCTCAGCGCCTCCATCGGATCGATTTTGGCTGCGCGTCGGGCGGGTATCCACGCCGCCAGGAAGGCGACGGCGACCATAATCCCGACGGTCCCGATCACAGTGAGAGGATCGTGAGGTTCGATGCCGTAGAAAAACCACCGGCACAACCGGACCAAAGCCAATGAGACAGGCAAGCCGATGATTATACCGATGGCTGTGAGTATCAGGGCTTCCAGGAGGATCGGCCGGGCCACGTCCCAGGGACGTGCGCCCAATGCTTTACGAATGCCCATTTCGCCGGTTCGGCGTGCGACATTGTAGGCCATTAGTCCGTACAGGCCGATGCAGGACAGCGCCAAGGCGAGTAGAGCAAAACTACCAAAAAGCGATGTCATGAGGTGTTCCAAACGAAGAGACTCCTTGATAGCGAGTTTCTGTGTCGTGATCCCCTCCAACGGAAGGTTTCGGTCGATCTCAGCTACGGCCTTACGCACGGCGGGGACCAGAGACAAGGGTGGAAGCACACTGCGTATTATGCAGATCATACGGGATATGTCGTATTGCGTATGTGGTCTGTAGAAGACCGGCATAATGCCCTTGCGCAAGTCACGACATATCTGGTTGCTGCAAAGACCGACGATCTGATATTCCTCCCCTTCCCAGCCTTTGATGGCTATGAATTGGCCGAGGGGATTCTCATCCGGGAAGAACACACGTGCGAATTCCTCATTGACGATGACAACATCCTGGAAGCGTTCGGTATCCGTCACAAGGAAGTCGCGTCCTTGCAGCAGGTTGATCCCCACGGTAGCGAAGTATCCCTCACTGACGCTCAGCATACGGGCCTCGCGGTCCCTATCATCGGGGTGGCCGGGGATCTCGATGTCAGGGCTCCATCCCAATCCGCCAGTCAATGTCGTATCTGAGAAGGCGACGGACCGGACGCCGGGGATTTCCGCGATCTTCTGGCGCACCGTATCAAAGAAGCGTTGCTCATTTCTCGGGGGGGACAGGGACTTGTCAGGATCGATGGGAACCAGCAGGAGATTCTCCGTGTCATATCCCGGATCCGCTCGATGGAGATTGATCAAGGTTCGAGAGAGGAGCCCGCCGAGGACAACGAAGAGGACGGACATACTCACCTGGGCCGTGACCAACACCTTCCCCAGGCGGAGTCGGGGGGGGCCGTGGCTCCCGCTGTCCTTAAGCCCTGCCGACGGATCGGTTTTGCCGGCCCGCCATGCCGGAAGAAGACCGGACAAGAGGGTGGCGACCACGCCAACGGCCAGTGCAAACATCAGGACATTCGCATCAATCGTTAGGTCGAAATGTCGATCATTAGACGGATCGAAGATAAAGCCACTGACGGCCGCCCTTATCCATACGGAGAGAAGTAATCCGATACAAACCCCTGCCAGTGACAAGATCATGCTCTCCGTGAGTGACTGACGTATGAGGTGCCAGCGTCCGGCGCCTAACGCCGCACGCACGGCTAGCTCGTGTTGGCGGGCGGCTCCGCGCGCCAGCAGCAGGCCTGCCAGATTCGTGCAGGCGATCAGAAGGACCAGCCCCACTACGGCCTGCATGGCCAAGCCACCGGCAATCCATGCGTGGCGTTCATCTACCACTCCATGCCGAGCTTTCTGCACCAATATCCCGGGCTGGCCCATTTTCACTTGGGAACGACTCAGAACCTGGCTGAAGACAAGCTCCAATGAGGCCTGCACCTGCGCTTCGTCTGCCCCGGGGACCAATCGGCCCATGATATGGATCCACCACCAGCCATCATACCTACTTAGCCTTCCATCCTCTTCGCCCATGATCAGCGGTTGTGTCATCATAGGCACATAGAAATCGGCGTGCCTTTGGCCGGCCAGGGGACCGAGATAACGACGAGGCAGTACGCCAATGACCGTGAAGCCCGTCTGACCTACCGTGAGTGTCCGGCCGATCGCGTGAGGGTCGAGGCCAAAGGCGCGCTGCCAAAGCGGATAGGTAAGGACGGCGACCGGGGGCGCATCCGGGTGGTCGTCCTCGGGTGTGATCGGTCTGCCAATCAGGACCGGGGCGCCATAGCCCTTGAAGAAGTTACCGGAGACCATCCGGGCATGTGCCGAAGCCGGAACACCGCCAGCATTGATTGTCACGCGCTGCGCCTCGTAGGAGATGGCGAATATGTCGGAGAATCCCTGTGCATGTATGGCGAAATCTTGATACACGAGATACGGAAAGGAGCAGCAGCAGAATCCACCCGACAGACGATGGCTGAGACCCCCTTCGAGTCCGCCCGCCAAATCAGGCCGCTCGCTCTTCGCATCACACGTCCAACTGATCTGGCGCAATTCGTGTGCATTGCGGACAGGCAAAGACTTGTACAGAATGCCGTTTATCAGACTGAAGATCGCCGTATTCACTCCAATACCCAGTGCCAGTGATAGCACTGCTATTGCCGTGAAACCGGGACTTTTACGCAACTGACGAAGCCCAAAACGAATGTCGTGCCACATTGTTGTCATTATTAATTCCTTAAATACCCGTTTTTTTCAAGAGTCTTTCAGAACTACTCGTACCTTAGTGCCTCCATCAGATCGATTCTCGTCGCCCGCCGGGCGGGAATGTAACACGCCACGAGTGCTACTCCTGCGAGTAACAAGGAGACACCCACAAAGGTTAGTGGGTCAGTGGGGCTAACCCCGTACAGCAAGTTGGAGATAATTCGTGTTAAGGTAAATGCTGCAACGATACCAACAGCCAAACCAGCTAAAGTGAGTCTTAGGCCTTGTCGTAGCACCATTTTCATTACGTCACTTCTTACCGCCCCTAACGCCATGCGGATACCTATCTCGTGAGTGCGGTGACTGACCGAATAGGAAATAACGCCGTAAATTCCTATGGCCGCGAGAACCAAACCCACGGCCGAGAAGATTGTTAACAACAGTCCGCTAAAACGCGGACGAGAGACTGAATTGGACAGGAGATTCTCCAGAGTGCGGATGTTGAAAACTGGCTGATCTTTATCCACTTTACGGACCGCTTCGCGGACCGCCTGTGCCAGAGGAATAGGTTCGGAGCGGGCGCGTACCACCAATGTCATGGAGTGCCGGGGTCTTTGGAGGTATGGCACGTACATCTCCCGTCTTGATTCGGCGTTCAATCCGTAGTGTTTTACGTCCCCGACCACACCCACAATCTCTCGCATGCCTCTTTCCTCGGTCTTGTCGATAGCCAGACGCTTGCCTACTGGATCTTCATTCGGCCAGGTACGACGAGCCATCGTCTCGTTGATAATGATGACTCCTGTGCCATTTTCTGAGTCTCGCTCATCGAAATCGCGGCCGCTCAGGAGAGGAATACCCATCGCCCGGAAGTAGCCAGGACTGATCGCGCGGAACTCGGCAATTTGGTTCATGTCGAATCGACGTTCTTCAAGCCCATAACCACAGGCCTCTCCCCCCCTTAGGGGAAGACGGCTGGTCACGCCGACAGACTGTACTGGCGGCTGGCCTTCGAGTTGGTTAAGGACTTGGCGATAGAAGGAAGACACATCGTGGGATTGGGAATACCTGGATTCGGATAGCGAAATATCGGTTGTCAGAACTCGTATTGGATTAAAGCCTGGATCGACTTTTCGTAAGTGGAAAAAGCTTTTTACCATCAGTCCCGCGCCAATCAAGAGCAGCAGCGCCAGAGCCACCTCAGAAATCACCAATAGGCTTTGCACATTTCTACGGCGAGCACCGGGGGACGTGCGTCTACCACCTTCTTTGAGCCATTCGTTCAGGCCCGGCCTCAAGGCCTTCAGTGCAGGGACTAATCCGAAGGTCACACCAGTCAATAGCGAGACTGCCAGCGTAAAGCCAAGTACTTTGCGATCAACACCAATATCTTCCAGGCGAGGCACATTTGCCGGGATGAAGGTCACAAGTAGATCAATGCTCCAGAACGCTAAAAGTAATCCCAATCCCCCTCCTATTAAGGCCAACAGCATGTTCTCGGTGATTAACTGCCGTACCAGGCGCATACCTTTGGCGCCGAGCGCGCTGCGAATGGCAATTTCCTTTTCTCTGGCATTCGCTCGAACCAGCAGCAAATTAACTACGTTAGTGCATGATATCAGGAGCACAAAACTTACTGCTCCAAAGAGCACGAGCAAAGCCGGCCGAATATCGCCTACGATGTCGTCATGCAGGGGAACAACACTTATACTCCAACCAGAATCCTTCGGATAGTTATCTGGGTACTGCTCTGCAAGTCGGCGCGCGATAAGATCCATATTCACCTGTGCTTGATTCACCGTGGCACCCGGCTTGAGCCGGGCGATGGCACTGAGGTAGCGGCGCCCACGGAAGTCCAAGCTCTGCAGGCTAATCGCTATAGGCACCCATAGATCCGCATGTTCCGGGAACTGGAAACGAGGAGACATGATCCCCACCACCGTATAACTTTCGTCATTTAGCCTCAACGTTTGGCCAATGAGGTTCGGGTCGGCTCCGAAGCGGCGCTCCCAAAGGCCATGGCTCATGAGAACAACGTGATTTTGACCGGGACGATCCTCTTCCGGCAAAAACGTCCGTCCCAGCATTGGATTGGTACCAAGTACACGGAAAAAGCCCGCAGAGACACACGCCCCTCCAAGCCTTTGCGGTTCGTCCGCGCCGAGGAGATTAAAGCCCATAGGCCTGAACACTGCGATATCCTCAAACGCTTCACTCTGGTCTCTGCAATCAATGAACTCAGGTTCCGACATTGAAATACGCTCAAAACCTAACCGCAGGTAATTATCGTAGACGCGAACGATTCGGTCCGGTTGGTCATATGGCAGAGGACGCAGCAGCAAACCGTTCACGACACTGAAGATCGCTGTGGTTGCACCGATGCCGAGTGCCAAAGTCAGGACAGTCACGGCTGTAAAACCGGGATTCTTACGCAACTGGCGAAATCCATAACGCACATCGTTCCATATCATCTTCATTTGTTATTCCTTCCGAATTTTGTTTCCCCATACCCTGCATTCTGTATTCTCATTCAATCATTCGTATCGCAGAGCCTCCATCGGATCGATCTTCGCCGCTCGGCGGGCGGGGTGCCAGGCAGCCAAGGCCGCGACGGCGACCATAAGTACGGCAGCTCCAACCATCGTGAGAGGATCATAAGGCCTGATGCCATAAATAATGCCCCGGATCACGTGGACCAGAGCCGATGCAAGAGGCAAGCCGATGGCGATACCTATGGCCGCGAGCGTCAGGGCCTCGCGCAGGATGGTCCACGCGACGTCTCGCGGTCGTGCGCCGAGCGCCATGCGGATACCCATCTCGCCGGTGCGGCGAGCGACGTTGTAGGCCATCAGTCCATAGAGGCCGATACAGGACAGTGCCAAGGCGAGCAGGGCAAGACTGCCGCATAGCAACGCGAAGAGTCGCTCACCGGAGATGGACCTTTTGAACAACTGGACCTGGGTCGTGACATCTTCCAGTGGGAGATCCCGGTCGAGATCGCCCACGGCCTTGCGTACGGCAGGTACGAGAGACAACGGCCGAATAGCACTCCTCACAGTGAAGGTCATCTCACGCCGCATTCGCTGCCTGTGGCAGAAGTACATGGTCTGCCAGGCTCCGTGACGCAGGTCATGAGATACGTGGTCGCGGCATAGACCCACTATCTGATACTCAATCTCGTCCTCTTCCCAGTAAAATACCTTGCCCACCGGATTCTGACCCTGAAAAAACTTCTCAGCAAAGGCTTCATTAACAATGGCGACACGCTGAGAATCCTTCGTGTCTGTACGATTGAAGTCACGCCCACTCAACAGCCCAATTCCCAAGGTAGAAAACCACCCGTCACTTACCGTAAGCGAACGGGCCCACAGGCCTTTTTCGCCGGGACGGCCGGGGAGTGATATGCCTTCGGCCCACCATCCTCCATGCAAAAGACTACAGCGAGCGAGTGCTACAGACCGGACGCCGGGAATCCCTGCGATTCTTTCACGCACGGTGTCATAGAAATTCTCGAGATCCTTCCACGCGTGCTCTGATTCCAGGGGATTGAGTCGAAACACCAGGAGATTTTGTACCTCGAGCCCCAAATCTATCTGATAGAGATTGACAAGTGTCCGAGTCAGCAGACCGGCCCCCATGACCAGCAGCACGGACAGCCCCACTTGCGCAGCGACCAAAATCTTCCCCAGACGCAGCCGGGGCGCGCCGCGGAGGCCGCTGTCCTTGAGCCCCGCCGACGGATCGGCGTACCCGGCTCGCAGAGCTGGGAAAAGGCCGCATAACACTGTCGTGACAATCAAGATCGCCAAGGTGAATAGCAGAACGTTCATGCCGATTTGCAAGTTGAAGCGCTGCCCCCCCGTCGGACTCGTCAAAAAGCCTACGACGACAGCTTTGAGCCACAACGAGAGCACGAGTCCGAGACATGCACCTAACAGCGAAATGATCAGGCTCTCCGTGAGTAACTGGCGCATGAGACGCCATCGGCCTGCACCGATCGCCGCACGTACGGCCATTTCATGCCGGCGCGCCGCACCTCGAGCCAGTAGCAAACTCGCCAGATTCGCGCAGGCGATCAGCAGTATCACGCCGACCACCCCTTGCAGGACCCACAAGGGCCCGGCCATGTCTCGATACACCAAGAATAAGAGCCCGCGTCTACCGTCCCGCAACAGTATTCCCGGCTGTTCTATCTCAGCATTAGATGCACTCAAAGCTCGGGTGAACAGGATCTCCAAGGAGGATCGAGCCCGGGCCTCATTGGCTCCAGGCGCCAGTCGCCCCACGACCTGGACCCACCAATATTCGTATGACGTCAGCGACTGTTCGGGCCTCAGTTGCGGCTGAGCTGCCATGGGGACATAGAATTCGGTCGGATCGCCAGCCCGAGGGCCCATATGACGACGCGGCAGTACGCCAATGATCGTGAAGGGGATATTGTTTACCATGAGGGTACGGCCCACGACATTAGGATCAAGACCATAGGAGCGCTGCCACAGGCGATAGGTGATGACCGCCACCGGCTCGGCGTCAGGGCGATCATCCTGTGGCGTGATAGATCTTCCAATCAAAATCCGTGCACCGTAGCCCTTGAAAAAGTTGCCTGATACCATCAGTCCGTCAGCCACCGAGGCAACGCCGCCGGCGTTGATCGTCGCGCCCGACTCGTTCTTGTGCAGGAAAGCGAAGGCAAAAATGTCTGAGAATCCTTCTGCTTTTTCCGTGAAATCACGGTATGCAGGATATGGAAAGGCTCCGGAACGGTATCCACGAGACGAGCTAAATTGGGACGTGGCATCATCACGACGTCGAAAGCTCCCAAGTGACACTTCAGTGCCGGTCCAGTTAATGACACGCAACTGGTGTGGATCGCGCACCGGCAAGGATCGCAACAGGATGCCGTTAATTACACTGAAGATCGCCGTATTCGCTCCAATCCCCAGGGCGAGCGACAATACCGCGACCGCTGTAAAACCAGGGCTCCTGCGCAACTGGCGAAGCCCATAACGCATGTCATGCCATATCGTCTTCATTTGTCATTCCTTCTGTATTTTGTCCTTTACACTCATTTTCTTTTCCGGCTATTCGTATCTCAGGGCCTCCATCGGATCGATCTTTGCCGCCCGGCGGGCCGGGATGTAGCCGGCAAACAATGAAGCGATCCCAAGCAAAGCCACAGCCACGGCGATACTAAGAGGATCGACCGGATCGACGCCGTAAAGCATGCTGCGGATAAGGCGAGCAATGCCCAATCCCAGTAGTAATCCGATAATCAATCCCGCAATTGTAAGGACAAGTCCCTCACGAAAGACCATGCCCATGATGTTCCCGTGCGTGGCCCCAAGGGCTTTTCGGATCCCGAACTCCGCCGTGCGAGAGGCAACCATATAACCCTTGACAGCATAAATACCAAGAGATGCCAGAAACAGGGCCATGGCTCCAAACATCGCGGCCAGACGTGCGCCCATTCCTGCCATCCACACGAAAGGGTTGTTCCGGTGACAATCCGCCAGGGTCATTACTGAGACGACCGGCAAATGCGGATCCATTGCGTGGATTTCATTTTGAATCCGTCGCACAAAATCCGCCCCAATCCCGCCCGCTGAGCTCTTAAGGCGAAGGTGGATATAGACAGGCCGGCAGTCAGGTCCCATCGGTTCGTATATTTGATCTGTTTCCATCTTACTGTCAGTGACAACTCGTACATGAGATACAATCCCAACCACTCGGCGTGGTGGTGACGATGAGGGGCGAAACTCACCATACTGGATCAGACAGCCGAGAGCGTTCCCATCGGGTCGAAGCCGACGGGCCAGGCGCTCGTCGATAATCGCCACTTTTTCCGCGTCGGGAACGCCATCAAGAGGCACAAAGGTACGGCCTCGCAAAAGGGGCATTCCCACGGCCTCGAAGTAGTCTTCTGCGACGGTATACACTCTGGCCGGATTCGACGGTGGATTGGTGATAAGTTCACGTAATACTTGTTCATCACTCCGATGATCCTTCGGAGCGCCCAGAGAGTATTCGTTTACGGAACCACTGAACCTTCCTCCCTCTGCAAAGGGAAACGAGGCGGATAGACTCACCGCATGGATATCGGGCATGGATCTCAAACGCTCACCGAGCGTTTGGTAAACCTGCTGACTGCGGGCAAGGTCATAACCCGCCACGAGTGGATCGAGCTCAACCATCAGCTTCTTGTCAAGATCGAAATCGGAGTTAGCCCAGGCGGCATGCACAGCGCTGCGAGTGAACAATGTCGCACCCATCACGAGCACAACAGACAAAGCGATCTGGCACACGACGGATAAGCCTCGCGGTTGTCCTACCTTGCCGGTGGATCGGAGCACTTCGTTCTGGGACTCTTTCAGATCAGTAACGACCTCCCGTTTTGAAAGTCGCAAGGCAGGTCTTAGGCCGGAAAGGATGGCGGCGATCAGGCAAAAGGCTAACGTGGCCGATAAGACGCGAATATCGAGACTCGTTCTCAATGAGCCGGCTAAATCAATCGGAGCGTTTAACGCCCCCACCCAGGCATTCATAACGCGAGTGCCCCAGAAGGCCACGACCAATCCCAAGACCCCTCCGAGGATCGCCAATAGGAGCGACTCAATAAATAATTGTCGAATGATCCGTAAGCGCCCTCCGCCGATAGCCATTCGGATGGCGATCTCACGATGTCTGCCCGTGCCTCGAACGAGGATCATATTGGCCAGATTCAAGCAGGCGATCAGCAGCACAACGGCAGATACGCCAATCAGGAACAGACCGACTATAGGAAGTATTTTGCTATTGTCGTGAGGATTCATTGTCAACCTGCGCAGGTGGTCAAGTCTCAATGTACTCTTTACGGTCCAAGTTTTTGGACGGCTTTCCCGCAAGCGAGAGACCAAAGGTTGAAGCCGGGATTGTGCTGCAGACTTGGTGAGACCGGGCCTGAGTCGGCCCACCAGAACAGTTCCCGGATAGTTCCAGAATTCACTCGGCCACTTTTCCGGCTTCTCTCGGCCCAGGTGCCCTACAAGACCAAAGGTGCCCAAAGGAAGCCAGAGATCGGGACCGATGACTGCTGTGCCCGTGAATCGCTTCGGCGCCACGCCGATAATCCGAAAGGGTGTACCGTTGATGGTCACGTACGTACCGACAATGCCGGGATCGGACCCTTGTCGTTTCCAAGTACGGTGGCTCAGGACCACCACCGGCTCGGCGCCGTACCGCTCTTCATCGGGATGAAAGGCCCTCCCGTAAGCAGGCGTTACGCCCAGAGTCGAAAAGTAATTGGCCGAGACGAACATTCCGTAGGTACGCCGCGTGGTTTCCCCTCGCATGAGTGTGAGAATATTCAAGTCCGGATCACAAGCCATCAGGTCGCTGAATACAGGATTGCTGTCCCGCATGTCGAGATAGGCCGAATATGGGAAGGCCGTCCCTCGAACGTTGTCGGTGACGCAGACCGCCAATTGATCCGAGTCCTTTACCAGCGGCGGACGAAGGAGCAGCACATTGATCACGCTGAACATGATTGTATTGGCCCCGATGCCAATCGCCAGGGTGATCAGGGCAATGGCCGTAAAGCCCGGACTCTTGCGCAACTGACGAAGTCCATAACGAATATCCTGCCAGATCGTTCTCATCTATAATTCCTCTTAAAACTTATGTACTTCATTCTGTATTCTTGTGTTACTACTCGTATCTCAGCGCCTCCATCGGATCGATTTTTGCCGCTCGACGGGCCGGGATACAGGCGGCCAGAACAGCAACGGTAATTACGAGTAAAGAAGTTCCCACTAACACAATCGGATCTGCCGGATTCAATCCGTACAGCCCGCTCCTTAAAATTCTTCCCAAACCCAAGACGACAGGCAATCCTATACACACACCAATCACGGCCAGAGTCAGGCCTTGGCGTAAGACAGCGATCAATATATCCATAAAACTTGCACCCACGGCCATACGTATGCCAATCTCATGCGTACGTCGGGCCACGGAATAAGAGACCAGACTGTACAACCCGGCTATCGCCATTGTAAACGCCGAAAATCCGAGTACCCCTAACAACCAGGAAGCAATCCATTGTGGTAGTAATACAAAATGAACCTGATCTTTAAGGGTAGTGACACTCAGAGGGAGAATGTTCCGGTTGACCGTCTGCATGACGCGACGAATCGGTTCGGCTGCCAGTTCCGCCTTACCCTGCGTTTCGACCATCAGTGTCATTGCACTACGGGTTTTTGGTCCAAACGGTANNCCGCCTTGCCCTGCGTTTCGACCAGGAGTGTCATTTCACCACGGTCTTCTTGTCCAAAGGGTAAATACAGATAAGGTTCAGGCGGTGTGATTAAATCAGTAGTTCTGATATCCCGAACAATACCCACGATCTGATACGCCCCGCCCTGCATACTGCCAATAAACAACGACTCACCGATAGGGTCTTTATCCGCCCAGAAGCGTCGAGCGGCCGTTTCACTGATCATCGCGACCTTAGCATCGGAAGTACAATCCCTTTCATTGAACACACGCCCTTGCCGGATAGGAATACCCATGGTCTTGAAGTAATCCGGATGAATAACATTATAACGCCACTCTCTTCCCTGCTGAGAAACATCCGTATTATCACCCGGTACATAGACCTGCTTTCTTCGACCACCGCCCGATATACTGAAGGGAACGAAACTCGCCAAACTGACCTGTTTCACGGTCGGCACAGCCTCGACGTGTTCGATTAATTTTGTGTAATAAGCCTGCGCCTGATTC
>JABAOC010022433.1_pt1 | contig 12529 bp, 13 predicted proteins | sample 7062161 | NCBI WGS metagenome assembly JABAOC01 (sample SAMN14538625, study PRJNA623070) | marine sediment metagenome | biome: marine biome [ENVO:00000428]; feature: marine pelagic biome [ENVO:01000023]; material: deep marine sediment [ENVO:00002113] | place: India: Gulf of Khambhat ... | reverse complement strand
CCCAGCGGTGGTTCCCTCCTGAAGTAGGGCACCTTACATCCCACAGGACAGCCGTGGCATGAATCGCTCCAGATTTTATATTGTTGCTCGAGAAGAACGGGATTGAATAGGTCGCACATGGGATCCCACCCCAACTGCTTGTTTTTCACCCCTTCTGTAGTGCTATGATAGCGCTTGGACATCGAGACCGAATGGCCCCAGCGGCGATATTGAGCTTTATACAGTCTGGCCTCGTGGAAGAATCTTTTTATCAGTTCAAAAACCTTGTCGGGATGACGATAATTGGGGGATTTGCTTCCTTTCACGGCAATGGCTTTGAGCTTCTTGGAGCCTATTACAGCCCCCATCCCCAGTCTGGCGGCATGGTGGTAGAAGTCGTGGCACACATCGGCATTTCTCACCAGGTTTTCGGCGGCCGGGCTGATCACCATAAAACGGAAGTTCTGGTCATCAAGCTCTTCCCTTAAATCTTTCCTGAGCATTTGCTGAGATTCCACCCCAGACATTCCCCAAAGATGGGAGGCATCCCTGATCTCTACCTGATCGTCCTTGATATACAGATATACGGGTTTTTCCGACTTCCCCGTGATAAGGATCCCGGCATTATATCCAGCATGGATCAGCTCGAAGCCGAAATGCCCATTCATATTGGATTGCCCCCTGAGCATCGTCAGGGGTGATTTTGCGCTAATATTCGTGACCGAGCCCAGGAGGCCAGTGATTGGGCCGAGCCCCACGTAAACCACGTTTTCCTCGCTCAAGGGGTCCGCCTTTGGCGGAACTCGGTCCCACAAAATCTTGGCTCCCAGAGACCTTCCTCCCACGAACGTGCGCATCTCCTCCGTTATGTCCACAACCTTAGTCTTGTGGTTGGTCAAATCCACTTCCAGCAACTGAAATGTCATCGGACCCATGTCATTTTCCTCCCCAAATCTCTTCCGGCAATGTAACGACCCTGTCCTCGGGTAGGGGGTAAAGTCTTTTCATCAGGCATTTCGCCTTTTCATCGGGATGGATTCGCTCCAGGTGTTGAGGAAACATGGGGGTCATAAACTCAAGGGCTTGGTTGGGACACATCTCCACACATTGGGGCCGCCTCTGCCCATCCTTTTCGCACAGGTCACAGACCATAGCGAAATCGTGGCTCGGGGGATAAAAGCGCGGAACATCGGCAGGGCAGGCTTCCCGGCACTGCCCGCAAGCAGACCCCAGGCAACGATCCTCATCAACCACCATGTGGCCACCTTCTTCGTCGTAATGGATAACGGGAGGATCTATTGGACACGCTTTCTGACACTCCCGCTCGTCCTCCGGACACTGTGAGCAGACGTTCTGGACTGATTTCGGAACGGGAAGAAGATAACGGTAAATTCTGATCCGAGAGAGTTCGCGATTGATTTCCCCATAATGGGCCATGGAGCATGCAACTTCACATGCCCCGCAGCCGATACAGAGATCCCAACGTGGAGTAATGTAGGCGACTCCCTCCGGATAAGGCAGATTCTCTACCCCCCATCCCTCTTTTTCCTGAGATGGTGATGCTCTTTTCGAACGAGAAGATTGCCGCTTTTGCTCACCGTTCATAGAGATTACCCCCTTATGATGTCGATCCCCTTCTTGGTTGGAATTTTGTAGTTTCCCGCTTTCTCGATAATGATCAATTGGTTGACAGATGGTGGTTTGTTTGTCCCTCTTCAAAACTCCTTCTGTCTCGTTTCCCTTCATTCAGGTCAATACTACGAACCGTTGAGTCTCCTTAGCCCGGGTTCTGTTTCCGAGAGAGCCGTGGTGACCACCTTTTCCTCTCATAACCTTAGCATTTCTTCTCTTGGAAAATCAAAGAGGGACTCAACGAAGGGTATTACCATCAATATCGATCCTTGACCCGAAGCTTCACGGGTGGCTCGAGGTGCTCTCGGGACCCATCGACGATGACGTCCAGAACAGCAGGTTTATCCGAGGCTAAGGCACGTTCTAGTGCCGGAATGATCTCGGCGGGTTTTTCAACACGTTCACCGTAGGCTCCGAAGGACTCGGCGACCTCGGCCAAATTGGGAATGTAGAGTTCGCTGCCAGCAAATCGCCCCCCAAAATGCTCGATTTGCTTCCGTCGTACGTTTCCATAAACCGAGTTGTGTGGGACTACAACGACTAGGGGGATCTTATTGTCCACAGCTGTAGCCAGCTCATTCAGGGTCATCATAAAGGCCCCATCACCGGTCACGGAGACTACCGCCCGGTCGGGATAGGCCAATTTTGCTGCCATCGCCATACACCACCCACTCCCCATGCAGCTCAGATCTCCCGGTTCCAGAATCGGCGAATAGGCCTTATAGCCGTAGTAGAACCAACCGTGTGTAGCTCCTGATTCGGCCGCGAGTATCGCCTCCTTACCGAGGACTGTATTGAGGTCTCTCATGAGTCGCAGCCGATTAATGGGGACGGCGTCTGATTCCGCACCTTCAGACAAGAGCCGTTCCTCCCACTGTGCTTTGGCCTGCAAAAGGTTTTGCAAGCGCTCATCATTTTGACGTTTCGGATCCTCGGGCCTGAGTTTTTCGATCATGTCCTGCAGAACCGCCCTGACATCCCCGATAATGCCAAGTTCCATGGGAAAATTCTTTCCGAACTCAGTGGGGTCGAGGTCAACCTGGATGATCTTGACATTGCTGGGAATGATCCGGTCGGTATAACTGGCCGTGGTTACCTGATTGAATGTGCAGCCCAGGGCCAGAATGAGATCAGCATGTGAGACACAGTCCATGGCCACCGGATAGCCGACCATGCCGATGGGACCCACGGACCAAGGGTGGTCTTCGGTAACAAGACCTTTATGGCTAACGGCTATGGGAATTCCCATCAATTCAGCCAGTTCTAAGACCGTTCGTTCGGCCCGCGCCCACCGCACGCCACTTCCCACGAGTACAACAGGAGACTGAGCCCGCAGGAGAAGCTCACAGGCGCGATCAATAGATTCTGCGTCCCCCCTCACGACGGATTCGGAACGGTAGCGCTCCCTCGGCCACGCATCTCCAGGGATCTTCTCTTTTTGAATGTTTCGCGGTATGCCGAGATAAACAGGCCCTTTCCGCCCGCTCTGTGCTATGCGAAAGGCCATGCGCATGAATTCTCCGATCCGTTCCACCTGTTCGATGCGCTTGCTGAATTTTGTAATGGGCCGAAACAAGTTTTCCTGATCGATCTCATGAAAGTTAGATGATCCTTTCCCGTAGTGGGAGGTATGAATGTCTCCCAGGATAGTCACCACTGGAGAGGAATCGTGAAAAGCACCGGCTATCCCGCTCATCATGTTGGTTGCTCCCGGACCGCACGTAGCAGTACACACCCCGGGTTCCCCGGTTATCCGTGCATAGCCGTCGGCCATGAAGGCCGCGGCTTGTTCATGTTGGGTGCGCACATAGCGTATCTCAGGAGATCTGTAAATCACATCCAGAAAATCCAGGATGGAACTTCCGATGACCCCAAAGACAAATTTTACCCCCTCGGCCTTCAGACAATCCGCCATGATCTCGGCGCCGCTTTTCAGCTCTTTTTTGTCCATTATTTTGTCCGTCCCGCTGTCACAACGTACTATCCGCCCAGGAACCCGGGCCTTTCGAGGGCCTCACGGGTCATCATCACATCGATGACATAGGGTTTGTCGCTTTTCAGCCCCGTATTCACGGCCTCCTTCAGTTCGTCCAATCGTTCAACCTGGGCCCCATCGGCCTTGAAGAGGCGTGCCATTTCTCCAAAGGGAGGATTATCGTGATCGCACATGTACCGCCCTTCGAACTTGGCTTTTTGATAGGCCCGCACATTTCCGAATCCAAAATCGTTGAAAACAATTACGATCACGTTTATATGCTCCCGCACCGCGGTCTCTAACTCCTGACAATTGAGCAGAAAGGCACCGTCTCCGTTCAAACATGCGACCGGACGTTGGGGACAAGCCACCTTCACCCCCAAGGACATGGGAAAGCTCGCCCCCACGGATCCGAAATTGTCAGGATAGTGAAATGTATCGGTTTCAAAGAACTCGAAGTGGCGCCGAACGTGCTTTGCAAAATTGCCTCCGTCCACGACGATGATCGTCTCAGGGGGCAATAGTTCCCTGACGGTTCGGGCGATAGCCTCAGGCCGGAGAGGGATGGCCCCGAAGTCGATTTCAGAATCCCGTGCCTTGTGACTCTCTCCCTTGATCCCTTCAACCATTTCCTTCAAGCCAAAACGGATTTCTTTTTCCCTCAACTTATTGAGAAGTCCCTTTATGACCGCTCCCACATCGCAGACCACCCCGATCTCAACCGGATAAATACGCCCCACCTCTTCCGGATCGATGCTGACATGGACAATTTTGGCCTTTTGGGGAATGACCTCGAAATTGTAGCGCGTGGATTGGTAGTCGAATTTCACACCCATCGCCAAAATGAGATCGGCTTGCTTCATAACCGCATTGCCCGCCTCACCTCTTCCCTTCCCGATCAAGCCCACACCTAGCGGATGTGTGATGGGGAAGGCATCCGGTTGGTCCCGTATGGTGGTAACGGGTACCTCCAGGGTTTCAGCCAGTTCGACCAGCAATGTGCCTGCTCGGGACCACAGAACTTCCCCTCCAGCAAGGATGACGGGAAACCGGGCCTTTTCCAAGAGATTCACTATTTCGTCTACAATCTCATCCGGGCAGGCTGTGGGAACGGCTGAACGATACCTTGATGGATCGCTCGACTCGTAGTTCAAGGTGCCTCCGGAAACATCACTGGGGATGGCCAGATGAACAGGGCCTTTGCGGCCGGCAAGTGCAATCCGAAAGGCTTTCCTCAGCATCTCGGGAATCTTATGGGGCTGGTGTATGCAGGCACTCCATTTGGTTATGGGTTTGAAAACTCCCACTTGATCAATCTCGTGAAAGGAGTCTCTTTCCAGAATTTTGTGGTCATGCACCCCGGTTATGGCAATCACTGGAACCGAGGCCTTATAAGAAGCTGCTATGCCGGAAACCAGGTTAACGGCCCCAGGCCCGACGGTCGACAGGCATACCCCTGGCCCTCGGGTGGTCCGGGCATATCCATCCGCCATGAAGGCAGCCCCCTGCTCGTGCCGGGTCATAATGGCTCGGATGGGACTTTGGTAAATCTCATCTAGTATGTCGATGATCTGGGATCCCGGCAGATGAAACACGTGCTCAATGCCTTCTTCTGTCAAGACTTCGACCGCAGCTTTGGCACCGGAAATAGCGGTCATACTTCCTCCTTGGGTGGCTGTGCTTGGGAATCAAGTCCACGTGTCATACCCTGTTCAGCCTCGAAACGCGCGCATATCTTTCCACGTGATGCGACCTTTGAGCTGGGATGCGCCGCAGATGACGTCCAATTCGGCGTGGATGCCCCCAGCTCATCCTCTCGCCACCCCAGTCCCTGATAGCGAGATTCAGGGACGAACCCTTTTCGTTCTTCTTCGTCTCCACCTCGGTGGAGTCGGCTACGAGTGCTCCCCCATTGGGTTAATAGGCCCGATTTACTTCACCCCATATGCCCGCTTAACGGTAGCGACCACATCAGGAGGCAATTGCAAAATACCCTTTGCCCACGCCTCGGCTTCCTCAGGACCGATATAGTCCATCGGCCTTTCCGCCTTTTCCGCTATCTTCAGAGCCTCTGGGTCATTGCAAGCCTTCTTGAAGGCATCCTGGAGTATCTTCAAGCGGTCTTGGGGAATTCCGGGCGGACCTGCAAATGGCCGGCCCACCAGTTGTATGCCTCGCAAAAGGTTGACCACCGGTTTGTGTCTTTCTTCTTTAAGCACGTCTTCAATAAACGGCACATCCTCGAATCCAGGCGGTTTCTTTTTTCCAATGAACAATACGACGCGTCCTTCACCACTATCAATGATTGTCTTACGGCTGTAAAATGAACTCCAAATTGCGTCGGCTTCACCGCGCAATAAGGCCATCTGCATCTCAGCTCCCGAATAACCCGTCCCGATCGAATAATTCTTGAAACCCAGCGCCTGAAAAAGGACCAGGGGATTTAAATACGATACGGTGCCGAGCCCTGTCGACGCCAGCCTCACCTTCTTATCGGCTTTCAGGACATCGTCAAGGTTCTTGTACTTCTTGGGATTCGCGATAAAGCAATAGACCTCGTCGGTAGGAGAACCCAACCAGCTTAATTTGCCGAAGTTAAATTTGACCCCCTTAAACCCGACTACTTGGGCCATACCCACGGCGCGGTTGAAGGTGGCAATAGTCAGGCCATTAGGCTTAGATACATACATCTCATTCGTGCCGATAATATGTCCCGCCCCAGGGACGTTCTTGACGATTATCGTGCTTCCGGGGAGATACTTCTTCATGAATTGAGCTATGAACCGCGCGTACCAATCGTAGCCGCCACCGGGTTTAGTAGCGGCAATTATCTTTATTACCTTGCCCTCGTAGAAAGGTTTAGCATAGCCCGTAACCAAAGGCATCAGCACCCATACCAATACCAGGGAAAAAAGCACTATTTTCTTTTTCATCACCAATACCCCCTGTTAGAGTTAAATGATCCAATCCATTCCGCTCTTGTTCTCCTCTGTCTCTGTGTTGCTATCACCTCCTTTCGTACAATTTCGGCATAGATCTTATTGGTGTGAATTACGTTCTACCATGAAAGCCCAAGGAATCCACCAAACAGGGATACCTTCATGCCAACGGAGAAGGTAATGTAAACTAAGAGCCAAATACTTGCGGTGTACACTGCCACGACTTTCCAGTTTTCAAGCCCGAAAACGCGCATGAACAGAATTGTAAACACTACTATCGAAACCCAGAAGCCGAAAACTAAGATTATGCTAAAAAATATAAGCACCCACAGGATCATTATTCCCTCACTCCTCGGGGTGGCTTTTTGCTTTTCCACCTTAAGAGCTGCCCTTGGATCATCCTCCTTCGGTGCAACTTCATTTTTTTCCTGATGAAGTGAACCTCTGATCTCCAAAATTAGGGATAAGACGGAGATGATTACGCCAGAAACAACAATCAGCAGGGGAAATAATCGTGCCTTTACCGACCAGTCTTTGCACATATAGAGAGCCACTGCAAAAAGGAGCAAAACTCCAAGGGCAAAAATAACTTCTCCTCTCACTTTCATGCTTCATCCTCCCTTACGTGTTTCTCTTACTTCGTCTCTCCCCGCGGGCGTGCCATATCGAATAGCAAAGCGAGAGAAAGGCCATTATCAGAAGCACCGCTACTATCGGGCGCATGAGGAAAGCAAACCCCCAAGCCGCGAGGGATTTATGGAGATAATCCTCGGCCAGATGCCCAAGAATGAACCCGAGTACCATTGGTGGCCTGGGGTATTTCCACCTCTTCATCCCATACCCCAACAAACCGGTACAGCCAACTAAAACCATATCCTGCCAGTGTCCCCTGATCAGGGCAGCCCCCACCCCTGCCAGCACCATAATCGGTGGAATGAGCAAGCTGCCGCGGATAAATGCCAGTTTCCCCATATATCCACAGAGCGGGTACAGGGTAACCGCCCCTATTATGTTAGCAATGACCATGACCCAGACCATACCCCAAACGAGGTCAAGATGCTCAGTGATCATCCGGGGGCCCGGATTCAGGCCCAGAATGAGAAAAGCCCCCAGGAGAATAGCCATCCCGCTGCTGCCGGGTATGCCAAAGACAAGCGTTGGCAGTAATGCGCCCCCTTCCTTGGAGTTATTTGCCGTCTCGACCCCGATGACGCCTCGTATGTCCCCCTTGCCAAAGTTTTCACTGTTCTTACACGTTTGCACGGCGTGTCCGTAACAGATCCAGGTTGCAACATCGCCTCCGAGCCCGGGGATAATTCCAACAAAGGTGCCGATAACCGCCGTCCGTAGCGATAGCCACCACTCACGGAAGACCGCCTTGGTTCCCTCCCACAGTTGGCCAAAGCGCATCTCAACGTCAACTTCGGCAATTCTACCACCCCTGCCCCGTGCCCCCAGGTCAATCATCTCGGCAAAGGCAAAAATCCCCAGAACTAGGGTGACGATGTGTATGCCGTCCCACAGCCACAACTGGCCGAAGGTAAAACGGCCCACCCCGGTATGGGGGTCCAGGCCAACCGTGCCGAGTAACAGCCCAAGCAGAGCAGAGATGAATCCCTTAGCTATGGACTCACGGCTGAGGACGATGATAAATGTCAGACCAAACACGATGAGCGCGAAGACCTCGGCGGAGCCGAAGGCCATGGCAATGGGCCTGAGAAGAGGGATCAAGACCGCCAAAACGGCTGCTCCTATTATCCCCCCCAAGCCCGAGGCGGCTAATTGGGCTCCCATGGCCTCCCCAGCTCTCCCCTGTTTGGTCATGGGATAGCCATCAACGATGGTAGCCACGGTCGGCCCAGTTCCGGGTATGGCAAAGAGGATGCCCGGTATGGAACCCCCGGTATGTACCACCGAGTGCATGGCTAGCAGGAAGGCAAGCCCTGCAAATGGGTCCATACCGAAGACAAAGGGAATCAGGAGGGCAAGCCCCAGGTTACCACCCAACCCCGGAACTGCTCCAAAGAAGTTCCCTAAGAACGTAGCAAATAGAATCAGACCTAGGATCGGCAAGGTGGTAGCTTGCTGTAGTCCGCTCCACATTGATTCAAGCATACTGAGTCCCCCTTCACTTTCGGTTTGATCGTCCTGTGCAAGAGCTCATGATTCTGCTGTGCTCTTTGAGGTCGTTATGTCCATTCATTCTTTCTCCTGCCTATCTTTCAGCCGTTGGGCGCCGTAATGGTGTAAACTCCCTCATTCTATTTTGGCTGTCGAGTTTTTTCCTGTCAGTATCACGGCCGTGCGTGCGTTGTCAACATTGTTTTTCCTTATGCTATTTATAAGAAATAGTGATACCTCTCAGGAAAGAGATGGAATAGGAATGAGAAGATGAAGATAATCTTTGGGGCGATTAGGGAGAGGGGACAGGTAATCCCACAGGCACAACTATACGTGGAATCGTTCACCACATTGCTATTGAAGCGTCAGGGAGTACGTGGGTGAAGTCCCCATATGAATGTCGGTGTTGTGGGCAAACGGGAGCCCCATTCCTCCCGCGTAAGTTTCTGGCTCTCCTTCGAAAGACCTTGACTGGAATCGTTGAAGGTGAGGCGGTTTTTTTAAGCAAAGCGAATGCCGGACTTTTCGTGATAGTACGTCCAAACCTTTTCGAACGTGGCCTGGCGCCAGATGTGCTCACCCGCCCGGAGCTCATCTTCCCGCAGCAGGCGTGGCTGGCCCATTTTATAGGCATCAAAGAGCATCTTGGCATTATCCTCAAGGTAAACTGAGCCGAGAAAAGCCCCTTTGACGCTCTCCGCAGCCACCACCGCTCCGTGACCACGCATGATGGTCGCCCGCCGTGGCCCCAAAACAGCAGCCAGGGCGTCGCCCTTCTTCACCGTGTTGACGTGGCTGCAATCATCGTACACCGGCACCCCGGCGGCGAAGATAGCCCCGTGATATATCACCGGCACATATTCCTTTCCGGCCACGCTTAAGGCGGTGGTTACCGGCGGATGCAGATGGGTTACCGCATTGACGTCCGGGCGGCGACGGTAAATGGATGTGTGGATGTGTATTTCCAAGGGGAGGTCCACACCCTCCTCCAAGGGCTCGCCCGACAACCTGGTCTTGACGATATCCTGAGGACTCAAGCTGTGACGGCTTGCCCCCCAGGGGTTGATGAGGACGGTGTTCGTCCTGGGAATCCTGGAGCTCACGTGTCCGCTGAAGTCAATAAGCCCCAGATACTCAAGCATGCGGATACACGTAGCCACCTCGATCCGCAGGAGATCTTCGTTCATGGAATCGCTCCTCCTCTCCATCGTGTATTGTGCGTCTTTACATAAGTGGATACCTCCCTATTTCATGATTCTGTTAATTTCGGAAAACGCGGGATTCGGCGGTAAGAGGGGCTTCAACCAACCGCTCGTAGGCTTCCCCCTTTTTACAGGGGCGTTTTTTGTGCCTTCCCGGTTAAAAGAACTTCTACTGGCACGACATCACCGACCTTTAAGGGGAGAACATCCCTAATCCTCTCCGAGGAAATAATCTCGAGTTTGGATTCGGGATAGTCAGGCACCTCGGGAATGATGAGAGCCCCCTCTATTTTCCCGCATACTGAAACGTGAAAGCACCTGGCCGCGCAAAAGCCTGGTTCGGCAGGAATGATTTCGATGCCCTTTCGCCGCTTGATTTCCTGCAGTTTTTCCAAATCTTGAGCATCGATGATATCGAGATTAAGGGTCCCCGGATAGGGGTCAATGCCAAGCTTAGTGATAAATTGCTCCCTGACCCAAGGGATATGAGTGAAAAAACTGGATTCCCTTAACCCTTCAGCAACTCTTCCTCTTAACAGTATTGACACAGGGGGAGGAGATTCCATAAACTTTCAAAGTGCCGAAAGTAAATCATTGAGCTTCGTTCTTATTTCTTCCTCCAGAAGCTTTCCTCCGTAGGTCAAGGTTCTTTTCAAAACGCTACGGAATTCATCCCGGATATCCTCCTTCATATCATCAGGGAGGCCCGCGTACATCCCCTCTATGTTGCTCACCCAGTTATGGAGGGATTCCACCTTTTCCCGTTCGTAAAGATAGCCCTCGAGGGAACCAGCCTTAGCGGCGAACTTGAATAATACTTCATATTCTCCCACTATAATCCTCCTCGTTTTTCTGTAACTTACTCTCCAATTTACTCAGATACGGAAGGAGCGAGTTCAAATCATCTAAAACGTAATCTGGCCCACGCTCAGCAAGGAGTTTCTTCCCGGCAACTCCGGTGCAAACGGCTATTGTCCTCACTCCTGCTCTCTTCCCAGCTATAATATCGACGGTAGAGTCCCCAACAAACACGCATTCCTCCGGGGATAGGCCCAGCTCCTTCATACATTTTGTCACGCCGTCAGGGGACGGCTTAGCACGGGCTTCGGCGCCAGTAACCATTACGTCAACGAATTGATTGATATTCAATCTGCGAAGCTCAAGCCATTTGCGTTCCCCTTGAGACTTTCTCCCCGTAACTATCCCTATTTTGACTCCTCTTTGTTTGAGGGATTGAAGGGTTTGTTTTACCCCAGGCTTCAGCAAAACTTTCTGCGGTTCCAGTTCGAAGTATGCCTCGCGTATCACATCCCCACATGCCTGCCGGTTCCCGTCTTCTGCAAAAACGGAAGGATACAGCTCTAAAAGCATTTCACCCAGCCTAAGGCCTTCGTCCAAGAAGTGGGCTATTCTTTCGCCAGTTACTGGCTCCATCCCAAACTCTCTTGTTCCCGTATTAAAGGCCTCTGTAAGGGCGCCCAGTGAATCAATAATTGTCTGGTCGAGGTCAAAAATGACCCCTTTTATCTTTGGTTGACGGAAAGGTATCATCAACATTCCCCTAGCAGTTGTCAGGCATTCTCCTTTAGGGCTCGTATAAGGCACTTCGACCCAGCTTCGCATGGTGCTCATCCGAAGCTGATCATATCAAGGGTCGTGAAGGTGAAAAGTCCGGCTGCTTGAGTGGGCAAGACGGTAAATTGAAAAAGGGTATATTGTTGCTCATATTCGGTTTCTGCCGCCAGCCCGTCAATGGGAATAACGACTTTATACTTGAGTTCCCTGGTGGCCTTTGTGGCCGTATTAAGGACAGATACATTGGAGCGGTATCCTGTGATGACAAGCGTGTCCACATCGAAGAGACTGAGGAAACTTTGCAATTCTCCACCTGCGAACTTATCAAATGAATTGGGAAAGATGACCGGCTCCGACGGCCTTCTCTCGAGGACGGAATACACCTGCCCCTCTGGCGTTCCTTTGAGGCGTGTTGAAATGGTATAAATAATCGGGAGACCTACCTCCCGCGCCCTATCCAAGAAGGTCTTAATCCTCTGCCCGAGCTTATGGCAAGCTAGCTGAGGATCAGCACACCGTTGGCTGATGTCAAGAACAAGGAGGGCGCTTTTCTCAACGGTTATTGTTACTGATTGGGGTTGCGGTAGTATTGGTTCTGGCTTGCTCATGCAGTTTTCCCCCCTTTTCCAGTTGTTTAGTGCCAGTAGTCATAGGCAAGTGCTCTCATTCGCCCCGTCCGAGGTGGTGTAGATAAAGATACCGTCTTGCATGCGGATGGAGTGTGGAGCCATTGCTCCGGTTCTTTTCCGCAGGGTTTGTATGTCCAGAACCGATCACTTCGAGGATGGCGCTAAGCTTCAAGGGGTAGTTAAAACCGCCGAAAACACACGATACATTAGTCTATGAAGGAAACCTCATGAAATCGAACCGTTGCGACTCCTAAAGACATGAATTAAAGTTTTTCGACAGCCTCAATTCCCCCCGCCGAAGACACCAAAGTCCTTCCCGCTTGCATGAGGGTAATCTCGAAATGTGAGGGATTCAGCCGAGAAACGTGAGCACTATTCTTCTGAGAGAAGGCCCCCATTCATTCCTCATATCCCGGCGCATTTTCAATCTGTTCCATCCAGTTGAAGCCGATAGCCTTGGGTATGCGGCTCGTGGTG
>JABAOC010010554.1_pt1 | contig 12532 bp, 9 predicted proteins | sample 7062161 | NCBI WGS metagenome assembly JABAOC01 (sample SAMN14538625, study PRJNA623070) | marine sediment metagenome | biome: marine biome [ENVO:00000428]; feature: marine pelagic biome [ENVO:01000023]; material: deep marine sediment [ENVO:00002113] | place: India: Gulf of Khambhat ... | reverse complement strand
GGTGTGTCCTTGGCCACCACGGTGGTCTTGCCCACCGACTGGCCGAACTCCTGGGCGATGGCCAGGGTCTCGTCGCTGGTCAGAATGGTGCGCACCAGTTCGAGGAGAGGCATCACCGGCACGGGATTGAAGAAGTGGATGCCCAGCACCTTGTCGCCGCGTTGGGTGACGGAAGCCATCTCGGTGATGCACAGCGACGAGGTGTTGCTGCCAATGATGGCCTCGGGCCGCAGGATGCCATCCAGTTCGGCGAAAATCTTTTTCTTCAGTTCCATGTTCTCGATGGCCGCCTCGATGACCAGATCGCAAGGGGCAAAGTCAGCCGTGTCTGTGGTGCCCTTGACGCGGGCCAGGGCGGCGTCCATTTCCTCTTGGGTGGCTTTGCCTTTGGACACANNCATGCCCTTCTGCAGGAACTCGTCGTTGATTTCGCTCACGACCACGTCGTAGCCAGCTTTGGCGCAGACCTCGGCGATGCCGGAGCCCATGAGCCCGCAGCCGACCACACCTACTTTTTTGATCTCCATCGTTTCCTTACCTCCTTGTAAAGTTTATGACGGCGAAAGCCGCGATTTACCTCAATTGACAAGAGGTTGGCTAAAACAAGCTGGAGATTTGGAGGGGAACGCTGTCAACGGATTTCTGCAACGGATTGAACGGAGATCACCATTCGTGCAGCGATTTCTTCATCCCATAACCTCCTCTACGAGCGAATGAGCGCTACGATCTCGTCGATCACTCCATCCACGTCGAATTCGTCAAACTCTTTGCCGTGCAAAGCCACATATCTGTCGTCAACCATTTTGAAGAAGAACGCACCAACGCCATTGTTGTAGTAGTCGCGCAATAAGCAAAGCCGCTCAAGTATCTGCGCGGGCCGATCACGCCCCACTACCAGAAAGGCCCAGAACGAGTAGAAGCGAGGTGGCGAATCCTTGATCCATTTCTGCCAGTCGCCCACCCGAGTGCCGCCGTAGCGAAGTTTGAGGTCAACAGGAGTGTACTTCACCTCCTTGAGCCGCTTCTCTATGTCAACGCTTCCTCCTCGGTCAGGGCGCCAGATGCCCTGGGGTGTCCAGTGCCCCCTGGTGCCCAGCATCTTGGCCTCGCCGACCACCAGCGGTGTCCCATCAGGCTGCAGGTAGACCATATCGGGCCGGTGGATTCCCGTCAATCCTTGGAGTTCGCGGGAACCAGAGGTGGCACCGGTGCGGGTTTCAATGATGCTGGTGATCACACGCTGCCAGTAAGAGCCTTTCTGCCGATATGTGCCCTGATCGAGTTCGCCCCTCACCCAAAGATCGTTGTAAGTCTGTGCGACGATCAGGAACTCCTCTTGGAAGTCCCTGAAACGGGCGGCAGGAGTGGCAGCGATGTGGGCGAGTAAGTCATCCCAGGTAGTCATTGATGTAGACTTCCTCACATTAGGTGTTGCTGTGTGCGCGGCTCATGCGGCGTCCTCGCAGCGAGTGGTACGTGAGACGCAATTGCCGCAGGGCATCTTCATCAAGGGCGAGTTGCCCTTGCAGCAGGATGGCATCGCCTATGGCCAGCGCTTTGTCGAAAGCGCGACGACGGAGATGAGCGTCAATCTGGTCAAGCGCGGTGAGCAGGTGTTGCCGCGTGGTTTCATCGGCTGGCTCAATCAGTTGTGTGCGCTCGCTTTCCTTCGTTTCCAATTTGAGAACGCCTCCTCCGTAACTTCGTCCGACCAGTTCAGCGCTGAGCATGGTGAGGGTGTTGTAGAATGAGGCGACTCGCAGGGCAACCGCTTCGGGTTGGTCGTCCTCGAAGTAGACGCCGTGGATTAGATTGTGGTTGACGGCACCGGCGTGGTTGGCGATGAGACGGGGAATCTCATGCGCCATATAAGTCAGAAAGGCAGGCGGCACACGCACACCTGGCACGCCGTACCAGGGGGAACGGGTACGGCATTTGTAGCCCTTGTGGACGCCACGGGCGACACCGTCAGTAATGTAGCGCCAGACACGGTGCTGTTTTGCTTGTCTCGGCTCCTCTCGGCAGTCGAGCAGGAAGCTCCGTGCGCCAGTATCGCGCAAGGTAGCCCATTCCTCGGCGGTGAAGACCGCGCCGGGCATAAGACGTGCCTTTGGCGCAGCCGGTCGCAGGAAGCGAGGCTCAATTTCCCACCAGCGAGCCGCAGTCTCGGTCAGTAGAAAATAATCGTTGTTGCCGGTGACGACGCCGATGTCCACGGCGGCCAATTCATCCAGAGGCCGCACATCGGCCCGCTCTACCAGGCTTTCGTACAGGTCTATGCTCTCGTCGGCGAGTAAAAAACGCGTCCACTTGTCTTCTCCGATACATTCACAGCGCAGCGGCAATCTATCTAACTCCTTCGCCAGGTCGGCTAGCCCCTCCAGGTTTTGCAGTCTGACAACTCGCAAACCGCGTGTCTGCCCATCCGATTCAGCCAATAAGAGCACAGTGTCTTCCAGAGCGCCAGGAAAGACGCGCTCCTCGAAAGCGACCACAGTGACGTTGGCAAAATGATCCAGCAGGAAGCGACGCACCGGCCTTGCATAATCTACCTGCAGGAGTTCGGCGGGGACGACCATTGCCAGCCTGCCACCGGGCTTGAGGAACGAGACGGCGTGGACCAGATAAGGCGCCCAGGCGCTGGTCAGGCGTGTCAAGCGGACACCTGCTCGTTCGGCTGCTTTCAGCGCCCGCCGGCGGGTGTCACCGGTGAAGTGATGGTAACGGATGTAGGGCGGGTTACCGAGCACGACGTCAACGAGCGGCGGCCCGAGAAGGTCGGGGAAGACCTGGAAAAAATCCTCGCAGATCAGATCGTAAGCGCCAAGACCGGATGTCCGCTGCAGCGCGTCTCTGGCTCTCTCGCAGGCGCGCTGTTCCAGTTCCACGCCGTAAATCTGCGCAGTTGTCTGGGCAGCGGAGGCGCCGAGTTGGCACAGGCGATGGTAGGCGGTCAGCAAGAACACCCCCTCACCGCAGCCGGGGTCGAGCACGATGTCGTCACTTCGGCGCACGGCCCAACCGACAAGAAAGTCGGCCATCGCCTCGGGCGTGTAGAAGGCCCCAAGTTGTTTCTGCTTCGCAGTCATCTCACACATATCCCAAAAGTGATTCCGACGAGTGCACGGTCTGGACCTGAAAGTCCTCACATTGGTATTATACCAGCTTTCGACGGTCTTGACAATAGGAATCACGAATGGCACGAACGGGCGAATTTCACGCCTGTACCGCAACAGTGGTGAATGGGGCTCCATCATTGCGAATGAAATTCGTGTCATTCGTCCCTTCGTGGTATTCGTGTTCAAAAACAAAAGAGGCTGGCCTAAAGCCAACCTCTCTATTCACTCACAACATAGGACGTCAGAATACCATTGAAGACAGGACCTCAACTATTCGGATGGCAGGCCACGAAATGTCCACTTTCGACTTCTATGAGGTGAGGCTCTTCCCGGCTACACATCTCCTTGGCAGAGGAGCATCGCGGGTGGAAGCGACAACCGCTTAATCAGCGCGTATGCGGGGGTCCAAAGCGTCGCGCAGGCCATCTCCCAGCAGGTTGAAGCCCAGAACCAGGAACATGATGGATACTCCTGGGAACAAGACCATCCAGGGGGAAGTGAAGATGTGGCTCTTGTTGCGGCTCAGCAACAGGCCCCATTCCGGAGTGGGCGGCTGGGCTCCCAGGCCCAAGAAACCAAGGCCGGCAGCGTCGAGGATGGCGGTGGCGATACCCAGGGAGGCAGCGACGATGATCGGGGAGAGGGCATTGGGTACAATGTGTCGCCAGAGAATCCGGCTAGAGCCGACCCCGATGGACTTGGCGGCCAAGACGTAGTCCCTGCCGCTCTCGCCCAAGACCGCGGCCCGGGTGATTCGGGCGAAAGTGGGAATGGAAACGATGCCCACTGCCACCATTGCGTTGAACAGGCCCGGTCCGATGACCGACACGATGGACAGGGCCAGCAGAATGGTGGGGAAGGCGAGCATGATGTCCATCACACGCATGATGACGTTGTCGGGGAGCCCACCTGCGTAGCCAGAGATGGCCCCCAGGGTTGATCCCACAATTATGGCAAAACCTACCGCGAAGATACCCACCTGGATTGATATACGAGAGCCGTAGATGATGAGGCTCAACATATCGCGACCTAGATCGTCGGTCCCCATCGGGTGCTCCAGGGAAGGAGACTGTTTCCGGTCCCGGGGAAAGGCCTTGAAGACCCCGTTCTCGTTGGGGTGCTGTTGTGCCAGGGCAGAGGCGAAAAGGGCTATCAGCATCACGCAGGCGATGATGGCAATCCCAACGAGCGCCAACTTGTTACGCATCAGGCGCCGTAAGGCATCACGCCAGGGAGACCGAACTGCCCCCCGCCACTGTGTTTCATCGGCCAACGTTATAGGGAGATAGGCGTCACCAGCGGTATCTTTCTCGTCCTTTTGCATCGTCGCCAAGGAATCATTCATAGTGGATGCGAGGGTCGAGCCAGGCGTAGGAGACGTCCACGAGAAGGTTCACCAGGACAAAGATAAGGGCAAACACCAGAACACCGGCCTGGACCACGGGAAAGTTACGAGACACGATGGCATTGACGATCCAGCGGCCCATGCCAGGCCAGGCGAAGATCGTTTCAGTGAGAATGGCACCGGCCAGCAAGAAACCGGTCTGGAGCCCGATGACCGTCACGACCGGCAGCATGGCGTTCTTGAGAGCATGCTGGACCACCACCATCCTCTCCCTGAGCCCCTTCGCCCGGGCGGTCCGTATGTAGTCCTCACCCAGCACATCCAGCATGGCCGAGCGTGTGATTCGGGCAATGAAGGCCGTGGGAATGGTGGAAAGGGCCATGGCCGGGAGGGCCAGGTGGTGAAGGGAGTTGGTCAGTGCCCGAGAGTTACCAGTCAGCAGACTATCCACGACGTAGAGGTTGGTAATCGTCCGCAGCTCAACCTCAGGATCAAGACGCCCAGTGGTCGGGAACCAATCCAACTTAAGACCGAAAACCCAGAGCAACATGAGCGCCAGCCAAAAGATGGGCATGGATACCCCAACCAGGGAGCCGAACATGGTGGTCAGGTCAATGAACGTGTTGTGTCTATAGCCGGCCAAAGCTCCCAGGGGGACACCCACCAGCACGGCGATGATCATCGCCGCCAGTGCCAGTTCAATGGTAGCCGGGAAGAAGAGACGGAGTTCTGTGGCTACCGGTATGCGAGTCATAATGGATCGTCCCAGATCGCCCTGGGCGAGCCGCAGCAAGAACCGACCGTACTGGATCGGCAGCGGGTCGTTCAAACCGAGGCGCTCCCGCACAGCCTCACGCATCTCGGGTGTGGCGTGTTCTCCGGCCAGCGCGGACGTTGGGTCTCCCGTCAGCAATAACATGCTGTAGGCAAAGAAGGTAACCCCTATGACGACGGGGATCAGCAGGATGAAACGACGAAGGATATATTGGGTCATAATCTCACTGCATGTGATTCACGATAAAACAAATGAGTCCAACTTTCGATGAAGGGGCATGGATTAGGGGACCGGGGGGGCGTGCGCCCCCCCGGTTTGTTTCAGCCTTACTACTCTACTCTTTCTCGATGTAGCTAAGCATTTCGCGAACTGGGCTGGGAACATAACCTTTGATGTTGGCCCGCAGTAGAGTAGGCGGAGTGCGGTGCACAATCGGAACACTAATGACCCGATCATGGAGAAGCTGGTTGGCCTCCTCGTACATCGCCTTGCGGGTCTCAAAGTCGGTCTCGGCCACAGCATCCCGCAGCAGTGCGGCGATTTCTTCGTCGGGGGGCAGACCGCCACCCTCTCCATCGTTGTTAAAGCTGGTGTCGCCACCGCCGAAGAAGACGGCCAGGAAGTTGTCGGGGTCGCCGTTGTCGCCGACCCACCCCAGCATGAACAGGTCGTGCTTGGTCCCGTCTTCCTCCAGGTCACTGAGGTAGGGATCGGGCCAGGCCGGAGACTGGATCTCGGTGTTGATACCGATCTCGGCCAGCATGGCCTGGATCAGCTCCCCTGTCGGCTGGGGCTGAGGATAGTAGGCCCGTGACACCGGCATCACGTAGAAGATGGCCGGGTCAGGAATCTCCACCCCCTCGTCTATAGCCTTCTGCAGGTACTCTTGAGCCAGCGCGGGATCGTAGGGGTAGTCCTCGATGGCGTCATTGTAGCCCCACAGACTGGGCGGCTGGAACTCTTTGGCCGGCTCGGCGTCGCCTGGGTAGAGGGCGTCCACGATGGCCTGCTTATCAATGGCGTGGGCGATGGCCAGCCGCGCGTTGATGTTCTGGAGCCACTCCTTGCCGTGGTTCAGACCCAGGTAGCCGACGTTGAAGGCAGGGTTGTAGGCGACCTCAAGGTTAGGGTCCTCTTTGGCGACACCGATGTCATCAGGGCCGGGGCTGGCCCACATGCTGAGCATGTCAATGTCGCCGGCTTGAAGAGCCAAGAAAGCAGCCGAAGTGTCGGGAATCACCCGATATTCAAGGCGCCCCAGGCTGGGCTTCTCGCCCCAGTAGCCGTCGTAGCGGGCCAGGGTGAGGTGATCCTCTTTGAGCCATTCCTCCACCATGAAGGGGCCCGTGCCCACGGCGAGACCTTCAGCCGTCCCATAGTTCTCGCCCTGCTCCATAACGGCCGCGGGGCTGGCGAACCGGAAGTTCTCCATGGTCAAAGTGTTCAAAAGGCTGGCATTGGGTACGTTCAATATGAGCTTGACCGTCATGTCATCTACCTTCTCGATCCCGGCCAGCACGCTCCTTTCGTCACCCTTGAACCCCTGGAACATATAGTCCCAGTAGATGAACTGGTCCGCTCCCAGGTTGTAGGGGTTGTCTGTGTCCCACCATCGCTCGAAGTTGAAGACTACGGCATCGGCGTTGAAGGGCGTCCCGTCGTGGAAGGTCACCCCCTCACGGAGGTAGAAGGTCCACTCCAGCGCGTCTTCCGAAGCCTCCCATGATGTAGCCAAACTCGGAATGGGAGTCGTGGTGCCAGCCTCGAAGGTGAGTAATCCCTCGTAGATGTGACTGGCCGGAGCCAGGCTGTTGGCACTCGTTTCAAGTGCAGGGTCCAGCGTCCCGGCGTCCGCCGACTGGGCGAAGACGAGGGTCTCTTCTCCTGGCGGCGGTGCTTCTGCTGCTGGCTTGTACTCGATGAACCACTTGGTGAAGAGTTCATCCAGGGTGCCGTCTTCTTTCATGGCCGCAATGGCCGCGTTGGTAGGCTCGATGAGGTCGCTGCCAGGCTGGAAGACAAAGGCCAATTCCTCGCTGGTGAAGCGATCGCCGGCAATCTTCAACTTGCCTGGATTGACGTCCATGTAGCCGAAGGCAGCTATGTCGTCAATGACGGTTGCATCCACGTCCCCGGCCATCAAGGCCACCACCGCCATATCGAAGGTATCGTAGCTCTCCACCCTGGGTTCACCCACGATCTCGATGGCTGCCATCTCGTTGGTGGTTCCCAACTGTACTCCGACGATCTTTTCCGTCAGGGCAGCCAGGGTGTCCTTGTCGGTGATCTCTGTCTCTTCTTCGCGCACCATCACCACCTGCCCGTAGAGCAGGTACGGATCGGAGTAGTCCACCACCTCGTCCCGTTCCGCAGTGATGGTGATGCCGTCGGCGGCCACGTCGAACTCGCCAGCCGCCGCCGCCTCAAAGATGCCCTCCCAGGCCGTCTCCTTGAACACTGGCGTGCAGTTGATGTACCCGCAGATGGCGTTCCAGGCGTCATAGTCCCAGCCTACAGTTTCGCCCGTCGCTTCGTCAATAAAGTTGAAGGGCGGGTAGGCGTTCTCGACGGCAACGACAACCTCACGGCCTCCCAGGTCAGGAAGGCCGACTTCTTCAACTGGTGGTGGCGTTGGCGTCTCTTCGGGGGGTGGTGGTGGCACAGGTGTTGCGGTCGGAGGCGGCGCCGGTGTCGGGCCGCAGGCCGCCAGCCCCAAACTGAGGATTACCATGACCGCCAAAACGGTCCAAAGTTTCCCTTTCACTTTTTATCTCCTCCTGTCTTTTATCGTTCTTTGTAGGTCCATGCCGGGAGCCCAACCCTTTAGCAAGTTGATGAGTAGTTATCTGTTTGTGGAAGGGCCGATCACCTCCTTTGCGCTTGTGACAGCGTTGAGAAAAAAGTACGTCGCCCAACGCTAGTGGAGTTAGTTGTCGGTGCGAAACGCCAAACGGCGGAGTAGCGAGATTTGTTTCGCGCTCCTCACAATGCGATAAGATGCGCAAGAAGCTGCGCTACTCCGTGTTTCGCACCAAACCCTCGTTCCAAGAGCCCGAAAACACCATACCGCAGCTTGTTTGCGGCCTTGTGCTCAAAGTCCGCTGGGGTTGAGCGAAGGGAGCGGAAGTCATTGAGGCGGCTTCCGGTTTTGCCGGATTAGTATAGCGGAAAAGAAGAAGATTGTCAAGTTGCTTTCCAATGTTCAGTGATAGAATAAAAAATTGTTACTACTCAGCCACCGTCATTCCGAGCGACCGAAAGGAAGCCTGTCCTGAGCGAAGTCGAAGGAGCGCAGCGACTGAAGGGAGTCGAGGAATCTCCATGCCGAGGCCACTCTTGCCACTGTAAGCTGAGATTCCTCGACTCGCTACGCTCGCTCGGAATGACACATCACAAGGAGCCTGAGTAGCTTGACAATGTCACATTAGAGGTTATGTCACCCTGAGCGAAGCGAAGGGTCTCGTTCCTGGTAAGTCAGGGCACCCTGCTGACCACGAACGAGATTCTTCGTCGCTTCGCTCCTCAGAATGACATCCTTGGCGGCCTATGCGTGCCATCCGTGGTAGAAATCTACGCACTTGGCAAAAGTGTCCGGTAGTGAGATGTTCTTGACCATTGCAATCTTACCCAAGATTTCCCGTTTTTAGAGCCGTCACGGGATGAGTTCAATTTGCCAAATGGGGGGAGCTTTGGTATAATAGCAACGTTTGGCAACTCATGGGCGGCGGTATTGGATTGCCAGGACTACGGACTGAACGCCGTAGCATGGGGGAAGCCATGGCGTTTAGGCCATAGTGCTTCATTCTTGTTTTTAGAGTCACCAAACGAAGGTTCCCGAACGCTCTTTTTTTCAGAAGAATCACAACTAGGAAAGGAGGTAGACTTTGGACGGCAACAACGATTCCCCTATTCTTTCTGTACGTGACGTCCGCAAGTACTTTGGCGGCATCAAAGCTGTGGACGGGATCTCCCTCGATGTGGCCCCGAACCGCATCACCGGTCTCATCGGGCCTAATGGCGCCGGAAAAACGACCCTGTTCAATGTCATTTCCGGCCTCTATAAGCGGGATTCAGGCGAGATCTTCTTCAAAGGCGAGAGGATTGATGGCCTTTCCCTTCACCAGACCTTCCAGAAGGGGCTCTGCCGCACGTTCCAGATCAGCAGGGAACTCAAGCTCATGACGGTCCTGGAGAACCTGATGCTAGTTCCCCCACACCAACAAGGGGAGAAGCTATGGAAGACCTGGTTCCTCTCCCGCCAGGTGGGGCAGCAGGAGGGTGAAATCAGGGAAAAGGCCCTGGAGGCCCTGCGCTCGGTCGGACTCTTCCATCTAAGGGACGAATACGCCGGCAATCTCTCCGGGGGTCAGAAGAGGCTCTTGGAGCTGGCCCGCTCGATGATGGCCGAGCCCGAGTTGATCCTCTTCGACGAGCCGGGGGCGGGGGTGAACCCTGCCGAGAGGCGGACGCTGGCGGAGCGTATCCGACAACTGGTGAGCGAGGAAGGGATCACCGTCTTCCTCATCGGACACGAGATGGAGCTGGTCATGGATGTCTGCGAGCCCATCATCGTGATGGACAGGGGCAAAAAGCTGTTCGAGGGCTCCCCTGACGAGTGCAGTCGCGACCCGCAAGTATTAGAAGTTTACCTAGGAGGTGGAGGGCTATGACCATCCTACAAGTGGAGAATGTGGTCTCAGGATACGGAAGCATGGAAGTCCTGCACGGGCTCTCCCTGGAGGTGGAGGAGGGGCAAATCGTCTCCATGCTAGGTCCCAATGGGGCTGGCAAAACCACCCTGCTGAGAACCATCTTCGGGGTCCTGACGCCCTGGGAAGGGAAGATACACTTTAAAGGAGAGGACATCAGCGGTCTCCCTCCGGAGAGGATAGTGAGGATGGGGATGGCCTATATCCCTCAGGAGTATAATATCTTTCCCTCCCTGACCGTTCAGGAGAACCTGGAGATGGGAGCCTTCATTCGAGAGGACGACATCCGCCCCCGTATGGAGGAGGTGTTTGAGTTGTTCCCTGACCTGACCGACCGAAGGAAGAGCCAAGCGGGGGAACTCAGCGGAGGCATGAGGCAGATGCTGGCCATCGGCCGGGCGCTGATGTTGAATCCCCAGTTGCTCCTTCTGGATGAGCCATCCACCGGCCTGGCCCCCTTCCTGGTGGACAACATCTTTGAGCGGGTCGAGAAGTTGAATGAGCAGGGGGTGACCGTCTTCCTGGTGGAGCAGAACGCTGCCAAGGCCTTGGGGAGCTCCGATAGGGCTTATATCCTGGAGGGGGGGGAGAAGAAAGCAGAAGGGAGCGCCCAGGAGATCCTGGAAGACGAAGAGATAGGAAGACTTTACTTAGGGAGGTAAGGATGCTTCAGCTAATCATCTGGGGGTTCATTCTAGGCAGTATCATCGCTTTGGGGAGCGTGGGGCTTACTTTGATCTGGGGCATTACCGATCTATTTAACTGCGCCCATGGGGACCAGATAACCGTGGGAGCCTACATCGCCCTGTTGGTGGCTTCACTGCTGTCTGGGGTGGGGTTCCTTCAGGCAAAAGTGGGACCCTTTTCCTTCAATTGGGGGCTGGTGGTGGCCTTTATCCCGGCTATCCTGGTATCTATCGGCCTGGCCATCCTGATTGACCGCTGGGTTTACAGATCGTTGAGGCGTTTGGGGGCCACGTCCATTGTCGGTTTTATCGCCTCCATAGGCGTAGCTTGGGCCCTCCGCGGCCTGATTTACATCATCTGGGGAGCTGACTTTCACTTCTACACCCCTGGTGTGCGTCCCATGCTTTTCCTGCCCTTAGGGATCAAGCTCAGGATGGATGAGATATTCATCGTGGTTGTAGCCTGGGCAGCGGCGGCTGCAGTCTATGTCTTCCTGAAAACGGCAAAGACGGGCAAAGCCCTACGGGCTGTAGCCGATAATCCCGAGCTGTCTCGCGTGGCCGGTATCGGCACGGAGCGGATGATCGTGTGGGCCTGGGCGATCGCTGGGACGCTGATCGCCATTGCTGGCGTCCTTTACGGCATCGAGACCCAGCTTCGCCCGGAGATGGGCTGGATCTTCCTGCTCCCCCTCTTCGCCGCCATTATCCTGGGGGGGCAGGGGAGCATTACCGGTGCCGTAGCGGGCGGCCTGGTTTTGGGTATCGCTCAGCAGGTCTCCACGCAGTGGTTGCTGCCCACCTACAAGCCGGCCGTGGCCTTTATCATCATGGTCCTGGTCCTGTTGATCAGACCACAAGGGATCTTTGGAAGGAGGTAGACAATCATGGGAATAGAAATCGGAGGGCTCCTCAGTTTCTTGACCTCTTTCGCCATCATGGCCTCCATTTACGCCATCTTTAGCATGGGGTTGAACGTCCAGTGGGGCTATACCGGGCTTTTGAACTTTGGCATCGCCGGCTTCTTCGCTATCGGGGCTTACGCTTCGGCCATGATCACCACCCCCAGGCCTACCGGTGTGCTGGCCGATTACGTTGATCAGGCCATTGGCTTAAACCAGCCCTTCCTGGTGGGAGTGATAGGGGCAGCCATCTTCTCCGGCCTGCTAGCGGCGTTGATCGGACTCCTCACCCTCAGGTTAAGCGGGAGCTATCTGGCTATTTCCACCATAGGCATCGCCGAGACCATCCGCATCTTTTTCAACAATGAGCCCTGGCTGGCCAACGGCCCTGAGGGACTGGTTGGTCTGCCCAAGCCTCTCCATAACCTGGTCGAACCCAGGTACTATAACTACATCTATCTGGTCATCGTCCTCGCCTTTCTGGCGCTCATCTACATTGCCCTGGAGAAAGGGATTCGCTCCCCCTGGGGAAGGGTCCTGCGGGCAGTAAGAGAGGATAAGGTGATGGCCAGCGCCGACGGGAAGGACGTCTTCCTCTTCGAGCTCCAGGCCCTGGTCGTGGGGGCGATGATCATGGGGATAGCGGGAGCACTGTATGCCCATTTCTCGGCCGCCATCCAGCCCGGCCTCTTCACGCCCACCTTCGGCACCTTCATCATCTGGACCATGCTCTCCTTAGGAGGAACCGGCAACAACAAAGGGGCCATCCTGGGGGCTTTCGTGGTCTGGGCCATCTGGTCGTGGAGCACCTTTTTCATCGGCAGAGTGGTGCCGGCCGGCTTCCAAACCCGCGCCCCCTTCATCCGCTTCGTCCTCATCGGCCTTCTGCTGGTGGTCATCCTGCTGGTGAGGCCCAAAGGAATCATAGGCGAGGAGAGGCAGGTATCCAAGTTCTAGCCCAATAGAAACCAGGTTTTTCAGAAAAACCTGGTTTCT
>JABAOC010007644.1_pt1 | contig 12533 bp, 10 predicted proteins | sample 7062161 | NCBI WGS metagenome assembly JABAOC01 (sample SAMN14538625, study PRJNA623070) | marine sediment metagenome | biome: marine biome [ENVO:00000428]; feature: marine pelagic biome [ENVO:01000023]; material: deep marine sediment [ENVO:00002113] | place: India: Gulf of Khambhat ... | reverse complement strand
GGCGCGCTGGTCCGCCGGCACCAGTGGCAGCCACTCCAGCGCGTAGATGCCCGGCCGGCGCTGCAGCGCACCCTCGGTGAAGACTCGGAACTCGGAGCGCGAAACCTCCACCGACGCCTCGAACAGCGCCGGCACCGAGGCCAGCACTTCCACCGGCAGAATGAACCCCTGTTCCGCCGCGTGGGCCACCTCGGCGGTGCGCCGCTCGAACGCGGCCCGCTGCAGTGTGCTCTGTCGCGCCGCGAGCACCGCGTGGGCGACGAACGAGAGCGCCGCGCCGACGACGAAGGTAACCACCGCCGGGAGGTAGCGCCGCGACCAGAGTCCCGGCCCGTCCCGCGTTTCGAGGATCGTGGCGCCGACGGGGTGTACGTCGTCTTTTCGTCCGGAGGATTCAGCCATCGAGTTCCCGGGGCGGCCGGTCTTGCTGGAACCGCTGTTCGGTGGAAACGCGAGAACAAATTGGCCAGCGGCACCCGCCCGTGTCCAGTCGGCCGCGCGATGGAACGGCTCCCGCGGTGCACTATATTGTCAGTAGTCCAGGCGGTTAGCCGGTGTATCTGCAGACGAAAGGTGTCTCATGTACGCCAACGTGCTGGTACCGCTGGGNNACGCTATCCCTTACGCCACAGCCATCGCGAACCGCGCTGGCGCCCGACTGACCGCCGTGCTGGTCCATTCGCCCAGCGCCCCCATCTCCGAAGCCCTCGCCTCGACCCCGCTGACCGGCGAGTGGGAGAGCAGGCTGCGCCAGCGAGAGGCGGCCTACGTGACCGACCTGGTCGGCCGGCTCGAAGAGCGGGGGGTGGAGGCCGTGGCGGAGCTGAAGGAAGGCGAGGTGGCGCGGCAGCTGATCGAGCGGGCGAAGTCCGGGGCCGACCTGCTGGTCATGGCGACCCACGGCCGGGCCGGGCTGGAGCGCGCCTGGCTGAGCAGCCGTGGCCGAAGAGGTCGTCCACCACGTCAAGCTCCCGGTGCTGCTGGTCCGGCCCGCCTCCGAGAGGCCGCTAGCATCCAGCTCTGCACAAGGCGGTAGGCCGAGTCCTCTGCGGGACGTCCTCTTGGCCGGGAGGAGCAGCGGACTGATCATGAGGTGTCGTAGGATGCGATCTGGCGTCTTAGGCGACTTAACCCGGAGGGTTCTCCACCGTCGTTCGTAGGAGATGATATGCCTGTCCGACGCCGCATACAGCAGCAGCTCCGACCCCGGCGTACCGGCTGGTGCACCGTTTCAATCCTCCTCGCTGTGTGCTCGACCGCCCGGGCGCAGGAGGGGCGGGAGACAGTGCTGGACAGCATCCTCACCCGGGCCGACAGCGTGTTCGACAGCATCCCCCAGACACCACGCTGGTGCGACATGTTGCAGCTCACTTCGAAACGGGTGGACGTTGGCACGGCGGCTCTGTACGTCGAGGAAGAAGGTGAAGGCACGGCACTGGTCCTGCTTCACGGAGGGCCCGGTGCCACACATCACTACTTCCATCCCTGGTTCGCGCGCGCCGCTGAATTCGCACGAGTCATCTACGTCGATCAGCGGGGATGCGGTCTCTCCGAGTACGAGCCCGGCCCGGAGGGCTACTCGGTGGATCAGGCGGTAGAGGATCTCGACGCTCTCAGGGAGGAGCTCGGATTCGACAAGTGGGTCCTGCTCGGACACTCCTACGGGGGCTTTCTCGCGCAGTACTACGCGACCCGGTTTCCGGAACGTGTTTCCGGTATGGTGCTCGTCGCGGCGTCACCTGGGATGTGGGTCAGATTCCGCAACAGGCAGTACACGCGCATCACGCGAGAAGAGATGGCCCGGATCAGGGAGGTCAGAGAACAGCTGCGCGAGTGGGCGACCGCCGGTCGCATTCCGCAAGATGAACTGACGGCTCTCATTGTGTACAACTCGTTTCTGAACGGCGACTGGAAGCGACAGAGCTTCTACAGGCCATCGGTCGAGAAGACCGCACGGATTGCACTGTACGAGTGGCATCACGACCCGGAGGGCTTCAGGTCACAAGTCGGGGCCTCGCAGGAGATGATCGACTTGCGCGGTGCGTTCGCAGGAAGCCCCATCCCTACCCTGATCGTGGAGGGGGAACACGATCTCACCTGGTCGGAGGACAAGCCACGCATCTTGCACGACAACCATCCGGGAGCCGAACTGGTCGTTCTCGACCGCGCTGCCCACGAGCCGTTTGCCGATGCGCCCGAGCTGTTCTTCGCCCACCTGCGTAGCTTCATCGAGTCGCTCCCGGACGTACCGCCTGACCGTCTCAAAGCCTACCAGGCATACCTTGCCGCTTGGCACGCACAGCGGACGGCCTCGACCGAGTACCTGCTGAGATCTCTCAGCAACGATCGCGATTCAAACCGGAAGCTCGCCGAGCGCTACAGCCGGGCGTGGCTGCCGCAACTCTCGGAGTCCGACTACTACTTCCGATATCTCCAGAGGGTCGGGTTCGGCCTGTACGACCTGGAGCAGTATGACGAGGCCCTGGTCGCGTTCCAGGCGCTTCAGGACGCGGCGCAGCGTCGCGAGAGCCAAGGAATTCCGCTCTACGTAGGCCTGGTGTGGCAAGGCCACGTCCTGGATCTGCAAGGGAAGAGAGCCGCGGCGGTCGAGCGCTATCGTGAGGCTGCTGCTTTGAACCTCCGGGGTTCCTGGGCTCATCCCGAATTCGGGATGCAATTCGAGTTCACACCCTACGCAAAACAGCGCATGGAGACTCCGTTCAGGCGGATCGAGATGGTGCCGCGACGGTGACTGCAGCACGGCTGCCCGCAGGGATGGAGGACTCCTAATGCGGAAGACAGTAGTAGCGAGTGCACTTGCCTTTGCAGCCTGGGGTTTCGCCTGCCGTGAGGCACCGCACGAAACCGCTTGGCGTGGTACGATCGACACACTTCCATCCGGCACTGTAGTTGTCAGCAACACAAGTGAACCTATCTGGAGCGAAGGCGGCGGGTGGCGCGTCATCGAGGAGGTGCGAATCGGCAGGGTTGAGGGCGACGGACCGGACGTGTTCGGCAGAGTCACGTTGCTCGACGTTGATCGGGCCGGCCGCATCTGGGTATTTGAGGCACAAGCCCAGGAGATCCGAATCTTCAGCGCCGACGGCAGTTTCCTCCGTACGGTGGGAGGCAGGGGTGGCGGCCCCGGTGAGTTCATTCGTGCAGCGCACATGCAGACGGGCCCCGGGGGCCACGTTTGGCTGTTAGATCCGGGAAACGACCGGCTGTCGGAATTTGACACAGCTGGGACGTTCCTCGGGAGTCGACACTCACCGGGTGGATTCATGATGACGCCCTGGCCGGGTGGCTTCGCCGGCGACGGGTTCTGGCACTATCCCATTGCACCACCGAGCGAGGCCGGGTTTCGCGTTCGTCTCGTCCGCTGCAGCGCGGACTTGCAGCCCATCGACACAGCCGACGTTCCAACAGATCCGAAGGAACGTGAACCCTTCGTCCACCCGATTGAGGACTACTACCTTATGGCGAGTGTCCCATTCTCGGGTGGGTTCCGCTGGCGACTCTCGCCCTCGGGTACGATCTGGGGCATGGTCACCGACGACTACAAGTTCTTTGAGCTGTCCTTCCAGGGCGATACCCTTCTCACCTTTACGCGCGAATTCACTCCACTCCTGGTGACTGAGTCAGATATCCAAGGAGCGCTCGAGGATCTCGAGTGGTTCACCGATGAGGGCGGCAACATCGATCGCGCCAAGATCCCTAGCCGGAAGCCCGCGACCGAGGACTTCTTCTTCGACGACCAAGGNNGGAGGATTACCGCCGCACCGTAGATGTCTTTGATCCTAGCGGTCGGTACCTCGGCACGGTGCGCTTGCCGTTTCGATTCTCCCGACCATACCCGGTCATCCGCAATGACACGATGTATGCGGTCACCACGGACCTACTAGACGTGCCGTACGTTGTGCGAGCAAGGATTGAGAAGCCGTAAGGTGTACCGGACCGTCCCGCCGCGATCCAGCAACTCGAGGCTTTGGTCAATCAGGTCGAGGCGCTTTTGCCGCCCGATGGCGCGGGTGCGTGACGCGCAGAAGCCGTAGTAGCGCTGGAGTACTTCGCGCCCCCGCCGGAGGCTCTACACTCTCATAAGGTCGTGTTAGGCAGCAGCAAGGGCTTGTACCGCGGCGCGATACCATGCCTGAAGATGGCGCACTCGCCTAAACGCTGGTTGGCCCTCAATACTCCTCACGAACCAGTGAATGAGGCCGTCCCAGTCTTCGAAGCTGCCCGGTGGAACTAGTGTCCAGCCGAGTTCCTCGAGCGTCCAGTTGCCCTTGGCACTGTTTCGAGCCATCGAACTCGTTACCCAGTTATCCTCAGCATCGCGACCGCCCCGAGCGACGGGCACAACGTGATCGATCGTTGGTGTGAGTTCCCATGTGCCGGTCCCTCCCGGGTGAGGACCGGAGGCATCATGGGGGACGCCGGTGTCAGATCTGGTGCCAAAAACGCGGCCGGCCGGTGCGGATCGTGGCAGAACGAGTTGCCGAGCCAGCAGTCTGGCCTGCAATGCAACACGGTGAGGAGCCGACACACGTCACGCCTCGGGACGCGCGTCGACCGCTCAGGCACCTGTGGCCTACCGCCGCAATGGCCGTCGTGGCGCGAGTGGCTGCGGCCTAACGCGGCCATGAAGCCGGCCCGCGGGTTTCGTTTCAGAGGAAGTGATCGGTGTTGGCGCCCCACCACCATCGAGCAACGCCCATGTTCCGCTTGCCCGTACGTCATCACGCGCGCAGCTTATGGCCAGGCCGTCAGGCCGCCCAGAAGCGGCCTTGAGAATCATGACCTCCATTCGATCCCGAAGGAGAACCGTATGGGGCGCCGGCCGGCTCTCCTGCGCCCGATGAGGAACGACTGTAATCCCGAGGAACAGGGCCAGCCCGAGCGGGAAACGGGTGGGTTTCACACAGGGAGACTCCTGTGGTTCACCCGGGCTTGAATGACGACGAGGGCCGCTATTAGAATCCTGCGTTTGGTCATCTGAGAACATACCCCCCGGTGTGGCATGACGCTTCTCACTCTAACCGGTGTGTCGAAGCGGTTTGACGGCGTTGTGGCAGTTGACGGCGCCAGCTTCACGGTCGATCGCGGCGAGGTTGTGGGGTTCCTTGGTCCCAATGGAGCGGGGAAGACCACCACGATGCGGTTGATCACCCAATTCTACGAGCCTGACGAGGGCGAGATCCTGTTCGACGGTGTCCCCCTGGAGGAAGCTGCCCGGGGCGCCAAGCGCCGGATTGGCTATCTCCCGGAAAACAACCCCCTCTACGGTGAGATGCTGGTCACCGAGTACCTGGAGTTCGTGGCGCGCCTGCGAGGGTTGGTTGGTCCCCCGCAGGCGGAAGCCATCGATGAGGCGGTGGCCGCCACGGGGGTGGCGCAGGTGTACTACCGTCCCATTGGCGAGCTGTCCAAGGGCTTCCGGCAGCGGGTGGGCCTGGCGCAGGCAATCCTCCATCGGCCTGATCTCCTGGTGCTGGATGAGCCGACGGAAGGGCTCGATCCCAGTCAGCGGGTGGAGATCCGGCGACTCATCAACGAGCTGGGACGCGACCGCACGGTCATCCTGTCCACCCACGTGCTGCCGGAAGTGCAGCACACCTGCTCTCGACTGTTGGTGATCCATAAGGGACGGATTGCGGCTGATGGCCCCGTGGAGACGCTAACTGCACAGGCGGAGGGTCGGGTGCAGATCGCCGTGGAGGCCGAGGGTGAGGGCGTCGTCGAGGGTCTCAAGGGTCTCGAAGGGGTCCTGCGCGTTGCGGAGCCGGGGGCCCGGGCCCGGGGTCGGGTGACCGTCACCCTGACGGCCGACGGCTCGCACGACATTCGCCCCGCAGTGTTCGGCCTCGCGAAACAGCGGGGATGGACCCTCTACGAGCTGCACCAGGAGACTCGGAGTCTCGAGGACCTCTTCCTGCAGTTGACCAGCGAGGCCGAGGGATCATGACGACAGTCTGGATTCTCGCACGCCGCGAGCTCCGAGCCCTGTTCGACCATCCCACGGGCTACATCCTGCTGGTGGTATTCCTGGCAGTGAACGATTTCCTGTTCTTCCGCCAGGCCTACCTCACGGGCACTGCGTCACTCCGGCCGATGCTGGACCTTCTGCCCTGGATCTTCTTGTTCTTCATCCCGGCCGTGACTATGCGGGCCATCGCGGAGGACACCCGCAGTGGCACGCTGGAGGTCGTGCTGGCGCAGCCGGTGACCGAGGTTGAGCTGCTCGCCGGCAAGTACGTCGGCCAGCTCATCTTCATCTGGCTCGCCCTCGCCCTCACCATGCCGGTCGCCTTCGGTCTGTCCCTGGGCGCGGACCTGCAGGTCGGGGTAATGGTGGCCCAGTATGTTGGAGCCGCGCTCTTGGCTGCGGGACTCGCCGCAGTGGGACTCTGGGCGTCCAGTACCACGGCCAACCAGATCACCGCCTTCATCGTCGGGGTCGCGGTGATGTTCGCGCTCATCCTGGTGGGGGCTAACCCCCTCATCACCGGGCTCCCTCCAGGCCTGAGCGCGATCATCGCCAACCTCTCGGTGCTGCCACACTTCGAGAACATCGCCCGCGGCGTGATCTGATCGACCTCCGGGACGCGGTCTACTTCGTGGCTCTGGCAGGCGTATTCCTGGGCCTCGCGCACCTCGCCATCATGGGGCGCAAGCTCTCGGCCCACCGGGACACGCGTAGGCGTCTGCGACTCGGCACGGTCCTCATTGCGATCATTCTGATCCTGGTGAATCTCTTCGGCCGGCACATCGGTGGGCGCCTCGACCTGACGCCGGGCAAGGCCTACACCCTCTCGGGCGCCAGCAAGGCCCTCCTCGCCGGACTCGACGACCTGGTCACCATCAAGCTGTTCGTGTCGCAGAGGCTCCCGCCTGAGATCGCCATCGTGAAGCGGGACATCGGAGACCTGCTTGCCGATGTCCGGTCGGCGGGCGGCGGGAACGTGAGAGTCGTGGAGCTCGATCCCGCCGGCGACTCGGAGGTGGAAACTGAGGCCCGGTCGCTGGGCATCCCACCGGTCCAGTTCAACGTGATCGGTGAGGCGGAGCTGCAGGTGCAAGAAGGGTATCTCGGAATAGCTGTGCAGTACGCTGACGGCAGCGAAACCATCCCGTTCGTGCAGCGTACCGAAGATCTGGAGTACCGGCTCGTCTCATTCATCCGGTCGCTGACTCGCACCGACAGGCCGGTAGTGGGGTTCGTAGAGCCGCCGGTGGATGCCCGGGGCCCCGCCTTTACCTGGCGCACGCTCAGGCAGGAACTGGAACAGAACTACGAAGTGCGCACGCTCTCCGCCTCTGATAGTGGCGACATCGCGGACGACGTGTCGCTGCTCGTCCTTGCGGGCACACAGCCCTTTCTGGATACGCTGCAACAGGAGCGATTCAAGGCATTCCTGAGGAGGGGGGGCGGCGCTCTGGTGATGGCTCGGGGCATGGCCCTCGACCCACAGGGCTTCATGGCCTCGGCGCGGCCAGTGAGCTGGAACGCAGTGCTACAGCCATATGGGGTTTCGATCCGCCCCGATCTGGTGTACGACCTGGCGTCGAACGAGATGGTGTCGATGCAAGTACCCATGGGTCGGGTCCTTCGCTCGTACCCGTTCTGGCTGCGGGCGCTGAGCACGCAAGCGACCCCGGTCAATCAGGACCTCGAAGCGATGCTGCTGCCATGGGCGAGCTCGATTGACACCACGGGTGCGGCGCCGGGGACGGTCGCGCCCCTGTTCACCTCGAGTCGCGCAGGCGGAGTCGAGGGCGGTCGGGCGTTCGTTGCACCCCAGCGGGACTACCCCACGGACAGTCTGTCCCCTCGATTGGTGGCAGCCTTGGTCAACCCGCTGGCGGCGGACAGCGTGGGCGAGTATCGGGGGCGCGTGGTGCTCGTGGGGAACGAGGAATTCGCCTCCGACCGCTATGCTGGCAACTCGCCTACTGGCCTGGTGTTCGCTCTCAACGCGGTGGATTGGCTGGCGCAGGATGACGCGTTGATTCAGATCCGGTCGAAGAATCGCAGGCCGCCACCCCTGGTGTTCGAGAGCGGCACCACTCGGGACTTCGTCAAGTACGGCAACGTGGCCGGTATGCCAATCCTCCTCATCCTCGTTGCGTCGGCGCGGCTCTGGCGCCGGCGGGTGCGGACGCGGGAGACATACCGGTCCCCCAAAGGGGCTGGAAGCCCATGACACCGCGGCAACTCAAGCGGCTCGCTGTTGTGCTGGTCGCCGTGCTGATCCTCTGGGGGATGTTGGAAATGCTCGGCGGAAGGAGTGACATGATCGAAGAGGTTGGGCTGCTCCGCCCGGTCACTGCCGCCGAAGTGGATACCATCGAGCTCGCCGGACCGGACGATACCGTGCGCCTGGTCCAGTCTGTCCCCGGTACCTGGTCGGTGAATGGCTACCCGGCATCGGCAGACGGCGTGAGCGAGTTGTTTCGGGCGATCGCTGAGTCGGTCAAGGCGAGTCTCGTTGCCCGAAGCCCGTCGTCCCACCAGCGAATGGGGGTCGACACCGCGAGTGGCAAGCGCTTGAGGATCGTACGCGGCGACAACACGCTGGCGAACCTGGTGGTCGGCCGGCAGGGCCGTCAGTTCCGAACTGTCTACGCGCGGCGTGACGGGGACGACCGGGTGTATCTAATGGAGGGAGCGCTAGCCCCCCTATTGGACCGGTCGCTCACCGATTGGCGCGACAAGCGCATCGTGGCGGTGGAGCCCGACAGCATCACCCGTGTCGCGGTGGAACGCGGTGGGTCCGGCTATGCCATTGAGCGCGCCGCCGAAGGTTGGACTTTCACCGACGGTGGGCAGACCGACTCGGCAGCGGTGAGCAAGCTACTCGGCGGGTTCCGAGACCTCGTGGCACAGGGTGCGGCGTTCGCCGCCCCGGAGCAGGTCGATTCTACGGACTTCGTGCGGCCGGACCGCCGAGTGACGCTGTTTGGTGGGCAGGCTGATACCTTGGCGGCCCTCGTGTTCGACTCCACGGAGGCAGCGTACTGGGTCCGCCATGCGGCGGGTGGCATCATCTATCGGTTGTACTCGTGGAAGGTCGATGACCTCGCGCCGGCGGACAGTTCCCTACGGAAGAAAGAGGAGGGGCAGTAGGGGCACGGTACGACGGCGTGACGGCAGTCCGGCATGAGCCTGCCACTTGGCTGTGAAGAACCCCCGGGCAACACCCGGGGTTCTATATGCCGTCATGCAGTGTACCGCCTCACGTCCCTCCCCTCCGGATCCCGCTCACATCGTTGCGAGTAGCGGGACGGAAGGATGGAAGGACGGAACGGCGGAACGGCGGAACGAAGGACCGATGCAACGCAACGACTCACCGCGACGCTACCGTCGTTCCGTCGTTCCATCATTCCACCGACTAGTCAAGTAGCCTGCGGACGCTGCGAAACACCGCATACCACATCCTTCGTGTGAGTCTCCCAGTACTGGTGTTTTGCCGACTGGGATGGTAGGAGGCGATCACGGTCATTCCGTCCGGCATGTTGGACACGACACAGTGGCCGAACTTGGGTCGGTTCTCGGGCGCCAAGCGGCTCCACCATCCGGCCGCCTTCAGCCACTGAGTGTGGGCGACGTGACCGAGCGTGAGGACCACCTGCACTTGCCGCAGCAGCCGTAGTTCCGCTTCGAGGTACGGCTGGCAGAGCCGTAGCTCCTGTTGCGTCGGCCGGTTTCCTGGTGGCGCGCACCGGGCGGCTGCCGTGACGTAGCAGTCGTGGAGTCGCATCCCGTCGTCGCGGGCTACCGAGTGGGGCTGGCTCGCCAGCCCGAATCGGTGCAGTGCCTCATAGAGCCAGTCGCCGCTGGAGTCCCCTGTGAAGATGCGGCCTGTGCGGTTCGCGCCGTGCGCCGCTGGCGCCAGGCCGACAATGAGCAATCGGGCCTGCGGGTCTCCGAAGCCGGTCACGGGTCGGCCCCAGTAGTCCCAATCGCGGAACTCGCGCTTCTTATCGCGCGCAACCAGCTCTCGGTGTTCGACCAATCGGGGACACTGCATGCAGCTTGCGATGACACGCGCGAGGGTCGGGAGCGATCGACATCGGCTGACGCGTGAGGCGGTCGGGCGGTGTGGCGGTCGGGCGGTCAATCGGCCGCCGGTGCTATCGAGCGCCAGTCTGCCTGACCCCCGTCCGCGCTCATTGGCTGCCATACCGCCTGACCGCCAGACCGCCCGTCATTTCGTCCTCTTCGCAATCTCCTCCGCCCGTAGCTCGCGCCGCAGGATCTTCAGCACGGAGCTCTTTGGCAATTCCTCGCGGAACTCGACGTACTTGGGCACCTTGTATGGGGCGAGGTTATCCCGGCAGTATGTGATTATCTCGTCCTCGGTCACGTGCTGCCCTGGCTCTGGCACCACGAACGACTTCACCGTTTCGCCGCGCCGGGCGTCCGGCAGTCCGATGGTCGCCGCTTCCCGTATGCCGGGGTGCGCCATCAACACGTCGTCGATCTCGTCGGGGTACACGTTGAAGCCGCTGCACAGGATCATGTCCTTCGTGCGGCCGACGATGAAGTGGAAGCCGTCTTCATCCACGCGGCATAAATCTCCCGTGGCAAGCCAGCCCTCCTTGAGCACCTGCGCCGTCTCGTCGGGGCGGTTCCAGTAGCCCTGCATCACCTGGGGCCCCTTGATCAGGAGCTCGCCCACCTCGCCGGGGGGCACCTCAGTAATGCCGTCTTTCGGATCCACGACCTTGATGTCGGTGTTGGGGAGTGGCACGCCAATACTCCCCACCTTGCGCCTCGTGTAGAGCGGATTGCAGTGGGTGCAAGGTGACGTCTCGCTGAGCCCGTAGCCCTCGGAGATCTTGCTTCCTGTCAAGCGCTCGAAGCGCTGCAGGACGTCGACCGGCAGGGGTGCCGATCCGGAGACGCAAACCTTGATGCTGCGGAGGTCGACCTTCTCGATGCCGGGTTGCTGCGTGATGGAGTTGAAATGGGTCGGCACTGCCGGGAACATCGTCACGCGGTGCTTCACCACGTTCTTGATGATCGCTGGGATGTCTCGCGGGTTGGGCACCAGCACCATGGCGGCACCGAGGGAGACCGCATTATTCATCACGGTGGTGAGTCCGAACGAATGAAACAGCGGGAGCGCGCCGAGCACCACCTCGTGTCCGAATTCGATATCACCCAACCACGTCCGGACCTGCTGGACGTTGCACGAGAGGTTCTGATGCGTGAGGGTTGCCCCCTTCGAGACACCGGTGGTGCCGCCAGTGTAGAGGAGCGTCGCCGTGTCATCGAAGCCGATCTCGACGTCGGGTGGCTCCGGCGGTGTCGCCTCGATGGTCTTGCGGAAGAAGTGTACGCCTGGCGCCGCCTCCACCTTGGCGATGAGCGGTGGATCCAGTCGCCTGAGCTTGAGAGGGGCCAGGATGTTCAGCGGGAAGCGCAAGTATTCGGGGACCGAGGCGATGACGTAGTGCCTGACCGGGAGGCGCTCCCGAATTGACCGGACACGGCTGGCGTAGATGAAATCCGCCAGGATTGCCACATCGCAGCCGGCGTCGGTCCATTGGTGTTCGATTTCGCGAGGGGTGTAGAGGAAACTCGTAGGCACCGCGACCGCACCCAGCGAGAGCGTTGCGTAGTAGCCGATCACGAACTGTGGAAGGTTGGGAAGCTGGATGGCTACACGGCTGCCTTTGGCAACACCCATGCTGGCCAGCGCGGTGGCGAGCCGATCGACATGATCCTTGAACTCCTGGTACGTCAGTGTGCGGTTGAGGAAGGTCAGGGCAGGACGCTCGCCATATTTCTCTGTGGAGCGCGTCAGATACTGAGGCAGCGTGCACTCCNNCCTCAAAGTCCACCTCCGCCCCCACGCCGTCGTCGTAGTACTTGTGCCAGATCCGCGGTTCCATGGGACGCTCGGTGAGAAAGGGTGAGGTTGAAAGTGGTCCCGGAGTAAGGGCGACGCTAGATCGGGGCCGCTCGGCAGCCCCATCGTCCCGTCCGCGCCCCCTGCGGCGGGACCGGCAGCCATGCCTCTCCGCTCTCCTCCCCAGCGTCAGAGACGGCAGCAGATGGCCGATCTGCCGGATCAGCTGCCTTTCCCGCTCCTGCCGCCCTCTTGTCACGCCGCTCCCCGATTCTTCCGGACTCCACCGGCGGACAGTTAGATTGGCCCTCGACTGCCAATGCCGGTCAGCCTACCGCCTACTGCGCACGGTGCACTACGCGCTGCGTACCGCGCGCCAGACTGCTGAGGAGCCCGTGATCAATCGCATCGCTGCCCCGTCTGCCCCTCCTCCCCCCGCTGCCCCTCTTGCCAAGCCGTTCTGCCGTCATGCCGTTCTCGTCGCAGTGACCGCCCTGGTCGCCACTGCGGCGTTCGCCCCCCCTGCCGCTAGCGCCCAAGGTCTCTCTCGCATCGAGCGGGAGATCGTCTCCTACATCGACGAGCATACGGAGGATGCCATTGGCTTCCTTGAGCGGGTGGTGAATGTCAACAGTGGGACGATGAACTTCGAGGGTGTACGTCAGGTCGGGC
>JABAOC010055664.1_pt3 | contig 12541 bp, 7 predicted proteins | sample 7062161 | NCBI WGS metagenome assembly JABAOC01 (sample SAMN14538625, study PRJNA623070) | marine sediment metagenome | biome: marine biome [ENVO:00000428]; feature: marine pelagic biome [ENVO:01000023]; material: deep marine sediment [ENVO:00002113] | place: India: Gulf of Khambhat ... | reverse complement strand
GCGTTTGGGGTCCCCAATCATCATTCGCCCATCGGTTTGAGCGCACAGGTCCTGTGGGTCCGATTGGCCCCATAGGAGCTACTCGTTTTCTTGGGCGGGCACGCAGGGCGTCAGCAAATTCGCGCCGCAGGGGCGAATCATTATTCGCCCCATTCGCCCCTACCCGCATCGGATTCAGGGCGTGGCCGAACCGGGCGCAATGTCGAGCGCTCCCGCAGGATGCCGAACTGCGCTCTCTGCCGGCTCGAGGTTGTTGTACCAGGTGAACTTTAGAATCGCCGACGTCACCGCAAACACGGCAAAGCAGATCAGCGTTCGGCCGTACTGCCGGATGACGAGGAAGATCGGTGCGGCCACCATCGCCAACTCCCAGATGATTCCTACGATGACGTTGAACCAGTCGCGGGCGAAATCGCGATTCGGTTCGAGCGTCGGGTCTTCGGCCCGGCACTTCTGGTAGATGGGCTCCCAGAATCCCCACGGCCGCACCGTGCGGTAGAAGCGCTTGAGCACATCGTCCTCTTCCGGCCGGGTCAGCAGGCACACGACCACCGAGGCAATCGTGGCGAGTGCCATGATGGTCGGAAACACCACGTAGACGGGATGCAGGGTGATTGGCGTCAGCCCCAGAAGCTTCATGTAGTCCGCCTTGAGGAACAGCAGCACCAGGGCCGAAAGCGTCCCGGCCACCATGCCGGCGAAGAACCCATAGCCGTTGAACCGCCACCAGTGCCATTTGATCACGTTCGGAATCACGAACGCCGGCACAATCACCGAGACGAGGACCTCGGTGATCGAGTGCACCGATTGTGTCACGAACCCGAAGCCGATGCCCAGGGCGATGATCCCGATGGAGCACAGATAGCTCAGCAGGACGTAGCGGCGGGGCGAGCCGTGCGGATCGATGTAGCGCTTATAAATGTCGTTGACGATGTAGGCGGCCCCGGAATTGACGGTGGAGACGAAGGTGCTCATGAAGGCCGCCAGCAGGCCCGCCAGAATCAGCCCTTTGGCCCCGATGGGCAGGTGCCGGTTCACGACATCGGGCAGGATTCGCTCGAAGTCCACCTTGCCGCCCGCGGCCATCTCGCGGATTTCCGGGCCGAAATAGGCGATGCCCAGCGTGCCGATGCCCGCGATCAGCAGGAAGCGCGGGGCCAGAGACGCAATGGCCATCATCAGATTTTCGAGGGCCGCCTCGCGCGGGCTGCGCGTCGAGAGCACGTGCTGAATGGCATAGTTGGGCGTCGGGCCGGCCATGCTGACGAGCACGCCCTTCAGGAAGAGCATCAGGACGAACAGCCCGAAAATCGAGTAGCCGTCACCGCCGGCGCCGACCGGGTTATAGAGCTTATTGTTGAGTTGCGGGATGTCGCGTGCGGCCCAGTCGAGGTTGAGCCGCCAGCCGAAGAACATCCGGTCCCAGCCGTCGGGCACGGCGGACAGGATGTCCTGCGATGAGGTCGCGCCGATGGCGATGGCGCCGATGATGATCGAGGCGATCACGATCAGGGCGAACTGAATCAGGTCGTTCATCACGACGCTGTACATCCCCCCGGCGACGCAGTAAATGCCCGCGATGAGCATGATGACGACGGCGAAGAAATCCGCCGGCGTCATGTTGCCCGGCAGCGCGGCGGCGGACAGGCCCAGCGCCTCGAACGGGATGAAGGAGGCCGTGAATTTGCCGATACCGATATAAGCCAGGCTCAGGAACCCGACGACGCTCACTATGGCGTAGACGACCATGCTGAGGTAGGCCAGTTCGGTGCCCCGGTTGCGGCCGAAGCGCGTGTACATCCATTCGGCCCCGGTCAGCACGTTCGACCGCCGGACCCAGGTCCCGAGATACACCATGCGGAAGATGACGTTGAACAACGGCCAGACCCACAGGAGCCAGACCCCCTTGACGCCGTACACGAACAGCACCATGACGAACCACATCGTGCCGGAAATATCAAGCCCGCTGGAGCCGTGCGCGATGCCGATCATCCACCACGGGAGGCTCTTGCCCGCCAGGAAGTACGACTCCGGGTTCCGCGCCGCCAGCCTGGCCACAACCCAGCCCACGGCGACCATCATCAGCAGGTACGCAATGACAATCGCAATGTCCAACGGATGCATCGAATTCTCCTTGTCTGAGACAAATTCGAATTTCGAATTTCAAAATCCGAAACAAGCACGAATGACGGAAATCCGAAATTCAAAACGGCGCGCTGCCCTGCGACAGCATTCTTGTCATTTGGATTTCGAATTTGTTTCGAGTTTCGATATTCGTGCTTCGTGCTTGTCTAGGCGGGGCAGCAGAGCAGGTGCTGCACCAGTTCCTCAAGATTGCACGTGGCCACGGCACAGTATTTGTCGCCGCCGCCGTAGTAAACGAATAACGTCCCGTCGATCACCACCGCTCCGCAGGGGAAGCACACGCCACGATAGTAGCCCTCGATCTCGTAATCCATTTCCGGCTGCAACAGCCAGTCGGGGGTGCGGTGCCGCACGATGCCGGGGTCGTCGAGGTCCAGCAGAACCGCGCCGAGCCGGTAATATTTGTCCGGCCCCACGGCGTGGTAGATCGTCAGCCAGCCGTGCTCGGTCCTGATGGGCGGTGTATTGACGCCGAGCTTGGCGGTTTCCCAGGGGGATTTATTCGTGATGAGCAGTCTGCTCTTGCGAAAGCCCATCAGGTCGTCGGCGAACGAAATCCATGCGCTGGCGTGCTCCACGCCGTACTCGGGCCCGACCCACTCCAGCGGCCGGTGGATCATCACGTACCTGCCGCCCACCTGCTCGGGGAACAGGATGACGTCGCGGTCGTCAAGCAGCGGGTCGGTCAGCCAGCCGGCCCGGATCCACGTCTTGAAGTCCCGCGTCAGCAAGAGGCCAGTGAGGGTGGCGTTGATCCGCAGGTAGCGCGGGAAGCAATCGGTGCACTCGGCCGGCGTGATGTATTTGTCCCGCCCGCCGGGCACCCAGAACTGGCCGAAGGGATAATGCCGGCAGGCATAGGTCACGTAGTACCAATCACCCATCTTGACCATGCGCGGGTCCTGGAGGGTGGCCCCATCGAAGCCCTCGACGCTCGGACTGAGCGCCGGCTCGTCGGAGACCCGCTCGAAATGATAGCCGTCCTTGCTTTTGGCCAGGCCGAAGTAGCACTTGTACTCGGGTCCCGACTCCGCGGCCCGGTAGAGCAGCAGGACCTCCTTGGTCGTCTCATCGTACCAGGCCGCCGGATTGAAGACGGCCAGGTCCTCCCAGGGGTGCTCCGGATGCGGTGACAGGATCGGGTTGCCTTCGTAGCGCTGAAGCTTCATAGACCTACTCTTGCAAGAACCACGGGCCGCATGCGAATCCGAACCACTCCTTCATCCCCGGCCCAACCGGGGCTAAGATATTCGGCCTTCGCCTCCTCCTCAAGCCTCTATTTTCGCCTCGGGCGATCTATTCGGACGAGGGCTTGCGATTACCACTGGCCGTGAGGTGAGTCTCAGCCGGTGAGAGCGCTTCTTTGGCGTGGTGCAGGTCATTGTTGACGAACAGGCCGCCGGACTCGACGCCCGCACAGGACAGGAAGGTGCCCGTGCCGGGGGCGGCGCTGCAGTTGCGGATGATGACATTGCGGCCCTCCTTCAATGCGATGGCGGCCCTCGAATCGTTCGTATGCGGCTGCCGGCCGTGGAAGCCGTCGATCACGAGGCCGTCAAACTGCTCGCAGGAGATGGCGTGGTTGAAGAACTCCGGCAACTCGCTGTCCCAGGCGACTTTGAAGCGGCTGATCGTGCATTCCGTCACATTCCTGGCGAAGAACGCCGGGATGTCGTGACGAAAGATGGCAAAGCGGTTGTCGTAGGCCGGCCGCAGGTCGAAGTTGCCGCCGTACGAGGCATTCAACGGGCTCTTGCGAATGTGCAGCCGAACGTTGTCGAAGGAGACATTCGCGATGCTTCCAGGCTCGTGCCCATAGACGACGATGCCGCTTTCGCTCTCGGCTGTGATGTTGGAAAAGACGATGTCCCTCATTCGCCCGGTGTGGCCGTCCGTGCGCTGGGGCATCGCCGATAGATGGAGCGGCTCGGCGTTGCCCCACCAGTGCCCCGTGTGCAGGCGGGTCCGGATGACGATGTTCGAGAAGAGGATGTTCTCGACGGAGCCGGCGTCCTGGACGAACAGGCCGATGCCGCGATTGCTTTCCCGGATGGTCAGGTTCTGGAAGGTGCAGTTACGAATCGGGCCCTCGCCGTGGCCGACCCGGATCCCGGCGGAGCGGGATTGGAGGGTGCAGTTGGTCACGGTGATGTCTTCGCAGACGGCCTCGGCTGGATTGTGCAGAGTGGTCACGGCGATCGCATCGTCGCCGCAACTGATGTCGCAATCCGAGATGTGTACCCGACGGCAGGCCGTGCAATGGATGCCGTCGCTGTTCGGCACAAGCAGATCGTTGTGCAGGCTGATGCCCGTGACGTTGACGTTCTCGCAATCGTCCAGGTGCAGCGTCCAGATCGGCGAGTTCCGCAGTGTCACGTCCTGCACGAGGACGTTCTTGCAGTGTGTGAAGCGTATCAGCCGGGAGGGCCGGCTGCGATAAACCACCGGGCCGTCCGCCTCGCCGAACTTCGCCTCCATGTAGTCCCGGCCCTGTCGCGTGAAGTTCGGATCGAGGTCTTTCGGCATATGCGGGCCGGTCCTGGTCTTTGTCATATCCATGAACACCGTGCCGCTGCCGTCAATAGTCCCCCGGCCGGTGATGGCGATATTCTCAGCCTTCATCGCGCGAATGAGCGGCATTCGCCCGCGCCCCTGGCCGTAGTCGGCGAGGTCCTCGCTGCCCTTGAGCACAGCCCCTGCGTCGAGGTGGAGCGTAACATGGCTGAGCAACTCAATCGCTCCCGTGACGTACGTACCGGCGGGCGCGAAGACCGTCCCTCCGCCCTTTTCCGCACAGGCCTTGATGGCCTGGTTGATGGCATCGGTGCATTTCTCGCTCGAATCGCCCTTGGCCCCATACGCCCGGATGTCGAACCACGGCGCGGAGCCTGCCCGGCCCGCGTTCGCCCAAGCCAGTGAGAGGCCGACAACCAGCATGACACGACTAGCGAGTCTCATAAGCGCATTCCTTTGAACAGATGGTTCATTCAGATGCATTCGCCACGGTCGTTCGATAGACTCATGGCTGTCTGTGTCGCGGGCATCGGGCCCGCGACCGGCACAAGGCTTCTACCCTATTTATACCCGCGCCAGAGCGAGTGGCATAGGCCGATCATGTCAATTAGGCATCACTTCTTCGGCGTCCGTCGTCGGACTTTGGGTGGCAGCGGCAAAACCGAAGGCTTTGCCGGTGGTACACGGGCCAAACCATCGGCACGCTCGCGCCCGTGGCTGCTACCTGAGAGCTGCATGACCCCGTCGTTCCCGCTCAGCCGGGAATCCGGTGGTTGGCCGAGGTGGGGCAGGATCTGATCGATACTGCGGCCCACCATGACATCGCCGCAGATGAACAGACACAGTTGCCGGTCCATGACGGGAAGATACTAAGCAATCGCGAGAGGCGGATTAGGGATTCTCCCGATATGTTCTGAGTTTACGACGTTGTATGAGTATCAAGGGACCCCCAAGGTGAAACGGGAGTCGCTCGTCACGGCGCACTCGTGCTGGGTCGTGTGTCGTGCGTCGTGCGAGAGATACCACGCTGCACGCAGGACGCACGACGAAAGGAGAAAGGGGGTAGTCATGGCACTGCCGGAACTTTTCAGGCCGAGCAGGGGGCTTCGTCGCCGGGGCGCCGAGAGCTTCATGCGTCCGTTCGAGGAAATGAGACGGATGATGGAAGACTTCTGGATGACGCCGTTCGAGGAGTTCGGCCGATGGGGCGAGACCTTTGTCCCTCGCGTGGACGTGAAGGAGCAGGACAACGAGGTGATCGTCTCGGCGGAATTGCCGGGTCTGGACCGGAAGGATATCAGCTTGGAGGTGACGCGCGACACCGTTCGCATCGCGGGCGAAAAGAAGCATGAGGCCAGGGAAGAGGAAAAAGGATACTACCGTCACGAGACCTCCTACGGCTCGTTCGAGCGCGTCATCGACCTGCCGACGGAAGTCGATGAGAACAAGGCCGAGGCTGAGTTCAGCAAAGGCGTGCTGACGATCAGGCTGCCCAAGAGCGAGCAGGCCCGGGCCCGACGCAAGAAAATCGAAATCAAGAGTGCCTAATCGGGCTCCCAAGCGCGATCTTTCGCGCTTGGCGACCCGAGCTCCTGCCAAAGGGACGGGCTCGGGGGCACAAGAGCGGCTCGCCGAGCCCGTCCAGCCTTGAGCGGCCGCCGGCACGAGGTCACATATTCTGTCCGAACGGGCTGATTCCGTCACGCGTACTGCATGAGGCGTCACTCAAGTTCGAAGTCTTGCAGGAGCAAGCCGCTGTTCCTGGCCGGCGCCACAGGGCCGATCGGGCACGGACAGGGCCGTGCCCCTGTGACACTTCACACTCAAGGTTGAGAGAAAGGCAGGAATGAGCCGGGGACACGCGGTAGAGACGCTCGACGTGCAGGACCGGGAATGGCTGGAGTCGCTCGAAAGCGTCTTCGAGAGGCAGGGGCGGCAGCGTGTCGCGGACATCCTTCTGCGGCTGCGTGCCCGGGCAAAGGAGTTGGGGGTCCAGGAACCGCTGTGCCGCACAACACCGTACGTCAATACGATTCCGGCCGACCGGCAGCCTCCCTATCCGGGCAGCATGAAGATCGAGCGGCGAATCAAGAGCATCATCCGCTGGAACGCCATGGCGATGGTCGTCCGCGCCAATCGCGACGAGAGCGGGATTGGGGGCCACATTTCCAGCTACGCCTCGCAGGCGACGCTCTTCGAGGTGGGCTTCAACCATTTCTTTCGCGCCCGCAACGACCAGCAGGAGGGGGACATCATCTATTTCCAGGGCCACGCCGCCCCGGGAGTATACGCCCGGGCCTTTCTCGAAGGCAGATTGTCCGGCTTCGACCTGGAGAACTTCCGGCGGGAGCTCAAGCCTGAGGGCGGCCTGCCGTCCTATCCGCATCCCCGGCTGATGGCCGGCTTCTGGGAGTTCCCGACCGTCTCCATGGGCCTGTCGCCCATCATGGCCATCTACCAGGCCCGCTTCAACCGCTATCTCGAAAACCGGGGGCTCAAGCAGCCCTCCGATCAGAAGGTGTGGGCCCTCCTGGGCGATGGAGAGATGGACGAGCCCGAAAGCCTCGGCGCCATCACCTTGGCGGCGCGGGAACACCTCGATAATCTGATCTTCGTCGTCAACTGCAATCTGCAGCGCCTCGACGGCCCCGTACGCGGCAACGGCAAGATCATCCAGGAGTTGGAGGGCATCTTCGGGGGCGCGGGCTGGAACGTGATCAAGGTGCTCTGGGGCTCCTCTTACGACCCTCTGTTCGCGGCCGACAGGGACGGGCTGCTGGCCCAACGGATGGAGGAGGTCCCGGACGGGCAATTTCAAAAGTACGCCGTCTCGAGCGGCGACTACATCCGCGAGGATTTCTTCGGCACAGATCCCCGGCTGCTGGAACTGGTCAAGAACTACTCCGATGAGCAGCTCCAGGACCTGCGGCGGGGCGGGCACGACCCCGTCAAAGTCTACGCCGCCTTTAAGGCCGCCGTTGAGCACGAAGGCTCGCCCACGGTGATTCTGGCCCAGACGATAAAAGGGTACGGGCTGGGCGAGGCGGGTGAGGGCAGAAACATCACCCATCAGCAGAAGAAACTCAACGAGCAGGAACTGCTGGCCTTTCGGACCCGGTTCGGCATTCCCATCTCGGACGGTGAGGTGCAGGAAGCGCCGTTCTACAAACCGTTCGAGGAAACTGAAGAAATGCAGTACCTGCACGAGCGCCGGCGCCAGCTCGGCGGCCACGTCCCGCATCGGCACGTGCAGGCCAGACCGCTCCAGACGCCGCCCGACGCACTGTTCGAGGAGTTCTATCAGGGCAGCGGCGACCGCGCCGAAGCCACGACGATGGTCTTCGTCCGCCTGGTGGCGAAGCTGCTGAGGGACAGGGAGATCGGCAAGCTGATTATCCCTGTCGTTCCGGATGAGGCCCGCACCTTCGGCATGGAGGCGCTATTCCGGCAGGTGGGCATTTACTCCTCGCTGGGCCAGCGGTACGAGCCGGTGGACAAGGCGAGCCTGCTATACTACAAGGAGCAAAAGGACGGGGCCATCCTCGAAGAGGGCATTACGGAAGCCGGCTCGATGTCCTCGTTCATTGCCGCCGGCACGGCCTACGCCACGCACTCGATCAACACGATCCCGTTCTATTTTTTCTACTCGATCTTCGGCATGCACCGGATGTTCGATCTGATCTGGGCCGCCGGGGACATCAAGGCCAGGGGCTTCCTGGTGGGTGGGATTGCGGGTCGGACCACCCTGGCGGGCGAAGGACTTCAGCACACCGACGGCCACAGCCATCTGTTCGCCTGCGCGGTGCCGAATCTCAAGGCGTATGACCCCGCGTTCGGCTATGAGCTGGCGGTGATTGTCCGGGACGGCCTCCGCCGCATGTACGAGAAGCAGGAGGATATCTTCTACTACATCACGATGATGAACGAGTTCTACCAGATGCCCCCCATGCCCGAAGGCGTCCGCGAGGGTATTCTCAGAGGCATGTACCGCTACCGGGCGAGCGCCGCGAAGAAATCGGAGGCGAAAGTGAATCTGCTGGGCAGCGGCACGATACTCAACGAGGCTATCAAGGCCCAGGAGATTTTGGAATCGAAGTATGGGGTCGCTGCTGACGTTTGGAGCGTCACCAGCTACAAAGAACTCTACAGGGATGCCATTGAGACGGAGCGGTGGAACAGGCTGCACCCGGGCCAGGAGCCGAAACGGCCCTACGTTCAGGAGTGTCTCCGGGGGCGGGACGGTGTGTCCGTCGCCGCCAGTGATTACCTCAAGGCGCTGCCGTGCATGGTTGGCAAATGGGTGCCGGGGCGTCTGATCCCGCTGGGCACCGATGGCTTCGGCCGCAGTGACACCCGGGCGGCGCTGCGCAACTACTTCGAAGTGGATTGGCGTTTCATCACCCTGGCCGCTCTCTCGGGTCTGGCCGAGGAGGGCAAGGTCAAACGCGACAAAGTCCGCAAGGCGATCAAGGAAATGGGCATCAAGACGGACAAAATCAGCCCTCTGGATGTATGAAGTGATACGGATTATGGAAAATTCCTGCACGACAGGACTGTGTCATCTTGAGCCGGAGGCGAAGGATCTGGCCTGCGAATGGGGAGCTTGCTGCTTGCGCGGCCCAGATCCTTCACTACGCTGCGCTCCGTTCAGGATGACATACCGTGCACGGGTTAATCACAATCCGTATGAGAAGGAGAATGGTTGATTCCTGGTTCGGCGCTGCGCGAAACGGCGGCAGCCAAATCCTAAATTGTAAATCGTAAATCATAAATCCACAGGGGTCGGTGCCATGCTCAAAGACGTCATGCTCCCGGCAATATCGGAAAATGTTGAGTCCGGCGAAGTCATCGGCGTCCTGGTTTCGGTGGGGGACGTGGTGGAGAAGGACCAGCCCGTAGTCGAGCTGGAGACGGAGAAAGCGGCTTTCGAAGTCCCCGCGCCGGACCGGGGCCGAATCGTCGAGATCGATGTCAAGCAGGGGCAGACAGTCAAGGTCGGTGAGGTGTTGGCCCGGATCGAGACCGATGCCGAGGCGGCGCCCAAGGCCCGGCCCGCCGAGAAGGCTCGCGAAGAGGAAAAGGTCGTGGCCGAAATCCGGGAAGAGCCGGCTGCGCCGGCGCCGCGGGGAGAAATGGAACCGCGGGAAGGAGAGCCGAAGAGACCGGCACGGCCGGAGCGGCCACCACCCGAGCCCGAAAAGCCGGTATCCGCGGTCCCGGTTGCGGCGGCGCCGTCGGTTCGGCAATTGGCCCGCGAGCTTGGCGTCGATATCGCCAGAGTCTCGGGCAGCGGTCCCGGCGGCCGGATTACGCAGGATGATGTCAAGCAATATGCCAAGGGTCTGATCAGCGGACGACCGGCCCCGGCGCTGGCTCCGGCCGCGGCGCCCGCGCGCGCGGCGGCCCGACCCCTGCCGGATTTCGCCCAGTGGGGCGCGGTCGAGCGGCAGGCCATGAGCAAGACGCGCAGGACTATCGCCGATACGATTTCCTACGGATGGAACCAGATCCCGCATGTGACGCAATATGACAAGGCGGATATCACCGACCTGGAGACGTTTCGAGAGGCCCACGAGGCCGAGGTCGAGAAGGCGGGCGGCAGGCTCTCCGTCACCAGCGTCCTCATCAAGATCGTGGCAGAGGCCTTGAAAGTGTTCCCGCAGTTCAATGCGAGTGTTGACAGCGAGCGCGACGAGGTCATCCTCAAGAAGTACTATCACGTCGCCGTGGCGGTCGATACCGATCGCGGCTTGCTGGTACCGGTGATACGGGACGTCGACAAGAAGGGCATCCGTCAGGTCTCGGTGGAATTGGTGGAGTTGGCCAGGAAGGCGAGAAACAAGCAGATTACCCCCGACGAGATGATGGGCGGCTGCTTCACCGTCTCCAATCTCGGAGGTTTGGGCGGCACGTATTTCGCCCCGATCATCTACTGGCCGCAAGTGGCCATCCTGGGTGTCTCGCGCGCCGCGTGGGAGGCGGTCCCGTGGCGGGGCCGTCCCGGCCTTGCGTCGCGCCGGTCTGCTGCCGGCGTGGGGCAAGGGCAAGATGCCCTCGCCACCGGCGCGATTGAGCCGCGCTTGATTCTGCCCCTGTCGCTTTCTTACGACCACCGGGTCATCGATGGGGCCGACGGTACACGTTTCCTCCGCTGGATCGCGCAGGCGCTCGAACAACCGCTCACGATGATGCTGTGATGGGAGAAAATCATGGCGGGCGACAGACGACAGCTTGTTATCTTCGGGGCGGGGCCGGGTGGGTATGCGGCGGCCTTTACCGCTGCGGCCCTCGGGCTGAAAGTCACTTTGATCGACCGGGAGCCGAATCCGGGGGGCGTGTGCCTGTACCGGGGCTGCATCCCGGCCAAGGCCCTCCTGCATGTCGCCAAGGTCATCGCTGACGCCGAGCGGGCCAGGGACTGGGGGGTCGAATTCAGGAAGCCCAAAATCGATATCGATAAGGTGCGGGCCTGGAAGGGCGGCGTCGTCAAGAAACTGACGGGTGGGCTCGGCCTGTTGGCTAAACAGAGAAAAATTGAGTATATCCAGGGCCAGGCCGTCCTCGCGGATAGCAACACTATCCGCGTCAAAAGAAAACGCGCCGGCACCGAGGAGATCCCGTTCGACCAGGCCATCATCGCCACCGGTTCGCGCTCTGCCATGCTGCCGACGCTCCCCGCGAAATCAAAACGCACGATAGACTCCGAGGGGGCGCTGGCCCTGAAGGACATCCCCCCGTCCATGCTCGTCATCGGGGGCGGATATATCGGCCTGGAACAGGCGGATGCGTACGCTCGGTTCGGGTCGAAGGTGTCCGTCGTCGAGATGATGCCACAGTTGATGCCCGGAGGGGACCCCGAGCTGGTGGGCATCCTCCACAAGCAATTCGAGAAGCGTTTCGAATCCATCATGCTCCAGACGAAGGTCGCCGAGGCGAAGGAGCAGAAGAACGGCCTGAAGGTCCGCTTTGAAGGCGAGAACCTCGAAAAGAAAGAGGCGGTCTACGACAAAGTGCTTGTCGCCGTGGGGCGTAAGCCGAACTCCGCCGACATCGGGCTGGAGAACACCGAGGTGCAGCTCGACGAGAAGGGGAACGTAAAGATTGACAACCGGTGTCGTACCGACGATCCGTCGCTTCTCGCAATCGGCGATGTCACGCCCGGTCCTCAGCTCGCGCACAAAGCCAACCATCAGGGCGTGGTGGCCGCCGAAGTTGCCGCCGGCCGGGACGCCGCGTTCGAGCCTCGCGTGATTCCGTTTGTTGAGTACACGGACCCGGAACTGGCCGAGTGCGGCCTGAGCGAAACACGGGCCAGGGCGCAGGGGATTCCCTATAAAGTCGTGAAGTTTCCCTGGAGCGTCTCCGGCAGGGCACTCACGCTTGGTGAACACGTGGGGCTCACCAAGCTGATTATCGATCCCGATTCCGAGCGGATTCTGGGGGTGGGAATCGTCGGGACCGGCGCCGGGGACGTGATTCCGGAGGCCGCCCTGGCTATCGAAATGGCGGCCACGGCGACCGACGTCGCGATGACGATCCATCCGCACCCGAGCCTCTCGGAGACCTTCATGGAAGCTGCGGCACGATTCCTGAACCGGAGCATCCACATCGGCCCGTCTCGTTCTTGATCCTCGGACAGGGAAGGGGACCCCAAACGTGACATATCACGTTTGGGAAGCAGATCAGCAGTACTGGGTGGCAGCGGCAAGCGTAGGCTTGCCGATGNNAAGCGCAGGCTTGCCGATGGTCTGTGTCGAGGGCGCGAGCGCCGTCGAATCGCGAGCGGGATGCCCGCGACACGCACCATCGCCAAGACCTGCGGCCTTGAGAGGCCACCTGGAGAGGTCCGACATGCATGATCTTGTCATCTGAGGGTCAACAA
>JABAOC010011322.1_pt4 | contig 12541 bp, 15 predicted proteins | sample 7062161 | NCBI WGS metagenome assembly JABAOC01 (sample SAMN14538625, study PRJNA623070) | marine sediment metagenome | biome: marine biome [ENVO:00000428]; feature: marine pelagic biome [ENVO:01000023]; material: deep marine sediment [ENVO:00002113] | place: India: Gulf of Khambhat ... | reverse complement strand
GAGAAACGACATTGCTCTTAGCTTCCCAGCCTTGCTTTTTCAGTTTCTCTTGATCAAAATCTAAAATGGCAAGGATACCATCCGATTTCAGCGACGGGACGATATTTTTCAATAGAGGCAACGGCTTTTCGACCATGTGAAGAGTGTTAGCTAAAATCACCACATCCATCATTCCTTTCGGCAGACGAGGATCGGTTGCTTTGCCCTCGACCACAATCATGTTTTTGATGCCTTCGTCTTTGCAGCGTTTTCTCATAAACTCCAATGCTTCGGGATCGATGTCGTTTGCATAGACTTTGCCCTGCTCGCCCACACGTTCAGCCAGCCGAACAGCCAGGCGTCCATTTCCTGCCCCGATCTCAGCAACAGTCATACCTTGTTTAATACCGATTGCATCCATAATTTTGGGTGAAGGTTGAGATTTCTCGAATTTCTCTTCCCATTCTTTTGACCAGCGCCCCTGGGATATTCCATCCAGAGGAAGAATTAATTGAACAACAATAAATAAACATAGCGTAATGAAAATAAAACGAGTCATGTTACACCTCCTGGTAGGTTCGACTACTCACTTAATCCTTGCAGAGGTTCGAAACCTTTGCAAGGATTATTCTATTTGAATCCGAAAACTAATTCGTTCCATGTATTATAACCATTAAATCCAATTACCTATTTACCCAATTATCGATTTACTAAATTACCCAATTACCCGTCATAGCAGTGAAATTACTTTTTATGTTCATCAATAATTTTTGCATCCATCCAAAAAACCTCCCCAATTCCACCATTCCGCTGACTCAGAAAAAACAAATATTTCCCATCAGGAGAAACCATAGGTGTGTTTTCAAATTTATCTGAATTGATACCATTATCCATTTTTCTTGCAGGTGTCCACGAACCATCTTTTTGACGGAAACTGATGTAAATATCGAAGACCTGATCCAAACCGCCACATTCTCCTGCACTGCGGTTGGAGATAAAATAGAGTCTTTTTCCATCAGGCGAAAATACTGGATTGAAATAATAGAATTCATCGGAAAATGGTGCAATTTGAGGGACTGTCCAGCGATTGTTTTCCATTTTCATAAACAAAATAATGATACGAAAGGGTGAACCCCAAAATACAGACCAATAAACCTCTTTACCATCAGGTGAGAGAGCTGGGGCGTTTTGTAATGAGGTCAGGGATGAAATGATGCCTGTAGCGAATGGCTCTGGCGTTTTCCTTGGTTTGTTCTGTCCAAAATATTTTCCTGTGAGTTCCGTAAACTTGGGTAGATTTTGATCCGCTCCCAGGGACACCAGCAACTCGGCAGCTTCTGTTTTATTGTTGAATTGGGCAAAATATAAGGGTGTTAATGATGCAGTCGTTTTGGCATTGAGATCGGCACCTTTTTCAGCCAGCAGTTGAATGATTTCGATGTTACCATTGAACGCCACAATATGGACTGGTGTGATCGTAAATCGATCCCTGGCATTCACATCAGCGCCCTTTTCAATAAGCAGTTTGAGCATTTCCAGATGAACGCCTCGTGCTGCCCAGTGCAGGGGCGTCCTGTCAGCTTCGTCTCTAGCATTAACCAGTTGCGGATCGTTTTCCAGTAGCATCTTTGCTTTATCCAGATCACCTTTTTGGGCTGCCTGGTGGATTTCTCCACCAACCAGCAAGGCACATAAAGCAAATATAAATAAAACTACAAAAATCACACGATTCTTTGTCATTCTTCAACTCCTGTAATTTAAAAATCAGCGGGGAATGAAATTTCCAGGCTGATTTTTCGTTTAAATAGAATATGCCCAAAATTGCCCCAAACCTTCGAGGATTCTGAAACCTCAAAGGTCTATTTTTTGTGTTTTTCGTGTATTCCGTGGACTATTCATATTCCACCACCAATTTCGGTCTTGATTTTATTGGAGAACCCTCAGCAGAAATAAATTTGGAAACATACGTTGATTCGGTATCTTCCGAATGGCAATAGATGCCGTGATTGGGCATCGAACCATCATGCCACTTTTTAACAATCTCAGTAATTTCGACGATGTGCCAGCCTTTTTCTTCAGGCCAATCCGTTATGTATTTCAATCCAGCATCGTAATCAGGGAGGTTATTCAATGTAACCGTTTTATCGTCCCATGGCTGGGTGAAGGGAAAATATATCAACTGCCCAGTTTTCTTCCCATAAGCATATAATTTCTCATGAAAAAAGTGCATCTCAGCTTTAATTATCTTTGCGGATTTGTCTATTTGATTCAAATCCCATTGGATCAGAATACGGTCAAAGCAATTTTTATATTGTCCCTGATACAGCACTTTTTCATTGCCGTTAGGATTGGTCTCATCGGGCTTGCAGTCGCAGACGTAGGCGTCTTTGATGGGATGAAGTTCTATTATTTTAGATTTCATATCGATTTACTCCTATTATTATAATTTAGTGTTTAGTGCAACAAAGCTCCAAATAAGACATAAAGATAGTATTTTGATTTGATATTCACTTGCAACGAAAAAAGAAAAACAGCGAAATATGTTTTTAATTTTTACTAAGTCATAAATATTTTGCAAAGAATCTAATCACTTGTTCGCCATAATTCGGATTTAAAATTACATCAGAATGTCGTCGATTTGGAGCCAGCCAACTGCTCGTGAATTTTTGATTTGAGCTACTAAATAGGACTTCCATGTTTGAAGGCGACAAAAATCGGTCAGCCTCACCATGGATAAGCAGTAGCGGCACTTTTATTTGTGACACACAATTTTTCGGCGTTACTTTTTTTATGGATGTACCCAGCCATCCTTCGATAAAATAGCAAACAGGTTTGAGAAAAAGCCAGCGTGGTATGTGTAAAGATTTCATATAGTCTCGAGTCAGGGCGTAAGGATCAGCGAAAGCCGAACTGCTAATCAATGCCCGAATCCGTGCATCCATAGAGGCAGCCAGGATAGCACTCGATCCACCCATGGAATGACCAAGCACGCCGATTCGTTTGACATCGACATCCGCACGTCTTTGCAGGTGATTAATAGCATCGATAATGTCCTCAGCAAACTTGCGAATGGTGATAGGCCCATCGTCTGCACTGGTGCCATGCCCACGAGTGTGAAATAAAAATACACCAAATCCTGCCTCGTGCAAATGACGAGCAACGGGTAACATTTGTGCTCCGTTATGAGACCAACCATGAACCAGCAGAATTGTTGCTGATGATGTCTTTCTATTTTTAACAGGAATGAACCAACCATTTAGTAAAATACCCTGGCTGATAAATGTGATCGATTCAAAGGGCAAATTATAGTCATCTGGATTCTCGGTTGGGATAATTCGTTTCGGTCGACACCACATTCTGGCAAAAAACCAGGAGAAGCAAACAATAAAGGCTAATATTATCACCAATCCGATGCCAGCTAAAATAATAATAATTGCTAATGACATTTTCTTCTATGTGTTTCTTGTTTTTTGAGGTCAATTTAAAATTTGGGTACCTGTTTAGTCAGATGAAGTTGTAACAGGTGTTAATAAATAATAGAGTGCAATCCCTTTGCAGACTGTCCTTGAACCGTAAAACAAGCCTCTATCTTGTAATGGTTTCTTTTATTAGAAACTGATTCCAAAAGGTGCTTCAAATCCCCATACTAATTTGACATTACGAATTGGGTAATGAATGAGACCCATTGGAACAACAGAAACTCTTTTCCAAATCATAAATTTATACCCGATTTCACTACCCAATAAAAAGCCATCCTCCTCGTCTTTATCTTTTGATCGTGCAAATGCTATATTCATTCTCAGAAAAGTTTTTGACAGAAATTCTTCTTTGCTGGACAAGTAATATCTTGTTCCAATTTTAGCAACTAAATCAGGATGGTTTAATTTTTCTCGAAATTCTTTTTCAACATAAAAATGTAAGGCATAATGTTTTAATATTCTTACCTGAATATCAAAATTGACCAATCCTAAAAAGGGCTTTATAAAATTTATCGAGGTGGTAATTCCTAAATTATCCGATTGTGAATAGGTAATATTGTTATTTAAGAAAAGTAAGAAAAAGATAAGAGTCAATTTTTTCATTTGTTCTGTGCTTTTCAATAAAAATTTCTCCCCCAGAATTGGAATCCCATAGAAGTGAATTCATAAGAATAATTCTGGGGGAATTTCATTTCTGTGGGTGGATTCTTTCAGATCTTGTACTGTCAATAGTTACTTTTTCAATCGCTTCAGTTTCGCTTCCGCACTCTGCTTAATTGTATTCCTTCGGCTTTCAGAAATATCTTTCATTCCGTCAAGCATTTTTAGCGCTTTTTCCGAATATTGAATCGCAAGATCGATCTTTCCGTCTGCTTCATAGCCATCGGCTAAGCTATCGTAAACATTTGGTGATTCGGGATACAGCTCAATGTTCCATTTGAAAAACTCAATCGCTGCTTTCGTTTGATTGGTTTGTATTAATCGATAACCGATTCCATTTATGCTGGCTTCAGTCATTATTTTATTGATGGCAAAATTTGCAGATTTATCTGAGCCGAATTTTTTAACAACTTCCTGATAAAGTGCTCTGGATTTGGCAATGTCACCGTTGTTCATCATGGCGAATAATTTAGCAGCGACTCGAGCCGTGGGATCTTTTTGCCCGGTGTCTCTCTTCATACGCTCTTTAATAAACTCAATTGTTCTTTTGATAATTTCACGAGTACGATCATCATCGTCAAGAATGTCAAATCCATGCCTGCCGACTGGGTGATTCATGACTTCGATAGTTTCATTTAACGACAACGCCCTGGCAATGAAGTCATCGACTTCCATATTTAATGTAGGATTATCAAATCCTGCACGCCCGATAAAGATCGGTGGGATGTGATCGTTATCCTCATTCAGATAGACAATCGGTGAAAATTGTTCCGCATACTTTGGATCAATCTCCCTGGAGAGCTGCTGCACATTAGGACGAAGGTCCAACGAGGCATAATATGAAATGATGCAGCGGATATAATCCATTTTTTCTTTTAGAGCAATGCTCAGATGGGGGCCACCGCCAGAGAACGCCCATAGCGCAATCAGATCGGGATCGACATTGTATTTCTCGGCATTCTCCCGAACAAATTTGATGGCATCTTTGACATCGCTGAACGACATGTTCATATTTTCCTCGTCATAGCCATAATAACGGTGATTGAACGTCACGCCGATCAGTCCCGATGCCGCCATTAATTCACCATAGGACATATAAACGCCCCAATCTTTCGGCAGGGGAAGCAGGTCTCGCGACAGATAACCACCATGAATGAAAATCACAGCAGGCAGACGTTTATCGTTGGACAAATCAGGCGGCGTGTAAATATCCATTTTTGACTCGGTATTATCTGCGGTTTTGTAAGTCAGATTCTTGTGGGCTTTGACCTTATCCATGCCTGGGACTTGATAGACAATCCGAAGCTCAAGTGGATTCTGGGCGAAGATAATTTGAAAACTGAAAAGAATAATGAAGAGAACTAAGTTAAAAATTTTGAAACGGAACATGATTTTTCCTCCTAGTTAATTTTTTGATGGGATATGCCATATTGCTGAACCAGTTGGGCGAACCGAAGATCAGGCAGTCATAATTCAAATATTCTGTTGGCTCGGGAGCCTCGGTTACTTTTTTAAGCGTGACTTGAAATCCATTTTTAGACAATTGATCTTTAATGGCTCTGGCAATGTTTTCCGTGTTGATCTCTTGCGTCGTTGCCTGTGTTAAAGCATCAACTTTTTTGATTTCCAGCGGCTGGCTTCTTTGCCAGGGCGGCGTGTCGACGTGATAATATATTTTTAACTCGCTGTTCATTTTTGCTCAATGGGACTGTTTACATTCAAGTTCTTTTTTTCTTCTTTCTCAAAATGGATGACTTTGATTTCACCATGCATATTGAAAGCACTATTTCCCTCGTCTACCCACTTTTTGAATCCGCCATCCAAATTTAATACTTTTTCATAACCAATATTGTTTAGCGCACTTACCGCCAAGGCGCTTCTGCCGCCAGATTTGCAATGGACAACTATTTCAACCTTTGGATCGTTGGTTATTCTCTGAATATCAAACTCCAATTTTCCCCGTGGAATCCAAACTGCACCTTCAATATGTCCCGCTAAATATTCTTGTTCAGTCCTGACATCTATCAGCATGAATTTCTCTTTGGAATCAATTTTCATCTTTAACTCGTCAACTGAAATATGTACAATTTTTGATTTCATTTCTTCTACAATTTGTTTTGCAGATTTCACCTGCGCTTGTGCCATAGTCCAAGCAAAAATCATAATTAAAACAACGCTAGTATTCTTTAAATACATTGTATACCTCCATATTTTATTACGGTGTAATAGCTATTTTAAATAGGCGGTCTCTCTCTCCATGTCCCCGAATATTGACTGTGATCACCGTGAAAGCTTCCGTCAAGCGCTCAACACAATCCGCTTTATGCCAGTCACGTCTCATTTTGCCACCACGGTGCAAGAGCATAAGAAAGGGACCACTTCCTGTGACATCGTAAGCGATACGTTTCCCGTCTGCTGAAGGGGTGAATTGTGTCGTCATCGGGTTCGTTCTTCTTAGCATCATTCTTACTAATTTTCAATAGCTACTTACTGGTTCATCACCTTATCAAATTCAGGGCCAATCTCACCTCTATCATATTTTGAAATATTTTCTTTAGAAAGCCATAGTTTTCATCAATAATCTTTTCCTTTGAAGCTTAATCAGCTTTTATAAAAGTAGGCAGAATTTTTTAATTCTCATGGATAGGCTTACTTCTGTAATCCCGCAGTATTCGCAAAGCGGTGATTGTCGTCTCTACCGTCGAATACTTTGTATCTAACCAGAGACCGTCCTCACCCTGCAGATTCATTAGGCGTGTAATGCCCTTCGCCACCAGTGGTTCGTCCATCGAAAACCTGGCTCCGTGCAACGCATCCAACAACCAGGTGAGCGGCTGAGGGTCAAGAGCGGGAAGCCAGTCCAGCGCCGTTGCGTAACAGCGTTGATATGGTGAGGCACTCAGCCCATCAATCTTTGGATGGATGCATAGCACTGCCCAGAGGTTGTACCAGGTAGCCGTAACCAGTTCCCAGTCTGCGCAATGGCGCTCAAGCCACCTTATTGCTGGCTCAGTGACTGGATGCTCTCTGTATCCAAGCGAGAAGAGCCTCATCGGAACGGCGGCTGAGAAGTAGAAACGGTCTATCAACGTTTCTTTCTGAAGCCAGCCTTGAGTCGAATGGGCTAGCTTCTCCTCTGTCTCGTAGAACGAGCCATTTGGAGCCTGGATGGAGACCAGGAATTCCAGAGTTGGGGCCATCATTGGAGTGTTGCCCAGTCCGAACTCACGCACCCAGCGAAGGCAGTGGATGGTTCCACCCAGGGAGCCGACACCATCAGTCTTCTCATCGAATGCTTTATAGTCCCAACTGCCATCCGGGAACTGATACGAAGCCAAAACCTCTTCAGCCTCTGTAAGCGTGAAGGATTGTCCTAATGCTCGTCTCAGCCGAAGCCGGTCGAGTCGGTTGCCATTTTGATGAACAAACGCAATTGTTTTATCTAGAGCTATCATGTGCCTCTTTCCTGTCTTTAGATGTGCATGATACCCAGAACACTTTTATATCTTTGCCTACAATGTCCAAATTCAAGAAGTGCCGTACGTTTTTATATACATGAAAAGAAAATGGGTGATTTCTGGTAAAGCACTCCACATTATTCGTTGTTTCTTTCTTCCCAAAGTCCGAGCAAATTGCTGCTGGGATCGGTGAAATAGGCTCTAAAATTGAAACCTTGTAGAGTTCTTTGTGTGACGACATTTGATTAATTTTTTGAATTAGGATTTAACATCCCTGAACATAAATTACTTTCAATTCATCAATTCGCGTCGCGATATCAATGCGATTGACACAACTTGCACTGCATGAATCGCATGATGTACACACCCGGAGACCCTTCCCTATGGAAATGTTCTCGAGCGCATCCCGTGCTTGATAAAAATTCCGGTAACATGCCGCATACATGTGCGTACGCATGAGGGTTGGAATATCGACTCCTTTGGGACAGGTCGGGACACAGCGTTTGCATTGCAGGCAATATCCCAAAGAATATTTGACATTTCGATCTTCCAGAAATTTCCTCTCTTCAAACGTATAATTTAGGTCGTAAGCCACCGAAAAGTCTTCCTCTATTTGCTGAAAGTTGGTATAACCAGGTACGGCAGTGGTAATAAAGTTATGACGCAGCGCCCATTTCAGCACCGCCGTCTGCATCATCTTGCCTTTGTAATAGTGCATATTCGTTTCGGAAACATATTGTCGATAATGGTATTGGGTGCATTGGGTTTTCATGGCAATCAGCCCGATTCCCTGTGAAGTCGCTTTTTTCAGTGTTTTCAACAGTTCTTTATCTTCATTCATGCCATAGTTAAAAGCAGTTAAAATAAGATCATAAGAACCAGTGCGAATGGCTTCTTGAACACATTCGTTGATATGAGAATGGATGGAAAATCCGATAAACCGAGCTTTGCCCTGCTGCTTCAACAGTTGCAGCGCTTCCAGAATGCCAGGATTATTCAGCCACTCGATGCTCGACACATCGTGAGAATAGAGTATATCGATATAATCAGTTTGCAGTCGTTTCAGACTTTCCTCTGCTATTTTTAAATAAGTCTGCTTTGCCTGGGCTGGAGTTATATTCCGCTGGTTGATTGGAATATAAATTTTCGTGCCAATAATGACCTGATCACGGGCATTTAGTTCTTTGATGACGTTGCCCACCATCTCCTCATTTCGACCCCGCTGGTACCAGGCAGCCGTATCAAAATGGCAAACTCCAATTTGGTATGCTCTTCTCACCAATGCTGGATCAAACGCATTCATCACGCCCATACTCACAATGGGTATGCTTATTCCTGTCTTGCCAAGAGTTCTGTAGATGATTTTTTTGTTCGACTCTTGAGGTGACTTTTCTTTATCTGGTAATAGCAAAGCTTTCTCTGAGATATTTATCACTCCAAGCGCAGCTATTCCCGAAACAGTTCTGGATAAAAACTCCCGTCTGCCGAAATCCTTCTTTTTACCTGTCATTTTGTCTCCTCATATAGAAATTATTTCTTTATCTTACGAATTGGAATAATAACCTCAGCTCGACAATCCTCAGGCTTCACCTGATCGGGATCGTCCAGCCATGTTTCTATTGGCGGACCGATAACCTCCATACCATTTTCTTCAATGTATGGAATCATAACGCTATACGCCAGATCAACCATCTCATAGGGACCGACATGGATCATTCGAGCAATCTTTTCATAATTATATTGCGCTTTCTTCAACGGCAGTTGTACCGTCGTATCTTTTGCCATTTTAAAACCAAGCCCCCAGACCGTATCTACACCTGCCACCTGTCCGCGGAAATCAAAATTGATCCCGAATAAATCGCCTGAAACTATGGTTTGGAGCTGCTGTTTTCTCGCTTCTTGAATAAAGACAGGTATCTTTTCAGGAATTTGATAATGTGAGCCGGAAAACACCATGTATACGTAGGAAAAAGGCGTTCCATCTTTAATTTCCACTTGCTGCTGTTCCTGTCCATAAAGCACGAAAGTAATGGAGAAAGCCATCACATAAAAAAGAATTATTTTCATTGTTAAACCTCCCATAAAATTCAAGATAATGTTTAGCTAACGAGTTTCATTGTTTTTAATTCGTCTATTCTTTTAGCAATATCAACATGGTAAACACAATTTGCGATACATCTGTTACAAACATTACAAACATCGAGGCCCCTCTCCTCTGGTATTTCGTTAAGCACGGCTCGAGCCTGATCAAAGTTTTTGTAACATGTCGCATAGGTATGAGAACGGATAAGTTTTGGAATCTCAACATTTTTTGGACAGGTAAGCACGCATTTATAACACTGCTGGCAAACCGATGCCATGCCCAGCTTCACATTCCTGTCTTCAAGAAACTGTTTCTCTTCGGCGGTATAATTTAAATAACGAGCCACTGAAAAATCTTGTTCCTGCTCTTGAAAATTTTGCACACTAGGAATAGCCGTGGTGATAAAATCGTGCCTTAACACTTACCACCCATTTCAACAAAGCCGTATGCATAATTTGCCCCTGATAAAACCTTTCATCGTCGAATGGCTCGTAATCACGGAACCACGGCTGCTGACACTGTGTTTTCATGGCAATCAAACTGATCCCCTTCGCAGCGGCTTTTTTCATTGCCTTTATCAATTCGTTATTCTCACACATGGAATAGTTGAAGGCAGTTAACACCACATCATAGAAACCGTCTCGGGCGGTTTCATTCAGGCATTCGATCATTCTGGCATGGGTGGAAAAGCCGATGAAATGGGCTTTTCTCTGGCTCTTGATCGTTTCCAGGGCGCTCCTGAGTCCAGCATTCTTCAAATACTCGGCACAATCAGCATCATGCAAATGCAGAATGTCAGCATAATCGGATTGTAGTCGTTCCAAGCATCTAGCAAACTGATTGAGAAAAGAAGTTTTAGTCTGTTCTGTGTCCATTTGTGCCAGTATCAGTGGAGGAATTCTTGGAATTTTGGTGGCAATATAAACCTGGTCACGAACGTTGAGTTCCTTAATGACTTTTCCGATCATTTCTTCATTTCTGCCGCCTCTGTAAGTGGCAGCGGTGTCGAAGTGACGAATTCCGATTTCATAAGCTCGCCTGATGATCGCTGGATCATTGGTCATCATTGCGCCCATCGAAACGACGGGAATTTTGATGCCAGTTTTACCCAGCGTACGGTAAATAATTTCTGATTTTGGCTTTGTCAAATTAACTATTGATTCAGCTTGTTTCATAATGGGTAATAAACTTAATGAAGCCATTCCTGTACCAGATCCCAACTGACCCATTCGACTGGATAATTATCTCCATCCTGGAAATAGGCTTCATTCCCATCCATTACGACCTTCCATTGACCTTGTGTGACCTCATATTTTCCCATCCAGAAACCTTTGTTGATAACGATCTTGTGTTGTGGGCTTTCATTCTCCTGTCTGCTCTCTTCGCCTTCTGGCGAGCCCATTAAAAACGCTCCTGCGGGAATATAAACCATCTCAATAGCAACGCCATCAACATCTACTTTTTTCTCTCTTTGAACATCCTTATTTTTCTGATCCTTATCACCATTTTGTCCTTCGATAAGCTGTTCTATCTGCTGTAAATAATTTGAGCGAAGATTTTCATCATCCAGATTTAAGGCTCCCCAGATGTATTTCTTTTTCCAGGCGAGTGCAATTTCTTCATGATAGGGATCAGAGATCGTATAACGATCTTCTTTCAAATCGGATCGGGGAGTTTGGCTTAGTTGAAAATACTGTGTGAGCATGTTACGGCAATCATTGGAATCCGCTCCCTCGATGATGAAAAGCTGAAACGTTTTATTATCAACGAAATAATCGGCTATAAAACCAGAATTTAAAAAACCGTGACCCAAAAAGCTTCTGGCAATGAATTTCTCAGAATTTTGCTTTTTGCCTTCCCCTGGAAAACAATCCAGAATAGCAGGTAAGGGGGGATTGCCACCAAGATTTTCTGCCACTTTTTTGGCAAAGATTTTTAACAGATTTTGAGTTTCGTTTCCAGCATTATAACTGCTTATTTTAACATAAGCATTTTCTGCCACAAAATTGAGAATAGGTACTTCAATATAGCCCTGGGCACCGATATTCAGAAAATTCCCCTTTGAGGATCGTTCCTGACTGTAGATGCCGAAGGCATATAGCGGTGTTTTATGTTGATAAATTTCAACAGTTATTGAAGCCTTGCTGTCATTAATATACTCTGCCACAGATAATTCCTGAAAGTCGTAACTGAGATAAAGCTCCGCTGCTCCATCAATATACTCATAAAGGTTATCTGGTGTGTAGTTTTTAATATTTTCAGATTTTTTCCATCCTTCAATGTTCGGAAAAACATCTGATGATTTTTTCGTGTTGATCGGAAAAGCAAAAAGGATGGATGCTAAATTTAATGGAATGATTAAAAGAAAAATCAGAATCATGTAAGCACAACGGCTGTAAAATGTAGTAAAGCTCATAATTCATACTCCTTGAAACTATAATTCCAACTAGTTCAAATTATACTTAAAACGAAGTGGTTTTCGAATTTAATCGGAGGTAACATCCGAAGGTTCTGAACTTTCGGAGGTTGTCAATCCGAAGACCACTCTGCTATTAGTATATAAATCATTATTTTAGAAGCTTCATTGCTTCCGCTGGAGTTGCCAAAGGATATATGTCAAAACTGACTGGGACAATGTGTAACCATTGCGTCATCAACTCATGAAGTTCATCATGTGAAGCTACATCGAAAATCACAATAGAACCTCTACCGACCCTGGGATAAAAGCAGATCACTTTATTTTCTGATTTTAAATTTTCAATCCAGGATCGGAATTCTACTCTTGCGTTTTTTACATCTTCGGGTTTGGAAGGATGAGGTGTACTGATTACTAAATACAACATGGCTGAAAAATTCCTTTCCAATAAAAAATAACAAAGCTT
>JABAOC010001307.1_pt2 | contig 12541 bp, 11 predicted proteins | sample 7062161 | NCBI WGS metagenome assembly JABAOC01 (sample SAMN14538625, study PRJNA623070) | marine sediment metagenome | biome: marine biome [ENVO:00000428]; feature: marine pelagic biome [ENVO:01000023]; material: deep marine sediment [ENVO:00002113] | place: India: Gulf of Khambhat ... | reverse complement strand
TTATCTATCGATGATGCTAAGGGAATAGCAAAGCTCGCAGAGAATTCAGGAGCTGATGCAATATTGGCTAATGCCGGTAATAAATCAACTAAATTCCTTACAATCCCTACACATGATTTATCACCCGGACCGTTAATAGAACTGTCTGCACAGATAAAAGGATCTGTTGATATACCGGTTGTTGCTATTGGAAAGATAAATACGCCGGCTCTGGCTGATACAATTATCGGGCAGGGAAAGGCCGATTTTGTTGCAATGGCCAGGGCACTGGTAGCTGACCCTAATTTTCCAGGAAAAGCTGAATCCGGGATGGTGGAGGACATCAGGGGCTGTGTCTACTGCCTTGAAGACTGCGCAGAAAAGGGCGTCCCTGGATTGGGAAGAGCCTGTGCATTGAATCCATTTGCAGGTCTTGAATATTTATGGAAGGTTTCTCCTGCTTCAGAGAAAAAGAAGGTGCTGGTGATAGGGGGCGGACCCAGTGGTATACAGGCGGCAGTAATAGCAAGCCAGAGAGGACATGATGTCGAATTATGGGAACAGTCTAAACAGCTTGGTGGACAGGCCAGACTGGCAAGTATCGCGCCTTTTAAAGATGAGATGTCAGAGGCATTACGCTACCTGAAACACTCTCTGGATAAAAGTAATGTGAGGATTCGTCTAGGACACTGTGCTGTTGCATCCGATGTTATTGCACTTGATCCTGACGTTGTTATTGCAGCTACAGGTTCACGACCAAACCGTCTACCCATTCCAGGGTTTGATTCTGAACTTGTAACAGATGCCCGTGAAGTATATGAAAAAAGGCCTGATGTTGGACGTAAGATAGTTATTATCGGCGGAGGGGATATAGGCTGTGAGACTGCCGATTGGCTTGCAGGTTCTGGAAGAGATATAACAGTGGTAGAGATATTGCCTGATGTACTTACCAGGATGAAAAAAATTCCTGGCGAAAGATTATTGAGGAGGCTTTCTGAAAAAGGTGTTGCCATTTTAACGGAAACACGGGTTGCTTCTATCGAAAGGAATAAGGTCATTCTCATAGAAAAAGATGGCAAAGAGTCTGAACTTGAAGCGGACATTGTAATATGTGCGATTGGTGCAGAACCAGAAGGCAGCTTGTTACATGAACTGAATGGCAGGGTTAGACAGTTGATCGCCGTAGGTGATGCTGAATCAACTGGAAATCTTGGTTCAGCCATAAGAAGCGCTACTGAGGCAGCACTGAAGATTTGAATTATAGACAGCGATATCTAACCGTGAACCCCAAAAATGCGTTTGAAGCAGGTATACATGCAGAAAAACCTTTACCCCGTTGAAAGGATGAGTTTCTTTTCGGGGTAAAAATTCGAGCGAATGAGTCATGTGACGGGTAAAAATTTCCCTCCAGGAAGCGAAGGGAATATGTCCAACTAATTAATCCACCAACACTTTTTATGCTGAAATGCATTTTTTGGATTAGTATTGAAGCATTTATTTTATTGTCATATTCCTTGATTTTAGGCCAATATAAACAATAAAATTGTAACACTATGGATATCAGAATTACAGACGGAAAGAGAGTTTATGCCGGGATTTACGAAAGCATTTATCAGGCATTAAAGAACAATGCAATTTATCTTGTTGCCTCATGCGGAGGAAAGGGCGTATGCGGAAAATGCCGTGTAAAAGCCCTTGAAGGAAAAATCCGGATTGAATCAATCGGCAAACTGAGAAAAAAAGATATTGACAAGAGGATTGTACTGGCATGTCAGACATACCCAGAAGAAGATATAATTATAGAAATTCCAGAGGAATCAAAGCTTGTAATTGGTGACAAGATTGCTGTATCAAAATCAAAAGAACTTATTGAATTTCTACTATCTGTTGAGAAAGGTTTATCCCCTGCTGTCAGGCGGGTAGATCTTACCCTTACCCCGCCAACTATACAGGATAACCAGAGCGACCTTGAACGTCTTAAAAAAACGCTGGTTGATAAGGGCATTCATGATATGGAATTCTCACACGGTTTTTTGGCAAAAATGGGTGATGCCCTGAGAAATGCTGATTGGAAGGTAAGTCTTGCATACACGGAAAACTTTGAGGCAATTTCACTCTCGCCTGCAGAAGTCAGGAATAGATTTGGAATTGCTGTTGATATAGGAACAACAACTGTTGTGCTGTATCTTGTAGATTACTCTGATGGAAGGCTTGTTGATGTCGGCATGACATATAACTCACAAATACGTTTTGGTGACGATGTTATTACGAGGATAGTATATGCAACCGAAGCAAATGGAATAAGTGACCTCCGCAATGCAGTTATTAACGATATAAATGATATGCTTTTACCGATAATGGAAAAACATGATATTAAAAGGGAAGATATAGATTCGGTGGTAATTGCCGGAAATACTACCATGCTGCATCTTTTCTGGGGGCTTAATCCATCTTCAATAAGGGAAGAGCCATATATACCAACCCTGAATGCTTTCCCTTCCTGGAGGGCAGGAACGGCAAAGATTAAAATTAATCCTCAGGCTCCTGTTTATACCTTGCCCTGCGTTGCAAGTTATGTTGGAGGAGATATTGTAGCAGGAGTGCTAGCCTCCAAAATGCATATGAATTCAGAGGTATCGTTATTTATGGATATAGGTACAAACGGAGAGATAGTTATCGGCAATAATGAATGGCTGATAACAGCTGCGTGTTCAGCCGGCCCGTGTTTTGAAGGAAGCGGAATAAGACATGGTATGAGGGCAACCGAAGGTGCGGTTGAATCCGTGAAAATAAATCCTTCAAATTTTGAAACCGAATTCGGTGTTATTGGAAAAACTCAACCTACAGGTATTTGCGGTTCTGGAATGATAGATGCTATTTCAGAACTTTTCTTTTCAGGGGTGATAGACCAGAAGGGCAAGTTTGCAAAGGATCTCAAGACAGATAGAATCAGAATCGAAGATGAAGGGCCGGAGTTTATTCTTTACCGTGGTGAGATGAAAGATATCGTACTGACAGAAGTTGATATTGAAAACATCATCCGTGCCAAGGCAGCTATTTATGCCGGTGTTTCACTTCTTTTAAAGGAGGTAGGCCTTGAACTTGATATTATCAAGCGTGTATATATTGCAGGTGGATTCGGGAACTATCTTGATATTGAAAAGGCAGTAATGATAGGGATGTTGCCCGACCTCCCTCACGGGAAGTTTTCTTTTATAGGTAATACATCGATTGCGGGTGCTTACCTCTGTCTGCTTTCAGAGAAGATGCGTAAAGAGGCTGAAGAAATATCAAAGAAAATGACTTATATCGAACTTTCTGTTTCGAGGGGTTTTATGGATGAATACCTGTCTGCCCTTTTCCTGCCCCATACAAATATCAATCTCTTCCCGACGGTTAAAAATTTATATAAGAAGAGAAGTTAAGACAGGAAATTTTTTTCTTGACACAACATATACGTAGAAATATTATTTATTTAGTTAGGACTATGAGATTTTGTTATCTTAAATTTATTTGTAACTATAATAACTGAATTTGAAAAGAATATTGATTCCTGTAGTTCTTGAAAAGGTTAAGGGAGATATAGATGGAAAAAGATAATATAACTACTGTTTTACTCGCGGATGACAGCAATACTTTTCTTATGTATGTGGGGATACTTATAAAACGCCTGGGGTTTAAGACTTATCTTGCCCGTGATGGTGTTGAGGCAATAAAAATGGCCAAGGAGAAGAAACCTTCTATAATTGTGCTTGATTATATAATGCCTAAGGTGGATGGCACATCATGCATGAATATTATCCGGCAAGACCCTGATCTCAAAAATACCCCTGTGATTGTTCTTACCTCCCGTGGCGAAGAAACGGTACAGGCTGAATTTGAAAAGTTAGGGTGCTGCCATTTTTTAAGAAAGCCGGTAAATATTTCGGAGTTTTATTCTGCAATAAGGAAGTGCTTGAAATTTGAAGAGAAAGCTCTAATTCAACGTAAAAATATAAGAACGCTCTTTAATCTAAAGGTGTTCATCAAGTGCGCGGATGAGATGCGCGAGTTATCTGCATCTACAATCTCTGCTGAAGGGATGTTTTTAAGAACAGTCGCACCATTTAAAGTTGGGACCAAGATGGATATTGTCTTTAATGTTGACAGCGAAGACCCTGTAGAATTACAAGGCGAGGTTATTTATCTGAAAGAGCTCACTGATGAGATAGAGCAAGAACCGGGAATGGGTATTAAATTTCTGGAAGTCCCTGAAGATATAAAAAGCAGGATTAAATCCTTTATAATGAATGAGATCGCAAATGACCTTATAATAGGAGATAAAGATATAGATAAAGAAATTGGTTTTGAATAATCCTAAACCTGAATTAAATAGTCTTGTCTATTAATCCCCCCAAAATGAGTTTTAAGCAGGTATACATGTTGTTTAGTTGGGTATGTTTCTTGAGCGGACATATAGAAATTTCAAGGTAAAAATTTCCCTCTAGGGAGCGAAAGGAATATGTCAAATAATTAATTCATCGACTCTTTTTATGCTTAAATGCATTTTTGGGGTTAATGAACCGGGCCCGAAAAAATCAGCTTCTCGACCTCTTGTTTGATCACTTTTGCAGGGATGCCACCGTGAATTTTAAGTACACCATTTATTAATATAACGGGTGCATCCAATTCTCCCTGTCTCAGAAGTTCTAAAATGTCATTAAAGGACTCGCTATCCTTATACATGAAAAGGTCAATATACTCTACAGAAACCACGGTAGGATATGATGAATGCAATTCCTTTTTGAGTTCCTCGGACAAAGATTTATTGGATGCCGGCTGTTTAAATTCTCTGCCGGCAAGATTAATATCGTTTTCTGAATTATCAAGTATTTGAACGTGTACTCTCTGTAACATTTCTATTACCTAACATTTTATTGAATGAAAAGTATATTGTCAATCAGACGTATATCACCCAGTCGAACTGCAACTGCAATAAGAACCTCTCCTTTTATTTCATTAACTTCCTCAAGGGTCTCCGGGTCATAAACAGAGGCATAATCTATATCTGTTATTAGCGGTTCTTCTGAAATTACCCCTTTCATTATCTCCTTTATCTGTTCTGTATCTGATATGCCGGACTTTATTGAATCTGATGCTTTGCTAAGACATCTGTATACCGCCGAAGCAGCTTTACGATGTTTTTCATTAAGATACAGGTTTCTGGAGCTCATGGCAAGACCATCGGATTCCCTGACAGTGGGACATACTATGATATCAATATCGAAATTAAGGTCTTTTATCATCTTTCTTATTATGACCGCCTGCTGAAAATCCTTCTGCCCGAAATATGCCCTTGTCGGTTTCATAATATTAAATAGTTTTGCCACAACAGTGGCAACTCCCCTGAAATGACCTGGACGGAATCTGCCGCAGAGTTTTTCAGAAATTGTCTCTACATTTATGTATGTTGAAAAATCTTCTGAATAAAAGATTGCCTTATCAGGGAGAAAGAGGCTGTCAATCTCTGCGGTGCGCAGTTTTTTTATATCATTTTCTATATCTCTCGGGTATTTTTCTAAATCCTCGGACGGTGCGAACTGTATTGGATTAACAAAGATGCTGACCACGGTTATGTCATTCTCAAGGCGCGACCTTTTTATAAGGCTAAGATGTGCTTCATGAAGCGCACCCATTGTAGGCACGAACCCTATAGTCCTTCCTCTTGAAAGGTGCTTTTTACAGGTATCCTGCAATATGCGTGGTATTCTTATAATTTCCATTACAAGTTAATTGCATGCAATAATTCTTTTAACAGTTCTTTTTCCCTTATCCTCTTAATTATCTTGCCTTTTTTAAAGAGAATCCCTCTGCCTTTTCCTCCGGCTATTCCTATGTCAGCCTCTCTTGCCTCTCCAGGACCGTTCACAATACAACCCATCACAGCTACCGTTATTGGTTTATCAATATCATTCAGACGATTTTCGACCTTGGATGCAAGCCCTACAATGTCAATCTCACATCTGCCACAGGTTGGACAAGAGATTATATTTGCCCCCTTTTCCCTGAGTCCTAATGATTTAAGGATTTCAAATGCGACTCTGACCTCTTCGAGAGGGTCTGCTGTCAGTGATACCCTTATTGTATCTCCAATACCTTCGGATAAGAGTATGCCGAGTCCAACAGAACTTTTAATAATACCTGTAATTGAAGGTCCTGCTTCTGATATTCCGATATGAAGTGGATATCTGTATTTTCTGGAAAATAGTCTGTATGCCTCGACGGTAGCGGGAACATTTGATGCTTTAAGAGATACCTTGATGTTCCTGAATCTCAAGCCTTCAAGTATTTGTATATGTTCTTCAGCGCTTTCAACAAGTGCCTCAGGGGATGGATGACCGTATTTTGCAAGGAGCTTTTTGCCAAGTGAGCCGGCATTTACTCCAACCCTGATGGGAATATTCTTGTCGGATGCAGATGAAACAATCTCGGCAACCTTCCACCTGGCGCCTATATTGCCAGGGTTAATTCTGAGTCCATCTACACCCTGCTGAATTGACTCAAGGGCCAGTCTCCAATCAAAATGTATATCAGCAATAATCGGGACAGATACGGATTTCTTAATCTTGCCCAGGGCTCTTGCGGCTTCTCTATCAGGCACAGCTATTCTTATTATTTCACAGCCTTTTGCTGATAGAGATTTAATCTGTTTTACTGTTGATTTAACATTCCTTGTATCTGTTTTTGTCATTGACTGGACGACAATAGGACTGCCGCCTCCAATTGGCAGACCTCCGACGAAAATTTTTCTGGTTTTTTTACGACGTACCATTATCTTTAGATCCTTCTTTTGTATTGTTTTTTCTTATTACCTGTTTCTTTTGCCGGTACATTTTTACAGCCTTTAAATGTTCTTCAGCTGTTGTAGAAAATTGATGGGTGATATCATCCTTTGAGACAAAATAGAGATAAGGGACATCTGCAGGATAAAGTGCTGCAACTATTGATTCCATTCCGGGAGAGGCTATGGGGCCTGGGGGAAGTCCCTTGAAAGCATAAGTATTATACGGAGTTTTGCGGCTCAAATCAGATTTTGTTATCTTCTCCTTTGAGCTTTTTATCCCGTATAAAACCGTTGGATCTGCCTGCAGGTACATTTTCTTTTTTAGCCTGTTATGATAGACACCGGAGATCAAAGGCCTTTCAGAATTCAGGACTGCTTCTTTTTCTATTATAGAAGCGAGAGTTAAGACTTCGTTTTCAGATATTCCCAGTTCAGCTGTTCTGGATAAAAGTTTATCAGAGTATTTTTCGCGCATCCTGTTTATCATCAGCCCGATAGCATCTTCAGGCCTGATACCTTTTGGGATCAAATATGTGTCAGGGAAAATATAACCCTCGATGCTCGGAGCATAGATATTATAGGCAGCCAGAAAGTCATGGTCTTTCGATAACTTGAAAAAGTCCTCCTTTTTTATTATATCTGATTCGGAAAGTTTTTCTGCTATCTCAAGAAGTGAATCGCCCTCCAATATTTTTATCTCATATTCTATTATCTGTCCTTTAACTATTTTTTTAAATATTTCCAGAGTGCTCATCGAATTCTGTATCAGGTAGTATCCTGCCTTTATTTTTTTCTCAGCATTGGTAAGCCTGCCTATTAACAGAAGAACATTCTTATCTCTGATAAGTTTTTTATTGTACAGGATTTCTACAGTCTGTCTGAATGTTGTCCCCTTTGGGATTTCTATTTCGACAAATTTATTGCCTGAATGTAGTGGTACAAGCATCTCGAATGCAATATAAATTAACGCCAGAAAAGAGATAAAGATAACTGTTAAAATAATATTTTTTTTCATAAGAATAGGATGCCAAAATAGTCTTAAAATGTAAACCCGATTATAAAGTTTAGAGAATAGATTCTTTACCCTGCGACAGATGTTAATGCATTTTTTGTATTAATACATTTTAAAAATGGCAGGGAGCGAGTCTGAAGAAGGGAAAGCAGGGTTGTCCCTGCTTTCCCGGATATAATTTTTTTTTAAGTCTTAGTACATTCCGCCCATTCCACCTGGTGGCATTGCGGGCATCTCTGGTTTCTCTTCAGGTATTTCTGTAATCATTACCGATGTGGTAAGCATGAGAGCTGCAACAGATGATGCATTCTGTAGTGCATATCTGGTTACCTTGGTAGGATCGATAATCCCTGCTTTTAGCATGTCAACATATTCTTCATTCTGGGCATCGAATCCATAATTGAGATCTTTGGAGTTTTTAACTTTTTCGACTATAACAGAGCCATCGAGCCCCGTGTTATTTACTATTTGCCGGATAGGCTCTTCAAGTGCCTTCTTTATAATATCGACACCAACATTTTGATCATGATTATCAAGCTTTAACCCCTTCAATGCACTAATACACCTCAATAATGCAACGCCTCCACCCGGCACTACACCTTCTTCAACGGCAGCTCTTGTTGCATGAAGTGCATCTTCAACCCTTGCCTTCTTCTCTTTCATTTCGGTCTCTGTTGCTGCACCTACATTAATAACAGCAACTCCACCGACAATTTTGGCCAGGCGTTCCTGAAGCTTTTCTCTGTCATAATCTGATGTTGTCTCCTCGATCTGTGTTTTTATCTGTTTTACCCTTCCCTGTATTTTGGAGGAATCCCCTGCACCTTCGACGATTGTTGTATTCTCTTTGTCTACGGTAATCTTTTTAGCCTTACCGAGATCAGAGATTTTTATGCTTTCAAGCTTGATGCCGAGGTCTTCAGATATCATTGTACCGCCTGTAAGAATAGCAATGTCTTCGAGCATGGCCTTGCGTCTTTCACCAAAGCCGGGGGCTTTCACTGAACATACCTGGATCGTACCTCTTAATTTATTGACGACAAGTGTAGCAAGTGCCTCTCCTTCCACTTCTTCTGCTATGATCAGAAGGGGTTTGCCCATTTTTGCTGTCTGTTCAAGAATAGGGAGAAGGTCTTTCATTGAGGAAATTTTCTTTTCATGGATGAGAATAAAAACGTCTTCGAGATTGCACTCCATTCTTTCAGCGTCTGTAACAAAATATGGTGAGATGTATCCCCTGTCGAACTGCATTCCCTCGACAACCTCGAGTGAAGTTGCCATGCTTTTTGCTTCCTCAACCGTTATAACACCGTCTTTCCCGACTTTATCCATTGCCTCTGCGATAAGTTCACCAATAGAAGTGTCATTGTTTGCCGAGATTGCACCTACCTGTGCGATCTCTTTTTTATCCTGAACCGGTTTGCTTATCTTTTTAAGCTCCTCCACAACCCTTTCCACGGTTTTTTCTATGCCCCTTTTGATATCCATAGGGTTAGAACCTGCAACAACGTGCTTTATTCCTACGCTGTAAATAGAGTGGGCAAGCACAGTTGCTGTGGTTGTCCCGTCACCAGCAACATCGGATGTTTTGCTTGCGACTTCTCTTACGAGCTGTGCACCCATATTTTCATATGGTTCTTTCAGTTCGATTTCTTTAGCTACGGTTACGCCGTCCTTTGTTATGGTTGGTGCCCCATATTTTTTATCGAGTATTGCATTTTTACCTTTTGGACCGAGCGTTGCTTTAACCGCATCATTCAATAGTGAAATGCCCTTTAATATAGAGCTCCTCGCTGCTTCATCAAAAAGAAGCTGTTTTGCCATTTGTTAGTCCTCCTTATTATTTTTTATCCTTCAACAATACCTAGTATGTCTTCTTCTTTAATGATCAGATATTCGTTATTGTCGATATTTATTTTTGAGCCTGAATATTTGTCAAAAAGAATTGTGTTTCCAACTTTTATCTCTTTAACTTCTGAACCGACAGCCTCAACAGTGCCTTTCTGGGGTTTTTCCTTTGCAGAGTCGGGGATATAAATACCACCGGCTGTCTTCTCCCCCTCATCAGTGTACTTTACAAACACCCTGTCTTTAAGCGGTCTGAAATTCATAGACATTTCTCCTTTCTTTATAAAGTATATTGGCAATTCAAGGATTGTTAGCACTCAAAGTAAGTGAGTGCTAATATACAAAGAAACACCGATTTATGGCAAGGTCTTATTTATTGGCAATAAATCGATAAATCTGATTATATCTTCAATTATCTTTAAAAAACTTCAAATTTTGAATAAATTTATAGTTCAAGGGTCGTCTTTTTTGAGTTGATAAAGTTTTCTATAACCTCGGTAAAGAAATCGCCTTTATCCCTTATTTCAGGAGGTATCCTGTTTTCATATAATTTCTTGCCTTCATTTAACTCTGTGGAAAATACTGTAAAAAAGTTGTTGTTTCTTATTGACTCGTCTACTTTTGAAGCATTGTAAAGGTATATATCGTTTATTATTGTACGAGAAAGTCTCTTCGCTTTTTCTATATCTTCATCGAAAGATTTTTTTTCAATAAGAGGTTCCTCTTTCAATGCAGGTTCAAATTTTTCTTCTGGTATTTCGATCTGTTCAACTTTTTGAGGTTCAGTCTTTTCTAACGGGGGTTGAATCATTCTTTCGGTTTCTTCTACTGGAAGCCCTCGAAGGCTATTGACTTTTTTAATTAATTCTGCAGACAGGTTATGTTCTTCGATATATTCATCAGCACCATATAATGAAGTCGGCTCCCGTCTGTATTTTGTTTTGTCATATACAGATGTGATCAATATAAATTTCATATTTTTCGTTTCTGCTCTTGATTTCAACCTTTTACATAACTCAAAACCATAAATTTTAGGCAGAACAACTTCTAAAATTGCGAGGTAAGGGCTTTCTCCCAAAGCCTTGACCATTGCATCTATGCCCTCAGCGGATGTAATGACTTTATAATTCTGCTCTGTAAGAATTGATTTTATTTTTCCATTTATCTCAGGGTTTGAGTGAGCTACAAGTATCTTCCTGCTGTCAAGAGTCCTTTTTGCCTGTAAAGATGGTTTTTTTACAACAAGCACAGTACTGCATTTTTGGCATTTAAACCTGGAACCCTGAGGTAAGAGTCTTGTTTCATCTACTTTAAGTCTTATTTTGCATCTTGGACAAATTACTACCACTTTGAGGTCCTCCTTCTCAACTGCCACAGCTTTATTGTTGAAAGACCTGCAATGAATCCCCCTATATGGGCAAACCAGGCAACTCCCCCCTGATTCAGTATCCCTTTGGTGATCATACCGTTCACAACTTGTATAATAGCCCAAAATCCGATAACTATCAAGGCAGGGATTTTAACAATCTGTATGAAGAAGCCAAAAAAGAGTATTGTATGTACTTTAGCCATTGGAAAGAGAAGTACATATGCTCCGAGAACACCCGAAACAGCACCACTAGCACCTATCATCGGGATGTTCGAATGAGGTTCAGTCACTACATGAGAAATCGCAGCGACTATCCCGCAGAATAAATAGAAAATAAAAAATTTTAAATGACCGAGTTTATCTTCTATATTATTGCCGAATATCCAGAGATAAAGCATATTGCCGCCGATATGAAACAGTCCTCCATGCATGAACATTGAGGTGAAAATCGTTAACACAGGATGTATGGGCTGGTTCGATTCAAGGCCTGCTATATTGCTCGGTATTGCACCGTATTTGTATACAATACTTCTGCTGTCTAAACCATACATAAACTGGAGGATAAATACAAAGATGTTCATTGCAATAATTAAAATCGTGATGAATGGTATTATTCTTGTGGGATTATCGTCCTTATATGGAATCAACTGTAATCACCTTTCAATTAATAATATGCCATAATCCTTATCGAGGTCAAAGGTTTAGCCCTGTTCAAATCATTTTATATCAGACAGGGATTCTTTTAAATAGTTTCTGATTAGAGATATAGCCGGGGGGAAATTTAAAGGAATACCATCGAGTTCGGCCCGTATCTGGCGTGTATCCAGCGAAAAGTCGCTGTCATCCCTGATGTAAGTAAAAACAAAATCAATATCCGGATTGCCTGCAATTAATACCAGGAATGTATCTGCAATGTTACCCATGGGTCTCCTGTCTATATGACTGTGTTTGAAGCTGGCGGTTATTACAGTGCCCACATTTTCCTCTGATTTTATGGAAATATCTCCGCCTGTCTCCTTTGCTGATTGTGCAAGCAATGACAGTCCAAAACCTACATGTCTGGTTTTTCGCGTCGTGTAGAAAGGGTCAAGAACCTTCTCTACAAGCTCCTCTGGAATGCCTTTACCGTTATCTTTGATCTTAATGGAAAGAGAATCTTTTGCTGTATCCTCGATGATTTCGATTTCAATAATGGTTGCCCCAGCTGCGACAGAATTCTCAGCAATATCAAGTATATGAAGTGAAATGTCTTCCATGGAGGTTAGAGTATAACCTTTCTGCCGTCAATACCCTTTAGGGCAAGGCACAACTCATCAAAAGTTGAATGATTCATGTAGAAGCCTGTTGATACCCTCCCCATGTCTTTTAGATAATGGGCGTCTGATGATGTAATCCACGGGATATGGCTGTATTCTCTAAATCTTGCTCTTGCTTCCTCAATGGTTATATTAGGTGATATCTCGAGTGCATCGAATTGAAGTTCAGGCGGTATGAATCCAAGCTGGCCAAT
>JABAOC010008090.1_pt5 | contig 12542 bp, 8 predicted proteins | sample 7062161 | NCBI WGS metagenome assembly JABAOC01 (sample SAMN14538625, study PRJNA623070) | marine sediment metagenome | biome: marine biome [ENVO:00000428]; feature: marine pelagic biome [ENVO:01000023]; material: deep marine sediment [ENVO:00002113] | place: India: Gulf of Khambhat ... | reverse complement strand
ACTACTGACGGAACCCAGCATCCATTATTCAACTTGGACCAGAAGTAGCCGAGTGGGAGACTCCATCTTACCATAGTCCCGGCCTGATGAATTGGTTAGCCCACGCCCCTGGATGACTCGGCAAGATCGACAGCGAGGGGATACAAGCGGAGGCGCCCGGGGTCTCTTGAGACTTAAGTGATTAGTGCTGAGGGAGGGTGAAAGCGCAACGCCTGGGATGCAATCCCGGAAGCGTCAGACTGTTAGAAATGCTGAGGCACCAGGAATTTCAGTTTTAGCCCGGTGTCCAGCTTTCTTATCTTCTGCAGACTCTCCCTTTTGCCTCTTACCCGAAGCAGAATTCCGTCCTTTTCGAATCGGCTTTCGGTGACCACGCCCATTTTGTAAACACGAGGGAGTAGATTCGATTTGCCGTTATCCAAAAACAGCCATGCTTCTGCCCAGTCACCCATGGCGAAGCCGGTTATCCTGTCTGCCAGATCCCCCACTCCGATGTCTTCTTTGGCAGAGACGAACATCCTACCATCATCCCGGCGGGATTGAGGCGAGAGGTTTAAAGTATAGGCCTGGGGCAGCCTATCGATCTTATTGTAGATCATCAGGGTGGGCTTGTCCAGCGAGTCGAGCTCGGCCAAGACCTGGTTCACCTTGGCCACATGCTGCTGGAAGTCTGGATGGCTGATATCTACCACGTGAAGCAGAAGATCGGCCAGCCTCACCTCGTCCAAGGTGGACTTGAAGGATGCCACCAGATGATGCGGGAGCTTTCTTATGAAACCGACCGTGTCGGTTATCACGATTTTGACCTCATCCAAGGACTTTCCGTTGGCAGATACTCCCAAGAGTCGGGTGGTAGAATCCAGGGTGGCAAAAAGCTTCTCCTCCACAAATACCGACGAGGAGGTGAGCCGGTTAAAAAGAGTGGACTTCCCCACGTTGGTGTAGCCCACCAGCGTCACCTTGAAGACATCCTCTCTTTTCTTTCTTTGGACTGACCTCTCCTTGTCTATCTTCAGAAGACCCTTCTCCAACTCCTGAATCTTCCTGTTGATTCTCCTTCGGTCCACCTCCAGCTGCGTCTCACCGGGTCCCTTGGTCCCGATTCCTCCCTCCTGCCGGGAAAGGTGGGTCCAGCCGCGGGTCAACCTGGGCAGGAGGTACTTCAACTGAGCCAGCTCCACCTGCACCTTGGCCTCTTTGGACTTAGCTCTCTTGGCGAAGATATCCAATATGAGCCAGCTTCGGTCTATGACCCTGATGTCCAGAGTCTTTTCCAGATTGTATACCTGAGCCGGCGTAAGGTCATCGTCGAAGATAGTGAGATTAGCCCCCAGCCTCTGCGCGAGGTTTTTTATTTCTTCGGCTTTTCCTTTTCCGATGAAAAAGGTGGGATTGAATCTCTGGCGCTCCTGGACTACGCTATCGAGGACGACGCCTCCCGCCGTTTCAGTGAGAAGCGCAAGTTCCTGCAAAGATTCATCTATGCTAAACCGGCTTATTGAAGGAAGTCTAACCCCTACCAGGATGGCCTTTTCTTTTGTTCTTAGCTTGGCTACCTCGAACAATTTTCCCTTTAAGTCTAAAGGTTGTCTCTCTATAATAATATACATTGGAAACAGGGAAAAGTTGAGCAGAAACGGTTAGAAAAAACAGCCCAGAGATTGCCTCTCCGGCACTATTATGGAGCGGTGGTGACCCAGGTACAGTAAGACGGGTTTCCTTCAAAAAGGGCAAACTTGTGCTTGCCTGTGGGGGGGCTGGTTCGTATATTGATAGTTCGGCTTCAAAGGGAGGTGAAGGCAGGTGGGTGAGAAGTACATCACCATCAAGGGCGCCAGGGAGCACAACCTCAAGAACATTGATTTGAAGATTCCCCGGGATAACCTGGTGGTTATCACCGGCTTGTCCGGCTCGGGCAAATCGTCGCTGGCCTTCGATACCATATACGCGGAAGGACAGAGACGATACGTGGAGTCGCTTTCTGCCTATGCCCGGCAGTTTCTGGGCATGATGGAGAAACCGGACGTCGACTTCATCGAGGGACTCTCGCCGGCGGTTTCCATTGAGCAGAGGAGCTCGGCCAGAAACCCGCGGTCCACCGTGGGGACGGTGACAGAGATCTACGATTATCTCAGGCTTCTCTACGCCAGGGTCGGAACCCCTTATTGCTACAAGTGCGGAAGGAAGATCTCTCAGCAGACGGTCCAACAGATAGTCGATCTGGTGCTGGCCCTGCCCCGGGGGAAGAAGATACAGATACTGGCTCCACTGGTGAAGGGACGAAAGGGGGAATACAGGGAGGTATTCGAGCAGATAAGGAAGGAAGGCTTTATTCGGGCCAGGGTGGACGGAAAGATCGCCGAAGTGGAAGGGGAGATCAAGCTGGAGAAGTACAAGAAACACAGCATCGAGGTGGTTGTTGACAGGCTGGTGGTCGGCAAGAAGATAGCCAAGAGGTTGGCGGACTCTCTGGAGACGGCGCTCAAACTGGGCTCCGGGATGGTGATGGTGGATGTGGTGGGAGGAGAGGAACTCCTGTTCTCGGAGCACCATGCCTGCGTGCACTGTGGAATCAGCTACCCTGAGCTGTCGCCCAGGATGTTTTCCTTCAACAGCCCTTACGGTGCCTGTCCCACGTGCGGCGGTCTGGGCACCAAGATGGAGATCGATCCCGATCTGGTGGTCCCGGATGAAGGTGTCTCCATCGCCCACGGGGCCATAGTCTCCTGGGGCGATCCCGTCGGCAACTGGTATTATCATAAACTCAAAAGCCTGGCAAAGCACTACGATTTCAGCCTGTACGTCCCTTTCTCTAGGCTGAGCCGCGAAGTCAAGAAGGTTGTGCTTTACGGCACCGGCCGTAAGGAACTGCGCTTCAGCTGGGAGAACGAAGAGGGAAGGGGAGAGTATTTCGGCACCTTCGAGGGGGTGATCCCCAACCTGGAGAGGCGATATCGTCAGACGGAGTCACAGGCCGTGCGCGAATGGATTGAACGATTCATGCGAATTCTTCCCTGTCCGGACTGCAACGGCAGCAGGCTGAAGAACGAGAGCTTGGCCGTGAAGATAAGGAACTTGAACATTGCCGAGCTGACTCAAGTCTCGGTGAAACAATGCAGGAAATTCTTTGCCGATTTGAAGCTTTCGGCGAGAGAGTACCGGATAGCCAGGCAGGTTCTCAAGGAGATCAACGACAGATTAGGTTTCATGATGGACGTGGGATTGGATTATCTGACCCTGGATCGCTCGGCCGCGTCGCTCTCCGGCGGGGAAGCCCAGAGAATACGGCTGGCCACCCAGATCGGTTCCAGGCTGGTGGGAGTGCTGTACATCCTGGACGAGCCTTCAGTGGGGCTGCACCAGAGGGACAACAAGAGACTGCTGGGAACACTCTTGGGTCTGCGCGATCTGGGTAACACGGTGCTGGTGGTGGAACACGACAGGGAGACCATTGAGACAGCAGATCACGTGATAGACCTTGGGCCGGGCGCGGGAAGGGATGGAGGCTGGGTGGTCACTCAGGGGACTCCGCAGAGCATAAAACGGAGCAGGAAATCTCTCACCGGCAAACACCTCTCCGGCAGACTGACCATTCCGGTTCCGGTCAGAAGAAGGAATCAAGATGGAGATTTCCTGACCATAGTTGGCGCAAGAGGGAACAATCTCAAGAAGATCCGGGTCGATTTCCCGCTGGGCCTGTTTGTCTGTGTGACCGGAGTTTCGGGCTCCGGCAAATCGACTCTGGTCAATGAAACCCTTTACCGGATCCTGGCTCAGCGCTTCTACAGTGCCAAGATCGCCCCTCTGGAGTACGAGAGAATCGTCGGGCTGGAGAATGTGGACAAGGTCATCGACATCGATCAGTCGCCCATCGGCCGCACTCCCCGCTCCAATCCCGCCACCTACACCGGGGTCTTCACCCCCATCCGCGACCTTTTCGCCATGCTTCCCGAGGCCAAGGTCAGGGGATACAGGCCCGGCAGGTTCAGCTTTAACGTGAGAGGGGGAAGATGCGAGGCCTGCGAAGGGGACGGCATAATAAAAATCGAGATGCACTTCCTGCCCGACGTTTACGTCCCCTGTGAGGTCTGCAAGGGGAAAAGGTATAGTCGGGAGACTCTTGAGATTAGATACAAAGGCAAAAGCATAGCGGACGTCCTGGATATGACGGTGGACGAGGCGTACGAATTCTTTGCCAGCATACCCAAGATCAGAAGAAAGCTTCAGACCCTAAAGGATGTCGGGCTGGGTTACATCCACCTGGGACAGCCTGCTACTACCCTTTCCGGAGGCGAAGCCCAGAGAGTGAAGCTCTCGACCGAGCTGTCCAAGGTCTCCACCGGCAGGACCTTCTACATCCTGGATGAGCCCACCACCGGGCTTCACTTCGAGGACGTGAAGATGCTCTTGTCGGTCTTAAATAAGCTGGTGGAAATGGGTAATACAGTAGTCGTCATCGAGCACAATCTGGATGTGATCAAGACAGCCGACTACATAATCGATCTGGGCCCGGAAGGGGGTGATGAGGGAGGGAGACTGGTCGCAGCAGGAACGCCAGAGGACGTGGCAAAAAGCAAAGGCTCTTATACCGGTAGATTCTTAAAAGGGATTCTGAGGATTCCATGAACCCGGTTCGTGTTTCGTCCGGATGATGACGAGGGATTCTCCGTTATAGATTCTATAGCCACAGGCCTTAGTCTGCGGAGAGACGTTGAGAGCGCCCTTGAGGCTTGCGGCAAATACAAATGGGCCTGTGGCTAGCACTTATCAGACCTCCGGCACAGAGCATAGCCTATGAGATCCTGGTTGATTTCCTTTTCGTCGATCTTGTCTGCAGCATCTCTGATTAGCCTCTCTATGATCGAAGCTTCAAGTCAAGTCTTCGCTGGGTGTNNGGTGTGGTGGGGAGGCAGAAAGTCAAGATGGGAGAATCGGCACGGCAAACCCTGCAACTGTTTACTGTACTGAAATGGGTTATGAATATGGAGTTGTCAAAGAACCTTCCGGCCAGAGGGGCGTTTGCATATTCCCCGACGGAACCCAGTGTGATGCCTGGGCTTTCCTGCAAGGGAAGTGCGGGCAAGCATATTCTTACTGTGAGAAGTGTGGTTACTCCACGCAGACCGTGAGTGATGGGAAGAACCCATTTTCAAGAGAATATGCAGTCTGCCTCTCCAAAGAGGGCAAGCGAATAGGTTCCGTTGCCGAGCTAATGGGCTTGGATGAGAAAGCCACCAAGGCAAGTGTTCGCTCAGAAGATTTGGCCTGTGAGGAGGTCGGGAAACAACCATCATCGAACTCTCAAATTCCATCCTCTTTCGATTGGAGGGACTATCAGGGACACGATTGGATGACGCCCGTGAAAGACCAGGGAGGTTGTGGTTCGTGCTGGGCCTTTGGACCGGTTGGGGTGCTGGAAGCGATGTATAATATCTGGCGTAACGACCCTGATCTCGATTTTGACCTATCAGAGCAGTATCTCGTATCTGATTGCTATTTGCCCGGAAATTGCTGCGGCGGCTCCTACTATACGATCCTCCAGTTCCTTTGCCTCAGCGGGATTCCAGATGAGGATTGTCTTCCGTATGTGGACGGGTTGAGCTGTACCTGCAGCGGGTATACCTGCGACGAGAACTGCGAGCACAGCGATGGTAGCAGCTGCAGTGACGCGGCTTGTTCCGATAGATGTTCAGATTGGCAGAATAGACTGACCGGAATTGACTCGGCTAAGTATTTGGCGATGGGTGAGGTNNTGCGACGAAAACTGCCGGCACAGCGACGGCAGCAGCTGCAGTAACGCGGCCTGCTCCGACGGATGCCTAGATTGGCAGAATAGACTGATAAGGATTGACTCGGCTAAGTATTTCGCGGAGGGTGAAGTCTACATAAAAGAGTATCTGGCAAGCAGAGGACCTCTGGCACTGCCCGTTGGAATGGGGGCTGGTGTCGGTTATTGGGATGGCGACATCTACAGGTGCACAGATGATAGTCGCACGAATCACGTTGTGATCATTGTCGGGTATGACGACGAGGGAGGCTATTGGATTGTCAAGAACAGCTATGGAATTGGCTTTGGAGATAATGGGTATTTCAAGCTCGGCTACGGGGAGTGCGGCATTAGGTCCACCGCACTCAGTTATCATTTTATGGATCAGCCGGACTGTGGATGCATCACAGCTCATAGTACCGTCCTGGACCACGACATAATGAATTGCAGAGACGGTCTGACCGTCGGCACAGACAACGTCATCGTTGACTGCAACGGTCATCTGGTTGCCGGTAGTCGAATGGGGATTTTGGCTCGTGACAGAGATGGCATCACCATTAGGAACTGTACGATAACAGGCTTTGGGTTTGGAATCGTCTTAGACCGAAGCTCCAATAGCACCTTGACAGGTAATACGGTGTACAATAACGGGACAGGAATAGAGCTATTTGGGTCTGGTTCCCCTGATCCCGGCTCGGGAAATCACCTGCTCGGTAACACCCTGGACGGAAACTCGAAGTGTGGAATCCGGTTCTATAATAGCTCGAACAATTACATGTCCGGCAACCGCCTGCTTGAGAATGCCCGCGGGGTTTCTCTCGACGATTCTTCTCAGTTCAATACCTTCTGGGCAAATCACTTCGCAGATAACTCACTGAGCGCTTTTGAGGACGTCCGCGCGAACAACAACAGGTGGAATCTTGGGGACGTGGGGAATTACTGGTCCGATTTTGAAAGCAACCCAGGCTATCCCGACTGCTATGAGATCCCTGGAGAGGGGGGCGGGGTGGACTACCATCCTAAAGCACCACCTAAAGCATTTTCCATTGCGCAGAACTATCCCAATCCCTTCAATCCTTCAACTACGATTGAGTACACTTTGCCAGGAGACATTCGGGTTCGGATTACCATCTACAACATTTTGGGAAGGAAGGTGAGGACACTACTTGATGAGTGTCAATTAGCCGGGCGTAGGAGGATCGTATGGGATAGCAAAGACGATGAAGGCCGCGAGGTGGCCAGCGGAATTTATTTCTACCAAATCAAAGCTGGAGAGTTTACTCAATCGAAGAAAATGGTGATCCCGAAGTAAGATACGGAGCATCTGGCGGCTCGCCTGAGAGCTCTGTTGGTGAATTTCAAAAGAGCTTCCCAGCGCCTTGGGATATTGTTACTCAACGCCGTAGCAAGTGGCACATAAATCGTCGAGGTCCATTATGTCGAATCCTAAAAGAACTCCTTTTTATGACATTCATCTAAAGAACAAAGCTAAAATCGTGGAATTTGCGGACTACCTGATGCCCGTTCAGTTCAGGGGCATGATGGAGGAGCACCGGAAGGTCAGGTCTTCAGTTGGGCTGTTTGACATCACCCACATGGGAGAGTTTGAGGTTTGGGGCGAAGACAGGGAAGCTTTTATCCAGAGGATGACCACCAACGACTTGTCCAGATTAGCTCCCTATCAGGTTCAATATTCCTGCATGTGCTACGATCATGGAGGGATTGTCGACGATCTCTTGGTCTATCGCCTGCCGGATCATCTCCTTCTGGTGGTCAACGGAGCTTGTCTGGACAAAGATTTCCAGTGGCTTTCCGATCACCTTTCAGGAGACGTGGATATGAGGAACAGAAGCGAGCAGACCGCACTGTTGGCCCTGCAGGGTCCCAGAGCAGAGCACGTCCTGAAGAAGCTGACGGATAAGAACCTGTCCGATGTCAGGTATTATTGGTCCACCTGGGGAAAGGTGAACGGAATCGAGATGCTCTTTTCCAGGACCGGCTATACCGGAGAGGACGGATTTGAGCTCTACTTCTCGCCCGAACATGCGGAGAGCATGTGGAATGCACTGATGGAGGCAGGCAGGGAATTTGAGATAGAACCCATAGGCCTGGGTGCCAGGGACTCCCTGAGGCTGGAGATGAAACTGATGCTATACGGCAACGACATCGACCAGACCACCAATCCCCTGGAGGCTGGATTGGGTTGGATAGTCAAGCTAGACAAGGGAGATTTCGTCGGAAAAGAGCCAATCGCCAAGATGAAGGAGCAAAAGCCACAGCGCAAACTGGCGGCCTTCGAGCTGGTCGACACGGGATTCCCCCGTCAACATTATGAGATACAGAAGAATGGTAAGAAAGTCGGCGAGGTGACCAGTGGGACTTTTTCTCCTTCTTTGAACAAGGGGATAGGCTTGGGCTACGTCCCGGTGGAGTTTTCCAAGATCGATACCGAGTTGGACATTATCATCCGGGCAAGGCCACACAAGGCAGTCGTGGTGAAGCCGCCCTTCTATAAAGGTTTTACACATAAGTAGGTATTTTCAAACCAGGCTGGATTGAACAAACGAAAAAGGCAAGCCATCCGCTGAGATGAACAAGAAGAACATATACCGAATCCTCGATGCCAACCTGAACCGCGCCAGAGAAGGTATCAGGGTGACAGAAGAAGTGGCGAGAATGTACTACGACGATGCCGAGCTCTCATCGAAGANNTCGAAGTTCAAGAGGATTCGCCATGAACTGACTAAGGCCGCTCGAACTAACTTCGACGAGAAGAAGTTGCTCTCCTTTCGGGACAGTGAGGGGGATGTGGGGGCCGACAGCATGGGAAACCTGGAGAAGAAGAGGGCGGACTTGAGTTCGATCGTTCAGGCTAATTTGAGAAGGGCGCAGGAGGCAACTAGGGTGCTGGAAGAATTTGGCAAATTGGTCAATGCAGATTCGGCCAAATCGTTCAAGAGGATTCGCTTCAGACTTTACAGCCTGGAACAGGAAATCCTAACCTTCCTGTAGGTTGGAGTCGATTGCCCCAGATTCCGCAAAGGGGAGATTTCGGGCCTACCGAAACTGCCTTTCCTGTCGCACGGGCATCATTCGGCCGTATTGACGGCCATAAACAGAGCGAATAGACTACTGCTCGATGTGAAACAGAAGACCGATAATGATCCCTAAGCCTCCCGTGGACATGAGCCGGATGTTGGTTTGCCAGGCCATGCTCTTCGCTGCTTGCAACTGTCAGGTCACACGCCTCACGGCGCAAGACCTGACAGAACCCCGATTTCCTCTTGCACCACGCTGGCCTCGAAAAAGTCACAGGTTTCGTTCAAAGCCTTCTATTCAGGAGCTTGTACAAAGATACCTAAAGCCCAATTCACTGGGAATATCAGAGAGCGATCCGCGTCAAGGTCTGGCCTTGTTCGGGACGGCAATGTCAGGCTGCGTCGCGGCTCCTTTGTTATCATTCCTTCTCGATTCGAATACGCCTGACTAACTCTGCTGTGGATTTAAACGCCTCCACATATTTGGCCGCATCCTTCACATCTGACTCTTCCAATTCCTTGGCTGTGTCCGTCAGCTCTTTGAGGAGAGACTCCTTTCGCATCCTTCCAAGCGTCATGAGTACCTCAGTCGCTATGCGCATTTTGTCGGGGTCCAACCGCAACTCACGGGCTGCTATCCCGACGGGAATTATCACGTCTCGAATACAGTTCTCTCTCTGTGGCACGATGAGATTCACACATGCCTCCCCGCCGCAGCCAACTATTGCCATTGCCCTATCGGTCCACAGGTTTCCCCAACAAACCCATGCTCGCACTATATAACAGCCTGGTGGAACCTTGACCTCTATGTGCTTTATGAGTTTTCCCTTTATTATAATCGTGGTTTCACCGTTTCGGTTGCCTTTTCCCACCACGTCATAGTTGGGAAACGCTTCTCTGAGTCTATCGATTACGTCAGGGTTGAAATCTACGAGGTAGTCTCCTCCGCACGTCTTGACCACCAATTCTGCTTTCCAGACATTCTTGGGTGCGCAATCCAAGTCTCTAAGCCAGATATTGAGTTTCCCGTAACTCATTTCCTGTCACCTCCCTCTGCGTGGTTCGTATACCGTAGCTACATCGTTTTTGGCTATTGCCCTGAACAAACTCGAACCATTCTATGCTCAACTACACACGATCATAGGCATCAGCTCCCTTCCTTCCGGTGGAGTATGGAACGCTTATTCCATGCAGAAGCCCAAGACTTGGCTTCTTCCTAAGGCGCGTATTGGGTCAACAGACGTATTCGCGTGAATCCTGCCACATCAACCTCCAGCGCCTCGGCCCCATGCTTCTGGAAGTGTCTCGCAAGGATTCGTACAAGACATCGGCCCTTCCCGTGGCGCGACACATCGGCCGGGCTCAGGCTAAGTTTCCCCCTCAATTGATCCAGAGAACTTCGGCTGTGATACAGAGACAGGTTCCCTTTTTTTCGAAATACTACCCTTGGCAACAATGTCAAGCTCTAAATTTCGGTCGATATATACATTCCCTACGCCAGCACTGACGGTCTTTGGCCTCAGTCTTCNNTCGGTTGGGAGGAGGCGAAATTAAGTAACTTACCCCACCGTTGCCTTTTGGCGAGCAAGGCAGGATTGTAGAAGAAATCTGTCTTCTGCTGTGGCTTTTGTAGGGTCTAAACGGAGGTTTCCAGAGCCTCGCTTCTGAGCATCTCCGTTTCGGTCAGGTGTGGCTCCGGCTTGAGAGGCAGNNTTGTCCCTCTGCCCGGTACGCTGTCCACATCTATCTTCCCATTGTGCAGACTGATGATTTTCTTGACCAAGCTCAGCCCCAATCCGGTGCCCTTTTCCTTGGACGTGAAAAAGGGATTGAATATCTTGTCCTGGACTTCCTTGGGTATGCCGCATCCAGTGTCGGAGATTTCGACGTTCATTGTGTCCTCTCCGGACGTTAGCCTCTCTCGCCGTAGATTGATGCTAAGCTTGCCTCCGTCCGGCATGGCCTCTATGGAGTTCTGTATCAGATTCTGAAAGCTCTGCTTCAGAAGCAGCGAATCCCCAAGTATAGGAACGACATCCGGCTCGGAGTGGAGCGCATGCGTGATCTTCTTCTCCTTCAAGAGCTCCTCAACGGAGGATCGGCATTTCTCAAGGAGCAGCTTCAGGTCGACTTTCTCGATCTTCAACTGGTGAGGCTTGGCAAAGGCGAGAAATCTCTGGAGCATCGATTCCATGAACATCGCTTCCTTGAAAACGGAATCTAAGGTTCGGCTCTGCGACGAGGCATCAGCCTTTCCCTTCTTGAACAAATTGATATACCCCAGCACGGCTGCCATGGAGTTTCTGAGTTCATGGGCCAGGCCGGACGACATCTCCCCCAAAGCTGCCATTTTGTCCTTGAACGCGACCTCTTGCTCCAGTTTCCGTATTTCGGTCAGATCGGTCAGGAATACCACCACTCCCAACCTCCGACCCTGGTCGTCCTCGACAGCGGTCGAACTTAAGCTCACCGGGATATTCCTGCCACGTACCTTACGTATCCTGGCCTCTGGAACCGAATGAGTTCCCTGCTGGGCAAGTGCCGTCTGGATGGCGGAGCGAACAGGGTTTCCTCTTTGGAATGCCGTCTTGTAGGGTTGCCCCAGTGCGGAGTCCTGCGAAACGCCAAGGATATCCTCCGCCGGGCGATTTATGCTCGTGATCTTCCCCTCTTGGTCGCACATGATCATTCCGCAGGTCATGCTTTTCAGGATGTATTCGTTATAACTGGCCAGGTCCCTGGCTTTGCGGTCGGTGCTTTCGTAGAGCTGGCGAAGTTCCTTCTCTTTCTGTTTAAGATCTCTTATCACCTGTTCAAAGATGCCCACTGCAGCATCCATTTCTTCGCCTTCCACGCTTGCGCCCGAAGTCGGAATTATCTCTTCCTTTCTGGCTCTGTTAATCATTGTCCGGTAGGGACGCAGCAGATTTCTGATCAGAAGAAGGGTGACGAAGGCGGCCATGAGCAGCCCGGTGATGCGAGCCAGGACATTGAATCGTGACACGTTCTCGATGCTGGCCAGAGCAGGAATGGGCTTCTCGACCATTATCCAAATCGGGCTGCCGGTTTTACCCCTACCCACCGGAAGATAGCAGGAGATGTGGGCGTTGCCCGAACTGCCGGCGTAAAAGTCGGAGAAAAACATTCCCAGATTGCGCTTATCGCCTCCGGAATGGAAGCGATCGAGCAGCTCCGGCTTGAGTCCCCGGAAAACGTGGCGGTCCGCGACCGAATGAACAGTCTTGTAGGAGGCCCGAATATCCCCGTCTCTCGAGAGGAAAAGGATTCGACTGACACCCGAGTTGAAAGCCAGCTCCAGCAGATTCTTCTGCAGGTCGGTGTGCGGCGTCCTCTCCCAAAGCAGGCGGGCCGATTGGGCAACCGTGGTGAGATGCTGGTAGGTCTGATTCTTCAGAGCCTGCTTGCTGCGCTGAAAAAGATATTCGGTCCCGAAGTTGAGCAGAATCAAGAAAATGATGAAAAAAACCAACGAGATGCGAATCTGGGATTCGTAATTGAGGCGAAAAAGTCCTCTGATGGCCAATCTCCCTCCTGCTCCTTCAGCGGGTGAAGCGTGGGTTTCCTTTCCGATTATCGGCACAAACGGACATTGAGTTAGCTTAGCGTCAGCAAAGGCAGCAGGTGAGGCTGGCGTTTGTCTGCTGCTCTACCTCGCCCTCTCAATCTCCCGCTCTGTTTTCACCCGGACAGGGAGATGCGACGGAGAGTTTGGCGTT
>JABAOC010006620.1_pt5 | contig 12550 bp, 11 predicted proteins | sample 7062161 | NCBI WGS metagenome assembly JABAOC01 (sample SAMN14538625, study PRJNA623070) | marine sediment metagenome | biome: marine biome [ENVO:00000428]; feature: marine pelagic biome [ENVO:01000023]; material: deep marine sediment [ENVO:00002113] | place: India: Gulf of Khambhat ... | reverse complement strand
TCAAGTTCGTGACGCCGGAGAGCTCGGAAGAGGAACTGCAATCAATGCTGGGGGACGCCGAAGACGTCTGTCGGCGGCTGGGGCTGTCCTACCGCGTGAAAGAGCTGGCGGCTGGAGACATGAGCTTCCAGGCGGCGCGGGCCTTCGACATTGAAGTGTGGGCGGCCGGGTGTGGGGAGTGGCTCGAGGTCAGCTCGTGCAGCAACTGCCGCAGTTTCCAGGCCCGTCGGGCCAACGTGCGCTTCCGCCCGCCCGGCGGCGGCTCGACGGAGTTCGTCCACACGCTGAACGGATCGGGGATTGCCCTGCCCCGCACCGTGATAGCGGTGCTGGAGAACTTCCAGCGGGCCGACGGCAGCGTGCGCGTCCCGGAAGTGCTGAGGCCATACATGGGCGGGCTGGAGAGCATTGGACCACGCTAAGACAAGCCCTTCGCGGACGGGCGGCGGCGTGGCCGCCTTCTTGTGCGGCGTAGCCCTGAGCCTGCCGCTGTTCTTCGCTTTCCTGCGCGCCGACCTGACATCCATCCCCGCATACGCCGGACCGGCCCTGACGCTGGCAGCGGCGCTGGCCGGATGGAGCCTGGGCATGCCCCGAGCCGGGCAGGGCGCCGCCTGGATGCGCCTGGTCGCCGGAGCGGTGGGCCTTGGGCTCTGGATATGGTGGGTCCAGGCCGGGCCGACCGACTGGTGGGTCCACCTGCTCACCGTCGGGGCGGCCTGCGCTGCCCTGTCGGTCTTCGCCGGAGGCGCCGCGCAAGCCCGGCCAGGTGTCTTCATCGCGGGCCTGGCCGTTGGGTTGGCCGCGTGCGCGGGTGGCCTGCCTGCAGCGACAGGGGTCGGCGTTGCGGTTGTCCTATCGGTGTTCATTCTCGCGGCGGCCGGGCGCTTTGCCGGAGGAGGCCGGCTGAGCGTTCCTGAACCAGATAGCCGGGATGCACCGGCGGACGCAGGCATTGTGTTCGCAGCCGCGACAGGTGCTGTGGCGGCCGTTCTCTTGCGGAACTACGTGCCGTGCGCCCGCTCCGCCGGCTACGCGCTGACGGACCTCGGCGCTGCGCTGGCCGTCGGTGCGCTGCTGCTGCCGGCGGCGGGCCCGCGGACCGGGCCCGCCCGTGGTCAGGTGCTGGCCGGGGCCTCAACGCTGGCGGTTCTGCTGCTCATCGCGACCCATTCCCTGCTTCTGCATCCCGACATCGTGGTGAGCGGAACGGGAGCGATGCAGTTGCCGTCGCGCGCGCTGGTGGGGGGGCGCATCTTCCCGCTTTGGGTGCTGGCGGCTCTGGCCGGCGCTGCGGCGGCGCCAGCCCTGACCACCGGGCCCATCGGCGCCATGGCGGCGGCCGCCGGAGCGGCCGCCGGCGGGCTTCTCGCGCTGTCCTACGTCGGCGCGGCAGCCGCGGCAGCAGGGCTCTGTCTGTTGGCCGTGTTCCTGGCCTGTCATGCCGATGCCCGGACGGATGGCGTCGTGGGCAGTCTGGCGGCCGTGTGCGTGACCGCCGGGGCGGCTGTGGTTCTGCTCGCCGTGCCTCCCCACGCGGGATGGCGGCCCCTCCGGGTTCAGCTCAGCAGGGGGAAGGCGCTCTCGGAGCGCGAGGCAGCTTCCCTGCGGCTCGACCGGGCTGAACTCCGAGGGCAGGGACCAGTGGTCTGGCTGGTCTCCGGCGACCTGGAAGCCACGTGCGTGGGCGGCGACGTGGTGGCGTTGCGTGGGCCGGCGCGCGAAGCCAGCGGGACGGCGTTGCGACTGCTGACGGTGCTGCCGGCGGCCTATGCCGGCGCAATCCGGACCGTGGGATTGGTGGCCCCGGTGCTGGAGGAGACGCGGCGGGGGGCAGCCCTGATCTGGGGAGAGAAGCTCGTCCACGCTCTGCATCCCCTCGGCGCCGGTGGCAAGTCGCAGTCGGACGTCATCATCGTGGGACCCGGCGCGCTATCGGGGGTTGGGAGCCCGTTGCGGGTGCTCGGCGTGGAGGCGCTGCGGAACCTTCGCGCTCAAGTGGCGCCGGGCGGCGTGCTCGCTCTGTACCTGCCGGCCGGCTGGGTTCCCCCAGAGACGCTGCGGCGGGCGTTGAGCGCGTTCGCGGAAGTCTTCGGGCAGTTCGATCTCTACCTGGCACGCGAGGAGGCCGTCCTTGTCGCCCATTCCAGCCAAGGACCGGGCTACACTGGCCTGCAGGCTGCCTTCGCGGGGCGCCAGGCCCGGCGCTGGCTGCGGGAAGGCGGCCTGTGGCAGCCCATCGAACCCCTCCTCGCCTTCGTCGCGGCGGGGGAGGAACTGCGGGGGCCGCTCTGCGGCGCTGCCCCGCTGAGCCTGCGCGCGCCGGGTCGGCCCCCTGCGCTGGGGCGCGACCTGTCCGCGCCCATGCAGCCGGTCAGTCTGGCCGCGCTGGCGCAGTACCGCCTGGCCGGTCCCGGGCGGGTCGCCGAGCGCCTCCGAACGCAGCAGGGCGCGCAGCGGGCTGTTGTTCTGCGCGGGTTCGCCTCGGTGTATGAGGCCACCACCTGCAGCACACTCGAAGCCGTCGGCCGGACGGGCCCGCCGGGGCGCGAGCGTCTGGTGGAGTTCCTCCGCGGGCCGCTGGCGAGGCTGGATCTGCTGGCGCCGGGCGAGGCGGAGCGGCCGGTGCGCCTGGCGGCTGCCATGACGGCACTGGGGATGCGGGACCAGGCGGTGGAATTGCTCCAGCAGGCGGCCGCCGCCGGCCAGGACAGCTACGCCGTGCGCATGAGGCTGGTCGAAGCCCTGGCGGCCGCTCAGGAGATGGAGGAGGCCCTCGAACACTGTCGCCGGGCCCTGGAACTGCGACCGGACTCCGTCGAGGCGCTCCGGCGGATGGCGGCGCTGCTGCTCGCCACCGGACGGGCCGAACCGGCGGCCCAGGCGCTGGAGCGCGCAATCCAGCAGGCGCCCGACAGCGCGGTGGACATGCTGATGCTGGCCAAACTGCGGACGCAGGCGGGGGACCTGGAGGCGGCTGCAGACCTGGCCCGACGCGCTTTGCAGGTGGCCCCCGGCAACCCCGACGCGCAGTTCCTGTTGGAGGTCCTCGGCGGTCGGACCGATTCCGGTTCGCAGCGCGCCGGGCAGCAGCCCCAGACGTCATCGGGAGAGAGCCCATGACGACAGGCCCCATGGTATCGGCGTTCGTGATCACCTACAACGAGCAGGACACGCTGCCGGCCTGCCTGGAGAGCATCAAGTGGGCGGACGAGATCGTCGTCGTGGACAGCTACAGCGAGGACGCCACCGTGGAGGTGGCGCGCCGCTACACCGATCGCGTCATCGAGCACGAGTTCGAGTCCTATACTGCACAGACCCGCTTCGCCTTCGAGCAGATGACGGGCGAATGGGTGGTGTGGCTTGACGCCGACGAGAGGCTGAGCGACGAAGCGCGAGACGAACTGCGCGCCGAACTGGGCGGCGCGCCGGACTGCCAGGGCTTCGCCTTCCCTCGGAAGACGTACTTCATGGACCGCTGGATCACCCACAGCGGCTGGTATCCGCAGCACAAGACGCGCGCGTGTCGCCGCTCGGCTGGACGGATCGTCGGGGAAGCCGTTGATGTGCTGTGCCGCGTCGNNGTCGCCGCTCGGCTGGACGGATCGTCGGCTCGGCACCCCACCCGGAGATGCAGGTTGACGGGCGAGTCAAGAGGCTGAGCGGCGACATAGTCCACCACAGTTACCCCCGAGGTGTGGTGGAGATGGCACGCCGCTCCAGCCGCTTTGCCCGCATGGGGGCGGACGAACAGTATGCGCGGGGGCAGCGGTTCCGGGCCTGGAGACTGCTGGCGCGGCCGCCGCTGGAGTTCCTGAAGAAGTACGTGCTGCAGCGCGGGTTCCTGGACGGTTTGCCGGGCCTGGTGATCGCTGTAGGCAGCGCGTATGGCCGGTTCGTGCGCGAAGCCCGGCTCTGGGAGCTCGAGCACGGCGGGCAGCCGGAGTGGCCTGAGGGCTGACTTTCCCCCATGGTCCGAGTGCCGTTATAATGGCCGCGCCAGCCGGCAGCTCGCGCAGGGGAGGGCTCAGCGTGAGGATCAGCTCCATCCTGAAAGGGCCGAGACGCGTGCGCCGCATGGCGCACATAGCCCGCAAGGGCGTCTCCCACGGGCTGGGCTTCTTCGTCAGCCGGCTGCAACTGCAGCGGCACCTGCCGGCGTGGCTGCGTCTGCCCCGGCTGGCGCGCGCCGAACGGCCGGAGGACCTGGCGCGCCGCTTTGCCTCACTGCTGGAGGAGCTGGGCCCCACCTTCGTGAAGTTCGGCCAGATGCTCTCCACCCGGCCCGACCTGCTGCCCCCCGAGTACATCAGCGAGCTGGAGCGCATCTGCCACCATGTCGCCCCGTTCTCCGGGGACGTCTCGCGGACGATCATCTCTGAGGACCTCGACAAGGACGCGGACGAGATCTTCCGGCAGTTCGACGACCGGCCCCGCGCCAGCGGCTCGATTGCCCAGGTGCATGACGCCGTGCTGCAGGATGGCACGGCCGTGGTGGTGAAGGTTCGCCGCCCGCGCATCGAGGAGATAGTCGAGGACGACCTGGCCATACTGAAGTTCCTCGCTCAGCAGGCGGACCGTGTCGAGGAGTTCCAGCCCTTCCGGCTGCCCATGCTGGTGGAGGAGTTCGGCAAGGGTATCCAGCGCGAGCTGGACTTCTTGACCGAGGCGGCCAACACGCACAAGTTCCGGCAGGTGCTGGCCGACGATGAGCGCATAGAGGTGCCCCGCGTTCACTGGGACCTGACGACGGAGCGCATCCTGACGATGCGGCGGCTGGACGGCACCCACCTGAGCGAAGTACTGCACGGGGAGGTGAGCCCGCGCGGCCGGCACGGTCTGGCGCGGACGATCATGGACACGTACCTGCGGCAGTTCTTCGTGGAGGGCACGTTCCATGCCGACCCGCACCCCGGCAACATCATCATCATGCGCTCCGGGCAGATCGGCCTGTTGGACTTCGGGCTGGTGGGTCGCTTGAGCCCGGCTCTGCAGCGCGACCTGGGCACGTGCCTTGTGGCGCTCGGGGGCGAGCAGTTCAGGCTGGTGGCCGAGGTGGTCAGTGAGATGGGCCGCCTGCCGGCCAACGCCGACCTGGAGGAGTTCCAGGAGGAGATCGCGACGCTCCTGGAGCGATACGCGAGCGTGCCGCTGGAGAGGCTGGACTTCCAGCGGTCGTTCAATGATATGATGGCGGTGATCCGGAAGTACGGCGTTGACGTGCCGCGGGACTTCGTGCTGCTGGGGCGGGCCCTGGTGGTCATCTCCGGTCTGGTGACTCAGATGGACCCCCAGTTGCAGGTGGCGGAGGTGGCCCGGCCCTACGGGCGCCGGCTGCTGCGGGAGAAGGCATCGCCCCGGAACGTGCAGCGGGCGCTGACCTCGGGCGGCTACCACGTTAGCAGGCTGATAGGCGACGCTCCGCGCGAGCTTCGCCGCTTCGTGCGCAGGCTGCGCCAGGGGCTCTTCGAGTTCACCATCCGTCACGAGGGCTTCGAGGAAGCGCTGAACGAGCTGGACCGAACGGGCAACCGTCTTGCGCTGAGCATCATACTGGCCGCGGTGATCATGGCTTCCGCGTCGCTGCTCAGCGCGGAGATCGGCGCCTTGAGCCTTCTCGGCTGGCGCGTCAGCGTGCTGGGCATTCTGGGATTGGTCTTCGGGATGATCCTGGGCGTGTGGCTCATCATCGGGATCATCCGCTCCGGGCGTTTGTGAAGGAGTCCGCCAGACTGGGCAAGCAGAGGGAGGATGCCGATGGCTGAGTACTTCGAACGCGTGCTGACCGACGCCGCCACGAATGTGTACGAGGAGCGCTACGAGGTCTCCAGCGAGAACTTCCTGGGAGAGGCCGCTCCCCCGTGGCGCATGACCAAGTTCCGCTTGCACGGAGGCAAACAGGACGGCGTGGACGTGGTCGAGATGGACAACGGCGAGCTGACCGTCGTCCTGCTCCCCACCCGGGGGATGGGTATCCTGGAGGCATACACCTCGGAGCTGTCCCTGGGCTGGCAGAGCCCGGTGCGCCAGGTGGTGCACCCGGCACACGTTGACGAAGAGACCTGCGGCGGGCTGGGATGGCTGGAGGGGTTCAACGAGTTCATCTGCCGTTGCGGGCCGGCCTATCACGGCGATCCCGGCCCGGACATGGTGCCGACCAACACCGGAGCGCTTCACCAGGTGACGCTGCCCCTGCACGGGACCATAGCCAATACACCCGCCGCCCGCGTGGCCGTCCGCGTGCGGCCCAGGCCGCCCTACGAGCTGTCCGTCGTGGGCGAAGTCTATGACACCCGCATGTTCGGCACGTGCTACCGCATGGAGTCGGTTGTCTCGACGGTGCCCGGTTCTTCGGAGTTTGCCATCAGCGACACCATCGAGAACCTCGGTGGGACGCCTTCGGAGTTGGAACTGCTTTACCACTGCAACTACGGGCCGCCCCTGCTGGGGGAGGGTGCACAGGTGCTGGCGCCGGTCGAGTACGTCTGTCCGCGCGACCAGCACACGCTGGAAGAGTCCGGGAGCTGGGACACCTACGGCGCACCCGAGGCGGGTTACGCCGAGCGGTGCTACTTCCTGCGCCTGCACGGCGACGAGAACGGCAAGACCGTAGTGGCTCTGGTTACCCCGGACGGCAGCCGGGCCGCCACCATCCGCTACTCGGTCCAGCAGTTGCCCGCCTTCACCATGTGGAAGAACACGGCCGCCGAGGCGGACGGCTACGTCACCGGGCTGGAGCCCGGCACGGACTACCCGAACTCGCGCAGGTTCGAGCGGGAGAGAGGCCGCGTCGTTGAGCTGCCGCCCGGGGGCACCTACGAGACCAAACTGCGCCTCGCGGTTGTGAGCGACCCGCAGAAGGTGGCGAAACTGCGGGATGAAGTGGATTCCCTCGTCCGGGACAAGCCGTCCGAGGTCGCTGCGGCGCTCGATCCCGACTACTGCCCCGACGCCTGAACGCCCGCCAGCGGGAGCCACGGATGCTGAAGGACCTGCGGGAGAAGCTGGAGACGATCCGATGGGAGGACGCCGCCGAGCTGTCCTGGTGGGTCAAGTTGGTGCGGCGACAGGTGGGGCTCTACTTCTACATCCTGCGCGAGCTCGTGCGTGACCGGTGCCTGCACCAGGCGGCCGCCCTGACGTTCACCACACTGCTCTCGCTGGTGCCGCTGTTCGCCGTGGCGTTCTCGCTCTACCGCTCCTTCGCCGGCATCGAGCGGCTGGCAGATCGCGCACAGGATGCCATATTCCATTTCGTGCTGGCCCGGCCGCTGGTGGAGCGCGTCGTTCCCGCGGAGGAGGCCGGCCCGTCGATCGCCGAAGCAGTGGCGGCCATGTCCCCGCAGGAGCTGCTGGACGCCGCCGCCGAACGCTCCCGCGAGGGGGACGGCGCGGGTGCCCTGCGGCTCTATGCCGCCGCGCTGGAGGCGGGGGCCGATGCGGACGAAGTCCGCCGCCGCGTCAGCCGGCTGCACCTGCCGCCGGCAAGGCTCGCCGTCCGTTACCTGGAGCAGCTCAGCCCCGATGACGTGCAGCGCTACCGTGAGGCCGCCGGCCTGCCGGCGCCGCAGCAATGGAACGAGGAACTGGTGCGGATCGGTCGGGAGAGCTTCGGCGAGGCCGTGGAGGCGTTCGACGAGGGCCGGTTCGATGAGGCATTGACGGCCCTCAACCGCGCCGAGCAGGCGGGATACAGCCCGGCGGAGACGCGCGTGATTGCAGGCCGCACGCATCTCGAGGCCGCCCGCCAGCACCAGGCGGAAGGCCGTCTGACCGACGCGGCTGAGCACTACCAGGCCGCGCTCAGGAGCTACTCCGACGCGCTGTTCGTCAGGGCGCGCCAGAGAATGGCGGACGAACTCGCGCCGGTGCTGGCCGACCACCGCGACGCGCGCCAGTCGCTGGGCCACCTGCTGCTGGAGCTGGGCAAGGAGGAGGCCAATCTCTACCGCTCTGTCGCCGGCCGCGCCGGCGCCTCGCCCGAGGACACGCTCCGAGCGGCCGTGCAGGACCTGGGCAACGCGGCCGAACTGCTGGAAGACCCGGCCCCGGCTCACATTGCACTTGCCGAGCTGCTGTGGGAGACGGCCGACCGCCGGGAGGAGGCCCGCGGCCACTACGAGGCGGCCCTTCAGGGGCCGCGCGGCGTCGCTGCCCAGGGCATCAGCACCGTGGCCGCCGATTACATCCGCGCCTTCATTGACAAGGTCGGCCAGGCCCGCATCGGCATCCTGGCCACTGTCTTTCTCATCGTCACGGCCACCTCGCTGCTGAGCACGATTGAGAAAACGCTCAACAACATCTGGAAGGTCACCGAGAAGCGTTCCTTCTGGGTGAAGTTCACCTCGTTCTGGACGCTCATCTGCCTGGGCCCTCTGCTGATCGGCGCGACCATCTGGGTGCAGGAGAGCCTCGGGCGCTACTTCGCATATGCCTTCCGCGGCACGCCCGTGCTCGGGCCACTGGTGCGCGTCGTGACGACGGTGGGACACTACGTGCTGCCGTTCATCACCACGTGGCTGCTGCTGGTGGCGGTGTATAAGTTCCTGCCGCACACGCGCGTCAAGTTCGTCAGCGCCGCGTGGGGGGCGTTCATCGGGGCGTTGCTGCTGACGCTGGCCCGGCCGCTGTTCACCCTCTACGTGATGAACGCCATCCGTTACGAGCGCATCTACGGTTCCCTGGGGGCGATACCGATCTTCCTGCTCTGGCTGTGGCTGCTGTGGGTGATTGTGCTGTTCGGGGCGGAGGTCTCCTTCACCATCCAGAACGTGGGCCTGCTGCGCTACCACGACAAGCTGCGCCGGCTGTCTGACGTGTTCATTGACCGCTACCTGGCTGCCCGGATCATGATGTACGTGGCGCGGGAGTTCTGGGAGAGCGGCGAACCGGTGACTGCGGCGCGCCTGGCGGAGATACTCCAGATCACCCCCGAGGAGGCCAGCGACGCGGCGAACCGCCTGGTCAAGCTGGGGCTGCTGACGCCGGTGGGCGGGCAGATGGACGAGTTCCACCCGGCGCGCGACCTGTCACGGCTGAAGCTGAGCGAGGTGCTGAGCATCACCGACCGGTTCCGCGCCGAATCCCGCTCGACTCAGCCGGAGAACACCCCCTACGAGGACCGGTTGGAGGCGGCGTTCCGCTCCGCCATAGCGGCCCAGGACGAGACGCTCGGGGGCATGACTTTCCGAGACCTGCTGGAGCAGTGCGAGCGAGAGCGAAACAAATGGCCCCAGGGCGGGGGCCTCAGAGGGTAGGGGGCGTTCTCAGAGGAGGTACTCGGCCAGTTTGCCTTCGGCTTGTTCCTCGGGCGGCTGGCGTTCCAGGAACTGCTGCACGAAGGGGTCCGGGCTGTTGCGTATCTGCTCCGGCGTGCCAAGCCCGGTCAGGCCGTTCTCGCGGAAGATCGCTATGCGGTCGGCGATCCTCATGCTGCTGGCGATGTCGTGGGCGACCACCACCATGGTCGCCCGGTACATCTCGCGCAGGTGCAGGATGACCTCGTCAATGCCGGCGGCGATGATGGGGTCCAGCCCCGTTGTGGGCTCGTCAAGGAACAGGATGGTAGGGTCCAGGGCGAGGGCGCGGGCGAGGCCGGCCCGCTTCTTCATCCCCCCGCTCAGCTCCGAAGGCATCAGGTTCTCCACCCCCCTCAGGCCGACCTGGGTCAGTTTGAGCTTGACCACGATGTCAACCACCGGGTCGGCCAGCCTGGTGTGCTCCCGGAGCGGGAAGGCGACGTTCTCCCCGATGGTCATGCTGTTGAACAGGCCGCCGCTCTGAAACAGAACGCCGACCGACCGGCAGTAGGACCGGTACTCGGCTTCGCTCATCTTCGTGATGTCCCGCCCGTCAATCTCCACGGACCCGCTCAGCGGCTTCTGAAGCCCTATGAGGTGCCGCAGGAAGGTTGACTTGCCGCACCCGCTCTGGCCCATGACGACCAGTATCTCCTCCGGCTCAACGTCCAGGGAGATACCCTCCAGCACCAGGTTGTCGCCGTAGGCGGCCGAAAGGTCCCGGACTCTGATCATCGTCCGCCCCTTCTCAGAACGCTCCGAAGACTGCGCCCGCGAGCGAGACCACCGGCGACTGCTCGCGGTAGGTGTCCAGCATGGCCTGCAGGTCGTCGGCAATGGAGGTGATGCGGTCGTAGAGTTTGTCGTCCATCATCATCTTGCCCAGAGTGCCCTTGCCGTCAGCGAGCGCCGCGGTGACCTCGTTCAGGTCGTCCATGGACTTGTTGAGCTTCTGATACGTCTCGTCACTGGCAAGGAGGCGCCCCAGCGTGCCCTCGGAGTTGGCCACACGCTCGGATACGTCCCGCAGATTGGCGGTCAGCTCGCGCAGTTCGGAGGCCAGTTCCTCGTCCTGGAGGAGCTGGGACAGTATGCCCTTGCCCTCCTGGAATCCCTCCGCCACCTTGCCCAAGGCGTCCACCGAATCGCGGAGCCTGACGTACAGCTCCTCGTCCTTCAGCAGTCTGCCGGCGGTTCCCTGTCCGTCCTGCAGCTCGGCGGAGATGCTCCTCAGGCTCGCGGACATCTCCTTGACGTCGGTGGTTATGGTCTCCAGGTCAGCCGCTAGCTGGTCGTCCATGAGCAGCTTGCCGAGAACGCCTTCCCCCTTCTCCAGGCGCTCGGAGGCCTTCTTCAGCCCGGCCACGGCCCCTTCCGCGTCGCCGACCGTCGCCTGAAGCTGATTGAAGAAGTCCTCATCCTGGATCAGTCGGGCCAGCGTGCCCTTGCCCTCGCTTATCTGCTCGACGACCTGGGAGATGCCCTGGAAGGAGTCAGAGACCGTGGTCAAGGTCTCGGTTGACTTCTCGATCACCTGGGTGATGCTGGGCGTGACGCCGGTCTTTGGGACGGATTCACCGTCCGCGAGCACGCGCGCGCGAGGATCTCCCCGCTCGATGGAGATGTAGTTGCCCCCGAACAGCGTGCTCATCTTGATATAGGCGGTGTCCTCCGCCCGGACCCGCACCCCGCTGCGGATCCACAGAGCGGCCTTGACGGGGCTCTCGGTGTCCGCCCGCGTGTCAATGGTCAGGTCTGTCACCGTGCCCACCGGCACGCCGGCCAGGCGCACTATGTCCCCTTCGTCCAGAGTCTGGGCGACGGGGAACCGGGCGTACAGGTTGTACCCCTTGCCCAGGTGGAACTGCCAGTTCTTCACGTAGAACGTCGCCAGGGCGAAGATCATCAGCCCCCCAAGGAGCAAAATCCCGATCAGCACTTTGCGGCCCATGTTGTTCCCCTCCTCGATCTTGTTGCCCGCACGTCCGGCGATAGAGCAAGTGACCGCACATAGACGCGGGTTAGCGCAGACAGAGTTCTCCACCTGACCTCAGAGGTCGTAGCTTCTACTCCGGAGTCGCTCCAATCTGCGTTCCTCTGCGTCAACCGGCGGTTCCCTCTCATCTCAGAACGCCAGGAGTACCTTGCTGATGAAGTAATCGGCCACGATTATCGCCAGCAGGCTGTGCACGACGCTGCGGGTTGTGCTGCGGCCGACGCCCTCGGCGCCGCCGGTCGTCTTGAAGCCGTGGTAGCAGCCCGTCATAGCGATGATGCCCCCGAAGATGAAGGCCTTGGCCAGAGAGCGCACCATCTCCTTGAGCGTCAGGTACTGGAAGAACAACTGGAAGAACTGGTTCGGTGCCACGCGCACGTAAATCCACGCCATGAACGCCCCACCAAGCAACGCGAACAGGTCGGCATAGGCCACCAGCGCCGGGGTGAGCACCGAGCAGGCCAGCAGGCGGGGCGACGCCAGGTAGGCCGCCGGGTTGACGCCCATCGAGCGGAGAGCGTCTATCTCCTCCGACACCTTCATGGTGCCGATCTCGGCCGCGTACGCGCTGCCGATGCGGCCGGCCAGGATGAAGGCGGTGAACACCGGCCCGAACTCCCAGACGATGGCCAGCCCCGTCAGCCCGACGAACTTCTCCTGACCGAACCGGCTGAGCTGGTCCCCCGCGTAGAGCACCAGGATCAAGCCGACGAAGACGCCGAACACCGAGACGATCAGCAGGCTCCGGTTGCCCACCTCGTAGCATTGCTTGGCCAGCAGCTTGTGCCGGCGGACGGCTTCCCCCGCGTGGCGCACGCTGCTCCAGGTCAGCTCGCCCACGTCATAAGCCGAGGTGCAGACCTGCCGGCCGTATTCAAGCAGTGCGGCCCTCATGCTCCGGCTCCGTCAGTTTGTCACCGAACGGTATGTAGAAGACGCGGTATCTGCGGCCCGTGTCCGTCCACGAGAATTTCAGCAGCCCGAACAGGAGCGAAACGTAGCGACCTTCCTGGCCGACCACATCTCCTATGCTATCATACGTGAACAGAGGACCCAGGCTCAGGTAACGCCCATCCGGGCCGCGCCGGTGATGGTAGAGGCGAGACAGCAGTCGCGTCTCCCTGGTGCCGTCCTCAGCCCGGTGGTACTGCACGAAGTCCAGGAAGGCCCGGTAGTTCCGCTTGTATCCGCGGGTTGGGTCGCGCCATCCGCGGCTGGCGATCCAGAAGTGCTTCGCGCCGTCGGGTTCAGCTTC
>JABAOC010044639.1_pt2 | contig 12553 bp, 13 predicted proteins | sample 7062161 | NCBI WGS metagenome assembly JABAOC01 (sample SAMN14538625, study PRJNA623070) | marine sediment metagenome | biome: marine biome [ENVO:00000428]; feature: marine pelagic biome [ENVO:01000023]; material: deep marine sediment [ENVO:00002113] | place: India: Gulf of Khambhat ... | reverse complement strand
ACTGCGGTCTCTCCTTCGGGCCCCAGGCTTCCGCCTGGGGTCAGCCGGAGCTGCGCCTCCTCCTCTGAACCCCGGGCTTGCGCCCGGGGTCAGAAGCAACGCTCACTCCTCCTACGCATCGGTGTTCTCCGATTCGGGACACGGTCCGGGTGTCGTTCCGACTGGCGGGCAATGTAGCGGGAGACAACCGGCAGATCCGTCTTGTTCAGACTCCGAACATAGAAACCCCGAGCCCAGCGAATTGCGCCCGCCACCCGCTTGTTCGCCCTTCGGGCTGCGATTGTCTTCGCCGTGCGAATGAAGTCGCTCAGGCGAGTATCCGGGCGGAAGCTGACCAAGAGATGTACATGATCGACCAATACCGCTCCGCGCAGGATTCGGACTGCGTACCTCTGGCAGGCCACACCGATCGCGTTTCGGACATGGCCAGCTGCAGCCTCATCAAGGCAGCCTACTCGCCTCCAAGTATGCCAAGTGATGTGGGCATACAGCTGATAGGCCCGATGACTCGACATCCCCCTCTCAGCTTCTGACCCCAGGCGCAAGCCCGGGGTTCATGATAAGGCTGACAGCTACCCAACCCCGGGCGTCAGCCAGGGACCACTCAGTAAGCCGACTATACCCAGATTGCCACCACGAAGTCGGCGGCCGAGAAAGGCTGACCCCAGGCGGCAGCCTGGGGAAGATTCACGACGGTAACCCCATCGCGGAGGGACTCGCTGCACGATGCACCCCACGCTCCCGCGTGGGGTTAGCCTCGACCTGATATCTCCCCCTCTCAGCTTCTGACCCCGGGCGCAAGCCCGGGGTTGAAAGACAGTGGGGCAGGCGGGAAACAGGAAGCGCGATGGATTGCCAGGCCGGTCTACGCTTCCCGGTTCCTGCTGCCTTTCTCCCTAACCAGCTCCCCCACCATCTCCCCCACCTCCCTCCCCCGAAACCCCCGCCGGCCGAGGTAAGCCAACAAGCGCCGCTGTAGCGTCCCGGCGGGTAGCCGANNTAGCCGACCTAATTGCCCGAGCCGTTTTTCTGCCAGCTCCCGCGCCTGCACCATGGGATTCACCCCCTCCGCATCCAGCACGGCTTCGACGGCCCGTTCCGCAACACGGCGCTCCACTCCCTTGCTCAGCAGGTCGGTGAGGAGACGGGAGGGACCATGGCCCCGAGCAGAACGAACCCGGACGAAGTGACGGGCGAACTCCTCATCGTTCAGCAGGCCCTTGGCCTCGAGGCGACCTACCGCCTCAGCAGCTGCCGAAGGGTTGTGACCCCGATGCCGCAAACGCGTGAGGAGCTCGTTGACGGCCCGGGGGCGCGTGGCGAGCAGCCGGATGGCGACCCGGTAGGATGCTTCGACTTCGGCGACATAGGAGAGCCGCTCAAGCTGGTCCCCATCGAGCTCCGCGTCCGCTTCCAGACCGAGTTCCCCGACCGTCTCCTGGGGCAACGATGCGAAACGGGCGCCGTCTACCTCTACGACAAGGCAGCCCGGAGCCCGTTTGTCGGGGCGGATTCGGGTGATTCTCATCGCTGATTGTGTGTTGCCCGTGCTTGAAACCCCAGGCTTCCGCCTGGGGTTAGCCGTGCCGCGGGGCCACGCAGAGGATTAGAGCCAGATTGCGACACCAAGGCATCCCACAGCCTTGGCTGACCCCGGGCGGCAGCCCGGGGTTTCGTCAAGGAGCGTCTCCCGACTTCGCCTGTTCTACTTCGCCGTCCCCGACCGGCACCACGCCCAGCACCTCCTTCACCTTCCCCTCGATCTCGTCCGTCACCTCGGGATGGTCCTTGAGGTACAGCTTGGCGTTCTCGCGGCCCTGGCCGATGCGCTCCTCGCCGTAGGAGTACCAGGCGCCGCTCTTCTCAATGATGCCCGCTTCAGCACCGATATCCACCAGGAGAGAGACGTGGCTGATGCCCTCGTTGAACATGATGTCGAACTCGGCCTGCCGGAACGGCGGCGCGACCTTGTTCTTGACGACCTTGACCCGGACTTTGCTGCCGGTGATCTCGTCTCGCTCCTTGACCGGCCCGATGCGGCGGATGTCGAGGCGCACCGACGCGTAGAACTTGAGCGCGCGGCCGCCCGTGGTGGTCTCGGGGTTGCCGAACATGATCCCGATCTTCTCTCGCAACTGGTTGATGAACACCACCGAGGTGCGAGAACGATTGATGCTCCCGGCCAACTTTCGCAGGGCCTGAGACATGAGGCGGGCCTGTAACCCCACATGGGAATCCCCCATGTCACCTTCGACCTCGGCCTTGGGAACGAGGGCCGCCACCGAGTCCACCACGATCACATCTACCGCACCGGAGCGAACCAGAATCTCCCCGATCTCCAGCGCTTCCTCGCCGGTGTCCGGCTGGGACACGAGCAGATTCTCGATGTCCACGCCGAGCTTGCGAGCGTACTCGACATCCAGGGCGTGCTCCGCGTCGATGAAGGCCGCGACGCCACCGCTCTTTTGCGCATTCGCCGCAATATGCAGGGCGATGGTCGTCTTACCGCTGGACTCAGGACCATAGATCTCCGTGATCCGACCCCGGGGGATGCCGCCAACGCCGATGGCCGCATCCAGGTTGAGGGCCCCGGTGGAAATGCCACCGACCTGCACCCTAGGCCTATCCTGCCCCATGCGCATGATCGCGCCTTTGCCGATGGATTTCTCGATCTGAGCGATGGCTAGGTTGAGAGCCTTCTTCCGCTCATCGGATACCTGAGCGACCGGCCTCTGGTTCGGATCCTGTCTCACGGCCATGGCTGCTGTCCTTACACGCAGGGTGATGTCTCGTGCGTGGTTCGGTGGTCTGTGGTCGGTGGTTGCTTGGTGAGTGGTAGTGTGGTCAGTGGTCCGCTGCACAGCGCCCCTGCTCGCGGAGCGAGCCTCAAGATCACAACACCACTAGCCACAGACTACGCGATCACAAACCGCAAACCACCAGACCGAATATATACCGAAGATGGTCTTAGCGCCACCCCGCCCGAAAGGCGTCTTCCACGTGGTCAATGCGATGCCGCCCGGAGGTTGATAGCGTAACTCCAATCACATCAAAGCGATACGTATCATCTGGCCGGCCACGTCTGTCCATCCAANNATCCAAGCGCTGGCGACCCGGACGATCTCACGCCGTTTCGCCCAGGTCACAGCCTCCAGGGGGCTCCCGAACCTCGAGCCCCAGCGGGTCTTCACCTCGACAAAGGCAACCAGGGAGCCCTTCCGAGCGACCAGGTCGATCTCCAGCCGCCCCATGCGGAAGCGATGATCGGTGACCTCCCACCCCCGAGCCTCGAGATACTGCTTAGCGGCCTCCTCCCCTTCTAATCCCCTGCGATGACGCGGATCCTTCCACTCCTGCGGGTCGGATTTGACGGGCACGACTCTAAACTAGTCACCCCACCCGTGGGTCGTATCACCACATCACTGCTTGCTGGTGCGAAACCGCGCCGGCCGTGACGGGCGCGCAGTGAGCAGTGCGCGGTGCGCGGGGGAGAGCCGACCCCGTGCGGAGTGACTGCAAGTACCTTCGGAGTGCACGCTGATTCCGACTCAGTCTCGTGGCCCGTTGGACACCATTGGCAGTTCGGCGAGCTGACGTGTGGCCCGCTCACCGCTCACCGCGCACGCACCGCTCACCGACAGTACTCATCAAGCTGATCTAGTCCGACCATTACTTCGCGCGCCTTGGAACCGTCCGGGGGCCCGAGCACCCCCGCCTCGTGGAGCTGGTCGATGATCCGGGCAGCTCGACCGTACCCGATCCTGAGCTTGCGCTGCAGCAGCGAGGTGGAACCCAGCTGATTCGTGACGCAGACCTCGGCAGCCTCCCGGAACAGCGCGTCGCGTTCGCCCGGAGCGCCTCCCCCAGCGCCTGCAGCGGCCCGTTCTTCTTCCACGGCCTCCACGATCGCCAGGATGTCCTCCTCCTCGACCTGGGGCACCAGCCCCTGCTTCGCCAGCTCGTCTTCCTGCTTCTCGGCAAGGTGCGCGTACCAGCGGGTGAGTACCTCGGTCTCCTCCGNNCAGCATGTCGCCGTTGCCCAGGAGCGTCTCGGCGCCGTTCTGATCCAGGATCGTGCGGCTGTCCACCTTGGAGGCCACTCGAAAGGCAATGCGGCAGGGGAAGTTTGCCTTGATGAGCCCAGTGATCACGTTCACACTGGGCCGTTGCGTCGCGAGCACGAGATGGACCCCGGTCGCCCGCGCCTTCTGCGCCAGGATTGCCAGCGGCTTCTCCACCTCGCCCTGCACCGTCATCATGAGGTCAGCCAGCTCATCGACGATGAGGATGATGTAGGGGAGGGGGCCGTCCGTATAGGGGAGCGGGGAGTGGGGAGCGGTTCCCTCCGGAGGAACGGAAACCTCCGCAGAGAAGGAGCGTACCGCTCCCCTCTCCCCGCTCCCCACATCTACTAGATCCCTACCCTCCGCCACGAATCGGTTGAAATCGTAGACCTGCCGCGCGCCATTGGCATGGAACAGCTCGTAGCGGCGCTCCATCTCCAGCATGATCCACTTGAGGGCCTGTGCCGCCTGCTTGTTGTCCGTCACCACCGCATGCCGGAGGTGTGGCAAGGCGTTGTACATGGAGAGCTCGACCATCTTGGGGTCGATCATGAGCAGGCGGAGCTGCCGTGGCGTGTAGCGATAGATGAGGCTGGTGATGATCGCATTGATGCAGATCGACTTCCCTGAACCCGTGGCCCCGGCGATCAGTAGGTGGGGCATCTTGCCGAGTTCGGCAATTATCGGCTTGCCCTCGAGGTTCCGGCCCAGGNNCGCGGGTGTGAGCCCACTCCACCGTGTCGAGCAGCTCTCGAAGCGTGACGATGCGAGGTGTCGGATTCGGCACCTCTACCCCCACAGCACCTCGTCCCGGGATCGGCGCCACGATGCGGATTGACTGGGCCCGCATGGCGAGGGCCAGGTCGTCGGCCAGTGCTGCGATGCGGCCCACCTTCACACCTGGGGCCGGTGCTACCTCGTACTGGGTGACGACCGGCCCGGTGGTGCGACCGACGATCTTCCCTTCAACTCGGAACGTGGCCAGCGTATCGATGAGTACCTGACCCTGGCGCTCGATCTCCTCCTCCCATCCCAGCACTTCGTCCGGGGTCGGCGGGCTCAGCAGATCAACCGGCGGCAACTGCTCGAAAGGCTCTGCTGTACGCTTCCCTCTGGCGGATCGGCGGGTCGGCGGTTCGGCGGTCCCGCGCTCGGCCTCCTCCCAATGCCCCTCCTCCCTCCAGNNCCCGCCGACCCGCCGATAGTCTCCGAAACGGGTGCCAATCCAGCGAGTAGATCGTGAGGGTCGACAGCGCAAGGAGTCCGGCGATCACTGCTCCGGCCGTGCCGATTAGCCCGGTGAGCCCAACCGCAATCATGCCGGGGACGATACCTGTCAGGCGCTGAGGCGTACTCCATGTCTCGTAGTCGGGTGGGAAGTCACTGCTCACCCTCGATCCGGTCACGATAGCGATGGCGAACGGCAGCAGGATGATCAATCCCGCGAACAGCACTGACACACGGCTGAAATCCAGCCGCCGGAGTCTGCCGAATCCGGCGAGACCCAGGCTCACGCCCAACAGGGGGATGAGACCCGCTCCGGTGCCGAGGGTTTTCCAGAGGAAGCGACCGACGGTGCGACCGGTGGGACCGGTGATTTCCCAGGGTATCAGAGTGAGTCCGATGAAGACGCCCACCAGCAAGGAGAAGATCGCGAGAAGCTCCTGTCGGTGGCGGGGCGTCAGCATTATGGCTACCCTCGATCGGGCAACGTCACGAGCCGTCCGGCGTATTCTGGAACGATGCTGTAGCAGTCCACCTCGGTGGCCGCCGCCACGTCGGCCTTCAATCCCACACCCTTCAGCGCCCGCGCCGCGTTGCTAGCGGAGACTGCCCGCTTCCACTTGTCGCCGTAGCGTCGCACCAATTCCAGGGCCGCAAAGGCCGCATCGTTGAGCTCCGCCGAGCGTCGCTGTCGACCGGGAATCAGAGCCTGCGCAAATCGCCCAGCGGCGTACGCATCCTCCAGGGCGAACATCCTCTCACGTCCGCTGCAGAGCACGATCATTTCCCCCTGGTCCTCGAACGCGGCCTGGGCGCGCTGGACTGCCGCCGAGAAGTTAGTGACGGCTCCGATGAGGACGGGGCGCGCGGGCTCGGCCGCTACAACGGCACCCGTGCCGTTGGTGGTGGCCATGACGATGGTTTTCCCGCTCACCGTCTCGCTGGTCATCTCCAGCGGTGAGTTGCCTAGGGCGAACCCTTCGATCCGCTGCATCCCTCGCTCGCCCGCCAGGAGCACGGCGTCTCGCTCGAGATTCCCCGCGAGCCGCAGGGCCTCTTCAGCCGTCGGTGCCGGCAGAACGGCCTTGGCTCCGTTGGCGAGCGCCGAGACGATCGTCGTCGTGGTTCGCAAGACGTCTATGACGAGGACAGGTTTTCCGGCGATGGCGTTCGGGGTCACGCCGAGCGGTGTGAAGTAGACGGTGAGCTTCATTCAGCAGGCTCAAACAGGTGCGGCTGCCGCTCCAGAAATTTAGTGTCCACCTCTCCTGCCTCAAAGTCTGGATGACCGATGACGCGCTGCAGGAAGGGGATCGTCGTGGTCACGCCCTCGATGATGAACGAGTCGAGGGCCTGATGCATTCGCGCCAGCGCTTCCGGCCGAGAATTGCCATGTACTATCACCTTCGCCAGGAGCGAATCGTAGTATGGTGGAACCGTATAGTCGGCGTAGATATGGGTGTCGACCCGGACGCCGGGACCACCGGGCGGGTGAAACGCCGTGATAGTACCTGGCGACGGCTGGAAGTTACGGAAGGGATCTTCGGCATTCACTCTGCACTCGATCGCGTGCCCCCGCAGGCGGTTGCCGCTCAGGTTGAGCAGGCACGGCTCGCCGGCCGCTACCCGGATCTGTTCTTTCACGAGGTCGAAGTTGGTCACCATCTCGGTGACGGGGTGCTCGACCTGGATCCGCGTGTTCATCTCCATGAAGTAGAAGTGCCCGTCCGCGTCGAGCAGGAACTCGACGGTTCCTGCGCCGACGTAGCTGATCTCCTGTGCTAGCCGGACGGCGGCCTCACCCATTCGCTCTCTGAGGTCTTGATCGACCGCCGGGCTGGGGGCCTGCTCGATGAGCTTCTGATGCCGTCGCTGCACCGAGCAGTCGCGCTCGCACAGATGCATGACCCTGCCGTGGCGGTCGCCCATCACCTGAATCTCGATGTGCCGGGGCCTATCCATGAACTTCTCGATATACACCTCCGCCGAGCCGAAGGCCGCGAGGGCTTCGTTGCGGGCCAACTGGAAAGCTTGGGCAAAGCTCTCAAGATCGTTCGCCACCCGCATGCCCTTCCCACCTCCACCCGCTGCCGCCTTGATGATGACGGGAAAGCCAATCTCCGCCGCGACTGCTGCGGCTCGATCCCCGTCGCCGATGGCTCCGTCGGACCCGGCAATCACCGGCACGCCGAGGTCCCGTGCCATGTTCCGGGCGGCGGCCTTGTCACCCATGAGGCGGATCTGCTCGGAGGTGGGACCGATGAACGTGATGTTCGAGGCCTCGCAGGTTTCGGCGAATGCGGCACTCTCCGCCAGGAACCCGTAGCCAGGGTGGATGGCATCGGCGCCCGTGATCTCTGCCGCGGCGATGAGGTTGGGAATGCGCAGGTAGGAAAGTCGACTCGGCGGCGGCCCGATACAGACGTCGTCGTCGGCGAATCGCACGTGGAGGCATTCACGGTCCGCCTCGCTGTAGACCGCTACCGTCTCGACGCCGAGTTCATGGCACGCCCGGCTAACCCGCAGGGCGATTTCCCCACGGTTGGCGATCAGGACCTTGTTGAACACGCCGCTATTTGCTGAAGCGCTCGATGTCCGAGCCGCTTTCACCGCCCATGGACTCTTCGGCGAAGGTCCGGTCTGAGGTACCCTCGATGCCGCTCGCTCGCAGCGCGAACTCACTCGGATTGGTGGAATAGAAGAGCGCGCTCTCGTAACTGATAGTGCCCTTCTGGAACCACTGCATCAGCGACTGGTCGAACGACTGCATGCCGTACTGGACGGTCNNAGCTCGGGGATGTTGAGGGACTTTTGCGCATCCCGGATGTTGTCCTTCACAGCCGCCGTGTTGATGAGTATCTCGCAGGCCGGCACGCGGGTCCTCCCTTCCTTGGTGGGCACGAGGCGGAGCGACACCACGGCCTCCAATGCGGTGGACAGCAGGCTGCGCACGGCGTTGTGCTCGTGGGGCGGGAAGAACGAGATGATACGGTTGATGGTCTGCGTCGCGTCCGTCGTGTGAAGCGTCGAGAACACCAGGTGCCCCGTGTCGGCAGCCTTCATCGCGGTGTCCAGGGTCACACGGTCACGGATCTCGCCGATGAGAATAACGTCGGGATCCTGCCGTAGCACGTGTCGTAGCGCCGCCTCGAAGGACAGCGTGTCGCTTCCGACCTCGCGCTGTGAGATGTTCGCCTCCCCATCACGGTGGAGGAATTCGATGGGGTCCTCGATGGTGATGATGTTGCAGCGGCGATTCAGGTTGACGTGGTTGATCATGGCCGCCAGGGCCGTGGACTTGCCGGACCCGGTGACGCCCGTGACCAGCACGAGGCCCCGCGGCTTCACACATATGGTCTCGAGCACCACCGGCAAGTTGAGCTCCCGAATGTTCTTGACCTCGTACGGGATCGCCCGGAAGACGAAGGACAAGGTGCCACGCTGCTGGAACACGTTCGTCCGGAACCGACCCACGCCCGGCACTCCGATGGCGAAGTCCGCTTCCTTGTGCTCGGCGAACTCCTTCACCTGCCGCGGGGTCATGATCTGCTCAGCCAGAGCCTTGAGTTCGTCGGGCTTCACCGGCTGGCGAGTAAGTTGCACCAGATCACCCGCCACCCGTATGGTCGGCGGTCGGCCCACCTTGAGGTGAAGGTCAGAACCAGATTGCTGCACCATCTCGGTGATGGCCTGCTTGAAATTGAACGGACCAGCTTTAGAGGACTCAGGCATTGGGATCCACCCTGAACAGCACCTGTCCGAATTCCACCGGCTGCGCGTCCTGCACGGCGATTTCCTTGATCGTGCCGGACAGTTCAGCATCGATCGGGTTCATGATCTTCATCGCTTCAATGATGCAGAGCGTCTGACCCGGACTGATACGACTCCCCGGTTGCACATACGGTTCGGCACCAGGCTCGGGCTGAGCATAGAAGGTGCCGACCATGGGGGACTTGATCTCCGTGAGATGGGTTGCCTCGGCCGCTGGAGCTTCTCCCGCTTCTGCCGCCGGGGCTGGGGCGGCAGGAGCGGCAGGGGCGGCAGAGGGGTTATCCTGAGGCGCGGGCGGAACCACGGCACCTGTGGGAGGGGCGGCAGACACTCGGTACGTCACAGGGCCGGNNNNGCTCCAGAGGTTCTTGCGCACCTCAATCGCCCCGGCGTTCGACGAGTTCAGGAGTTCAAGGAGCTTCTCCACGAATTTCAGGTTAATCATACGCGCTCAAGGTATTTGTGCTCGCGACGGTCAACCCGGATTGTCTCCCCCTGCTCCACAAAGAGCGGCACCTGAACGACGGCANNATCGCCCCGAACACCCGGATCGGTTTCCACTACCTGGAGCTCGATGAAGAACGGTAGCTCAACGAGGATCACCCGACCGTTGTGCACCAACCCGCTGCACTCCATACCTTCTTTGAGGTACTGCAGCTGGTCCTCGCCGATCACATCGTCGTTGATCGGAATGTCGTCGTAGCTCTCCAGGTCCATGAAGTGGTACAGGTTCCCGTCGTGATACGAGTACTGTACGGGCCGACGCTCTAGGCGCACTTCGCTGACCCGCTCACCCGCCGTCCACGTGCGATCAATGACCGCACCGGTCCTGACGTTCTTCAGTTTGCTCCGGACAAACGCACNNTCACATGCTGGAAATAGACAATCTGAAACAGCTGTCCGTCAATCTCGAGGACCATGCCGTTTCGAAAACCCGCCGTCGTTGCCATCCGCTACGTTAGCTCCCTCAGGTCCGTTACGCCGTCGGACAACAGCTCAGCACCGTCTGAATCCAACCGGACATCATCTTCAATCCGTACACCACCCCAGCCAGGAACGTATACCCCGGGCTCGATCGTTACCACCGCGTTCTCCGGCAGCGGCTCGTCATTGGCCCTGCCCACTCGGGGCGCCTCGTGGACTTCGAGCCCGAGGCCGTGACCCAGCGAATGCCCAAAAGCATCACCGAAACCCCGGGCCTCGATGACCGTTCGGGCCAGGGCATCCGCCTCTCGTCCCGTCATACCGGCCCTCACCTGCGTCCGAGCATGCTGTTGCGCCTCCTGCACCAGTTCGTAGATGGTGCGCTGGCGCTCGTCCGCAGCTCGGCCGACCACGACGGTGCGCGTGATGTCCGCGCAGTATCCATCCACTTGTGCCCCGAAGTCAAGGACCAACCAGTCGCCGACTGCAATCTCCCGGGTGCTGGTGCGAGCGTGGGGGAGCGCGCTGCGAGGACCCGACGCGACGATGGTGGGAAACGGATGCCACTCGCTGCCGAGCTGTCGTAGTTCCCGCTCCAGCATCACAGCTACGTCGATCTCGCGCTGCCCCGCGCGAATTCGGCACACCGTGGCGCGGTAGGCGTCCAGCGCGAGCCGTGCAGCCTGCCGAATGGCGTCTTCCTCCGGATCTTTGTGGACGCGGAGACGCTCCACTAGCTCCGCGACCGGCCGCAGACGGACACGGGCCTGGTCTCCCTCGAAGCGCTCCGCCTCCTTGACGCTCACAGCGTGGGCTTCGAAGCCCAGGACCCCGAGTCCGGCGTACTCGCCCAGCACCTGCCAGAGCCGGGCCCACAAATCGGTGGGCGCGATCTCAATCCGGGCCACGTCACCCGCCTCTGCCTCCGCCTGGGTCTGGTACCTGAAGTCCGAGACAAAGATGGTCCCCTGACGAAGCACAACCGCTAGACCAGCTGTACCGGTAAAACCAGTCAGGTAACGGACATTGGGAAGATGTGCCACGATCAGTCCGTCGAGGTGATCCCCGTCGAGGAGCGCAAGCAGCGCATCCCGACGAGCGCCACGACGGTCAGGCTGCACGGTCCCGCAGGTAGGACACCATGGCATCCAGCGCCAGGATGTAGNNTAGCCCCTGGCGCCGAATCCAGCGACGATCCCCGTGGCGAGGTCGGCGAGCTGCGAATGCCTCCGCTCCGGCTCGCGCGCAAAGATGTTGCTGAGGTGTACCTCAACGAAGGGGACATTGATGGCGAGGAACGCATCGCGCACGGCCAAGGACGTGTGGGTCAACGCCGCGGCGTTCACCAGCGCGCCGTCGGCTTTCCCCACCAACCCCTGCACGTGCTCGACAAACTCCCCCTCATGATTGGTCTGATGCCACGAGATGTCGACGCCGTGCTCGTCGGCCCTGGCACGGACCGCACGCTCGATGTCCTCGAGCCGCTCGGTACCGTACAGCTCCGGCTCACGGGTTCCCAGCAGATTCAGATTGGGACCGTTGAGAACTGCGACGCGCACTTAAGTCTTCAGGCTCTTCAGCCAGGCACGGAAATCGTCGTCGTCGTCGGTGTCGTCACCAGCATCCTCGGCGGGAGCACCGGGCTCGGCTTCGACGGCCGGGGGCGCCTTCTCCGCGCCGAAAAACTCATCGAAGCTGCTCCCTGTGCCCCCCTCCCTACTCGNNTACTCGCCTCTGGGGGAGTGGGGGGAGATGGTGGAGATGGGGCAGAGGATGGTGGCGCGGCGGGTTCCGTTCCCTCTTCTCCCACCTCTTCCACCCGTGGCGGGGAGGCAGCGAACAGCTGCTCGAACATGGCACCCACTGAAAGGCCACCGGTCATCGCTGCGGCGAAGCGCGCTTCCCTGACCGGCGCCGCGCTTGCCCCAGCCGCCGCCACCCGAGCCTCAACCTCGGCAAGCCGAGCCCGTAGGGCCGGGTCATCGGGCTGGGCCGCCAGGAGCTGCTGGTAGATTTCCCGAGCTTCATCGTACAGCCCCTGGCTGGCATAGAGCTCAGCCATGGTCTCGGTGACGACGAGCTCGGGCTCAGGTTCGGCAGTAGGCGGCTCCGGCTCGGCTGCCACGTCTTCCGGCAGGATCAGGGGGAGTTCTTCTTCCGCCACTCCCTCCCCCACCCCGGCCGCAGGGGCGGCAGCTACCTCCTCCTCTCCCATCTCCTCCGCGGCAGGGGCGGCGGGAGGCACCTCCTCTTCCACCTCCCAAGCGGCAGGAGCTTCTGCCGCCTCTGCCGCCTCCGCCACTTCTGCCGCTTCTTCCGCCGCTTCTACCGCGTCTGCCACCAGTTCTGCCGCCCCTGCCGCTTCTGCCGCCTCTTCTGCCACCTCCTCAACCATCGTCGGCTCAAAGCCCGACACGACACCTTCCTCCACGCCTTCCAACTCGGCCGGTCCCTCTGGGCCCTCGCCCTCCACCTCCTCGAGGCCAACAACGTCTTCAGCCTGGGGGATATCCCTTTCCTCGACGCCCACCTCCGGCACCTCCTCCTCCTCCATTCCCGGCAGTGAGTGC
>JABAOC010005886.1_pt1 | contig 12554 bp, 13 predicted proteins | sample 7062161 | NCBI WGS metagenome assembly JABAOC01 (sample SAMN14538625, study PRJNA623070) | marine sediment metagenome | biome: marine biome [ENVO:00000428]; feature: marine pelagic biome [ENVO:01000023]; material: deep marine sediment [ENVO:00002113] | place: India: Gulf of Khambhat ... | reverse complement strand
CCGGCCGTCGAACTCGAGGATGTGACATAGGGAAAAGTTCCGTGGTCGATGTCCAGAAGAGTTCCCTGAGCGCCTTCGAAAAGAATTGACTTTCCTTCTTTTATTTTCTCATCCAACAGAAGGGGAACATCTCTTATGTACCTCTTCATTTGCGCGGCGTAGGCCGCATATTCTTCGAAAATGGCCTGCGGGTCAAGAAAAGGTTTCCGGTAATGGGCGAAATAAACATTCTTGACCTCAACATTTTCTTCTATTTTCTCTTTGAGCACAGATAGGTCCAGTAAATCGCCGACGCGGATTCCCCGGCGGCTCATTTTATCTTCATAGGAAGGGCCGATCCCCCGAAGCGTGGTCCCGATTTTCTTCTGGCCTCTTTTCTCCTCACAAATTTCTTCGATGAGAGAATGATAGGGAAGAATAAGATGGGCATTATTGCTGATTGCGATGTTATCGTCGATTTCCACTCCGTTTCTTCTGAGCTCTTCTATCTCTTCCAGAAATGCTTTGGGGTCGATGACAACTCCATTCCCGATGATACACAGCTTGCCAGGATGAAGTATCCCGGAAGGAACGAGGTGAAGAATGACTTTTTTCTTGTTGACGATAACCGTGTGGCCGGCATTGTGTCCTCCTTGATAGCGGGCCACTGCATCAAAGGAAGGAGTCAAAAGGTCGATTATCTTCCCCTTGCCCTCATCACCCCATTGGGTGCCGATAACGAGCAAATTAGCCATAAAAGTCCTTCAACCGATTGATGACTGTTTTAAAAAAAGTGTGAAACGCGTTGACACCGAATTCTATCAGAACTAGTCCCTGGATACAAGACTAAAAACTGAAGGCGATTTGAACGGAAAGGGAGTCATTCTTCAGTTCAACGTCTTTCTCACTGTTTAAATCGTATTCGAATTTCAGCAGAAAATTCTGGGAGACTTGATAGGCAAACCCGAGAGCCCACCGCCTCTTCTTCTCAAAGATTCCCGACCCCGGAACATCGGGACTGGTAAAACCCGGGCCATGAAATCCATCCTCGTAATCCAGGTGCTGGTAGCAGGCCACAGGCCGGAACTGTCCCAGATCGAGTGCGGCTTGAATAAAAAATCCTTCTGCATTCCCCGTATCATCCGGAATTTCCATCCGGGCCTTGGAGTACTCCGCATGGACGAGCACTCCTTCTACATACCAGAATAAATCAATTCCCCGGAGTGTCAGGTTTCGGCTGTTGTCCACATCATACTTGCTTCTGTAGTAGGAGTAGGCGATCTCAAATCCCTGGCTGACAACCAAGCCCAGTCTTCCTCCCTTCCCCTTATCTTTATTATTGTCTTTAAACTGCTGGCCGCCGCTTAAACTGATATCCTCAGAGAGTCCGTTTCCCAAAAAGGCGGAATAAAAAAAACTTCGGATTCTTCCCTCCAACAGGATGCCGACATCTCTCCAGAAAAAGGGATACATCCTTTCGACATTCAACGGAGGATTGATCAATAGCGTCTGATGAGGACGGCTGGACTGATTATATCTCCCGAAGGGAACTAGATAGAGACCCAGATTCAGAGCGAACGCCTCAGAGGTGCCGAATGAAACCCATGCCTGTTCCACATCCACTGTCCCCTCTGGTTTGAATCTGAATTCTGTCAGATAGGATACGCTTGGAGATATGTCGCCAAAAAACAGGAGTCCTGCCTGGGAATTCTGGAAGCTCCCTTTTGACACTTCCGACTGCTCCTGCCCGATCACAAAATCGAGGGAAAAGTAACCCATGATTTCCGATTGACCAGGCGTGATCAGTGCGAAAAAGAGGAAGCTAAAGAGTAAAATTTTATTTTTCATAGGAGTGAAAAATCAAAGTCATCGTCCAGAAGAGAATGTTTCCATTTCTCTACATTAGTTTTCTGAGATATTAACCGGCCAATCTCGCTGACACCTTTTTTTGTGCCAATAGAGATGAGCCCGCACACCTCTCCATTCCGGAGCACGATTTTCTTATAAACGCCTTGTTCCCGGTCTTCTCTTCGCACCTCTTCATAGGATTCATCTTCAGGATTCACCGTTCCGATGGATGTGAGGTCGAGGCCCACAACCTTCAAGGTGTTAGAGGGGATCGTGCCTTCATATTTTTGCTTCTGGCTCAAGGCGTTTTTAGCCGCTATCCGCGCTTGGTTAAAGGAAGCGGGAATGATCCCGTACACTCGATCCGCATGCTGCGTGACATCTCCCGCGCCCAATATTTCCGGGCGGCTGGACTGGAGATAATCGTTGACAATTAGACCCCGATCCGTCTCGAGCCCGGCATCTTGAGCGATCCGAACATTAGGCCTCACGCCTGCAGCCACAAGAGCCACCTCTGTCCGAATCTCCTGTCCTCCTTTAAATCTTAAACCCGCGACTTTCTCCTGCCCGATCACTTCTTCACAGGTTAAACCCAGATGGATTCCTATCCCCATTTTTTCGATTAGACTCTTGAGAAGAGACGCTCCCTGCTCATCAAGCTGACGGGGAAGCAGATGTCTGAAAAACTCCACCACTTCCACCTCTGCACCTCTTGATTTTAAAGCCCGCGCCGTTTCCAGGCCCAGGAGTCCCCCTCCGATAACCGTGACTCGCCGGGAGCTCTTGATGTATTCGATGAGCGCGAAGGCATCATCCAGAGTTCTGAGAGTGAACACTCCCTGTTTTTCCACACCCTTGATGGGGGGGACAAAAGCCAGAGAGCCGCTGGCAAGGATTAAAAATTCATATTTCTCCTTTATTCCGCCGACAATCTCGACTTCCCTGGAATCAGGCGAAATCCGAGTGACAGGTTTCTCGAGCTGGACGTTCATGTCCTGCTCTGCATACCATTTCTCAGGAAAGGCAAAAATCTTTTCGAAGGAGAGCTTTCCTGCCAGGAACTCGATTAAATTCGGGCGGGGGTAATAATTGTATTTTTCTTCAGTAAAGATATCGATCTCGACGTTCTTGTCCAGTTCGCGGAGGGTTTTCGCAGCGATGGTCCCTGCCAAACCATTCCCGACGATGATAACTCTCATATATAATATCTCTCTTTCAGGTGGTATTAACCTGAATTATTCACGAGTCAAGGTTGCTGTAGACTCCGTTGCGAGGAGAGAAGCGACAGCGGCAATCCCATGCCTTTGCGCAAGAGCATGAGATCACCACGCTCTCTTCGATCGCTCGTGATGACGTGGTCGTCCACCGCAATTGGGCCACAACAAAGAAGATGCAGTGAAATCGGCTCGCCCGAAGGGTAAAAGATGCCGACGATTTGTTCACAGGAGCTTGCTGCGGAGAACAAATCGTCGGGGGGATCCAAGGGGGTGTGCCCCCTTGGTCGCAGGGCGTTTGCCTTTATTCCGCCCGAGAAGGGGAGGCAGGGAGCTCGATCGAAGATCATGCTCCCGTTGGAAGGGGGAACGCGAAGCGGTTCCCCCTCCAAGGTCGATATAGAGTGAATGAATGTACAGTAAAGAAAGCTTGAATTTTGATCTTGAGAAAAATCTACCTAAAGAGCTCATATCATTGAAAATAATATATAGTGTCGGCATATTTTATGAATAATTCAGATTAACCGAGTTTCTGAAAAAATTCCTTACCGACTCCACATTGAGGACAGGTCCAATCATCGGGCAAATCCTCGAATGACGTTCCCGGATCTATTCCGTTCTCAGGATCCCCCAATTCAGGATCATAAATATATCCGCATGCTGTGCATTCCCATTTTTCCATCAAGTACCTCCTTTTGTTTAAAATGTCCAAAAAGCTCCGGAGTGAGCCTCAATCCTCATCAAGAACATGGATCTCGTACTCTTTTTCCAGTTTGAGCTTGTGAGATTTTTCCTGGACGACAAGAAAGTCGAACAATTTCTTTATCTCTTCTTCATTGGCATTCTCTGCAAGGCTCGAATACAGTTCAACAGCCTTTTGTTCCTTTTTCGCGGCCAAAATCAGAAGATCTTGAAAACTCATATTCCCACTCGGCGGCTCTTCCACAAGATAATCGCTAATCTTTAGATCAATGACATCTTCGATCTCCAAGGATTCAATCTTTTCTTCAGTCAAATCTTGAAGCAGTTTTTTGTGATTCCTTTCTTCATTCTGGAGTTCGGCAAGCAATGTCTTTAAACCCGGAGTTTCCGCCATCTCCACCATGTTTCCGTAAGCCTTGATGGCTTCTTCTTCTCTCTGAATCGCGAATTCTATAACCTGCTTGAAAGTTTTTGTTTCCATATCTTCTCCTTTACAAAACCATATTACTTATATCTGTTGTCAATATCACCGGTTGAGGCGGACAGACCTATGTTCCTCTGGACTCATCTGGATTCACGGCCTTCTGCGAATGAGCTGAAGAGACTCCGGCCCTGTCGTGTTCAACCGCGTTTCTTTCTTGATGTTACTCCTCTACACTGGTAGAAATGGTGATGTTGCCGATTGCAATTGAAAGTGAAATACAATTATAATGAATTGATTTTTAATGTCAACCAACCTTAGAGAGACGGTCATCCGCTCGTGAGAGGAGGCAGGAATGATTGAAGACTCGCTAGCCAAAAAGGCACAGAAACAACTCTACAAAGCCGCCAGAGAGATAAAACTGGATCACAACCTGCTCAAAATACTGGAACACCCAATGCGCATTCTGAAGGTTTCCGTTCCCATCAAACTGGATAATGGAAGGACAAAAGTTTTTACAGGCTACCGCTGTCAGTACAATAACGCCAAAGGACCGACCAAAGGTGGCGTCCGTTACCATCCCAATGTCACAGAAGGAGAAGTAGTGGCACTGGCAGCCTGGATGACATGGAAATGTGCCCTTCTCGACCTGCCCTACGGGGGGGCGAAGGGAGGGATCATCTGCGATCCGAGCAAACTCTCTGAAAGCGAACTGGAAAGGATGACCAGAAGATACACATCTGAGATCATGCCTATCCTGGGCCCCCATATCGACATTCCTGCACCGGATGTCTACACAACTTCAAAGACAATGGCCTGGATCATGGATACATTTTCAATGATGAAGGGCTACACAGAACCCAGCATCGTGACTGGAAAACCAGAAATTCTGGGGGGCTCTAAGGGAAGAAAAGAAGCCACGGGAAAAGGAGTGGCGATAACCACACGAGAATTCTTCAGCGAGCAAAAGAAAAACCTTCAAGGCACCCGGATCGCTATCCAGGGATTCGGTAACGTGGGAGGCCACGCCGCTCATTTTTTATCCCAGATGGGAGCCAAGATCGTGGCTGTCTCCGATGTATCCGGCGCTCTTATCAATCCGGACGGTCTCGATGTTCCCGGACTCATAGAGTGTGTACAGAAGCATGCCTGTGTCATCAAACATCCTGGGAAGCAAATCGAGAGGGAAGAAGTCCTCTACCAGGATGTGGACATTCTCATCCCTGCGGCTTTGGAAAACCAGATTCACCAGAAAAACGCAGACAAAATCAAGGCAAAGGTGATCGTCGAGGGAGCGAACGGACCCACCACGCCCGAGGCAGATGAGATCCTGGAGAAAAGGAAGATTCCCGTGATTCCCGACATTCTGGCCAATGCCGGAGGAGTCGTGGTCAGTCATCTTGAATGGGTTCAGGCTCTCAGCGGTCTCTTCTGGGAAGAAGAACAGGTCAACGCAGAACTCGAGAGAAAAATGATAAAATCATGCAAAAAAGTTTGGGAAATTAGCAAACAAAAGAATATCTCTCTCCGCTGCGCGGCCTACATCGTTGCCATCGAACGGATCGCAGAAGTCTACAGTTACAGAGGAATGTTCCCCTAACAGAAAAAGGAGCCTATCTCTTATTTTCATGTCCCTTTTTTTCTCTTTTTTTCCTTCTGGCATCCCGGGCAGAAAAAACTGCTCCTTCCGCCAATCCGGAGACGGACTATACTTTCCTTGCAGGTGAAACACGGTAGGGACTCTCTTCCGTACACTTTAAGATGGCTCTGGAAGTTTCCTTCTTGACCTGCGGCATCTTTGAAATCTTTGATGGTCGATCCTCTGTGTTCAACAGCATTCCCGAGAACATCCCTGACAGCTTTATACAGCCTCTTGAGGTCATCCTTCCTGAGTTGAGAAGCAGGGATCAAGGGATGTAATCTCGCTTGGAACAAAATCTCATCCGCATAGATATTACCGATTCCAGCCATGAATCTTTGGTTCAGGAGAAGGCTTTTTAAACGGGCTTTTCTGCGCTGAAAGAGCCTTTGGAAGGCATGAAAATCGATTTCCAGAGGTTCAGGTCCGAGGAACTTGAGCTCATCGATACCGGAGTCTTCATCTGTTCGAACACAGGAGATAAAGCCAAACTTACGGACATCCCTGAACCGCAGCTCTCTCTCCTGGCCTTTGAAAGAGAGGATAAAATGTGTATGCCTGTCCAGTTCTCGGTCCCGGTGAGAGAAGAGAAACATTCCTGTCATTTTCAAATGAAAAAGAAGAGAGATATTGCCTTGGCAGCAGAGAAGTATCATTTTTCCCCGGCGGCGGACATCAAGAATTTTCTTTCCTTTGAGCTGATCGATCAAGTCCGCTCTTTTATTCCTCAGGATGGGAGAGTAGATGACCGTGAAAGAGCGGATTTCAAGATCCTTGAGCTTGGGAGCAAGGTCCCTGACTATGGTCTCGACTTCCGGAAGTTCGGGCATGGATTCATTTTAATATATGGAATCGGGCTTTGTCACGGAATCAGTCGAGATCAAATGAAATCGAGCCCCGCTTCAACAGTGTCGGACACTAAACATTCTGACAAGGCCGGACAACAAGTCCATAACTTAGTCTTGATTTAGAGCTTTATTTCTTTTATCATGATTAGTCAAAGTATAATGTATATAGATCCCAAAGCCATCGGTTCTCTACTAATGGGATGGTTCGTCCCTGGACTGGGACATGTCTATCAAAAAAAATACTGGAAGGGCGGCATCTTTTTTGTCTGTATACTATCCATGGCGGCTNNCCTGGGCAGCGGACTTCTCTTCATCCTCTCAAGAATTTTTTCTTTCGGGGTAGGCAACCTGAAAAACACGACGTTCGAATTCGGAACTGCCTACATCGCTGGCGCCGGGCTTTTGAATTATCTCGTCGCACTGGATGCCTTTGATATCGCTTCAGGAAAAAAAGAATGATCTGGAAAAGCCATTTTCTGTCCATGATTATCTACGCCGTTTTTGTCTGTATCGTTCTCGCTCTCATTAGACGCAATGACAGAAAAAGCCAAATAAGATATGCGCTTTTTCTCTTCCTCATCATGGTTGCCGGGGGGCTTCTTTTCGGCTGGTTCATGTACCTATTCACTCTCTAACTTCCCTCTCTTTTCACTACTCCTTCAATCTATGAATCCTCAAATTGATGTGTTATAATCTGCCCCTGAGTTGATGAAATCCCAAATCTATGAGCCAGCAATCGGCCTCAATATCCATGCGCAAACTCTGACTCTTAAGGGTGTTCTTCTTCCGGCCATTATCAAGACCTGAAAATGATCGAACTCTACCATGTATGGAAACAGTATCAAGCTCCAAGATGGGCTCTTTCAGATATTACGCTTCATGTCAAAAAGGGAGATTTTGTCTTTATTACCGGACCCAGCGGCTCGGGGAAGACAACACTTCTCAAACTGATTTTTAGAGAGATTATTCCGACTCAAGGGCAGATCGTGATTGACAACAGGAATATCCTCCGTATTCCCGACCACAGGATCTACGGATTGAGAAGGAGCATGGGCATTGTTTTTCAGGATTTCCGCCTGCTCTTCCAGAAAAGAGTCTTCGAGAATGTGGCTGTCGTCCTTCAGGTTCTCGGGATTCCCCGCAAGGAAATCCGCCGTCGTGTGTTTAATGCCCTGAGAATGGTCAACCTTCACCACAAAATGTGGGAATATCCGCCTCAACTTTCGTATGGCGAGCAGCAGAGAGTGGCCATTGCCAGAGCGGTGGTGAACAATCCCAAAATACTACTGGCTGATGAGCCAACAGGAAATCTCGATCCTGAGCTCGCGAATGAAATCATGTCAGTATTTAAGGAGATCAACAAGCAGGGTGCCTCTGTGATCATATGCACCCATGACCGAGAATTGATCCGCCATTTTGGGGAGAAAATCTTGTTCCTGTATAAGGGAAAATTAATCCGAAAGGAAAAACTCTGATTATTCAAAAGCTCAAACACACTATCACCGAGACGGTCAGTAATCTCTGGCAGTACAGGATACGCAATATTTTCTCTATCACAATCATCTGTCTCTCTTTCCTCATTTTTGGAGTCTTTCTCTCTCTCTCAAACAATCTCTTCTATACAGCCAAGGAACTCTCGAAGAACATGCTGATTATCTTCTTTCTCGAAAAGGACGTGCCTGAAGAACAGAGAAATTCCGTTGAAAAAAGACTCAATGAATCCTCTCTGGTCGACAATGTGCGCTACATCAGCAACGAGCAGGCGCTGGAACGATTCCAGAAAAATTTTCCAGAACTTCAAGGTATCATCGAGAACATCGAAATCAACCCCTTCCCGGCTTCTTTCGAAACAAATCTCGCGGAAGAAAACCTTTCTCCTGAAACAATCATGAGATTTATCCAGGTCATGAGAGACATGGAAGGAATCGAGGATGTTCAATTCAACAGAGATTGGGTGGAAAGGATGCAATCTCTCAGCAGACTGGCCAAAGCGATTGGCTTCTTTTTAGGCGGGATATTGGCTCTGGCCTCTTTTTTTATCATCTCTAACGTTATCCGGCTTAACGTATTTGCCCGTAAGGACGAAATCGAAATCCTCAGACTTGTTGGAGCCACCAACTTTTTTATCAGGATCCCGTTTCTCCTGGAAGGCATAATTCTCGGGATTCTAGGGGGAATGGTCTCACTGGCTTTGCTCTTTCTGTTGATAAAATTCTTTCCTCTCTATTTGGGCGCTTCTTTAGGCGCGTTGAATGAAATCATCAACTTTCGCTATCTTTCCCTCTCTCAAGCCACCCTGCTGATTGCAGGGGGAGCTTTCATCGGCTTCTTCGGAAGCCTTAGCTCCCTGGCTCGCTTCTTGAAAGTGTAGCGGCTCAGACGGACCCATCGATCATTCCCACACCCTCAGCGTCTTCCTGAAAATATCCCGCTCGCCCGCTTGTGGGCCTTCCGTAATGGTTCAGGAATTCTGAATCTGGAACATCGAAGCACAACTTCCACCGCATGCCTGAAATCAATCCTGTGTCCTGGGGACAGGAAGATCGGCTTCACTCCTGACCGGGTTCTCAAGCAGAGCCCGACCCTCTCTCCCTTGTCATTCTTGAAAAAATTGTACGCCCCTCTATGCTCGGGCGGTGAGTCAGAAGGATAAAAAGGTGTCTTCGCGCATCCTACGGTACAGATGTCAAGAGTGACTCCCACATAGGATGCCAGGCCCATTTTCCTGGGATGAGCGATACCATTCCCATCAATGAGAGTCACATCCGGTTTTGTTTTTAATTTCCGGTAGGCCACCAAGAATGCGGGGCCCTCTCTGAAGGCCAAAAAACCCGGAATATACGGAAACATTGACTCTCTGATGGCCACGGCTGACTCCACCAACTCAAATTCAGGAATCTTGACCAGGACAAGACTCGCCCCGATCCTTTTCTCCTTTGGGTCATAGCTAAAATCTGCCCCGGCCACCAGATTCACTCTTCTGCCATCCCATTTGAGCTTGAGTTTCGAAGAGAGTCTGCGTTGGACTCTGGCCGCTTGTTCCAGGCTTATTTTTTGCATCTTTTCTTCAGTATTATGAATGGGGTTAAGTCTCTGTTGTTCATTTTACCCATTTAGAAGACAAAAATAGAAGAAAAATAATTTGTAGAATGGGAACGTCCCCTCTGTTTCATGTTTATTGACATGGTATGCCTGTTGTCCTAAAATCCCAATAAATGGCATCCTTAGGGCAAGACCTCAAGAGAGAAAGGGAACTCAGAGGGATCTCTCTCGAAGAAATCTCAAACTCGACTAAAATCAGCCTGAAGCAGCTTGAAGCAGTCGAACAAGACCGTCTCGATGACCTTCCTGGCGAATTTTTCATTAAAGCCATCCTCAAAGCCTACGCAAGCTCCATTGGCATGGAAGAAGATACTGTCTTGAACAAGTATTACGAGGAATCGCTCCTTCAGGAGCCATCCCCTGAATCTAAACATCCTAAAGAAAAACTCAAGCCACCGATTCCGAAAAAAACAATCGGCATTTCTGTTCTTGTTGTCATTTCCATGATCGTCCTTATCTTTGTCTACTCAACCTCCTGGCAAAAAAAAACTGTCCTCTCTCAGGAAGAGATTAAACCCTGGACACTTATCCAAAAAGAAGCCCCGATTCCTCTCCCTGGAACCAATCCCTCTGAACCATCTGTTATTGAAGAGGAAAAACTGGCGCTTGAAATCTCATTTACTGAAGAAACATGGCTCCAGGTGTATGCAGATGGCGAGTTAGAGGTTGAGGATACCAAAATGCCTGGAGAAAGGATATCGGTAGAGGCCTTTGAAGAGCTGCTCATCCATGTGGGGAATGCAGGGGGAGTGGCCTACAGACTAAATGACAGAGAAGGAAAGCCCTTTGGTCCTTCCGGCGTTACAGTCAGAAACATAAGAATCACTATTGAAAACTTCAAAGACTTCATCCTGCAAGAACCTGAAGAAATCGAAATTCCTGACAAAGTGAGCTGAAAAAGTGATGGATAAAGAGCCTGGCGGGACGGAACACCCAAGGACAAAAGGCTCTCGGCTCCTTGGGATCATTATCATCCTCCTGATCATTCTCTTTTTTGCCATCGAATTCTTTATCGGGGAAGGAGAGGAGTTTCCTCCCACATCGGTCACAACCATGCTCCTTTCTCTTCTCCAGATAATCGTGTTTCTTCTTTTTCTCATTCTCTTTTTTGTTCTGGGACGGAATCTCACCAAACTCTATTTGGAAAGAAAAAGAAAAGTCATCGGCGCTCATTTTAAAACAAAGCTAGTTCTCTTCTTCATCGCACTATCTCTTATTCCCACTCTTCTCCTCTTTCTTTTTGCCAGTGACTTAATCAGCCGGAACATCGAACAATGGTTCAAATCACCCTTGGATAGAATAATGGATGATACAAAAAACCTGGCGGATGGGTTTCAGGCAAACAGTAAAGAAATCACTTTTCACTACGCTCGCCAGTTGCGAAACGCTGTGGATGATCAAAATCTTATGGCCCCTGAAAATCGGAAACTCTTCATGGAGTTTGTCCGGACCAAATTGGCCGAATACAATCTGGATGAAATCGGTGTTTATATCGAAGAGGAAGAACAGTTTGCCTATCTCAATCCAAAACTACCTCTTCAGCATTATAAGGGTCTCGCTCCGAACATTGTGGAACGCGCAAAAATGGGTGATTTGGTCAACAGTATCGAATCTATGGGAAACGGAGAGATGATCCGACGCGGTCTTCCCTTCTACAGCCCTGGAGTTGGCACCGTACTCGTGGTGGCGGGAAAATTCCTTCCGCAAAACTATACCCAAAGAATAAACAACATTAACTCCTATGTCGAAAGATACCAGCAGTTGAAAGCGCAGAAAGACCCGGTTAAAAAATTCTACTTCATTACTCTCATTTTCATCACCCTGTTGATCATATTCGCAGCCAGCTGGATCGGGTTCCATTTGGCTAAGGCGATCACCGTCCCCATCGAAAAGCTGGCTCAGGCGACAAGGAATGTTTCGAAGGGAAGCCTGGATGTCAGAGTTGAGGACCCGGCTTCCGATGAAATCGGCATCCTCATTGATTCGTTCAACCAAATGGTTGCAGACCTCAAAGAGAGCACTCAAAATATTGCTCAGAAAACATCCGAGCTTGAAGCCCGAAAGCAGTATATCGAAACGATATTGAATAACGTCGCCACAGGAGTCATCACTCTTAACGCCAAGGGTTCGATCACAACCATCAATCCTTCTGCCAGGGAAATGCTGGCACTCCCCGGAGGAAACCTCATCGGCAAAGGATTTAAAGAGATACTCTCCTCTCCTGTTTATAAGGAAGTGAAAAAGACTATCGAGCAGGGCATCCAGAATAAATATAAACTTCATGATAAAGAGATAGACATCAACTTCGGCGCTCAGAATAGAACTCTTGCCTTAAGCCTGTCTCCGCTGGGACAGTCCGGCAACACATTTTCCGGTTTGATCGTCGTGTTGGATAACCTGACTCAGCTCATCAAAGCTCAAAAAATCGCCGCCTGGCAGGAAGTCGCCCAGCGGTTGGCTCATGAAATCAAAAATCCTTTAACTCCAATCCAACTCTCTGCAGAGAGAATCAAAAAGAAACTAGAGGGAGGCAAGAGAAAAAAGGATGAGATTATCAACGACGGGGCGAAGACCATCATCAGAGAGGCCAGAACCATAAAAGCCCTCGTGGATGAATTTTCCAATTTTGCCCGTATGCCGAATATCCAGATGCAGCCAGCGAATATTCACGAAATCATCAAAAAGACGGTTTCTCTGTTCAAAGATGTATTCACGGGTATTGAATTCAGCACGAGGCTCTCTTCGAATATCCCTTCTTCCATTCAGATTGACCCAGAGCAGATGAAAAGAGCGCTCATCAA
>JABAOC010004274.1_pt4 | contig 12557 bp, 13 predicted proteins | sample 7062161 | NCBI WGS metagenome assembly JABAOC01 (sample SAMN14538625, study PRJNA623070) | marine sediment metagenome | biome: marine biome [ENVO:00000428]; feature: marine pelagic biome [ENVO:01000023]; material: deep marine sediment [ENVO:00002113] | place: India: Gulf of Khambhat ... | reverse complement strand
TCGATAGCATCATGCATCAAATCAATATTGTTAACCACGATTTTCAGGCACGCAATGAAGCACTAGGAAAATGTGACGAGCTTGGCATAGGAGTCGTAGCCATGAAACCCTTCGCAGGAGGACTGCTGCTAAAAGCTGGGAAAACTGTGAAGGTTCCCGCTTACAAATCAGGGTGGAAATCAATAATTTTCAAAGTGCCAGAGTACGCGACGCCAGCCAAACTCCTAAGCTATGCTCTTAGCCAACGCGGCGTATCCACAGCTGTCATGGGGGTCTCATCGATCAAGGAGCTTACAAGCAATCTTGCCTTTTTAAGTTCATCAGCTATGGACAAAGATTATACCATGTTACTTAGAGAATAATGCATGGAACTGCTTTTATTCAGAAAAAGGGAGTCGCGGGAGATATCTCCAATCCTCCATGCATAAACCTTTATCGCCCCAGGTTTTCGACTTATACACCCAGGTTTGCTTGCGTTTGCAGAACACCTGCACGTCATCGTGGTGGTGAAGTATGTGAACCCGGCTTCAGCAAGCTCGCGCGCAGATTCTTGCAGAATTAGAAAGGAAAAACATCTCTTCTGTAATTTCCCTGTGAAGATGACGGATCATCTTCCACCCATGCCACGAACAAAGAGTATGAGAGGGATGAAGCAGATCAATCCCATTATGAAGACCACCAAAATATCAACTAGAAGGAAGGTAGTCGAGGTTAAGAATGGTTGAATAATCAAGAAGGCAATTAATCCTATGAATAACATACTTGCCTGAAACAGCAGTCCGAGACCGCTCACATATCCAAACTCCTTGCGTCGCCAAAGTAATATTCCACCGATGACCAAGGCTGGAGAGATGAGAAAATCTGCAACGTGGGTTGCAAGTTCTATTTCGGTGATTAGCGTCTGATTGGCAAGTGAATTGACCATGACTCCAGCAACCTGTAGCAAGAACAAGAAACCCATCCCAGCCAATATTCCCCCCACGATTCTCTCATGCACTGCGCCCGTTAGCTGCTGTTGAATTTTGTTTCCGTCAATACTTGTGACTAGGATGATAAGGGTGTACAGGCTCAATGTAACCAACGTCAGATGTAGAAGGAATGGTGAGTTGAATGGCATAGCAAGAACGTATATCATGTAATTGTATAGCACATAGAAGAGTGCGCCTGGCCAGAATAGCAAACCAATTAGTTTACCTCGTATTGCCAGAAAGAGTGAGCCAAGGGTTATTGGGAGTCCGATGAGGAGATTGACCATGTCATTGGATATGAAAGTATTACGCAGCTCATCGGTTGGGTAGATCACAGAGCGAAACAAGATACCGGCGACGGAGGCAACCGCCATGAGACTGGCAATGATGAACGAGAGAAGGTAAACTGACTTCAGGTTGCGCTTGATCGGCAGATTAGTTTCATTATTGGGATTCACTTTTTAGCCTCAGTGTAGATTTTCGCAAGGTTTTCCTTTCATGATTGATCTAAATTCATATGGGATTGATTTTCCTTACGTGCAAATCTCTAGTTTATTAGTATTTCGTGTGCATGCATGCCTCTCCNNGTCCCTGTTAAACCTCACAAGTGGAAAGGGATGATCGCTTTCTATCCTCTTTTTTCGCTGTTCCTCCCATTCTTTTTTCCTTTCCCTCACCCGCTGTATGTCGTCTGTCAGGGCTTTGGCCATGAACATCGTGCAGATAGAAAACCATGTAGATTCCTCTCTTCTGAGGGTATGCTCTACTTGCATCAGTCTTCTACCACTTTGATGGGCATAGAACATCAATAACAAAGTTCTATAGCATCTACATCCAATTCACGTGCTCAAGACGACTAATCACTGCAAATCGGAACAACGAGAAATGTTGAGGGTTAAGGCAAGCGTCCTCTCATAGACTTCCTCCACAAACAATAATAGATGAGTTTTCAACACAACCTTCACAACAAGGTGAGAAAATGTCTGAGCAAAGAGTTTTGATCAGAAACGCACTACCCACAATTATCGTAGCATGGATTCTATCGCTACTCACGCTGTTGGTTATCATCTATTTTGCTCCCTCTGTCCTAATTGGAGACAGAGCAGTTACTGATCTTAAGCTGGCGCCACAAGCGATTCCCTTTGCTTCCACGTTTACCACAGACTTCAACACAACTAGAGAAACTACGCGATTCGTCGACATGAGCGGAATGTCAGTTAACATCTCATTGAATAGGAAGAGTCACCTCTTGATCCTGTTCAATGTCGAGGCATATGCAAGCGAGAATGAATGGATAACGATACGCGCTCTGGTAGGACAAGATACTGCAAATCCTGGAGAAATCTACTTAACTCCCAACATCTATGGAAGCGCCAATGAAAGCTACCTTGTTGATTGGGCTGCATACGGGTATAATTTCTATCACCCTTCAGCAGATACTGGAACATACACCATTAAGATCCAATGGATGATCAGCGACGGTCAAGGCTACGTCAAAGACCGCTCAATGACCGTCATAGCATTGCCTACATAATCTTCGCAGCTTTGACTCAAACATATCCAGTACGTCATCCATGATGGTGAAGTATGAGCACTAGCTTGAGCAGACTCTCGAAGAGTACTTGAGCTACCAAAAGAGCTATGAGTTCCTTCTGTCTTACCAGAATCCTGCAGGCAGTGAGAAGTCTAGAAGCGTGAGTATACACGAATAGGTTGAAGCCTGGAATTCTCAGTGTCCTATCTACCATTCTAGTGTGCTTAGGTATCCTACTTCTATTCTTCGCAGTAGAAGAGTTGGCTGGACTTCGATTCTTGATGACTTTGTCTTATCTCATCAGTTTCCTAGTGTTGACTGGGTTGGCGTATCTGGTCTCAGAACACCCAAACGTAATACGTGCCTTTGTCGTTTCCTTGCGTGATGCTCTATATGGTCTTGTACTAGCTTTCTTTACGGGAATCAATCGCAGAATCGGTTCAAAGATATCTGCCTTGCACATGGAAGAGGAAACCTCTGAACATGTTCACCTATTGTGCCTTGTGCTGTGTTTCCTCTTGCCGGCAAGTCTTCTTTACCTCTTCACAGATTTCTACATCTTTGAAGAGAATGCACTTGACTCTATGCTATNNATGCTATGGGGCTTGCTGATTTTCCTTTACAGCAATTTCCTTCCAGACCTGCCTTCCATCTACAGGTGGAAAAGGGAGAACGGAGCGGTCAAGGATTTGGCGTGGTATAAGAAGTACAGTCTTCTACTGTTTGCTCCAGTGTTGATTTGGGCTTTCTACTCGGGAGTGAGGTTAAGCTGGAAAACAGCTGAGACCTTCCACAATTTCAAATCACTGACGGTTTTCGAAGTGTTCCTTCTTCTGTTGGGGTTTCTTGCCTTCGGAGATCTACCCATCTCTCTTGGAGATATCACCGAAATCGTTTCTCTTCCACTGTACGGGTTGATAGGATACTTGACACACTTAAAAGTTGACAAGATCTGGTAAGAAGGATACTAGTTCGGACCTGTGCGCATAGAATCCTTCAGTGCATCCACGAAATGGCTAAGTGCGAAATGGTAACAGCAGCTGAAGGGAAAGTGTCACCAACCTACTACCATTGCTCAAAAGGATTTGTCAAGACGCTCTGGGAAACTGTCCTGGACAAACCGGTCAATGTTGAATTGATCCATTCTGCTATATCTGGAGCCGACGAATGAAAATTCATCATTCACATTTGACTCATAAAAGAGAGTAAATCCGACCTTCTGGAACCATCTTTCAAAAAATGATACAAGCTGGAAGTCCAATCCACTGATAGAGAACGAGAAATGTCCCGTGCGATGTCAGATTTCGGTGACATCTCGGTTGTGGGACGGGTTCAAATCCCCCCAGCACTGAGGATATACCCCACGCACGTGGTTTTACTCTACAGAGGGGGTCTTATAAACTCCCAAGCCCGCCAGTCCGTTTCAGTGCAGCACTCGAGTATGCGTCACCTCCCATCAGCGGCTGCATCCTCTAGCTTGCGAGAGGCGCTGCCCAAGACCTTGCATAACCACGACAATGCAGAAGTGACTCTAGTCAAGAATTCCTCTGCTAGCAACACGTGCAAAAAACAGTAAAGCGAGCGCTTGATATGAGTTATGCTGAGGACCGCTGAATTGATGCTTCTAATTGACAACCGTGAGAAGAGCATTGCAGGATCGCTAAGTGACGTGTGTGCCGAGATTTCCTTCATTCAGCTGCCAATTGGCGACTACTTACTAGTCTCCGGCTCTGACGCAGTGATGGTGGAAAGAAAATCAGTGAAAGACTTCCTTGTTTCTGTGAGATCAAACAGGCTCTGGGATCAGCTACTCAGAATGATGAAGACTGAAACAGTGCTGGGATTTGACGTAAAGCGAAGGATACTGCTGATTCATGGAAACTTTGATGACTGCTTGAGGGCAGTTTATTACAGGGATCCCGAGGATCAGCACAAGCACTGGTCTCAACTGATGGGAGCCTTCATGGAAATCGTCTATGTCTACAACACACCAATTATCCATGCGGAAAGCGATCACGCATTCAGATCGTTCATGAGAATACTTGTGAAGCGGGAACAAGCCGGCAAGAATGACAAACTCCCGGAAGCGAGATGGTATAGAAAACCCGCGAGAGCAGATCTCCCAGTCAAAGATCGCAAGAGATACATTTTGTCTGCTCTTCCCTACATTGGAGACCAACTAGCCAAGAATCTGCTATCGCACTTCGACACGATATCCCACGTAGCTTGTGCGTCAGTCAAAGAGCTGCAGCAGGTTCCCAAGATCGGCAAGAAGAAAGCAGAACTGATTTACAGTATGTTTCACTAGATGTAGATCACCGTGCTGAAATCCAGTTTACGCCAAGATCGACAATCAACACAGGGATCCGCACCATGGACAGCCACTCCGCGCGCATGCGCATGCAAAAGCGAATTGACAAGTACAAGGTGCTGAAGGTAAAGCTCAAGTGCTTCCTGGAAGGATATTAGTTTTCAGTGATGTTGATGAAACTGGAATTACAGAACTTCTACAAGCTTCTCGTTCGACCCACGGTCGTTATCTCCACAATCTCACCGGGTGGAATCTCAAACGCGGCACCGTTCAGCTGGAACTCACCGATGGCTACCAAGCCTGAGCCGCTCTTCGGTTTCTGCTCAGGCGTGACACATGACACGTGGCGAAACATCAAGGAGAATAAGGAATTTGTCGTTAACATGGTTGGAGAGGACTTCGGTCCTCTAATGGAGATCATGGAGAGAGATTTTCCCTATGAGATCAGTGAAATCACGGAATGTGGACTCACCGAAATGAAGGCAAATCACATCAGGCCACCCCGAATCAGGGAAGCGTTCGGTTGGCTAGAATGCAAAATGGTCAAGCACGTTTCACTCTCTGAGAGGAACGTTTGGGTCATCGGAGAGATCCTGGAAGCTGAGGTGAAGAATGAAGCCTTCAAAGACGTCGTGGATGTTGCTACAGTGAAGCCTCTCAACCACATCTATGGAGAAGCCTTCGTGAAAGACATGACGATTACGAAATACAAGCGCGCCTAAAGATGCGAATACTTGCCTAGACTGCCCAGGGGTCTACGCCTTCTCGGAGATTGGTGTTCACCAAAGCTAATATAGGCTCAACGGTTTGGTTGTATGAGCAGCTTTGGCGCCATTCCTCTGAGCGAAGTCGCTGCTAAGTGTGAAAACATTGATGGAAGATGAATTTCGAAGATACCTCCAAGAGCGCAAGGTGAGCGCGAAAGACGCGAACGTTTCCGTGAGCGCTGTCAAAGAGTTCGAGGAGCATCTGGAAAACCAGCAAACATCATTCGAATCCGCAGATCTGGACACCCTCAAAAGGTATGTGTCCCTGCTGATGGAGGAAGGAAGAAACTCGATGGAGAGACTCGTCGCCCTTGCACGCTACAGTAACATGGCAAACAAGACAGACTACTACATCTACTTCGTGTCGATTCTAGGTGCCAGAAACGTGCTCCCTGATATCGGTGAACGACTGGCAACCATTGCTGGAGTAGAAGCTCAACAGAGAATCTACCAAGGATTCGAGATGCCAGCGCCAGGGTCACCTCCAGAGGAATACCCGAAACTCACCAAAATGATCGTAGATCGAATGGAAGCGGAGCTTCCAAGCGAAACTTGCAAGGAAATCCTCACCTGGAACTATCACAAAGTGCCACCTGAAGCTTTCAAAGAGAAGTGTGAACGCCTTAAGCAAGCCAAAAGCATTGACGAGTTCTTGGAGGACGAGCACAAGAGATTCGTTGAAGAGTTGACAGGGTTCATGAACCAGGGAAGGATATGGTTTGAGCAAGAAATCACGCCGGATGTTCTCGACTTTGTGAAGGCGAATCAGGAGATCAACACAGGTGTCAGACACGGTGACAAGATCTACATGACCAAGATACCCTACGCGCCGCATCAGTACCTGCATGAGAAGGACCCCACTCTGAAGAGGTTCTACGCGTGTCACTGCACACTGGCAAGGACAGCCATACGGGACGGGAAACCCGAAATATCTCCAACCTTCTGCTACTGTAGCACTGGCTACGTGAAAGTCCGGTTCGATGCAATGTTTGAGGAACCAGTTGAACTTGAGCCAGTTGAGACTGTTCTCAATGGAGACATGAGATGCCGCTTCGCCATCAAAATCCCTGACGGCAAGATGAAATAGCCCTTCATGACAGGATGTAGAATTCGAGATGAAGCCAGCCCTCCTCATCATAGATATGCAGAATGACTTCTTCGAGTCTAAACAAGCCCGCGACTCCTTGGAAGCAGCTGTCGAGTACATCAATGCAGCCATCGAACTCTTCAGGAAGCAGAAGCTCCCCATCATCGTCATCCAACACAAAAACGAGAAGCAGAACCTCATACCGGGAAAACCAGGATTCAACGTTCACAAGAGCATAAAGCTGACCCCTCAAGACACACGAATCACCAAGACCTATGGCAACTCATTCACGAAAACAGACCTCGCAGAAAGACTGAGAAGGCTCAACGTTGACACCCTTATCGTGACTGGATTTTGTGCAGAATACTGCGTCCTGTCTACGTACAGAGGCGCACAAGACCTGGACTTCACACCAATAATACTGAGAAACGCAATCGCGTCAGACGATGCAGATCACATACGATTTGTTGGGGAAATCACAGAAACCATGTCTTATGGGGCCCTGCAAACATTTCTGTGAATACGCAGATCTTCAGGCTTTGCGCGCAGGCCACAGTTTTCTACTTCACCCCACAAGACAGAAAGCAATGCGGCTGAGGACCGCGGGCAGCATAGGGCGGTCAAGTCACCAAGGTTTTTATGAGCAACCTTCTCACTCTATCGTTAATGTCTAGCAAAGAATTCTTTCTACGTCGCTATGAAGAGCTGGGCTGGAAATTTCGCAAGGTCCACCTCAAGCAAGCAATCAGAATAAACACAGCAAACGTGAGAAAGACAGACATTCTAAGCAGGTTAAGATCACGCGGCATAGAACTCGAAAAGATACCGTTCCTCGATGACGGGTACTGGATTACGAAATCACCCTTTTCAGTCGGTGCAACGGTCGAATACCTCCTCGGATACTACTCAATCCAGGAAGCAGCTGCTCAAATCCCCGTCACCCTGTTCTCACACCTGGAAGGTACAACAGTGCTCGACGCCTGCGCTGCCCCTGGCGGGAAGACAATCCAACTCAGCAACCTCATGCGGAATACCGGTACCGTAATTGCTTTGGACCGGAAGACAAGCCGACTAGTAGCACTCACAAACCAGCTGGAACGCTGCAGAACACGGAACGTCGTCGTCTATCACATGGACGCAAGGCAGGTTTCTGCACTCAAGATGCGATTTGACAGGATTCTGCTAGATGTTCCCTGCTCAGGGAACTATGTGACAGACAAAGATTGGTTCCAAAAAAGAACGATCCATGATGTGAGAAGAAATGCGAGATTGCAACGACAGATCCTGTCCGAAGCAACCATGACCCTTACTGACGACGGCGAGATAATTTACTCCACATGTTCACTGGAACCAGAAGAGAATGAACAAAACATCCAGTGGGCAATAAGAAATCTGGATCTACAGGTTGAAAAAATCCAGTGCCANNTGGTTGAGAACTGTGTGCGGATCTGGCCTGAACACACCCAAGGGTTCTTCATCAGCAAACTAAAAAAGCGAGGATAAAAGGATGAAACCGCTCAACACGTTCATTCAAAGACTCAACTCAAATCTGCATCTGAGAGAGAACCTGGTAATCGAGAGTAGAAACCGATTGTATCTCCTAACTGACACTCTGAAACGATCCGCAGACGAAGACTTCTTCCACGCAGGAACATATCTTGGAAAACTGACAGGAAGAACCTTCTTTCCCAGCATCAGCCTCTTGACCATGATTGCTCAGACAAGGGCCAATAAGACCATAGTCAACGAGAAGACTGAATGGCTCTTCATCTGTGGACGAGATATCTTCGAAGAAGGAATTCTCACAACTGAGGGTTCGACGAAGAAGGGTGACTTGACAATCATAGTGAACCAACACGATGAGTGTCTGGGACTCGGCAGAATAGCTCGGAACATCACTGGAGAAGGTAGTGGACACAGACTCGCAATAAGAAGTGTCTTTGACATAGGAGACTTTCTCAGAAGGGAAAGACACTAATCACCCAGCCGTAGAAACTGGAGCACCAGGGCAGGTCCGCAGCTTCACTAACAACGGGTTGTATTCAGAGGTTGAGTGTTATGAAAATCGGGTTTCATGTGTCGATAGAGGGGGGGATCGACAGAGCTGTAGATCAAGCGGTCGAGAACCACTATACCACATTTCAGATATTCACCAGAAACCCGAGACAGTGGAGACCCAAAGATCTCAATCCGGAAGTGGCGAGAGTTTTCATTGAGAAGGTGAAAATCCATGGCTTCAATCCCATCTTCGCCCACATGCCCTACCTCCCGAATCTTGCGTCGTCTCGCAAAGAGGTTTACGCGAAATCGTGTTCTGCGCTCCAAACAGAGTTGACAAGATGCAGCCAACTAAGCATTCCCTATCTCGTCACACACTTAGGCAGCCATCTTGGGGCTGGGCTGCAGATTGGGCTCAAGAGGATTGTAGCAGCAATCAACAAGGCTCTAAAAGCTGAGGCTGCAGAAGTCATGCTTCTTCTGGAAAACACAGCTGGAACCAGAAACAGCGTCGGTGGCTCCTTCGAAGCCATTCAGCACATCGTTGGAAGACTGCATCATCCTGAACAAGTAGGACTATGCTTGGACATCTCACACGCCTTCGCTGCTGGGTACGATCTCAGAACTGAAGAGAATGTGGAGGAAGTCATCAGGATTGTCGATGACACAGTTGGATTTGAGAAGCTGAAACTAGTGCATCTCAACGATTCTAAGGGTGGTTTAAACTCACATATCGACCGTCACGAACATGTGGGTATGGGCAGAATTGGAGAAGACGGATTCCGTAGCATTCTGAGGAGCCGTTTGGGTAGGCTTCCGCTGATCCTCGAAACACCGAGAGATACGAGGAGATCTGATATCACAAACATTTGGAAAGTCAGAGAGTTGGCTGGAAAGAGTTAGTCGATATGTTGCAGACGGGTTTCTTGATCTGAGACAGCGTAGGTCTGAGGTCGCCTTGGGTGTAGTCTAGTTGGACAGCGCCGCGGAAACGTTTATTAAGACTTGCGATACGCAGGTTAGACACTGATGAGGTGGATGAAAATGACAAAAAGATTGGACACACACACCAACATCAATATGGTGGATGAGAAGGGTACAATAGCATCTTCTGAATGTTTCGTACAAAGTCTCATGATTCGGCTACGCATAACCTGATCCCGACCTATCCTGAAAGCTTCCAAGAGCAGAGTGAAGCGATTGAGTATCTCCGCATCGTCTCTGTAGACGCACGGCGTTCACCTTCACTGCTCCACTTTCTTCGTTTTTAGTGGTAGCTCGATATCAGAGTATCGTTGATTGTACAATTTCGTTATCTTTAGGAATCTCCCTACGCTTCCCTCCGCTTGTTTCTCTGCGATACTGATCTCTCCGTCAAAGAGATCTAGCACTGCTTGAACTTCTTGTACAGGATGCATTTGAGGATTCAAAACTCCCAACGTGACAAAGCCTCTCGACTTGAATTCGGGAATGAGTGCAGTTAGCCACCGTCTGGTTTGAACCGCCCCGTGCTGCAGTAGAACATCAGATATGATTTCTATGCATGCCCTTCTCGGTCCGCTTGGCGATTCAGCTAGTTTCCAGAAATTCGAAGTTAAAGCAATGCTTATGTCAGTGAGATTCTCAACTCCTTTCAGTCTGAAGAGATTAGGCAGATCTCTCATCAAGGTGTCAGCCTTAGGATTGCATATGAAAGTGTAGATGCTTGGCTGACACGTTTCGGCGAGGCTATCTATGCCGCGAGGGTTCGTAGTCAGCAGAAGAGTGACTTGCCCCTGCGTTGCGCCACATTCAAGAAAGCTCTTGATCACTCTGTCTCTTTCATCACAGGAGAGAGTCGTCAGGAGAACTGCATAGTGCTCAGGTATTCCACCGAACAGCAGCTTGTCCAGCTGCGGAAACCCTGTGGCTACACGGTTGGGAAGAATCAACTCTGAAACCTGCAAATCCACAGGCTCGGGTGCACAGCGGAATTCTCGTCCAGTTTCATCAATGGCAATGATTCGTGGTTCAATTCTGAGGCTTCCTGTTTCTAGAGGGCTTAGGACAAGACTGATCGTCTCAGTCTTTAGCGGATCAAGTCTCCTTCGATCAATGTTCAAGTCCAGATTCCTGCGGTGACAGTGATCAGGTTTGGCCACGAGCTTGACGGTCTCGGGAAAGACATTCTCAACTTTAGTCAGCAGGATAGCTTCTTTTCCAGCATTTGTTAGCTGGATTTGCAGATCAAAGTGTTCTCCGACACGCTTCTTCTCAGCACTGGACGCCAGGCTAGCGTGGACCTTTGCTCCTCTAAATCCTTCAAGCCCCACCGCTTTCTCAAAGGTTGGTGTCGGTGTAGAAAAGGAGGCTGTTGTTGACATGATGGTTGGGGGGTGAAAAGCCGCTGCGAGTGAAAGTGCAAGGGCACGCTCTTCTTCAACACTTTTCAATAGGTTCAGAGCGTTTCGGCTCTGTTCAGGTTTCTTCGCACTCTTGTAAGCAACCGCTGAGGCCTTGAGTAGTTTCTCGGACATATGGTAGTATTGGGCTTTTCTCACTGGATGCAGTTCTATTTTGGCTTTGTGAGAATACAAGTGAGCGTCGAAGAGCCGTTGAGTAGCGTTAGCATACTCTGCTGCATCTCTGAATCCCGCTTTGACATAGTAGTTTGCCGCTCCCTCCAAATGCTGGGTTGCAGCGGTGTGAAATCTGGTTTCCCGTGATGCCTCGAATCTTCTGCCGGCCTCTAGTGCTCGACAGAAGGCGCTGTGACCCAGAGCTAGTAGTTTGGCTTTCTGGTTGAAGCTTCGATCCTTCGCCTCTTCGAATAATTTCGCGGCCTGCAAGTAAAGCTTTGGTGAAGCTTCAGCTTCGGCTTGTGTCATCAGCTGCCACGCTCTGCACAGGCAGATTATAGGATCTAGCTCTTGGTGATCTCTCTCACTCTTCGTCTTTTCGAGTGCATTCTGGAATCTTTCTGCTGCCCTGCAGTATTTGTCAGAGCTGGCCGCGTGTTTCCCTCTTCTATCCAAGATCTTCGCCTCTTCCAAAGCGACTCTGCCGAGGCAATATTCACGTCTTGCGACTGAAGCTCTCAGAAGCTGAGCCGCCATCTCCTTCTCTTCTAGAGCCTCAATGTGTTCCAACCTTGTGTTGATGGAATTCTCTGTCTCTGCGAACAATGCGGCTGCTTGATGAAATGTCTGAAGGGCTTCCTCAATTCGCTCTCCGCGACTGAGATTCTCACCATTTTCAAGGTGAGCCCAAGCAAGATAGTTTGCTGCGAGATAGCTCCAAGCCTTGGAGGATTGATGCAGGGTCGCTGCTCTTTCATAGTGTGCCCTAGCTGCACCATACTCCTGTTTCGCGTGGCTCTCCCTAGCTCTTTCTATCTCGCTCCACGCTTTCATGTACGAAGCATGATCCCGATAGAACTCGCCGAGTGAAGATATCTTTTCGGCTGCGCTAATGTAGTTCTCATAGGCTAGTTCAAAGCTTTCCGCAGATCTCTCATAGTTCTCAAGTTTGTTGTGGACTTCAGCCAGCTGCCAGTAGCCTTCAGCGACCCGACTGGGCAGGTCAGCCTCATTGAAGGCTTGGACAGCTCCTCGCGTTACCCCCAGGAGCTTATCTAGTAGATCAGGAGAACCCGTCAGCAGATAGAGTTGATTAAGTATCACTCCAAAGTCGAAATGGTACTTTCCAAGTGTGGCATACTGTCCTCGACTCAAGTTCTTGGACTGCGAGCAGTATTTGATGCAGTCTTCTTCACTGTCAACTGCGTTCCGGAGAAGGCGGACTTTGTTTGCGCTATCTGTGCTAGTTGCTGCAAGTCCAGCTTGGACTAGAGCGAGATAGTTATGGTAAGTTCCATGATTCCAGAAGAAGTAGGGCATGGCTAGTTTCAGGG
>JABAOC010014326.1_pt1 | contig 12558 bp, 10 predicted proteins | sample 7062161 | NCBI WGS metagenome assembly JABAOC01 (sample SAMN14538625, study PRJNA623070) | marine sediment metagenome | biome: marine biome [ENVO:00000428]; feature: marine pelagic biome [ENVO:01000023]; material: deep marine sediment [ENVO:00002113] | place: India: Gulf of Khambhat ... | reverse complement strand
CTCCATTTTATTATCAATTAAACACTCTCTCAAATCACTTAAAAAATCTTCGATAGATTAACATGTTCGATATAATTATCCATGCTATATGCGCGAACAGCACCTCAAGTATGACTACGAAGCCTAGAAACCTCTTGTAGCCTTTTGCGGATGGCCCCTGTGACATTTTTGATTTTACCTGATTGGATGGCTGCTATGATTAAGAAGTATGAGAGCATCCAAGCGAAAAAGTACAATTCTCCGTAAGAGTCATGAAATACCAAGCCAACTTGACTTCCATGATAGACAGAAATTATTAGATAAGAGGCTATTCTCAAAATGTTGATGAAGTATGTTCCAGCAGCTCCGACCAAGAAATAAATTATTTTTCTTTCTCTTGGAGCGCTTAATCTTTTGAAGAAGATGAGAATGATTATGGTGTAAAAGAATAGGCTGTGTACCCCGGCACAGACCCACGCTATATCCGCAATTGCTGAGTTTCCTCCATTCCATACCTGTATTCGAGGAAGAGATCCATATTCTTGAGAGGACACGAAAGGAAACGTCAAACTGACCCTATAGCCTAACAAATCTAGCAGCACTGTTGCGCATGCTGCTGTAGGAACTGCCAACAATTCCATTAGTTCAAGAGTACCGAAAGGCCAAATTGTGTCAACCAAATATATAATACCCACTCCTAGAAAGAAAGACAACGAGATGGAGAAACTTTTGAGCCCAACAAACCCATATGTTAACCATATTATAATTATGAAAAGTGAAGCGAGTATGAGGTATTCAACCGATATTGGCCAATGGTTGTTTACGTCTCTGATTTGTATAGCTTGACCGACATTAGTTATCATCCCGTCAAAACCAAAAAAGTTAACACTCAAAACATAAACGAAGGGAATTACTGCAAAAATACACATCAGTATGATACGAAATCGGTTCTGAAATGCACGCTGATTTTGAAGGATAACGTTCCAACCAAGCCTAGACTCAAATAAAAGCAGCACCAAAAAGATTAGGTAAAACATTCTACCTTTCCAAGTAAGATCAAACATAAACCTCTGATTAAATGAAGGAAAGGCTTCGATGTTAAAGAAGTCAAGAAATAAGATGAGAATGATAGATATGAAAATTGAAGATAATATGAAAAGATGCAAACGTCCCTTTTTGATTTCGATGAGCATCTTGGACATCCATTTGACATATGATTGAAATCTCATTTTGATCCCTGAAAAAATATTTCGCTAACCAAAGGATTTTGTTTTTATCTCCCGTTTCAAGGATAATTGCACCGACTGCAACAAGCTTCCAGCTTTGATCTGTTATATACGGTGTTATTTAAAATACGCGCACTTTTTTATGTACTCATCTCTCTTGCTTTGATTTGACAATGAAAAAAAGGGAAGGACTAGTTGTAACGCCATAGTTGGATTTTGCTTGGCAGTGATGAACCTCGCCCTTTAGACGCTTCTTTCATTGGAAATAAAGCCATACATAGAGTGAAAGTTGTCAAGAGCGATATCAGTATTACTGTGCATGACGAGTAACTGTTTTCTTGATTAGTTGTTCAAGAATATGTCTAACGTTGTATAGGATGTTTTCTTCTACAGAGTATGATTACTAGTAGCAATATTATTGTGAATAGTGGCAGAACAAGGAATGACGTAAACTCTGGAATCCAGTTGTATCCCGTGGAAATCATGTCGCCCCACCTTGAAGGGTCCAGTGGATCGCCTGTCCTAAGGTCATGAGGCCAAGATTGGAAAAGGTATGGAAAACTGTAATCTATAGCCTCAAATGTGACCCCAAGAGTTTTCTCTATTGAAGCGGTAACGTTGATCTTTGAATATGTGACATTGAATTCGGCTTGCCACAGTTGGGTGGTGTTAGAAACACTTGCTGTCCAACCAGTGGCGTTAACATCTGTTCCATTTACAAGGTAGCGTTCTATAAGAGTGCCATTACGAAAAACACCAATCAAAATGTCGTCTGATTTAGGTGTCGTACCTACATCATGGTTAACATCAAGAAAGACGTGAACATTTTCGTCCGGGTTGAAAGTGTTATCAGATACGTTGAAAGCGATGTAGAGATTCTCCCCATCTTGCTTGACAAAGACTTCAGTATTGTTAAAAAACAATGCTGACGCATCGCCCCACTCTCCATCGATTACACCGTCAACAATCGGAGTTGAACCAGATACGGCAACAATCTCGTTAGGCTGCCCTTCTACTATGACTATTACAAAAGACAAACAAAGCAACAGTGCAAATGGCAGTATAAGTTTTCTACTCAAAACAAATCACCACAATATCTACCATGTCTTATACTTCAGTTTTTATTATTTGCGGAAGAAACTACATTCATTTTTTATGAAGTCAACTTTCTTTCATGGTTCGAACAGTTCACAATAAGGTTACCATGCCATCAGCTTGCGAAGTAAAGTGAAAACACTAAGTTTCTGCGCTGGTATCCTCTTATGAATGTTTCGTACAAAAAATAAAACAAGTGCGCCATGCATGCATGTGGTCACGATGGGAATTCTTCTGGGTTCGGATACACTATCGTCTTTATGTAGTGGGTGTGCATATGATTCATTATTTCATCTCCACTTCGATGGCTACTCCTTGTTTAATGAGGATTCGAGCGTTCTCCGGAGGCAAAGTTGCTATGTCCTCTGGCTCAAACGGACCATAAGTCTTCATGTCGGATCCAACTATGGCGGGAATTTTTTGAATGAAACGTAATAGTATGCTCTTCGGTTTCCTTTCCTTTTCAATGCCGGACAAGCGTCCTCGAAGAAGATCTTTTAGGAAAGCTTGGTAAGTTTCGGCTAGGGGTAAAATTTCTCCATGGAACTTCTCTTCTTCCTCTGTTAAGATGTCTCCAGGCACGGTTTCTCTAGCCAACGATTTTTCACGGAGTTTCTTGTAGCGAAGTTGAAAAAGCTGCTTAACCATTTTATTTACACTTTGGAATTCGCGCTTCAATAGCTTAGCCCTTATTGTTTTCTTATCTAGCATTCGACCTTCTTCTTGTATTTTTTTCACGTAATCAGCAATTTTAGCGCAGAAGTTCTTCGGCAGCTTTTGAATTTCCAAATTTTCCTTTTCCTTTTTCCACATCGCGTAGAGTTCATCATACAATTTTATTCCACCACCTTTGCTGCTCCCTTACAAAGAAGAATCAAAGCAGCCGCTGTGGGCAATTCAATTTTTTGTTCTTTATATGGGCCATAGGTTTCGTCCCCTAATCTGAATTGAGGAGCGTCTGAAACAAGGACCGCTACTGTACCTTCCTTAAAGGTCACGGCGCTTTTGAGGGGATCAAAGTGCTCGATGCCTGTGATGGACACTTCAATTTTTCTTAGACCAGTTTTTCCGTGCAGTGTGTTTGTGAGTCTTATCAGGCGATGGACGTCTGTGGTAACCACTGTGTCGATTCTTACTGACTGCTTTTCTACACCATATTGAGCTATTTTTCGCCAGCTTTCCGGGCTTATGCCCTTTATGATTCCCCAAGGTCCCTTTTCTTTCCAACTCTCTAAAAGAACCTCTTTATGCTGGATTATAGTATCGACACCTCTCTTCGTTAATCCTGTTTTTTCCAATTCTTCTGGAGACGCTGTGAGGAGAAGGTCATAGGTTCCCCGAGCTACTCTTCCCCTCCATCCCGAATCATACAAGTCTGGACCGGCAAGCACCCGTGCCCCCTTTCCACCCTCTTCTCCTAAGCCGTGAAATTCAGCCTCCAACCCTGTCCCCAAGACGTAGTCAACAATTTCTTTGCGACCCATCGAATCCAACGCTCGAACCCTTTCGCCCTCCACTTGAACGTGATATCCCCGGTGTCCAGAAAATCCTACCTTTAACTCTCCAGAGGAAAAACCGAAATCTTTGGTCAAGAAATCTATGAGCTTTATCGCTTCAACCTTTGCTGATTCCAAACATACTTCACAAAGCCAAGTTTTTTCATTGAATTTCTGTTCCCTACAAGTGGGACACTTCTTAGGTGACACGCCCCTACCAACGGTACCACAATTACTGCAAACCCAAATATCATGAACCTTGTCGCAGGGAGTTGGAATATGATCAGCATCGATGTCGAAAATCAAGTCAGCCCCCAACCAACCCTTTTCTTTCATTTCCTCCTCAGGTCTCTCATAATAGGCGCTTGAAAAATAAACGTCTGAAGGAACAATTGTTTTTAAGGAAGCTCTGAGGTCGTCCACGCGTCTGAAGCATTTGTGCCTAAGCATAATCTTCTCCTCCAATAAAAGAAAACCAAACTCACGCTTTTCGATAGAAATTGGAGGAAGAATGGAGGAAGAATGTTGTGTATAGTATTCAGCAAATTTTTCTCGAATAAAACGTTGCGATAAAAAGGACACTTCCCATTCTTCCGTTCAAGCTGCTTCGAATGCTAGTTAATTATAAAGACAAACAATATTTAAACAGGTATTCATGTCACCGCGAGTCCCGTGAAACCTCATGCAACATTCCTTCACAACCTGAACCAAGGCTTTACTTTGAACTACTGGTGTCGCGCTCTAAAATCTGAGGAATACCTTTGCAAGAACTTGACAACCGAACTCTTTCTCAAAAACGGAAAATAATCAAAGAGAAAAACCCAAAGGAAGTGCGTGGTGAATCTTGCAAATCCCATCCTTTTAGCTCTTCTCCCTGAGACAAAAACTAACGATTTTGAGATAGCCTTGACCTTACATTTCTTTCCCAATTTGTTGAAGAAGATCGTATCTGCAAAAATTTCGTTTGTAAACTCACCCACCTTCAGGAAATCGTCTTTTCGAACTGCCATAAAGTTCGTGCTGGCATGATAATCCTTCGTAAATTTCATCCATAGACGAAGCAATCTCCAATGAAAAAGATATTCGATCTTCATCCAAAGAGGAGCTTCAAAAGGCATTCCTAGACCACATATTCCGCAGATATCTTGATCTTCCTCAAACTCTTTAGCTAAGTGTTTCAAGGCGTCTAGGGACAGAACAACATCTGCACTCAAGAACAACAAGACGTTTCCTTTCGAAAGTTTTGCACCTATGTTCCTTGAAGGGAATTCTTTGCATCCCTTCTTTACGAAGACTTTTGGCGAGAATTTCTCAGAAACTTCAACCGTTTTATCTGCGCTCCCACCGTCAACAACCACTATTTCGAAGTCTTTAGATGATTGTCTTTCAAGGGATTGTAGAAGTCTCCATATTCTTGCTTCCTCGTTCAACGTCGGTATTACAACAGAGAAAAGTGGTTTCTTCATAATTGAATCTTCAGTCATTTTTGGAAATGCCCCTTTGTTCGATCCGGTTAACACAAGGTTTTGTAGACCTCCAGCGTCTGTTTTGCACATACTCTCCAGTCAAATTTGAGGCTTCTTTCAAGACCAATCTTTATCATAATAGATCGCATGTTCTGGTCCGTTAGCACTTTGAAAATACTTTCGCTTAGTGCTTTTACATCAGACGAAGGGAAGATTATCCCGGCTTCTCCCACAACTTCTGGGATGGAAGAGCTGTTTCCAGCGACTACTGGGCAACCCGAAGCCATAGCTTCCACCAAAGGAAGACCAAAACCTTCATAATATGAGGGAACTACAAATAAATCGGCGGCATTGTAAAAAAGGGCAATATTTTCCACTTTTTGGTAATGGAGTATCGCGTCTTCTAGGCGAAGCGATAAGACCAATCTACGTGTGTTGCTGCGCATTCCCCCAATTCTTATCAACAAAACTCTTGGAAACTTTTTCTTAACAAAGTAAAAAGCTTTGATCAAGGTTCGAATATTCTTTCTCGGCTCGTCAACTCCTACGTGCAAAATTATCTGCCTATTAAGGGGAAGGTGAAGTTCTTGACGAGCCTTTTTCAGATCTCTGGGAGTGAACAGATCCCGGTTAGTTCCCGGATAGACAACCCTTATTCTCTGGGATTTCACCCCCAATACGGATATAAGATCCTTTTTTGTGTGTTGCGACATGCTTATGATTCTATCTGCGTTTCTTACAAATCTCATGTTGATTTGCATGGCCATAAGAATCGGAGTGTCCAGACCGTAGGATTGGGTTATCATATCATGACTTGCCATTGGTATGAAGGGAGCAATGTCATGTACGGTCACAACGGAGGGATGATGTCTTAGCAATAGTATACCTAAGGTAGGATTGAGAAGATGATAAATTTTGTAATGTCGCGGTATTCTTCTTACGAATCGTAGGTGATCTATCGTCCTCTTGACTTTCTGACCGAAAGAGCTTATGATGTTACCATAGCTGTCCTCTGCAGGGCTCTGCAAGGTAATTAAATCAATATCTTTTTGTCCTATTTGCTTAAGATGCATGAACAGGTTGTAACTGTAATTCCCAATTCCAGTAGACGAAGACCTGTTGTTGATTAAAAGAATTCTCTTCATCTTTTGGACACTTGCTAAGAGATATACAAAAACATACAGCTTATAGATTTTTGTAGTCTTTTATCACAACTTCGGCTGCTTCGAAGCCTGACTCAAGGGCTGTTCCCATATAACGGTCTCTGGGATAGATACACGAAATTCCAGCGATGTAAAGTCCATGAATTGGTGAACGCCTGCTTGGCATGTAACGTCCAAAATGGGTGAAGTAAATGGGAGTCGAGTACGGCGCCTTGAAAACTCGAGACCAGAGAATTTTTTCTTTTAGCCGAGGAAATATATCCTCTAACTTTTCCAAGTAGTACTCCATTATGTAGTCGCTTGATCTGCCCCAATCCGGATGATCAGTATCTAAGTATTTTACTACATACATTACCCCTTTAGGGGAACGGTCGATGTTTAAGTGTCTGTGCTCGAACAGCCCAACAAATGGGTAGTTACCCACTATGTTGAGCCAATAATATTCACTCACTCGCTCTTTCAGACCCAGCGTAACGCAAATACATGCTTTATATCTTATTTGTTCGAGGCGCTCTTTGTAAGGTTGCGAGAAATCTGCAACGGTTTCAAGAAGTATTGGTATAGAGACTGTGCTTATCACGACATCAGCTTCAATAAATTCTTCATCTTCTCCATAAACGACGCCTTCAACTTCGCCCTGATTGACTTCTACCGTTTCTACGCGACTTTGAGTCTTCACTTCTCCTCGATGTCTCTTGATCTCTTCTTCCAAACGATTAATAATCTGTTGTATGCCCCCATTAAGGATATAGCCGAAACGGCCTGACACCGATCTCGATTCGTGTCCAAATCTACTCATTAACCATGCTGCCGAGATTTTCTCAGGAGGTTCATCGAATTTGTCTACTACAATATATTTTACCAGATTTTCGTAGACCCCAATGCCATAGTTTTCACATACCCAGTCCTTCACATTTATTTCGTCAAGATCCATCCAGTTTTTTTTCTTTCTCGCGTCCCATACCATAAGGCCGAATCTTATTCTATCAAGGGGAGAGAGAGGTTTGAACCTTAGAATGTTGAGGGGAGAAGAAAAATCATACGCGGTTTTATCGTACAGGAAACCTGTTTTGAGCCGTTTCCAGTAAAGATTCGAATGTAGCCCTAATTCCCCTATTAAACTAAGAGTGGTGGGGTCGCCTTCCATTATGTGATGGTACGTCTTTGGAATGGAGTAACCATTAATAAAATAACTTGAAGCTAGCCCACCTAAATGGCCTTCTCTCTCCAATATTGTTACATCGTAGCCTTTCTGAGCAAATCTATAAGCAGCGCCTAAGCCTGTAAGACCTCCTCCTATGACCACGATTTTCATTGACTAGGACCTCCATTAAGCTTGACATTATAGGAACAAACTAGTTAATTACAGGTCCGCCCGGAAATCTGCTGTTTGCTACAATTCATATGCCCACAGTTCTCTCCAAAGCTTGAACAAACCCACAAGCTGGGAAACAATTATTTTCAGAAGCCTACTCGGCTTATAAAGTTTGGAACTTCCTGAAAATCTTCTCCGGTGCTGAATTGGAACTTCCAATAATTTGAATCCTTTCTTGAAGGCCCTAATTGTGAACTCGGTCCAAAAGCTATCCTCTAAGAATTTAACTTCATCTACAACGCTGTCAATAACTGTCTTCTTCATAATTCTGTAGCCGCAGTCGGGGTCGTGAACTGGAAGCTTGAAAAGAGCTTTAACCATTGCATGGAACACTTTTGAGAGAAATATCCTGTGGGGGGGGTCTGCACGTTTTGTTTTTTGACCGATAATCATGTCATAGTCATCTCTCTTTTCGTATAACTTCCAGAAATCAGATGCAACGTATTGCCCGTCTGAGTCCATGAACAGCACGTATTCCGTATCTGTTTGCCTTAACCCATCCTTCACATCTCTCATATATCCCCCTTTTTCTTCTTTGAAAATTGGTTTCATGGGTATGCTTTGGCTAAGTTTAGTGAGGGCTTCTTTTGTTCCATCAGTACTTCCACCCTCGCGTACAACAATTTCCATTTCAACTTTACTGCCAATCTCATAATAGAACTCGTTTATGATAGGCTCTATGCTTTTGACTTCGTTATATACCGGAAGAATCAATGAGAGGTGTGTTCCACTAGAATTCTTTTCCGTCTTTTGTCACCAATCAAATTCACGTTTGAGATTCGATTTGCGACAGGTATATATTTAAAACTTTTCAAACCTCAAAGACTTTACAGCCACTATCATCAATCTTATATTATCTCACTATCCTTATTAGAGTTTTACATAATTGTTATAAATACGCTTAAGGATAAAACACGAAATCACTGAGAATAGATATTGCTTAAAATAGGAAATTTTAGGATATGAGTAAATTCACTTTTTCAGGTATTAAGAAGAAAATTAGAGCCCTCAGAAGCTTAACTGCTGAGGGCTTGGAAAATTTACTTGGTAAAAGAATATTTAGAAGGGATTTGAGTGAACTTATTGTATACCTGCTCATTGCCATATATACTGTTGTGTTTTCGTATTTCACTATCCTGAAACACAACGTATTCAGAAGCTATGCATGGGATCTAGGAATTTACAATCAAGCATTTTGGACCACATTGAATCAAGGAAAACTATTCTATTATACCGCTGAGTTATATTTCAATCCCGGTGGGACCTTCTTCGGACTACATTTTAGCCCAATTGTGTTTCTAGTGTTGCCAGTTTATGCTATTCATCAAGCACCGGAGACTCTGCTTGTTTTTCAATCGCTCATCATAGCTTTGGGTGTACTTCCGCTCTACTGGCTAGCTCGAGACACCCTCAATAACAAGATGGGGGGTGTCGCTTTCTCGATAGCTTACTTGCTGTACCCTATTCTTCATGGAGTGAACTGGTTTGACTTTCACGTGCAATCCTTCTTGCCCCTCTTCTTTTTCTTTACCATTTATTATCTCATGAATGAAAAGTGGATAAGATATTACGCGTTCATCATCCTCGCACTCGCTGTTGCAGAGAGCGTATCTTTAGTTGCGCTGTTCATAGGTTTATTTGCCCTTTGGACTTACAGAGAATTGCTTTTCTCATCTTTGAAGCAGAGGGTAATTAGTGACAAGAGGCTTTTAATCCCGCTGGTAACCATAGCGTTGGCCATATCATGGGTTCTTATTAGCAGGTGGATACAAAACACGTTTTTTCCCATAGATCCAAAATTCTCCAGTCTGTATAGAGCCGTTGATAATTGGTCGGTGTTAGGAATAGAAGATGACCCGATAATGATGCCGATCCATGTTGTCCTTAAACCCTTGAATGCGCTTGAAGCACTGGCATACGATGCTTATCTAAAACTTGCATTTGTCGTTCTTCTTTTCGGTTCCCTGCTTTTACTACCTCTTAGAAGTAGCATCTCACTTATTACCTTGGCATGGTTAGGACCTGCTCTTCTTTCAAACTATCAGCCCTACTATTTGTTAGGTAATCATTACCCCGCGTATGTAATTCCATTCATATTTATCGCGGCAGTTTATGCGATAAAGAAGAAGATTCCTACTCCAAACGTCACAAAATTTTGCGAAGCAATGAGGAACTTGCTAATTCTTGGGTTGATAATCTCGCTATTTGCAAGCCCTATAAGTCCTTTGTTGACTACGACAAAATTGTATATTCCCCATTTTTCTGAATACTATCTACCAACAATCACCGAGCATACTGTAACGCTCCATAGGATTGTGGGGCTTGTTCCTCCAAATTCTTCAGTTCTAACGCAAAACAACATATTCCCTCATTTTTCAAACAGACTTAACGCCTATGTATGTCCCCTTCCAAATTCAGTAGATTATGCACCCGAAGATATGAAGATTTATGTAGATCAACTCATCAACAAATCGGAATATGTGCTAGTGGACCTGAAAACGGATATGTATGGAACAAGCGATTTAATCTTTAGCAGCAGAATATGGAAGCAGAATTTCAGCCTCTTTGTTGCTGAAGATGATATTTATTTATACAAGAGAGATTACAACGGTGTTCCAACACTGTAGCCCGCGCGCATCCAAATTCGCTCAAAACATACGAATCACTTTCGCGCTTCCTTGCATTTCATCTCTACCCAATTGTAGGTTTTTTCTAGTCCTTCTTCAAGGGTTATTTCTGGTTCCCAGCCTAATACATTTCTGGTGAGGTTTATGTCCGCGTTTCTGCCTCTGACGCCTTGTGGTGCTGTCAAGTTGTATGTTTTTGTTATGGTTTTTCCTGAGATTTTTATGATAATGTCAGCTAGCTTGTCTATTGTGATGAGCCGGTCTGAGCCTATGTTTATTGGTTTGTTATAGTCTGATTCCATGAGCATTACTGTTCCTTTTACGGCGTCGTTTATGTAGCAATATGATCGCGTTTGTTTGCCATCTCCCCAGATGTTTATGGTTCCCGGGTCATGAGCTTCTGCCACTTTTCTGCATAGGGCGGCTGGGGATTTTTCTCGGCCGCCTTCATACGTCCCTTCTGGTCCATAGATGTTATGATATCGAACTATGCGAATATCAACGCCGTAGTCCCTCTGGTATGCTTCGCATAGTTTCTCTGTGAAGAGTTTTTCCCATCCGTAGAAGTTATCTGGATCTGCAGGGTAGGCATCTTCTTCCTTTAGGCCTTCTACATTTGGGCTTGATTGTTTGTAGGTTGGGTAGACGCAAGCTGAGGAGGTGAATAGAAATCTTTCAACGTTGTTTTGTCTAGAGGCTTCAAGCATATGGGTGTTGATGAGTACGTTGTCATGCATTACTTCGGCACCTACTGCCGTTATGAATCCTATGCCTCCCATATTTGCGGCGAGGTTGTAGACCTTGTTAATTCCCTTCGTTGCTGACAGACAATTTTCCCATTCTCTTACGTCGAGTTTGAGCCTTTCCGTATAGTACCTTTCTTGAATGTAGTCGTCAAACTTTATGTCAACTATCCTGACAAAGTGCCCCTTCTGGTGTAGGCGCCTCGCAAGGTGGCTCCCAATGAAACCGCCCCCGCCAGTTACTAGAACGCGTTCCATTCACTTCGCCTTCCAACTAAGATTTAGTTTCTTGAGCTTGTAAGGATTGTCCGTTTATGGATTTTGCATAAAAGCTTTTTCGATTCTGAACGTTTGTACGCACTATGATCGTACAAAAAAATATAGGACTCGTCTTTCATGCGTCATTGCAAGCATGGAGAGCCAGTCTTTTGACCAAAATGTTAAGCTTTTTCTTCCTAGTGCTGCTTAACGGAAATCTCCGATTTCACATTCTTCAGTCTTCTTCGATAATAAGCTAGTGGATGTCGGATTCTTTTACATATATCTCCTGGGGCATGGCAGATTCCGTGGGTGCGTAGTGTGTCGCATCGTGGAGGAATATACTTTGTTCGCGATCCTCTCACTCCAGCTATGTGTTCTACTTGGTAGCGTGTCATTCTTTCATCGAAGTCGGAGACAGAGCGGAAAAAATTGACGACATCTTCCACACTCATACCTATGTTTACTAAAAAGGAGGTTAGTGCGAAGCGGCCTATGTGGGAGACGGGGCGACCTGATGCCATGGTGTCGTATAATTCCCTTATGCATGGAGGAAAGGCGGCATTAATCACTTCTTTCGGAGTCTCTTCTCTCCGAATTTCTCCTCGTTTTTGTAGGGAGAGTTGTTTCAACCGGTTTACACGATCTATGATGTTCTGGGGTAAAGACTCCACTTTTGTTTCGAGTTTTCCTTCAACATACCTTCGTACCTCCTCTTCCAAGAGGCGACTTATCTCATGTTTTGTTAAGTAAACTTCCCCATTTAACAGAAGGCGGTTGACAAGTTTCCATTTCTTGTCATGAAAGCCTGTTGCGTTTTTTAAGAAATCTGGAAAGCTGAGTGCAAAGTCGTAGGGTGGAGCTTTGATGTCGACATCGACTATTCTAAGTTTCCAGTTGAAGATAGTTGCGATTTCCATTATCTTATCTTTTCTTTCATCTTCAAGCAGTTCCGAAGCTCGTTTTGCTTCAGCTAGCGCGTATCTACTTTTGATGAGTGAATCGCCTGCCGCAGCGACCATCATTATCGCTATGGGAAAGGAGGGTATTTCGATGTCATCGTTGGGTGACTTTCGGCTTACCGTGCGAAAAAGGATGGCTTCTTCTATTCGACTTTCAGCTCTGTCCAG
>JABAOC010037223.1_pt1 | contig 12566 bp, 7 predicted proteins | sample 7062161 | NCBI WGS metagenome assembly JABAOC01 (sample SAMN14538625, study PRJNA623070) | marine sediment metagenome | biome: marine biome [ENVO:00000428]; feature: marine pelagic biome [ENVO:01000023]; material: deep marine sediment [ENVO:00002113] | place: India: Gulf of Khambhat ... | reverse complement strand
AGGACGGCCCGTGCCCCGAGGAGGGCGTCAACTTCCAGGGCCGCTGGCAGCCGGGCAAGAGCGGCCAGGACGGTAAGGAGATACCCCCGTCCCACCGCAACGCGCGCTATACGATCCGGCTCGCGGACCTGCCCAACTGCGACGACCGGCTGGACGACCCCCAGGGCGTGCCCATCGGCGGCATCATCTACGGCGGGCGGGACAGCGACACCTGGGTCCCCGTCGAGCAGGCGTTCGACTGGACCCACGGCATCGTCACCAAGGGCGCCAGCCTGGAGTCGGAGACCACCGCCGCCACCTTGGGCGAAGAGGGTGTCCGCAAGTTCAACCTGATGGCCATCATGGACTTCGTGGCCATCCCGCTGGGCCGCTACGTGCAGAACAACCTGGAGTTCGGCGCCGGTCTGGCAGAGCCGCCTCTGGTGTTCGGCGTCAACTACTTCCTGCGAGGCGAGGACGGACGCTGCCTGAACGCCATTCCCGACAAGCGCGTCTGGCTGAAGTGGATGGAGCGGCGGGTGCACGGGGAAGCGGACGCCATCCGGACGCCAACCGGGCTCATCCCCCGCTATTCCCTCCTGCGGGAGCTGTTCGATTCGGTCCTCGGCAAGGACTACGGCAGGGAGGACTACGAGCGGCAGTTCGCCACCCGCGCGCCGCAGCACCTGCAGAAGCTGGAGCGGGTCGAGAGCATCTATCGCACGCAAGTGGACGACACCCCGGAGGCCGTCTTCGAGGTGATCGCTCAGCAGCGCGACCGGCTCGAACAGGCGCGCGCAGAACTGGGGGACGTCATATCACCTTTCCGGTTCTGAGCGGGGCTCCGCAGCCCGCGTGGGAGCGATTCACGGCACCGTTCGGAACGCGGGCTTTACTTCGGCCTCGCTAATCCCGTTAACTATGAGCACGGGAGGGTTGCGCTTCCGTCCGCCGGCAGGGCGCGCACCGAGATGACCCCGAACGCCCCGAGAGAGCGCCGCACCGTGGCAGAGCTGCTCGACATGACGACCCACATGCTGCGGGAAGCCGGCGTCGAGGACGCGCGGCTGAATGCCGAGCTGCTGCTGGCCGAGGCGCTCGCGTGCGGCCGATCTGTGCTGCACGCCCATCCTGACCGCCGGGTGCCTGAAGTGGCGCGGCGGCAGTTCACCCGCCTGGCCCGCCGACGGGCTGCCCGCGAGCCACTGCAGCAGTTGCTCGGGCACTGGGAGTTCTTCGGACGCGAGTTCCTGATCACCCCGGACGTGATGGTCCCGCGCCAGGAGACCGAGCTGCTCGTGGCCGTGTGCCTGGAGCTTACCGGCCCCGGTGCGGAGGCATGGGCCGCCGACGTGGGCACGGGCAGCGGAGCTATAGGCGTCACGCTGGCGGCGGAGCGGGCGGCGCTGTGGGTGGTCTGCACCGACAGCTCCTCGGCCGCCCTCGAGGTCGCCCGTCGCAACGCCGAGCGACACGGCGTGGCCGGGCGCGTGCATTTCGCGCAGGGCGAACTGGCGAGGCCGGCGCGCGCCTGCCTGCCGCCGGGCCGCGAGGGGGTGGAACTCGTCGTCTCCAATCCACCCTACGTTCCGTCCGAGCGCATCGAGACGCTCCCCCCGGAGGTGCGGGACCACGAGCCGCGAGCCGCGCTGGACGGCGGCCCGGACGGGCTGGAGGTCGTCCGGCGGCTGATCCCCCAGGCGGCCGACCTGCTGCTACGCGGAGGGTGTCTGGCCCTGGAGCTGGGGGAAGATCAGGCCGAACCGGTCGCAGAGCTGCTGAGGCAGGACGGGAGGTTCGACATGGACACGCTGGCGACGCGGCGCGACTCGACGGGCTGCGCGCGCGTGCTTTGGATCGGGAAGCTGACCGCATAGGGCGAGGCCGGCACAATGCAGGAGTTCGTGATACGCGGCGGCAGGCCCCTGCACGGCACAGTGCGGGCGAACGGGGCCAAGAACGCCGCCCTCCCCATCATGGCCGCTTCCATGCTGGCCGAGGGGACGACCGTCCTGCACCGCGTGCCTCGCCTGAGTGACGTAGAGACGATGGGAGCCATTCTGCGTGCGCTGGGGGTCGCACTCAGGTGGCGGGACAGGCACGCCGTGGAACTGCGCTCGACCGGGACGGACGTCACCGTGGCCCCCCGCGAACTGGTGCGCCGGATGCGTGCCAGCGTCTGCCTGCTGGGGCCGCTGCTGGCCACGCGTGGGGCCGCGACGCTGCCGTTGCCCGGCGGATGCGTCATAGGCGACCGACCCATAGACCTGCACCTGAAGGGCCTCCGCGCGCTGGGGGCCAGCATCCGGGAAGACGAGCACCAGGTCTATGCCCGGGCCCCCGCCCTGCGGGGGACGACGGTGCCGATGGCCGGCCCGCGCGGCTCCACCGTGCTGGGCACGGCCAACGTCATGATGGCCGCCTGCCTGGCCGAGGGCACCACCGTGATCGAGCACGCCGCCTGCGAGCCGGAAGTGCAGGACCTGGCGCGGTTCCTGACGGCCTGTGGGGCGGAGATATCCGGCATCGGCACGCGCACGCTCACCATCACCGGCCGGGAGCACCTGGAAGGCTGCGAGCACACCCTCATACCGGACCGCATCGAGGCGGGAACCTACCTGATAGCGGGGGCGATCACCGGCGGCAAGGTCAGCGTCGAGGGCCTGCGGCCCGGGCACATGCAGGCCACCGTCCACGCGATGGAGCAGATGGGCATCGAGTTCGGCCGCGACGAGGACACGCTGTGGGCCGGCCGTCGCAGCCCGCTGTGCGCCGCGGACATCACCACCTACCCCTACCCCGGGCTGCCCACCGACATGCAGCCCCAGCTCAGCACGCTGCTGGCCCTGGCCGAAGGCACCAGCACGGTGACCGAGGGCGTCTATCCGGACAGGTTCACCCACGTGGCGCCCCTTCGCCGGATGGGCGCCCGCATGGTGCGGAAGGGCTCGCGGATGATCGTGCGGGGGGTGGGCCGTCTGAGCGGGGCCCGGGTCAAAGCCACCGACCTGCGGGCCGGCGCCGCCCTGGTGCTGGCCGGGCTCGTCGGCGAGGGGGTGACCACCGTCCAGGGGGTAGACCAGATAGACCGCGGCTACGAGGACCTGGAGGACGTCCTGGGAAACCTGGGGGCGGACATCTCCCGGCGGGACGCCGAGTGGGCCGCCCCGGCCCGGCTGCCCGCCGACGGGCAGAGGGTGCGCCGCTCCGCCTGAGCGCTGTCAACCGTTGCATTGGGCCCCTGGACGCCTTACAGTAGGTGCACTCGCTCACTTGGGGCTCACCCCCTCATCGGGAGGTGCGATGCGCAACATCAGAACGTTCCGGACGTGCCTTGCGCTGGCCCTCCTTGCGGCCCTCGCCGTCCCCGTGCCGGCCCACGCCCAGGACCTGCCCCCCATCATGCCCGTCTCGGAGGTGGAAGCCGGCATGACGGGCCACGGCCTGGCCACGCTCAAGGGCACCGAGCTGACCCGGTTTGACGTGGAGGTGCTGGGCGTGGTCAGAGGCTGGTATCCGAAGGGTGACATGATACTGATCCGCTTCAGCGGGCCCATCGTGGACGAGGCCGGCATCATCGCGGGCATGAGCGGCAGCCCGGTCTTCATCCAGGACCGCCTGATCGGCGCCGTGGCCTACGGGTGGTTCTTCTCGAAGGTGCCGCTGGCTGGCGTGACGCCCGCCGAGGAGATGCTCAGGGTCCAGCGGATGGACCAGGAGGGAGCGGACCAGGACGCCGAGGAGGCCCGCTCAGAGGCGGCCCGCGCTATGCGGCGGAAGGCGGACGAACTGGCGCTCATGCTCACCGAGCGCCGTGACGGATGGCTGCCGGCCGACCGGCTGGACCGGGCCTTGACGCGCGCCGCCGTTCCGCCGGCTTTGCGCCCCCGCCGGCAGGCTGCACCCACCCTCCGCTGGCCCCTGGGCGACGGACAGGTGGCCGAGCTTTCCCCCCTGCCGCTGCCCCTGTCGGTCTCCGGCGCCGGAGCCGACGCGGCCGGCCTGCTGGCCGCCCTGAGCGGGACGGCACTGATGCCCATCCAGGCCAGCGCTGGCGGCGCCGAGCAAAAGGGCGAACCGCCGGAGGCCGTGCCAGGCGCGGTGGTCGGCAGCGCGTTCATCACCGGCGACATGGAGGTAGCCGGCATGGGCACCGCCACCTGGGTGGACGGCGACCGGGTGGTGGCCTTCGGCCACCCTTTGCTCAGTGCGGGACGCGTGGACCTGCCCATGGTTCTGGGACGCGACGCCATCGTGGTGCCCAGCATCCGGCGCTCCTTCCGCATCAGCAATCCGGACCGCATCGTGGGGCGCATCGTTGAGGACCGCGACTCCTGCGTAGTGGGCCGGCTGGGCGAGGAGGCTCCCATGTTCCCCTGCACCGTGCAGGTGAAAGGCCTGGCGGGCGACAGCTACAACTACCGCGTGGCCGGCTACTGGCAGACTGCGCCGGTATTCGCCACCCTGGCCGTTGCCTACAGCAGCATGCGCTGGCAGGGCGAGGGCCAGCGCTACACGCTGGACGTGACCTCGAAGGTGCACCTGACGGGTCGCGAGGAACCGGTCGTGCTGCGCAATGAGTTCGCCACCGAATCGGTGATGATGCCCGTGTTCGAGATGGTGGCCATGCCGCTGATCGCCGTGACCGTCAACCCCTTCCGGCGGGTGGACATCGCCGGGGTGGACTACGAGGTCGAGGCGCGGAAGGGCTTCGACGCCGCCCTCGTGCGGTCGGTCCGGGCGGACCGCCTGCGGGCCGAGCCCGGCTCGGAGGTCAACCTGCACATTCGCCTGCAGAAGTGGCGGGGAGAGGAGCTGACCCGGAAGGTCACCCTCCCGATCCCGGAGACCGCCCGCCCGGGGACGAGCGCGGAAGTGCTTGTCTGCGACGCCATGACAAACGAGATGATAAGGGCCCGGCTGGACCCGGGCTTCTTCGCACCGAAGAGCTTCGAGCAGCTTATCGAGATGCTGGAAGGCATGGAGTCAAACCGCCGCCTGGTGGTGCGTTCGGCCTTCGTCGAGCAGGGCGTCCGCTACGCCGGGCAGCCCATGCCCGCCCTGCCCCCGTCCGCCCTGAACATCCTGCAGTTCGCCGGGGCGGGAAGCGCCGAGGAGCTCGTCACCGACCAGGTCCAAACCGTCGAGACGCCCTGGATCCTCCAGGGCGCGCACACGATCCGGATCAGCATCATCGAACCCGAGCCGCACGAACCATGAACACAGCCAACCCGGAGACAGCCATGCACAAGACCCTCACACTGCTGACGGCTGCTCTGCTGGCCCTCTGCCCCGTGGCCGCACGCGCGGAGACCTGGACCACGGCCGGCGCTGCGCAGTTCGCCGCCGGCGAGCTGGATGCCGTTTCGGTCCGCTCCACCGGCGAGGTGGTCCTGGCCCCGGCGGCCGAGCAGATAGAGGGCGTCGAGTGCGAGTTCGTCTGGGACATCGAGGCGTCCCACGAGGGCGATGTCTACGTCGGCACGGGATCGCCGGGAGGCGTCTTCGTGCTGCGGAAGGAGGGCCTGGAGCAGCTCTACGAGTCGGACAAGCAACACGTGCTCAGCGTCCTGCCCCTGCTGGACGGCGCCGTGCTGGCCGCCGTCGCCCCGGATGGCCTGATACTGAAGATCGACCGCCACGGCGAGGTCGCCACCTTCGCGGAGCTGCAGGAAACCTATGTCTGGGACATGGCCATGGGTCCGACGCACGCCATCTACTGCGCCACGGGGCCGGAGGGGAGACTGATGCAGTTCGACCGCACCGGAGAGGCCACCGAGCTGCTCAAGGTCGAACAGAAGCACCTGATGTGCGTGGCGACCGACGCCGACGGCGGCGTTTACGCGGGCTCCGCGCCGGACGGATACCTCTATCGGGTCGAGCACGGGGGGAAGTCCTCTCTGCTCTACGACGCTGAGGAGGGGGAGGTGCACGACGTGATGGTGGCCCCTGATGGGGCCGTCTACATCTGCACGGCCCAGGCGCAGTCCGGGCCCCAGCCGCCCTCGCAGCCACCCGAAGGCAACGGCCCTCCCGCGCCGCCTACCCCGGGGCCGCCCATCGAAGGCGCACCCGCCGCTGCGAACAGCATCTACCGCGTTGTGCCCGGGGAGGGCGCCTCGCTGGTGGCCCGGCTGGACCAGATGTTCATCCTGGCGCTTGGGCTGCGCGATGGACGCATCCTGGCAGGCACGGGACCCGGCGGCCGCCTGATGGCCGTCGAGCCCGACGAGACGCAGCTTGTGCTCTCGGAACTCGAAGCGGCACACATCACCTCCCTGGCCGTCCGGCCGGACGGACAGGTCATCCTGGGCACGGCGAACGCGGGCACGCTGTGGCGCCTGGGCACCGAACCGGCGGCCAGCGGCGCACTGGTCAGCAAGGCGTTCGACGCGGGGTTCCTATCGACCTGGGGCCGGCTGTGGTGGCGGGCGGACCAGGCCACCGGCCAGCAGGTGCGGCTGAAGGTGCGCACGGGCAACTCCGCCGAACCGGACGATCACTGGAGCGAGTGGTCGAGCTGGGCCGTGGACGCAGAGGGGGAGAAGCCGGACCTGCCGCTGGGCCGGTTCGCTCAGTTCAGCGCGGAGCTTTCCACCCACGCCGGCGCCGGCACGCCCGTCCTCTACGAGGTGAACGTCAGCTACCGCCAGACCAACCGCAAGCCGCGCATCATGGACTTGCTGGTGGACGGGGAGAGCCTGCTGCGCCCGGACGGCGCAGAACAGCAGGGCCAGCAGGGCCCTCCTTCCCGACGGCGCAGACCAGGCGGCGGCAACAACGGACAGGACCGCCTGACCAAGACCATCCGGTGGAAGGTGTCAGATCCCAACGAAGACGAGCTGGCCTACGACCTCTACTACCGCGGCGAGGACGAGAAACAGTGGAAGCCGCTCGAGGAGGACATCCGCGAGGAGACCAGCTACGAGTGGGACATCTCGCGCGTGCCCGGGGGCCGCTACCTGCTGAAGCTGGTCGCTCGGGACGACCTGTCCCGCGGGCCGGATCAGGCGCTTCGGGACGAGCGGGTGACCATCCCCCTGCCGGTTGACAACCGCCCGCCCGAGGTGGCCGACCTGAGCGCGGAGCGCCGGGAGGACGGCTCGTACCTGATCCGCGGGACGGCGCGGGACGAGCTGACGCCGATCTCCCAGATCACCGTCAGTCACAACGCCGACGACTGGGAGGAGGTCTTCCCCGCCGACGGTATCATGGACGCCATCGAGGAGGAGTTCACCTACGCCACTGAGGTGCTGGAGCCGGGCGAGCATGTGTTCGTCTTCGCCGCCGCCGACGGCAACGGCAATCCGGGCAGCGGCAGGATCGTAGTCACGGTTCCCGAGGAGGAATAAGGCGGTGCCCCCAGCCGCTGAGCCGCCGGCAGCCGAGGTGCAGCAGCTGCCTCCGCCGGCCCGGCGCGCGGCCCTCCGCGAAGCCCTGATGGTACTGCTGGTGGTGGGGGCCTGCCTGGNNCGACGTTGCGCGGGGTGCTGTTCCACTACGATCACGCCATCCAGAACTACCCCTACCGCTCCTTCTTCGCCGAGGGGTTGAAGGCCGGGCGACTGCGCCTGTGGACCGGCGATCTGTTCTGTGGGTTCCCACTGTTCGCCGAGAGCCAGGCCAACGCGCTTTACCCGCCGTTCTACCTGCTGTTCGTCGCGCTGCCGGCGTGGGTGGCCTACAACTTCTACCACGTGCTGCACTTCGCCCTGGCGGGGGTCTTCACTTACTTCCTGGCGCGCGTGCTGCGCATCAGCCGCGGCGGGGCGCTGCTGGCCGGCCTCATCTACATGATGGCCGGCCCGGTGCTGTTCCACGCGCACCACACCAACATCGTGGTCGGCATCGCCTATCTGCCGCTCCTGCTGGCCCTGATCGAGCTGACGTGTCAGCGCCGCTCTCTGTTGCTTTTGCCGGCTTTTGCCGCGGCGACCGGCGCGCTGGCGCTGGGGGCTCAGCCGCAGTACACCCTCTACTGCGCCCTGGCCTCCGCGCTGTACGTGGCGGTGCGGCTGCGGGTCATCGAGCTGTCGGGCGGCCGGCGGCGACAGGTAGCCGCGCTGGCCATCGGCCTGGGGCTGGCGGGCGCCGTCGGCGGGATCCTGGCGGCTGCCCAGGTCCTGCCCCTTGCGGAGCTGGTTCAGCACAGCAGCCGCGGCGGGTTCGAGCTGCCCGGGGCCAGCTCCGGGGTGCCCGGCAACCTCATGACACTGCTGGCGCCCCACTACTTCGGCTCGCCCGGCCTGGGCAGCTACTGGGCGAACATGGAACCCGGCCTGTTCAGCGAGGTGACCATGTTCATGGGCGTCTCGACGCTGCTGCTGGCCGTTGTGGGGGCGGCGGCCGATCGGACGCGGCGGGCGCTGGTCTTCCTCGGCCTCGGCATCTTCGCGTTCATCTTCTCGCTGGGCTTCCACGGGTCCATCTACAACGCCTTCGGTTTCCTGCCGGTGTTCCGCTCGTCGCGATTCGCCAGCCGGTTCGCCTTCGTGACGACGCTCTGCGCGGCCATGCTCGCCGGCATGGGCCTGGACCAGCTCGTGCGGGGAGATGACCGCCGCCGGGTGAAGCGGGCCGCGTTGCTCGCCATCGGTCTGATCGTAGCTGCGGGCGCGGTATGCGTGTGCATCGCGGGGGCCTTCAACGCAGGGCTGATGTCCCTGGGCCGGGAGGAGCTGGCCCGTGCGATGCCCCGGCTGGGGGAGTTCGAGCTGAGCGTGCTGTGGCACCACCTGCACCGGACGCTGCCGGCGGACGTGTGGCGCCTTGTCGCGACGTTGATACTGGGCGCGGCGCTGCTGCTCCTGTGCGGGGCGCGCCTGCTGACCGGGCGGACCGCCCTGGCCCTGTGGGGGCTGCTGATCTTCGCCGAGCTGGCGTTGGTGGGCCACGAGTTCACTGTGGTGACCGACCCGGACCTCTACAGCCGTCCCCCGCGCCTGGTGGAGAAGCTGCGGGAACTGCCGCCCGGACGCATCTTCCGCTACAGACAACGCGACCGGCTCGCCCAGTCGATGGACCTGGGCGTCTTCCCCAGCACGCGCGGCTGGGCGCTGGAACCTGAACTCTATCATCGCTGCCTCGACCGCCTGCCCCCCAATGCCAACATGCTCTGGGGCATACCTTCGGTGGCAGGGTTCTGTCCCCTGCAGACGCGCCGGCTCAAGACTCTGTTGGGCAGGCCGCGCGAGCGAAGCACACTCATCGAGTTCGACCTATCGCACGTGCTTGACCTGCTCGGGGCGCGCTACATCGTCACGCCGCGCGACGAGCTGCCTCCGACCTACCGTCCCCTGGGCGGCGCCGGGGAGATGAACTTGTTCGAGAACCCCGGCGCCCTCCCCCGGGCGTTCATCGTCCACAACGCCCTCGCCGCCCCTTCCGAGCGGCTGACCGCCAACACCTTGCGCGACGGGGGCTTCGACTACCGGGGGACCATCTTCGTGCACGACCCGCCCGGCCCGCTGATCCAGGACGCACCGGGCCGCGCCGGTCCCCTCGAACGCGCCAACATCACCGAGGACACCGGCGACGCCATCGGCGTCAGCGCGCAACTGGAGCGGCCCGGCTACCTGGTGCTGAGCGACCAGCACTACCCCGGCTGGCACGTGGAAGTGGACGGCGCGCCGGCCGAGCTGCTGCGGGTGGATTACCTGTTGAAGGGCGTCCGGCTGCCCGCCGGCAAGCATGAGGTCCGCTTCGTCTTCCGGCCGGAGACCTTCCGCGCCGGCGTCCAGATCTCCCTGTTGGGCCTGCTGAGCCTCTCGGTGGGCATGCTGCTGAGCATCCTGGGCCGACGGCGCTTAATGGGTCGGGACGAGGGGTCCGGCCTGCTGGCGGAGCCCTACGCGCCCCGCAGCGGGCGCATGGTTCTGCTGGCCGCCCTGCTGTTCCTGGCCCTCGGGCCGATGCTCAGGCCCGCCCTGTGGCAGGAGGTGGGCGCGCAACTGGACCCCCACCGCTACCAGGCGGAGGTCGCCGTCTCCCGGGCCGCCTACGCCTCGGCTGATGGAGACACAGTTGGCGCATTCGACATCGTACTGGACGCGTATGAACGCTTCCCCCGCAGCGCGGGGTTGCGGCGTCGGGTGGTCAGCGAGGCCCTCCGCGCCGCGCGCCAGCTCACTGGCGAGGGGCGCTTCGGGGAGGCCCGCCGCATCGCCCGACAGGCGGTGGACGCCCTGCCCGGCCCGGCGCGCAGGCGCGCCCCCGCCCTGACCGCCCTCGCCGGAGCGGAAGCCATGCCAGAGGCCGAGACGAGTCCATAGGCCGCCCGCGGCGCGCTTGAAAGGCCGTCTTCCTTCTGCTACGCTTACAACATCGGCTGAGGATTGGTGTAACGGTAACACGCCTGACTCTGGATCAGGTATTCCAGGTTCGAATCCTGGATCCTCAGCCACCTTCCTTTGGCGCTCCGCCCCGCTTCCTCGACGACCCGAGCAGTTGACGGCGGCGCGCCACGAGCGTATACTCGACCATCTGTGCTGGACAAGGGACGGGTGCTGCGCCCGCGCCGTCACGGCATCCGCGCCATTGTCTGCCTCATCTGTCTCGTGGCGGACACCAGGAACGAGGATAGCGATGGTCACCTGGCTGCTGGCCATTCTGACGTTCATAGCCTGCCTGCTCGGCCCCGCTCCGGCCCCTGAGCCAGCGCGCAGGCCGAACATCATGCTCATCACCATCGAGGCCACTCGTCGGGACCACTGCAGTCTCTATGGCTACGAGCGCGAGACAACGCCCTTCCTTGAGGAGCTGGCGGCGGAGTCCATCGTCTTTGACAACGGATGGTCGCACAGCAGCTGGACCTATCCCTCGATAGCGTCAGTCTTCTCCGGCCGCCTGCCCCATGAGCATGGGGCGTACCACGCCTACACCGCTCCTGAGCGCGACTTGCTGCCGTGGTTGAGCGATCTGCACGACGCCGGATATGCTACGGCCGCCTTCACGACCAACCGCTGGGTCGCGCGTCTGATGGCCCAGAGCACGCCCTTCACGGGATGTCAGGCGGAAACCACGTGGCGCGGCAACGTCGAGTGCAATGCCAGGGTCCTGCTGCGGCGTACCCTCACCTGGCTGGACGAGTCCCAACCGGAGCCCTGGTTTGTGTACTGGCACGCCTTCGATCCGCACACTCCTTACGACGCGCCCGGAGAGATGCGGGACCTCTTCGCCGGCGACTACAGCGGGCCGATGTGCGAGCTGGAACTGCTGCCCAGGTACCTGAAGGAACAGAAGCAGTTCGCCCCGGAGGAGGCGGAGTACCTCGTGGCCAGGTACGACGCGGAGATCCGCTACACCGACGCCGCCCTCCGGGACCTCGTTCAGGAGCTGAAGGCACGGGGAGCGTGGGAGAGAACGCTCCTCATCATCACGGCCGACCACGGCGAGCAGTCCGGCGGCGGCAAGTGGGGGCACGGCGGCCCGCCGCTGCCCTCGACAACGGCGGTGCCGTTCCTGGTGCGGCTGCCCGGAGGCAGAGGAGGCGGCGAGCGCAGCTCCACCGTGGTCGGCGGCATAGACGTCCTGCCGACGCTGCTGCACGCGGCGGGGCTGCCCGTGCCGGAGGACCTGCCTGGTCGGAACGTTGTCGAGCTGCTCGACGCCCCCGAACCCGAGCGCACGCTCTACGTGCAGCAGACCGCCGTCGAGCTGGTCTCGGAGGAGGGGAACACCTATCGCGTGAACTCGTCCGGACACGCGCTGGTACGCGGGACGCGTTTCTTCCGGATCGTCGAGCACGCCGACGGCTCCACCGAGCAGGCTCTCTACGAGGTGACGCTCCAGGGGCAGAGGCAGCTCTCAGACGCTTCCTACGACCCCTGGCGAACAGGCCTGAGCGAGCATCCCTGCTACCCCGGCTTCACCGCCGGCGGCGTCTTCGACAGCACTCAGGAGTCCGCAAAGGAGGTGCTGGCAGCGCTGCGCGACCTCGGCTACCTGTGATGTATGCCGCACCGCTCGACGACCCCGGCGGACGGTCTCCCGCTCCTGCGGGCCCTGCGCCCTCGCGGCCTTCAGAGCCGGAGCCGCTTCGACGGAGCACCTGGGAGTGGCAGTTCAGCCCTGTGATTCACCTGTCGTGTCAGGCGGCTGCCGCGAGTGTGTGAAGTGCTCCCGAAGCACACAGGTCTCCAGCAGCGGCCCCGCGCCACCCACCAATGCGCGGACTCACCTGACGCGAACCCCCCGGGTCTGAGGCCCACTGCGAACGGTTGCGGAACTTGATATGCCCGCTGGCTATGGTAAAATCAAACTTTGCTGACAATGTCGGCCCCATCGTCTAGCCCGGTCTAGGACACCGGACTCTCATTCCGGAAACCGGGGTTCAAATCCCCGTGGGGTCACCATAGCACGCAACGGCGCACCCGCGGCGGTGCGCCGTTCTGCTTCGGGCTCCCGTCCTCGGCGCCCCGCCAGGGGGCGGCTGAGCTGCATTCGCTCCAACGAGAGCGACCAGGACCGATGTGACAGAACTGTCGGGTTCATGACAGGGCTGTCGTATTCCCACCGGCCAAAGGCGTGCGCGGGGCGTTGCCTTCCCCGTTTGACGCAGTCCCGCCCAATATGGCCCAACGGGCCGA
>JABAOC010028674.1_pt1 | contig 12567 bp, 7 predicted proteins | sample 7062161 | NCBI WGS metagenome assembly JABAOC01 (sample SAMN14538625, study PRJNA623070) | marine sediment metagenome | biome: marine biome [ENVO:00000428]; feature: marine pelagic biome [ENVO:01000023]; material: deep marine sediment [ENVO:00002113] | place: India: Gulf of Khambhat ... | reverse complement strand
GCCTCGATCTTCGTCTTCATGCCGCCGGTGGCGTGGGCGGAGCCTTTGCCGCCCGCGTGGCGGACGATCTCGTCGGTAATCTCGAAGACCACGGGGATGGGCCTGGCGTCGCGGTGCTTCTGCGGGTCCTTGTCGTAGAGGGCGTCGATATCCGTGAGCATGATGAGCAGGTCGGCGTCGATCTTGCTGGCGACCAGGGCGCTGAGCCGGTCGTTGTCGCCGAAGGCCGTGCCGATCTCGGCCGTGCTGACACTGTCGTTCTCGTTGAGAATGGGCACCACGCCGAGGCCGAGCAGCGTCTCGATGGCCGTGCGGAGGTTCAGGTAGGTCTTGCGGTTGCTGAGCACCTCCGCGGTCAGCAGGACCTGGGCGACCTGGACGCCGCCCTGGAGGAAGGCCTGGCGGTACTCCTGCATCAGCAGGGGCTGACCGATGGCCGCACACGCCTGCCGCATCTTCATCTCTTTGACGCGCCCGGCCAGCCCAAGCTGGCCCGCCCCCATGCCGATGGCCCCGGAGGTAACGACGACCACCTGCCGCCCGCTATCGAGCAGCGTCTTGACCTGTCCCGCGACGCCGCTGAAGTACGCCGTATCGATCCCGCCGTCCTTCGCCAGCGTGTTCGTGCCGATCTTGATAACGACTCGTTTTGTCCTGCTGAAATCACGCATGAGCACATTATATGTCCGGTCGAGACAGACACGAAGAACGATTTTGACTTCCGCGTTCGCAATTCGATAATTTCAATAGGAGCGTACCAGCCGGGGAGAAGGATCGACGGATAAGAGAACGACGAGAGCATAGATGGGATCGTGGGTGGATCATTCTTTCCGCATTGACTTCTGCACGCATATTCATCCACCGGTATCTGAACGAATCGAAACGCAATCATTGACTTCAAGCTGTCGTCCCGGCAGAGGCGCGAGCCGTACGCTCATTCAAGACAGGAGGCACAGATAAAACTCGCGCGCCGACGGTACGAAGGAAGGAGACCGCACCACGTGCGGATAGTACGGTCAAGCTGAGAATTTCATCGAGAAACAAAGGAAGCAACATGAAACGTAAAGCGATCTTCTGTGCCACGGCGGCCGCCGTGGTGATAACTGTCGTGCCGTTGCCGCTGCTCGGCGGCACCAGCGAAACTGGCAACGGCGCCCCGAGCGGGGCACACTACAATCTGAACATCATCGGCATGAGCAAAGCCAAGAACGTCGAGCCCGACTCGATCACGAGCCAGGGCCACCGGATCTTCGTGCAGCTCGGCAACAAGGACAACGCCGCCACCACCAAAATCCTTCTGCTCGAAGGCGAAGACTTCGGCGTGCTGGATTATGACGGCACGGACGGCCGGGCCACGTTCCAGCTTCCGAACCCGGACCCCGACGACGACGGCATCACGCGGTACACCGTGTACCTGCGCGTGCTGGGCAAGCCAGGCGGCAAAATCCGCATGTCGGCCGCCGCCACGGACCCGGAAGTCGGCGAGGTCGTCTCGGACATGAGGGTGGTCTCGGTCCGCGAGAAGGGGCAGATGAAGTTCGCCAACATCAGTGACGCGCTGCTCTACATTTATGCCTGGGTCTACGTGGACGGCGCCTGGACCTACCAGCGGATCCCGTTGTTCTCCGACCTGCTGCAGGATTACCTGTGGAGCTATGACAACAGCGGCGTCCGGCTCGCCCAACTGCGCTTCTACGAAGGGGTCCACACGCAGGTCCCGGACCCGCTCGTCGTACCGCACCTGGCCAGCATCGACCCTTACCAGGGCCTGATCGGCACGTCCCTGAGCGTCACCCTCACCGGCGCGAACGTGGACTTCAACGGCCTCGCTGACGACCAGACCCCAACCGTCGATTTCGGCGACGGCATCACCGTCGACACTGTTGCGGTGTCGTCCGACACGTTGATGACCGTGGCCGTCACCATTGCGGCCGACGCGATTCTCGGCTGGCGGCCCGTCACGGTCACGCTCGCCGACGGCTCGACCATGACCATCTGGTTCGAAGTGCTGTGAGCTTGCACGTCTCTACGCCGTCTGCGTGACGTCCGTGCAACGCAGGGCGATAGAAAACGCCGGGGCCCGCGACATCCAGACGCGGGCCCCGGTTTTCAATGCGCCCGGAGACGCCGGACTTCGCGTCTCCGTCAATTCTCAGGGTCGGGTCACGCAGATGTCGTCGATATAGATCAACCCGGTGCCGCTCGGCTTCGCATCGGCCTTGTCACCCAGGCCGATGTATATTTTCTTGACGCGTGCAGGATTCACGCCGGCGAAGTCGCCCAGCGGAATCTTCCACTCGATCCACTTCGTCGTGTTCACCACCGCCGGGTCGGGGTGCGCGATAGCGGCGCTATTCCCGGAGGTGTCCTCAAGAGCCACATACAGGGGGGCTGGGCCATTGCTTCGCCTGCCCTGAACGTAAAGGACCAGTGTGTCGGCGCCGTTGACGGTCCAGTCCTGCGCGGGGTCAAACTCCCGCTCGGCCTCGCTGTAGAAAGGCTCGACGAGGTTGTTGTAGTCCAGGGGCATGGACTGCCGGCCGCCGTGGACAATCGTCTGCTCGGCAAACGGCGGGTCCCAGTTGCCGACGGTCGAGCCGTTGCCGTTGATCCAGCCGTCGATCCAGGTCTCGTAGATGCGCGTGCCGGTGCCCTCCTCATCATCATAGCTCTCGAAGTCATCGACGGGCAGGATGGTGGTAAACGCCCAGACATCGCCGGAGCGGACCGTGTCGACGGGCACGAGCTCGTCCACGCACCAATAGTACGTGCTCAGGGTATCGAGCAGCCCCGGTGCGAACATCGTCTCCGTCAGTATTCCCTTGTCCGCACCGGCGTCTCTCTCACTGACCGCGTCACGATTGTCGCTGAAATAGACGTGGTGCTGGAGAGCCGCCTGGCCTGGCAGCCACGTCAGGTTCGGCTCCGGCACAGCGTTATTGGCGCCATCGGCCGGGTCCGGACCGTACGCCGTGAGACCCTGCGTGATGAAGCTCCAGACGTTGCCGGCGTAGACGGTCGTGAGATCCGCTCCGATCTCATCGACCCGCCAGAAGTACGTCGTCCCGGGCGTCAGACCGGGAATGTGGAAGTAGAGAAGGCCCGGCGACCGCGGCCGCACCAGGTCCGCCTCCGTCAGTTCCGGCGAGGTGCCCAGATAGACCTCATGGAGCACGGCATCGGCGCCGGCCGTCCAGGTGAACAGGGCCAGGTTCACCGCATATTCCCCGTCGGCCGGCGAGGGACTACCCGCCTTGTAGATCCCGTCCGGCGGGACGACGCCGGGCTTGTAGCCGAAGAAGTCGATATCGATGGCCCCGCTCTGCGGCGTCGCCCCGACGCCCATCGTAATGTAACTGTCGCTGTAGTCATCGCCATTGCCGGCGGTGACATAGAACACCTCAGGCTCCATCACGCCATCGACGTAAATGTGCACCTCATGCGTTCCCGTACCGGAGGTGTCCGCCTGAATCGTGATCCAGAATTCACGCCACTGGGTCGGGTCAAGCTCCAGGATGTTGACAGTACCCGGCTCATCCCCTTGCAGGTCCACGTCCCCCGAGGGGCTGGTCCCATTGAGTTTGTTCATCGTCAGGCCGCTCTTACCCTCCAGCTCGTTGTCGTCGTCAGCCAGACACAGGGCGAAGGAGACGATCTTGTCGCCGGTGGATTGACGGACGCCGAAGATGCTCTTGCCGCCGTCGTGCAGCACGTACCCGTCGCCCTCGGCCGGGTAGGGGCCGGTGGTCAATTCGTCCAGCGGCCCGGACGTGGGAATCCGCGCCCGGAAGCTAATGGTCACACCGTCATCGAGAATCGCGCCGGCGGTCGCGGCATCGACATCACCGCTCACGCTGTGGCCAAAGAAGACTTTACGGTTGCTCGGATCCGCGGGGTTCGGCCGGGGGTCGCCACAGTCCTGCAATCTCAGGAAGGTCGTGTCCCCTTCCGTCAGGGCACTGGCCCCACCCGGCGCGCCCGTGCCGATGGCCGACTCGTCCCATTGGTCGGAGCCGTTGTCGTGGCTCCACTTGCCGTCGAGCGCGGTAAAAGCCGCCCCCGGCGCGGCCTTGTCGCCCTGATACATGTAAGTCCACCAGCTCGATGGTGCAGAGTACAGAGTCTCGGCGGAGGCACGGCCGCAGGCCACCGCCACCAATACCATAACAAAGAGACAACAAAGAGATTTCCCATGCATCGCTCAGTCCTCCTAATACGAAGTTGCCCGATGTGCCGCGGCTACGTGCCTCGGCGCCCTGCTGCCTGGCTCACCCGATGTCCCGGCCGTGCACACGCGCCGGTCCCGACGATGCAGGTGGAGATATATGGGCTCGGATGCTGTCTTGTTTGGAGATCTGTCGATAGAGCCACAACCCCTCCCTGATCCGGATTACCATTGCTCAGCGTCGTAATGAGAGACGAAGACCCACACCTTCGACCGATAACCAATACACCACAAAGCGGCCCCGGCTGTCAAGGTCGGTTTTCGAGGTTCGAGGGGTCGAGACCCGTCACCGCCGCAAGTGCGTCTGTTCTCGGGACTTGCAAGCTATTGGCAATTCGCCCGAAGCGGTCTGGCCGAATGCGCTCAAGAGCCGCCCTCCAGCCTTCCATGTTGCTTCGGACGATCGTACGTCGATCTCGAGTTGCTTTCCCAGACGCAGGGCAACGACCTCTACCAGCTTGCCGGCCGGCCACTCGGTCAGGAACCGGTAGACATCATCCATGGTCGCCACGTCACGACCTCCAATCCGAATCAATAGGTCTCCAGTCTGCAGCCCCGCCCGGTCCGCAGATCCGTCCGGCACCACCTGAAGAATGACAACCGCCTGCTCTATTGACAGGTTCAGGGCTCGTACCGTGCGACGGCTGAGAGGACGGGGCGAACCTGCAATGCCCAGAAAACTGCGGGTCACTCTGCCTTGTGTCATCAGCTTCGACAGTACCCAGCTCGCGGTATTCGACGGAATCGCGAACCCAATGCCCTGTGTGGCCGCGATGATCGCGGTATTGATCCTCGCCACTTGTCCCCTGGTGTTGACGAGGGGGCCGCCGGAGCTGCCCGGATTGAGCGGCGCCGTGTGTTGGATGATGTTCTCGATCAGCCTGCCGCTGATGCTCCGGATCGCCCGTCCCAGAGAACTGAGCACGCCCGTCGAGACGGTGGACTCCCGGCCGCAACTGTCCCAAAGTGTGTGGTTGGCGGTCTTGGGCACAACTGCTCGTGGGCCGAGCCGCTCGAAAACTACAACAGGTGGGGCTTTTCAGAAAGTCCCACAATCGTTGGGACAGTTACTCCAGGCCGAGAGGATTGCCCACAGCGATCACCAGTTGGCCCACCTTGAGAGTGTTCGAGTCTCCGATCTCAATATAAGGCAGACCCGAGGCGAGGACCCTCAGTGCGGCCAGGTCGGTAGGCGGGTCCTCCCCGACGATCTCGGCGGGCCGAACCGACCCGTCCGTGAAGCGTACGCTGACCTCTCTGGCATCGTGAACTACGTGGCTATTCGTGAGGATGTACCCGTCGGGTGCGACCACAGCCCCGGAAGCGCTTCCCTCACGCTCGATGGACCTTCTGTCATCTCGGAATGCCATTCGGCTGGCGATACTGACCACCGCCGGAGCCACGGATTCCACGACACGGATGACAGCCTGGGAGAATGATTCCAGGGCCTCGACCTCCGCGGCCGCGTCGTCGTGAACCTTGCAGCACGGTGGCGATTCCTGTGCCAGGTTTCTGTCAGTGTTGTCGGCTTCTTCCATCCGTGTGTCCTCTTCGATCTGCTACTACTCTTGCCGACACCGTTCACAGCAACACGTCCAGACAGTCGCTCGCTATTCGACACCCTAGCTTCTGTCCGACAACCACCGCTTTTTTGTACGACCCACGCATGAACCGGGTCCTGGCAAATGAACTCCGGTCTATGGCTGTCTCCCGGCATCGAGTATAATCGCCCTGACGAAGGTCAATTCACGATGACTCCAACAAGAGGAGAATCGGGGCATGGGAAAGAAGCTGGCGCGTGATGCCATTCTGATGATTTGCACGTTTCTTTGGGCCTCTCCATCCAACGGGAATTCGTCCAAGCCTTCATTGAGGACCTCATTCGAGCCGGTGCGATCGCTCTATGAGGCGATTCAAAAGGGCGACAGACAGACGGTGGAACGTCTGATTGCCGAAGGCATCCACATCAACCAGCAATACCGTGGCTCCACCCCCTTGATCACCGCGGCCGACGCGGGCCGCAGGGATATTGTGGAACTGCTTTTGAGCCGGGGCATTGACGTCAACGCAGGCGGGATGCGCGGGGGCGACGCCCTGCGTGCGGCTGCGGCCAAGGGCCACGTCGACATCATGGAGACCCTGATCGCACATGGAGCGGACATGAACATCGCAGATGCAAGAGGCCAAACCGCATTGCATCAGGCCGCTCGACAGGGCCGAACCCGTGTCGTCCAGTGCCTCGTCAGCCATGGGGCAAAGACCGAGTGCGAAGACGAGCGAAGGGCGACGCCGATTGTTCTGGCCACGATAGCCGGCTTCAGCGACATCGCAAGACTGTTGGCTCCCAGCGCCTCGAATATCACGCTGCACACGGCCGCGTGCATGGGCGACGTGCAGAGGATCGCCTCCCTGCTCGACGGCGGCGCCGACATTCACGGCACAGGTATAAATGGAGACACGCCGCTCCACATTGCCGCCCGCGCGGGGCAACGTGCCGCCGCGGAATTGCTGATCGACCGAGGAGCTGATGTCCATCGTGCGGGCCGCTATGGCCAGCCTGTGTTGATCGTGGCGGCGGAGCACGGCCGCAAAGAGATCGTCGATCTGCTCCTGGACCGTGGGGCTGATATCCTCACCGTGGGGATGGATGGTCTGACCGCTCTTCACTATGCGGCCAGAGAAGGTCTGGACTACAACAGGCCCGTTCGCCCCGCGTTGGACAGACAGACGCAGGAGATGGACGACTGCCGTAAAGCCTCTTCCGAATCCTTTGCGGAAACGGTACGACGGCTCATCGCCGGAGGCGCCGATGTCAACGCACACGCCCGATTCGGCGCTACACCTCTGCACACGGCCGCCAGGGTAGGAGCCCGGGAGATTGCACGCCTGCTAATCGACGGCGGGGCGCGTATCAACGACATGCCCTTCTCGCCTCCCCCATGGGGGGAGAGCATCGGATCCCCCCTGCATTGGGCGGCCGAACGGGGTTGGACACAGGTCGCCGATCTGCTGATTGCCCGCGGCGCCAATGTCAACGTCAGAATCGTGGAACCGAACGAGCCCGCGGCCGCACCCGAGAGCTTCGCTCCTGACGGCCCTACGCCACTTCACCACGCCGTCTATGCTGGACACGTCGATATGGCAAAGCTCCTGATCGCCCGCGGAGCGGACGTCAACGCCGGACGCCGAGACGGGTTCACTCCTCTGCATCTGGCAGTATTCTACGGGCGGACGGAAACAGTCAAGTCCCTTGTCGGGCATGGCGCCAAGACAGATGCCCGCGATATCGAAGGTCGCACGCCGGCGGACCTTGCACGCATAAAAGGCCATGTAGAGATCGCAAGCATCCTGGCCGCCCTGGAACCGGTTGTCAGCATCCATTCCGCCGCTTGCGTGGGAAACGTGCAAAGAATCACGGCAATGATCGCAGAGGGCGTCGACGTGAACAGCCGAGACCGACAGGGTGACACTCCTTTGCACGTGGCCGTGAAGGCCGGCCGGAAAGAAGCCGCCGCGACACTGATCGCGCGGGGCGCGGACGTGGACTTAAAGGACAATCAGGGTGCATCGCCACTACACCTGGCTGCGAGAGAGGGACACGCGAAGATCGTAAGACTCCTCATCAAAGAGGGTGCCACGTTGGATATTCCATATGGCGATAACAAGCCATCCCCCGTGTTTCTGGATTCCTTCGCCAACGACCGCGGACCGGTGTACGAGACCCCGTTATTTGTCGCCGTCGGCAACAACCGCAAGAATGTCGCCAGACAGCTTCTCGGAGCGGGGGCAAATCCCAACGTTAAAGGACGCAGCGGCATTACTCCCCTTCATTATGCGGCATGGTGGGGCTGCAACGACTTGGTGGAGCTTCTGCTGGCCCACAAGGCGGATGTCAATGCCAGAGACAGGATGGGAGGAACGCCATTGCATTGTGCCCTCCAGTCCGGCTGCGTTCCCCACTGGGACGTGAGGGGCGGCCCCTATCTGGACAACATGGAACTGCTCCTGGCCCACGGGGTCGATGTCAATGCAAGGAACGCACAAGGCGTTACGCCTTTGCTCGCCGTGAGAGCCCATGCACACCCTGCATCTGGAGACCGATGTCTACAGCTTGTCCGATTCCTTCTCGCACAGGGCGCAGACATCACGGCCAGGGACGCAGAGGGCGCCACTCTCTTGCACACCGCAGCCGAGTTCGGAAACCTCGACCTAGCAAGGCTCCTCGTCGACAACAAGGCGGATGTCAACGCGAAGGACAACAGAGGCAGGACTCCCTTGTCCCTTGCCCGGGAGCATGGCCACGCGAGGATCGTCGAGTTGTTTCGGGAACACGAGGCGACGGACAGTCAGTGACCGGACCGGGTTGCCCATAGAGACGATCACGAATTTTCGTTGAGCATCTTCTTGGTGCGCAGGATGTGATGGTAGTGCTGGGCGAAGCGGTGGGCCTCGTCGCGGACGTACTGCAGCAGCTTGCGCACGGGGGAGTGGGCCGGCAGTTTCAGCGGCCGCGAGCTGCCCTGGAGATAGATGTCTTCCTCACGTTTGGCGATGGAGGCGATTTTCGTATGAGGCGGCTCCACGTCCGATTCACCGGCCGTGACGGCCTCGGCGAGCATCTCCTTGAACGCGGTTTCGGCGGCCCTCAGGTGTCCCAGGCCGCCGTCGATGAGGATCAGGTCCGGCCAGAGCTCCTCGCCGTGGAGGGCGTACTTGTAGCGCCGCCGGACGACCTCCGCGATCATCGCGTAGTCGTCGACGCCCTTGACGGTCTTGATGCGGAAGCGCCGATAGCCGTTCTTGAAGGGCCGGCCGTCGATGAATTTCACCAGCGAGCCGACCGCCTCGGCCCCGCCGATGTTGGCGATGTCGATGCCCTCGATGATGCGGACCTGGTTCGGCGTCTGGAGGATGTCGCGCAGCTTCACCAGGGCCTCGGTGGGATCGGATGCAAACGCCTCCGGCTGGACGTGCTCGCTCGGCGTGCCGCGCTCATCCAGACTCTCGATCAGGCGGATGCGGTCCCGCAGCAACGCGGCCTTCTCGTATTCGAGGTTCTTCGAGGCCTCATCCATCTGCTGCTGCAACTGGCGCAAGATCGTCGAACGCCTCGACCGCAGGAAGCGAATGAGGTCTTTGATGATCTTGCGATACTCCTCTTTGTCGATCCTCGCCGCGCACGGCGCCGTGCACTGGCGGATGCTGTGGAGCAGGCAGGGCCGGAAGAAGCGCCGCTTCGGGTCATCGGCCCGGATGTCCAGGCCGCAGGTCCGGAACTTGAAGATCTTCTGCAACTCGACCAGGACCTCCCGCAGGTCCCGGACGTTCGTGAACGGGCCGAACAGGAGCGTGCCTTTCTCGTGCGGCTTGCGCGTGATATAAACGCCCGGGAATTCCTCGCGGGTCGTGATCTCCAGGTACGGGAAGGTCTTGTCGTCCATCAGATCCATGTTGTAGAGCGGACGGACGTCCTTGATCAGCCGCGCCTCCTTGAGCATCGCATCGACTTCGCTCTCCGTTTCGAGGTAGTCCACGTGATGGACCTTGTTGACCATCTCCACGATGTGCGGGCCGCGCGAGGCCTCCAGGTTGCTGCTCGGCTGAAAGTAACTGGCCACGCGCGAGCGCAGATTCTTCGCCTTGCCGATGTAGAGCACCACGTCGTCGGCGCCCTTCATGAAGTACAGACCCGGCCCGGTCGGGAACTCCCGGACCTGCTTGCGAATCTTCTCGATATTGCCGTTGCCTTCGTTATTCATTGCCTGACCGGGGCCCCCCAACGCCCCACTCGGCGTTTGAGGAACCCCCCTCACGAACCTGCGTCCGATCCATTGGCGGCTGCGGACCGAGCCGGCCATCCGAAACCCGCAGTCGCCAATGAATATGATATCGACAAAAGCCTTTGGTTTCATTCCAATTGCAGACTGATACCCCCCGATTGCGGCTCAAAGCTGCCCGCCGCAACCCGTAGTCGCTACTACGCCCAGGTCTGCAAGAAAGTTTGGAGCCACTCGCGAAAGACCGCGTAGTTCCTCTGACCCCTGACAACGCGGGTGCGCAGCCACCGCCCCTTACCGGAGCAGACGTGGTCCCCCAATCCTGTCATTCCTGCGCAGGCAGGAATCCAGACACCTCACGCAGGGGATTGTGCCTTGTGCGCGGGCACACTCGCACTTCGCGGCCCGCCTGGACCCCTGCCTCCGCAGCGCGGCCTCCGGCCGCAACCAAAAATGCTTGCTAAAAAAAAGACGTTGTGCCTTTGCGGTGCAGGGGTGACAGACCAGCGTCCGCGGGGATGCAAGAAAGGACCGACGGGTTGCATTCTCCCCATGCTGGACCTGATTTGATATTCAGAGCTCCGCAAGAATGCCAAATCTTCGGCTTCCGTGAAAAAAAACAGTCGCGATTGTCCTGTTGCCTTCTTTTGCTTGCTCTTTACGACGACACCAGTCACAATTCCACCCGGAGAGTCGCGCCAAATGGACGGCTCATGCGAAACGAGAGCGAAAGGCAGGCATCCGCAAGGCATTCGTGGCAAAGACCTATTATGTATACATCCTGGCAAGCAAACGAAACGGCACGCTCTATACAGGCGTAACCAGTAATCTTCTGCGCAGAACCGACCAGCACAAGGGGGCGGAGACCCCGGGCTTCACCCAACGTTACGGCGTGCACAAGCTGGTGTACTTCGAGACGTTCGCGCAAATCGAGGATGCCATCAGAAGGGAAAAGCTTCTGAAAAGATGGAAAAGGCAATGGAAACTGCGGCTTATCGAGCAAGGCAATCCCGACTGGCAAGACCTGTTCGACGACCTTGTCAAGTAAGCCGACGCCCTATTCGGAACACAGCGCACACATCCATGCATGGCCCGGCTGGACCCCTGCCTCCGCAGGGGTGACAGACGGACAACCGGCAGGCACACGCGAGAAGACCGCCTGTACAAATGCCGGTCGACGTAGCTGCTGACCTATCGCAAACGACCCTGTCATTCCTGCGCAGGCAGGAATCCAGACACCTCACGCAGGGGATTGTGCCTTGTGCGCGGGCACACTCGCACTTCGCGGCCCGCCTGGACCCCTGCCTGCGCGGCGCGGCCTCCGGCCGCAACCAAAAATGCTTGCTAAAAAAAACAAGATGTTGCGCCTTTGCGGTGCAGGGGTGACAGACGGACACCAAGCAGGGCAATCGCAGCCATCCAGCACGTGAGATTCGCCCGGCGGATCAGCGAAAAGAACGGGGTCTTGTCAGACCTGTTCCTTCGCTGCTCGAAGCTCTCCGGGCTTGCACGCGTGGTCGATTCTGATAGAATATCGATGGGTGCCCTGTGAAAGATCATGCGATGGAAATCCGCCAGATCATCCACGTCGATATGGACGCCTTTTACGCGTCGGTCGAGCAGCTTGACCGGCCGGAGCTGCGGGGCAAGGCCGTCATCGTCGGGGGCGACCCGAAGAGCCGCGGCGTGGTCAGCGCCGCCTCCTACGAGGTCCGCAAGTTCGGCGTCCACAGCGCCATGCCGACGGCCCAGGCAATGCGCCTGTGCCCACACGCCATCCTCCTGCCCGTTCGCATGGACCGCTATGCCGAGGTCTCCCAGGCCATTCAGGCCATTTTCGAGCGCTATACGCCGCTGGTCGAGCCCATCTCGCTCGACGAGGCCTTTCTCGACGTGACCGGCAGCATCAACCTATTCGGCAGCGCCGAGCAGATCGGCCGGGATATCAAGAACCGGATCAAGGAACAGACCCACCTGACGGCCTCCGTCGGCGTCGCGCCGAACAAGTTCCTCGCCAAGCTGGCCTCCGACTTGAAGAAACCGGACGGCTTCGTGGTCATCACCGAACAAAACAAGCAGGAAATCCTCGACCCGCTGAGCGTCGGCAGAATCTGGGGTGTCGGCAAGGTCACGGAACAGGCTCTGCGTTCCCGCGGCATAGCCACCATCGCACAGCTTCGGTGCACGCCCCTGGTGGAACTGGAAGGCATCGTGGGCAACGCCGCGAGCGAGCTATTGAAACTCGCCCGCGGCGAAGACGAGCGCGAGGTCGAGCCGGACCGCGAGCGCAAAAGCCTCTCCAGCGAGCAGACGTTCGCGACGGACATTGGCGACGCGGGAATTCTGTCGCGCGTGCTCCTGGAGGCGGTTGAAGAGGTGGCCGAGCGGCTCCGGCGGCACCAGCTCAAGGCCCGAACGGTCACGCTGAAACTGCGTTACGGCGACTTTCGCACGGTGACGCGCAGCGAGACCCTGCACGAGGCAACAAACCTGACCAAGCCCTTGTGGGCGACAGCCGAACGGGTCTTTCGACAATGGCAAGGCCGGTCCGGCGGCCCGTTGCGT
>JABAOC010013507.1_pt3 | contig 12580 bp, 7 predicted proteins | sample 7062161 | NCBI WGS metagenome assembly JABAOC01 (sample SAMN14538625, study PRJNA623070) | marine sediment metagenome | biome: marine biome [ENVO:00000428]; feature: marine pelagic biome [ENVO:01000023]; material: deep marine sediment [ENVO:00002113] | place: India: Gulf of Khambhat ... | reverse complement strand
GCCGACGAGGGCACACGCTTTACTCAGTGCTACGCCGGTTATACAGTTTGCGCGCCGTCACGCAGTGTCCTGATGACCGGCCAGCACACCGGCCATACCCGCGTCCGCGGTAATTTCGGCAAGGTGGGCGGCACTCTCGTTCTGGATAACGGCAGCCCACAGCGCCGCGTCCCACTCGAACCGCAAGATGTCACCGTGGCCGAAGTGCTAAAGCAGGCCGGCTATGTCACCGGCATTACCGGCAAATGGGGCCTCGGCGAGCCGGGTAACACCGGCGTCCCCAACAGACAGGGCTTCGATGAATGGTTCGGCTATCTCAACCAAAGACGTGCACACACCTACTATCCGCCGTACCTCTGGCACAACGAAAAAAAGCTAATCCTCGAAGGCAATGCCGACGGCCGGCAAGAACAATACTCTCACGACATGTTCACCGATTTTGCCCTCGATTTTATTCGCCGCCACAAGGACGAGCCGTTCTTCCTGTATCTGCCATATACCATCCCGCACGCAAAATACGAAATCCCGAGCACAGAACCCTACACAGACAAGCCCTGGCCTGCCGATGCAAAGGTGCACGCGGCAATGATTACACGAATGGACGCAGATATAGGCCGTATTATAGCGCTATTGAAAGACCTAACAATCGATGCCCGGACACTTGTGTTCTTTTGTTCCGACAATGGAGCAGCCAGTCGCTGGGAAGGGATTTTCGACAGCTCCGGCCAACTGCGGGGAAAGAAGGGCGATATATATGAGGGCGGCATCCGCACCCCTATGATTGTCCGCTGGCCGGGCAAGGTACCCGCTGACAAGACTAGCAACGCCGTCTGGTACTTTGCCGACGTCCTGCCGACACTTGCTGAGCTGGCCGGCACCGAGTCTCCATCAAACATCGATGGTATAAGCGTTTTACCCACGCTGCTGGGCAGACCACAGAGAACGGACGACCGCTTTCTGTACTGGGAATTCATCGCTCGCGATTTGCAGCAGGTGGTTCGCTGGCGTAACTACAAGGCCGTCCGCCCGGCCCAGGACAAGCCGCTGGAGCTTTACGACTTGAATAACGACATCGCCGAAGAGCACAACATCGCCGCCGAGCATCCTGATGTGGTCGCTAAGATTGAGGACTATCTAAAAACCGCCCGAACCGACTCACCAAACTGGCCCGTTGAAACGGAAGAGAAATAGTCCGCCCAGCCTTTTATGTCACCGGTAATTTTCGGTTCTGCTTCGTCTTACCTCTGATTTCCTTAAGGACTCACTACACAATTGTAGATGCGTATGTCGTCAATCAGCCCCGACCAGAAAGTCCCTTCCTCAAAGGTCATCCCCGCACCGAAATACAAACGTCCGGTCGAACTTTCCAGTTCGGCCAACGATTCGCTGTCCTTGACAACCTCCGCTCCATCCACGTATAGATACCTATACATACCATCCCACACAAAACCGACGTAGTGCCATCTGTCATCATTGACCGCCGCCTGAGATATAAGAGGCGAACTATCCCGGCTGGTGGCTTTTAAGTACGTCATTAATTCGCCCTCGGACGGGTCTGTACAAAGCCAGCTTCTCCCAAACCCTGCTCCGTTGTCCTGAGATATAATCACCTGACCCGGCGCGCCGCCTTTGATCCATACGAAGATGCTGAACTCTCCTTCGTTTGGATTCAAAACATAGTCGGTACTGACATAATCATCGATGCCGTCGAAATGCAGTGCACCGTTAATTTTCCCTCCTGCAGGCCGCCATTGCGGGTCGTTATGAACTGTGCCGTTATTACCACCCGCGCTATCACGAGCTATGCTGCCTTCGGTCTCATCCAGCTTCCAGTACGCCACTACCCCCGGATACGTAAGCCAGTATTCGGCCAATCCGGCCAGGTCCTTATAATCTACAATGCCATCACCTTCAGGAGGTGGAGATATATCAACAGACGACTCATCCTCCAGCCAGTGCTGAGCGAGCATGTTGAAATCTTTCAAGTCCACTCTCCCATCATTATTAAAATCGGGTATCTTCCATACCGGAGCAATCGACATTTGCCAAATGTCCTGCCCTCCAATTCCTCCGGGCCGGGTGGAGGCAAAATAGAGCATAGCCCCATCAAATTGGATGCTTGGGTCGGTGTCTTGATAAAGAGTGTTCAAAGGTGGTTCAAGAAACAAGGCTTCACCCCAATTGTCGTCCGGCTTTCTCCGCGTTGCAACCCATATATCCCGGTCACCGAACACACTTCGTCGGTCGAAAAAGAGATTCAAATCATCGCTCGAGATATTCGGAGACAGCTCATAGTAAAGCGAGTTAACTGTTGAGCCCAGAATAAAGGCAATACTCCAGCCTTCGTTTACTTTTGTCCGTCTCGCCACACAAATGTCATAATAACCCAGCCAGGTCAACGAATCAAAGTAGAGAGACAGGCCGTCGGCTGAGATACTTGGATGGTTTTCGTAAGCCCAACTGTTGACAAATGGTCCAAGATTCGACAGTGCCTCCCAGGGTTCTTCTGTTTTTTCGCGCCTCACAACATATATGTCAAAACTGCCGTAACTATCGGGGCGGTCGGAGGCGAAATAGAGCGCCGTTCCGTCGGCCGAAATGCTTGGCCCAGCGTCGGCATACGGACTGTTGACCGGCTCCGGAAGAGGGACCGGCTCGCTCCAGTTGTCGTCTATAGTTTCACGCGTCGTTACCCATATATCCCAACCACCTAATCCGCCGGGTCGTTGGGAATCGAAGTACAGCGTCAGGCCGTCCGCTGATATGTTTGGCGAACCATCGGAAGCCGGACTGTTGACTACCGGACCAAGATTGGTGGGAGTACCGAAGATAAACTCTGCATTTGCGTCCCTGCCTGTCTCGGCAAACAGCAAAATAATAATTAGGGCAATTATCCTCCTCATTTTTCCTCTCGCGCATTCGTAAACTTCCTCAAAAACTATATTATAAGGCTTGAATATTATCAATTTTACCAAACATTTTTGGTTTTTGTCAAGAATTATTACTCGCAAGTAACGGGAAATTTTCACAAAAACAGCCTTTTAATCACCACAAACAGGAAATTTCCAAAAATTGCTTGTCTTTAGCAAAAAAAAAGATATACTCCGGTCAGCTGTGTAAATTATAAGTATTTTTGTGCGCTTGTGCTCTGGAGTTTATCCCCGGATGTGCTTCCATGTTCCTGCCGCCAGGGGCTCTTGTGCACTTTTTATTAGGAGATAAATCAGTGAAAACAGAAATATTGGATGCGGTTGAAAGCAAAAGTTTGAAGAAAGATAAACCGCACTTCGAAATAGGCGATCTTGTAGATGTCCACTGCCGCATCAGAGAAGGCGACAAAGAGCGCACGCAGGTATTTACCGGCACAGTAATCGCCCGCAAGGGCCGCGGCATTAACGAAACCTTCACAGTCCGGCGGATTGTCAATAACGAGGGTGTCGAACGAATCTTCCCGCTTCACTCGCCAAATGTTCTCGATGTCAGGGCAATCAGAAGCGGCAAAACAAGGCGGGCAAAACTATTTTACCTCCGCAAGCGAACCGGCAAAGCCGTCAGGCTCGCTCAGCGACACAGCGACCATACCGTCTCAAAATAAATCGTTTGGCTTCCGGGCTTGGCTGTGATATTTAGCCCCAAGCCTGCCCTGAGCGCCGCCGAAGGATTTATTTGGGGGTTCTTTACTATGTTGGGTGTGGTATTAAACAAGCGCAAGCTGTTGGCCGACATCAAACTGCTCGGCCAATGGGGTGAGAAACGATGCCGGAGGTTTCTCGAAAGAAAAGGCCTCAAAACCCTCACGCGTAACTTCTCCTGCAATGTTGGCGAAATCGACCTGATTATGGTCGCTCCCGACATGACCATTGTCTTTGTTGAGGTCAGAACCAGGGCCGACGAAACTTTTGGCTCAGCCGAATCGTCTATCACATTCGCCAAGAAAGCAAAATTGCTCAGGACCGCCCGTTATTTTCTTGCAACACACGATATCGATGACAGGCCTTTCCGTTTTGATGTTGTGACAATAGTCCTCGGACCAAAAGGCCACCCGCAAATAAGACATTACAAAAACGCTTTCGTACCCTAAAGCCAATGGAGCTGATTGATACGCATTGTCATCTGACTTTTGATGGTTTAATCCAGGATATTGAAGGTGTCGTTTCCCGTAGCAAAGCTGCCAGCGTAACGAGTTGGCTCACTGTCGGCACTGATATGCAGGAGAACCTCAAGGCCGTCGAGCTTACCGGGAGATTCGAAAATATGTATGCCGCTGTCGGAATCCATCCGCACGATGCCAAGGACCTGACTGCTGATACGCTGACCGGGTTAAAAGAGCTTGCCCGAAACGAAAAAGTCGTCGCCATGGGCGAGACTGGTTTGGATTATCATTACAACTTCTCGAAACAAACGGACCAAAAGCGGGCTTTCGCTGCACAGTTGACAATCGCCGAAGAATTGAATCTGCCGGTAATCATCCATTGCCGGGAGGCCTTTGGCCAGACGATGGAGATTTTAGACAGATTCGGCCGTGGTCTTAAAGGCGTGGTCTTTCATTGTTTCAGCGGCTCAGCCGAGCAGGCAAAGATTGTTCTCGATTATGGTTTTTATATCTCGTTCACTGGCGTAGTTACTTTCAAAAATGCCGAAGCCACCCGACAGGCCGCCAAAATTGTACCTACTGATAGACTGATGCTTGAGACCGATTGTCCCTATATGTCACCTGAGCCGATGCGAAAGCAGAAAATAAACGAGCCGGCCCTTGTGATTCACATTGCTGAATATTTAGCCCACTTAAAAGGGATGGACCTGTCCAAATTCGCCAAAGCCGTAACCGCCACTAGCCGAGCGTTTTTCCAAATACCGTAGATATGCAGTACTACTCTGCGAAGCAGCCTTTCTCTATGGAGCACGTGTGCATACCATTTTAAAAGAGCAAATATGAACAAACAGTATAGTCTTATCGTAGTCGCTCTTGTTTTCAGCTTCTCTTGAGCTTTTGGAATGGAAAGAATGATTGTTAGTTGATTCTTTCAATCTCTTATAAAAAGGAGCATAAATTATGGCTTTTACATTACAATTAGGCGAACAGGCGCCGGATTTCAAACTGCCTGCCACTGACGGCAAGACATACCAGTTGTCCGATTTCGACGATGCCGATGTATTGGTAATATTTTTCACCTGCAACCATTGCCCTTACGTAATCGGTTCAGATGAGGTCACCCGGCGGACGGCCGAAAAGTTCGCCCCTGAAGGAGTGAAGTTTGTCGGCATCAACTCCAACAGTAAAAACACTTACGCCGAAGACGATTTCGAGCATATGGTCGCACGGATGGAAGAGCACAAATTCCCCTGGCTTTATCTTTACGACGAGCCGCAAGAGATCGCTAAGGCGTATGGTGCGTTGCGGACGCCGCACTTTTACGTATTCGATAAAGACCGCAAGCTCATTTATACCGGCCGGGGCGTGGATAATCCCCGCGATACGAGCAAAATGACGGTCAACGACCTTGAAAGAGCGCTCGAGGAACATCTGGCCGGTAAATCCGTCTCCGTTCCTTTGACAAATCCAATCGGCTGCAACGTCAAATGGGAAGGCAAAGACGCGCACTGGATGCCGGTTGAGGCATGCGATTTGATCTGATTAGTAAAATTTTTAGATTTTTAGTGCATTTTCGGGATCCCCTCAGATTGGCTTTGTTTGGGTTTGTTTTTGTCAGCTCCGCCGGCCGGCTTATTGCCGTAATCTCCTTTTGCAAAAGACTTTACACTAATTCGTACCGGCATAAATTGGCTTTGTTTTTTCAACCCCACAGCAGTGCCGGGGGCTAACAGAGATTGGCTTTGATTGGGTTTGTTTTTCCTTGACATAAACCGTCCAAAATCATCAAAATCTCCATAAATCTTTACTATTATTGAACTAACATCATATTTCCCATTTTAACATTGGCTTTGTTTTTCAAATAAGGTCAGAGGCACAAAAGAGCAAAGGCATATAGGATTTACTATTTTCTATTTGATATTTACTATTTGGTCATCCATCATCTTTTATCCGTTCTATTCTGGTCTCTATCTTCCGGCATCTGTTCGTTAGTTACTATACGAACCATTACGCAAAATGTCTGAAGAATTCCGGAAAAATCTCCATGAGACGGCATTCGTTACCGGACGGATGATTCTTGATGCTCGAAAAAGTCTCATTGCGTTTTGGTGGCACATTTTTTTCTTGCACACCCGGCTGCCGCAGTAAATATCCCCCATGGCGAGCATAAGCACGGCTTTAGCAACAACAAGTTTCAGCATCTATCTGGACTGTCCATCGCTTTATGGTGCGGCCCGAAGCTCAATATCGTCAATATTCCAGCCGGAGTACTCTAATGCCCGGTCACTGGCAATTTCATAACTCCAACGCACGTACACAGCCGGTTGGCCATCGGCTATGGCGCTTATATCATAGTTCACAACTTGCCATTTACTATCAGCAAGCAACTGGCCGTCCTGGGATTGCCAGATAATCTGCCACGTCTGGCCGTCATTGGAGACCTCCAGTGTATTGGCCACATAAGGATAGAAATCGCTGTTTAGCCAGCGTGCAAACCTCAACGAGACCTGCTGATAACCGCTGCAATCAAAGGGTCCTGCTGTTAGACAGTAAGGACCACCTACATCTACTCGATAATCTCCAGCCAGATTGACGCCGTATACATTGGTGCCGGTATATCCAGAGCTCGGGTCCGGATTGCCGTTGACACCGCCGTCACCCAATGGTGTACCAAACTGCCAGTCACCCTCAACAGCCCAGCCGGGATCATTGTCCAGGTCGAACCGCAGGAATACATTCGTTATCGTGGTACTCTTGCTTGCCTCGGCTGTTCCACCGTAGGCCCCAATGTTGATACATGCACCGTTCGGATTGGGCTCTGTGCTGTAATCGGAATTGGGATCACCTGTATCTATACACGGACTGTCAACACCGTCCTTTACCCACGTTTTACTGTCCGGTTCAAATCGACCCTCGCGCGACATCAAGTGGTAATCCCCGCTTAACCATACCGCAGATGCTGAATTGGGCTCAACCACAGTATTGGGATCATACCTGTCGACCCAGAGTCCTGGTGCGGCAAAGCAGGGGTATTCATTTATATTACCCTCCCCAAAGAAGTCGTCCTGTATGTCACTGTACAACACGGTCGGCTCGTTGCCTGAGGACACTTGTATTTGGTCGGGGGTGTTATCCCAGATAATGCAGTTGACAAACAGGGCGTTGCTGTCCTCACAGAAAACGCCTCCGCCGCCCCAGCGGGCATAGTTGTCACTGATAGTGCAGTTCACAAAACTCGCCTGGCTCTGGTAGCACTCCACACCACCGCCGAAGTACCGATAGGCTCGGTTGCCGACGATGATACAGTGAGAAATCGTGGGGGAACTGTTAAAGCAGCGAATGCCGGCGCCTGCATCGTCATAGCCGCCGGTGATTGTAAAGCCGGTCAGCACGCAGTTGGCGTCTTCGCCGCTCTCGAATGTGACAGCCGTCCCATTGTCGCTACCGTCAATCACGGTCGCGGCGATATTGCCGAGTTGATTGGGATCATTGGGATCATCCGGCCCTTTGCTTGTGATTGTAATGTGCTTGCCCCTGAAGTTAATGTTTTCGAGATATGTTCCCGGCAGCACGATTAGGGTGTAGCCATCCTGGGCCATATCAATACCTTCCTGAATCATATCGAATGGCTGCTCCAAACTGCCGTTTTCATTCGGGTTACTGATTGTAGGGTCATTTGGTCCCGGATCGCCTACAGCATCATCATCAACGTAGAGATATACTTCAGAGACCTCGTCATAGAGTGTGTGGAAGCTCAACTGGTCACCGCTGGCTGTGTCAGCAGAATTGCGGGCATAGACAACGAAGTAGTACAGGGAGTCCGGTTCCAGATTCGTAACAGGTACGCTGAAGAAATCGCCGCTGGTCAGAGATCCTTCCCATAATGTGTATTGCTCTGATTCTCCCTGTCTGTAGTAACAGAACCGATACTCGCAAATCTCTCCACCATCATCGTCAAGAAAACCGCATAATGTAGCAGAGTTCCGGCCAACACTCATAGCGGATTGAGTAGTGACTGTTGGTACCGTGACTGTAGGTGGTGGCTCTACATACGGATCATAAAAAATACTTATACCTGGATTGTGGTTGAGAATCTGGGGGATGTAGATATCGAAGGCATCCTTGTTTAACGGGTTGCCTCTCAGATCCAGCTCGTCCAGATTCGTTAGGCCGGCTAACGCAGAGATATCGCTGATCTGGTTGGACTGCAGAGCCAGCTCCGTCAGATTCGTGGCATACTCGATGCCGGTAATGTCAGTAATCCCCCGGCTCGAGGCGATGAGCGTAGTCAGTGCAAGCATATCAGTTGGCGTGGGATCAGAAACGCCCAACACAGCCTCCACGCGGGCCTTTAGGTTTTCATCGGCGAAATAAACCGGCTCTTCTACATAGGGATCATAGTAGAGTTCGATCCCCGGATTGTTTGTGAGAATCTGGGGAATATAGATATTGTAGGCATCCAGGTTTAGTGGGTTACCTCTCAGATCCAGCTCCTCCAGATTCGTTAGGCCGGCTAACGCAGATATATCGCTGATTTGGTTGGAGCCCAGAGTCAGCGACGTCAGATTTGTTAGGCCGGTTAACGCGGATATATCGCTGATTTGGTTGGAGCCCAGAAACAGCGACGTCAGATTTGTTAGGCCGGTTAACGCGGATATATCGCTGATTTGATTGGAGCCAAGACCCAGCACCGTCAGATTTGTTAGGCCGGCTACTGCAGATATATCGCTGATTTGGTTGGAGTTCAGATTTAGCTCCGTCAGATTCGTTAGGCCGGTTACTGCAGATATATCACTGATTTGGTTGCTGTTCAGAAGCAACGTCGTCAGATCTGTTAGGCCGGCTACCGCAGATATATCGCTGATCTCGTTGAAGCCCAGAGACAGCAACGTCAGATTGTTGGCGTACTCAAGGCCGGTAATGTCAGTAATCCCCCGGCTCGAGGCGCTGAGCGAAGTCAGTGCAAGCATGTCAGTTGGCGTGGGATCAGAAATCCCCAACACAGCCTCCACGCGGGCCTTTAGGTTTTCATCGGGGAAATAAACCGGCTCTTCTACATAGGGATCATAGTAGAGTTCGATCCCCGGATTGTTTGCGTAAATCTGGGGAATGTAGATATTGTAGGCATCCAGGTTTAGTGGGTTACCTCTCAGATCCAGCTCCTCCAGATTCGTTAGGCCGGTTAACGAAGATATATCGCTGATCTGGTTGTCTTCCAGATCTAACCACTCCAGATTTGTTAGGCCGGCTAAAGCAGATATATCGCTGATTTGGTTGGAGTTCAGATCCAGCCCCCACAGATTCGTTAGGCCGGCTAAAGCAGATATATCGCTGATCTGATTGGACCGCAGTCTCAATCCCTCCAGATTCATTAGGCCGGCTAACGCAGATATATCGCTGATTTGGTTTGATGCCAGAGCCAAATACTCCAGATTCGTTAGGCTGTTTAACGAAGATATATCGCTGATCTGGTTGGACAGTAAATCCAGATACTCCAGATTTGTTAGACCGGCTAACGCAGATATATCGCTGATCTGATTGCCGCCCAGATACAGCTCCGTCAGATTTGTTAGACCGGCTAACGCAGATATATCGCTGATCTGGTTGCCGCCCAGTTGAATATTCGTCAGATTCGTTAGGCCGGCTAACGTGGATATATCGCCAATCTGGTTGGCAAACAGATCCAGCTCCGTCAGATTCACTAATCCGGCTAACGCAGATATATCGCTGATCTCGTTATTATTCAGAACCAGCTCCGTCAGATTCGTTAGGCCAGCTAACGCAGATATATCGTTGATATGGTTGGACTGCAGATACAACTGCGTGAGATTTGTCGCATACTCAAGGCCGGTAATGTCAGTAATCATCTGGGTTCCGGCGTAGAGCGTGGTCAGTGCAAGCATATCATTTGGCGTGGGATCAGAAATACCCAACGCAGCCTCCACGCGGGCCTTAAGGTTCGCATCGGCGAAATAAACCGGCTCTTCTACATAGGGATCATAGTAGAGTTCGATCCCCGGATTGTTTGTGAGAATCTGGGGAATATAGATATTGTATGCATCCGGGTTTAATAGGTTGCCGGTTAGATACACCAACTCAAGATTCGTGTGAGCAGATAGTGCGGATATATCGCTGATCTGGTTGTAGTTCAGATATAGAGTCGTCAGATATGTTAGGCCGGCTACCGCGGATATATCGCTGATCTGGTTGCCGCGAAGATACAGCTTTGTCAAATTCGTTAGGCTGGCTAACGGAGATATATTGAGTATCTGGTTATCGTTAAGACGCAGATATGTCAGATTCGTTAGTCCGGCTAACGCAGATATATTGCTGATCTGGTTGGACTGCAGATACAGCGTCGTCAGATTTGTCGCATACTCAAGGCCGGTAAGGTCGGTAATCCCCCGGCCCCCGGCGCTGAGCGTAGTCAGTGCAAGCATGTCCGTTGGTGTGGGATCAGAAATCCCCAACGCAGCCTCCACGCGGGCTTTTAAGTTCGCATCTGCAAAATAAACCGGCTGTGCGTTTGCTGCTACGGCAAACACAAAAAGCATTGACAGGACTATGATAATCAGCTTTCCCGCATTCACCATACTATCCTCCAAATAATTCCTCGCTGAAAATAGAAGATGACGATGTATATGTTTACGAAATCATCTTCTCCGTGTTGCTATGCAAGCAGATTTGTCTATTAATGTATACTACCCATAATTTCCGAACATGTCAAGCGAAAAACAGCTCAAACTTAGGGATTTTTCCGTTTCTCCCGAGTAATGAGTAGGTGGTCTTGCATAAACAAAGACATGGCTTTACGCTTAATGGAAAAATCCGAAAGGTAAAACCATGTCTATAAGTGTCGGCCGAAATCCAGGGATAACTCACTTATTTCTCTCTCTTATTGAGGCCCGTTTGTAGTTCTCATAGCTCATCTGTTAGGGAATTAGAAAAAACCCCACAATGAATTGCGGGGCTAAACGTCAACAATCAGATACTTCGACCGTGCTCGGGATGACGAAGGGCTTTCACGCTGTCTTGTGGTCCATGAAACCTTCGAGCTTCCGGGATCGGACGGGGTGCTGGAGCTTGCGGATGGCCTTGGCCTCGACCTGGCGGACGCGCTCGCGGGTGACCTTGAAGATCCGGCCGACCTCCTCCAGCGTGTAGGTGTAGCCGTCGCCGATGCCGTAGCGGAGCTTGATGATCTCCCGCTCGCGGTAGCTGAGCGTCTTGAGGACCTTGTTGATGCGGCTTCGCAACATCTCGTTGGTGGCCCCGGTGGCCGGACTTTCGGCCGCGCCGTCGGGCAAGAGGTCGCCGAAGTGGCTGTCCTCGCTGTTGCCCACCGGGCGATCCAGGCTGATCGGATAGCGGCTCATGGCCAGCACCCGCCGGGCCTCGTCCACGCAGGTGCCGCTTTCGTCGGCCGTTTCTTCGATCGTCGGCTCGCGGCCCAAGTCCTGGAGGAGCTTGCGGGAGACGTTCCGCACGCGGGACATCGTCTCGACCATGTGGACCGGGATGCGGATGGTGCGGCTCTGATCGGCGATGGCGCGGGTGATCGCCTGCCGGATCCACCAGGTGGCGTAGGTGGAGAACTTGTAGCCCCGGCGGTACTCGAACTTGTCGACCGCCCGCATCAGGCCGGTGTTGCCTTCCTGGATCAGGTCCAGAAAGCTCAGGCCGCGGTTGCGATACTTCTTGGCGATGGACACCACTAGGCGCAAGTTGCCTTCCGACAGGCCTCGCTTGGCCTCTTGATAATGGGCGTAGACCTGCCCCAGGATGCGGACCCGTTTCCGCAAGCTGGTGGGAGTCTCCTGGGTTGCCCGCAAGATGTTGCGGAATTCCATCACCCAGGGCTCGCGTTCCTTGGCGGGTCCGCGGGCTTCACGATGTTCGTCGATCCGCGCCTTGAGCTCGTCGACGCGGCGGCTGAAGTCCTCCAAGGTAGCGATGGCCGGTTCAATGCGCTGGGTCCGCAGGCCCAATTCCTCCACCAAGCGAACCGCGCGACGGCGACATCGTCCCAGCCGGCGCCAGGCCCCCCGGCGCTCGCCTGCCGGGCGCCGCTTGCTGGTGGCCACGCGGTAGTCGCGCCGGTTTCGTTTCAGCAGGATCTCAAGGGTCTTCAGATTATGGGGCAGGCGACCGAGGATTTGATCCTTCTCCAGCCGATCGGTCACCGATACCTGCACGGTACGGTCAAAAGGCAACTCCCCCTTGTGGACCCGCTGGANNCCTGCTGCATCACGTAATCACATTCGAGCACCTTTCGCCGGAACTTCGCCCGCGTCACCTCGATCTTCTTGGCCAGAGCGATCTCCTGCTGCCGCGTCAACAGGGGGATTTCTCCCATTTGCGTCAAATACATGCGGACCGGGTCGTCGGACCAAGACTCGGTCTCCTCGGCCGGCAGCAGACCCTCCTTGGCGACAGCAGCCTCCGGATCCCCGTCAACGTCAATGCCCGACTCCTCGTCGTCCAACT
>JABAOC010000156.1_pt7 | contig 12580 bp, 20 predicted proteins | sample 7062161 | NCBI WGS metagenome assembly JABAOC01 (sample SAMN14538625, study PRJNA623070) | marine sediment metagenome | biome: marine biome [ENVO:00000428]; feature: marine pelagic biome [ENVO:01000023]; material: deep marine sediment [ENVO:00002113] | place: India: Gulf of Khambhat ... | reverse complement strand
CCAATTATGGGCTTCAAGGTTCCTCGTTTATGGAGACCACCATACCTGCAAATCTCGCTTGATGCACCATCGGTTGAAGGTGCTAAGAAAGTAATATCCCAGCTTCCAGGGAGCGATAGACTAATCATTGAAGTAGGTACGCCACTTATAAAACGCTACGGAACCAGAGTAATAAGTGATTTGAGGGAAATAGCCAAAGATGCTTTCATAGTTGCAGACCTGAAGACACTAGATGTTGGAAAAGTGGAAGCAGACATAGCCTACGAAGACACGGCAGATGCGGTTGTAGCCGCAGGACTAGCACCACCTGAAACACTAAACGCATTTGTGCACGAAGCAAAACGACTTGGAATCTACGCAGTCATAGATATGCTAAACGTCGAAGACGTCATTGAAAAACTAAAATCACTTAAACAACCCCCAGACATCGTTATACTACACCGAGGAATAGACCAAGAAAGCGGAAGAACCTGCGGACTAGAACGTATCCAAATGATACGAAAAGCTTTCCCAAGCAGAAAGTTACTTATTGCCGTTGCAGGTGGAATAGTACCAGAAACAGCCAAAGAAGCCTTGGAACTAGGTGCAGACATACTAGTTGTCGGAAGATATGTTACTCAGTCAAAAGACATCGAACGTGCAGCAAGAGACTTCCTGGAATTGACGCCTAACATGCGTGAGGACATTGACCTATTCAGAGTACACGTAGAATAAACGTGCGAAAAAGCCCCTTTCTTTTTTATTTTTCTGGACTGAATATTTCGAGCGAAAAGAAAGCGAAAAAAAACAAAACTATATAGAATGAATCAGTTTACTGGTCTCTAAATAGCTGCAAAAGCCAAATTTTCATAAATCCTTAATAGAGAGATGCCCAACTTCATACTCCGCTGGAGTGGATCAGCAAATGGCTAAGTTCAAGGTAATAGTGTCGGACCCAGAAGCTGGAACCTCAAAAATTGTTGAGCTTGAAGAAGCACGTGCAGCCCCCTTCATCGGAAGAAAAATCGGAGAAGCAATAGATGGCACGGTCGTGGATTTGCCAGCTCACAAACTGAAAATAACAGGCGGTTCAGATAGGGATGGCGTTCCGATGAGACCAAATGTCCATGGCGGAGTCCGCCGAAGGGTTGTGTTGAGTGGAGGAGTTGGTTTTAACCCTCAAGGCAATGGGGAGCGAAAACGAAAGGCAGTTCGAGGAAATGTGATAACCGATGAGATCGTTCAGATTAACACGAAAATTATCCAAAAACCCAAAAAGCCTAAGGAAAGCAAAACAGAGCAAGCTAGCCGAAATACATAGTTTTTAGCTTGCTTAACACTTATTAACTTCCAGAATTTAATCCTTCACTAATTCATGAGTATTTGTGGATAAGAAGAGAATGAGCAGCAAAAGTAAACCCCTTCCTAAACAGCCAGAAGTTAACATTGGCACCATAGGGCATGTGGATCATGGAAAAACAACGCTAGTGCAATCTTTAACTGGCGTTTGGGCGTCGCGTCACAGCGAAGAACTGAAGAGAGGAATAACAATAAGATTGGGCTATGCTGACATGGCAATCTACAAGTGCCCAAAATGCAAAACACCCCGTAGCTACACGACAAAACCCGTCTGCCCCAACTGCGGAACAAAACCAGAGTTTGTGCGCGCCATAAGTTTTGTTGATGCTCCAGGACATGAAGCTTTGATGGCAACGATGCTTTCAGGAGCGGCAGTAATGGATGGAGCGATTCTTGTGATAGCTGCAGATGAATCGTGTCCTCAACCACAGACTCGAGAGCATCTTGCTGCGGCAGAAGTTATTGGTATAAAGAATATCATAATCGTTCAAAACAAGATTGATATTGTAGAGGAGAAAAGAGCGCGTAAAAGCTACGAAGAGATAAGGAGTTTCATTAAGGGAACAGTTGCCGAAAACGCGCCAATAATTCCTGTTTCGGCACAACATGAAATAAACATTGATGTGCTTATTAATGCGATAGAAGAAATTATACCCACGCCTGAAAGGGATGAAACAAAACCGCCGCTCATGTTCATAATTCGTTCTTTTGATGTTAACAAGCCTGGAACTCCAATTGAAAATTTAGATGGAGGGGTGATCGGAGGAACTATAGCGCAGGGCAAATTTTCGGTTGGAGACGAAATAGAGATCCGACCCGGAATAAGTTTTGAGAGAGAAGGCAAAACTGGCTATAAATCCTTGATTAGTGAGATAGTGAGCTTGCACGCAGGCGAAAAAAGCATAAAAGAAGCGACCTGTGGAGGACTAGTCGGTGTGGGAACTCTTTTAGACCCGTCCTATTCTAAGGCAGACGGGTTAAACGGAAACATAGCAGGAAAAACAGGATTACTTCCGTCGATATTGTCAGAATTAACTTTAGAAACACATATTTTGGAGAGAGTTGTAGGAACAAAAGAGCTTTTAAAAGTTGAAAAAATTTTTCCTGGTGAATTATTGCTCCTCCACGTGGGTGCTGCGGTGAATCTCGGCAAAGTTCTTTCAATAAAGAAGAACGTGGTGAAAGTTAAATTGACCAGACCAATTTGCACTCAGCCAAACTCAAGGGTTTCCATAAGCAGGAAGATAACTGCGCGGTGGAGGCTCATAGGATACGGAATAATGTTAGATGAGCCCATGTAGCTAAAGTTTTCTCGGAAGAGCCTACTTGCTACGAGTTTTCACTAATTTGTGTGCTTTTTGTAGAACGTCTTTTGCGTTTTTAAAGGTGAGTTTTTTTAAGGCATTGTGATAGTTCAACCAAGTATATCCCACATGTTCAAAAGATAATTTGACTTGCTCTGTGTAAGTTTCAATTAGATAAAATATTACCTCTTTATGGATTGTTGTGCCGTGTCTTCTGTAGAAATACTCGATTTTTTCCCTGAAACCATCAATAAATCGGGCGTCAGCAATACCTGTTTCCTCTTGAAGTTCTCTGATAACGGTTTCTTTCTCACCTTCCTTTAACTCAACATTCCCTTTAACAAAATCCCAATGACCAGCGCCGTAATGAAGGAGAAGATACTTTACCTCACTGCTTTTCCTGAATACTACTGCACCACAGGATTTCTCGGTTAACAACAGTTTTTCACCAAATCCCACTTTTATTGTTTTTACACAGAGGTAGTTTAAAAGTAATATGGAGTCTATTAATAAATAGGCTAAACGTTTGACATTTTTATGACTGAATCGATTCTTCGATTGAAAATGCGACGCTAAAGGCAAATAGTTTTAAGATTTACGCGAGAGAACATAGGAAGATAACATATGGGTTAAATGTGGTTTTAAAAAGTGGAAGAGAAAACTGTAAAGGTAATTCTGGATTCAAACGCTTTTTTCGTTCCACTTCAATTCAAAATTGACATTTTCAACGGGTTGAAACATCTGTTGAATAGAACCATTGAATTAATTTTGCTTTCGCCAGTTAAACTAGAACTAGAGGCACTTGCTAAAAAGGGTACATCTAAAATGCGTAAAAACGCGTTTTATGCGCTAAAAATTGCAGAGAAATGTACGTATGTTGAAGTTAATGCTTCAGCCTCAGCTCTTGCAGACGACATTATAGTTGAAATAGCTAAAGAGTGGAAAAGCCCCGTCTTCACCAACGATAGACAGCTGAAGAAGAGGCTAAGAGATATAAGTGTGCCAGTAATTTATGTGAGACAAAAATCGCGTCTAGAGATTGACGGGATGATATAACTAGATGTTTAAGCTTATAACGCTTCAAGATACTATTCGCATTCCACCCGAAACGTTCGGCACTCCCCTTGAACAGGTAGGTCGTAACCAAGTCAAGACCAAATACGAGGGAATCGTAGACGAGGAGCTAGGCTACGTCATTGCAGTAACTAGAGTTGAAGTAAGCCCCATAGGAAAGATAATTCCTGGTGACGGAGCCACCTATCATAGAGTAACTTTTTCTCTGTTAACTTTCTATCCCATCATTCAGGAGATAGTAGAAGGAGACGTTGTTGAAATCGCTGATTTTGGAGCTTTCGTGCGTATAGGTCCGGTAGACGCTTTGTTACACGTTTCACAGCTCATAGACGACTACATGTCTTACGACGAAAAACAAGGAGTCTTGCTAGGAAAAGAAACGAAGAGGAGACTGACTAACGGAGACAAATTGCGCGTCAGGATAACAGCTGTCTCTCTCGGCAGGGCAGGAAGTTCAGGTAAGATTGGTGTGACAGCCAGACAACCGTTTCTTGGCAAGTTAGAGTGGCTCAAATTGGAGGCTTCCAAAGCAGCACTAAATAATAAAACGCTAAAAGACAAAAAAGAAAAAAGCAACACAGAGGAGCAGCGAGAATGAACAAAAAAGCGTGTAAGAACTGCCATTTTATAACAAAAGATAATGTATGTCCGAAATGTAGATCAACGAATCTAAGTGAAGACTTCAGCGGCATGGTTATAATGTTTGACCCGGAAAACTCAGCTATCGCAAAAGCTATGAGCATAAAAGAGAAGGGACGTTACGCGTTAAAGGTTAGATAAGCACTTAACTCCATCCAATATTAACACAAAATTGGGTCAGTTATAATGAGAATTGTACCATTTCAGGGTTGAAAAGAAATGGCTATTGCCTATAGTATTACTCCCGAACTCCGTGTGAAACTCAAAGAACCTTTTGGCATGTTAATTCAAGGCTCGTTTGAAGAAACAATGCAAAAAATGGACACCATTGTGAAATTAGAAAAACCGCCAATAATAGTATCAGTAGGAGATACTGTTTCACGGAATCTCCATTTATACCAGATGAAACCTCAACTTTCGATTACAGACAACAGACGCATGAGAAAGAGAGTAAAACAAGAAGTATTCAAGGACAAGAACGTGGTTCACGTTAAGAATCCTCAGGGAACGATAACGGAAGAAGCAATCACAGCAGTAAGAAATGCGCTCGCAAGTGACGAGGATTTTCATATAATCGTAGAGGGAGAGGAAGACTTACTCGCACTCATTGCAGTTCTATACGCTCCAGAAAAATCTCTGGTTGTTTACGGCCAACCCTTTGAGGGAATTGTAGTCGTTGAGGTAACATCTGAAAAAAAGGCTGCAGTTATGGATCTCCTGAAGGCGATGAAAACCGTTCGAAAAGCTAAATAAGAAGCAATTGTATGAACTCAACACCCTAAACAAGTGATATGGCGATGGAAGTCAAAATCGTATCAACCAATAAAAATTCTCTTCTAAAAAGAACGGAAGTGAACTTCAAGGTAGACCAAGGACTGAAAAGAGAAACACCCACAAGGCTTGAAGTCAAAAAAGCAATAGCTGCTAAACTAAAGATAAGCGAGGAAATGCTTTTTATTAAGAAAATGAAAACCATGACAGGAACAAACACTGCCGTAGGAGTTGCTAACGCCTATGAAACAGTGGAGCAGGTAAAATTCATCGAACCCGAATACATAAGAAAACGAAACAGTCCTCCAGAAGCGCCAAAGCAAGAGGAAAATGAGTGAAATGTCCAAAAAAGAAGAAACAGCCAAACTCGAAAAAGATACAGAGAAGAAAAAAGATAAAAAAGGGGTTAACGCCCTGTACAAGATTGAAGGCGAGAAAGTTACGAGACTACGCCCAACATGTGAGAGATGTGGACCAGGATACTTCATGGCTAAACACAGAGACCGATATACTTGCGGTCACTGTGGTTTTACCCGGTACAGACAAGTTGAGAAATAAGCAGTTTTAAATTCTAAATGCCCCCAAATAACTCACGATGATTTGGATGATTAGAGTTAACGTAGCCATAACGAATATTTCAGCAGAACGCTTCTGGAACATCAAAAAACCCATTCCTCCCATCCAAATAGGCACAAACATAAACATTGTAGGCATGGATACAAAACCTGATGATACAGTGGAAGTTCCGTTCGTTTTAACTATTAACTATAATCCTTCAATAGCGCAGATAAGTCTGAAAGGAAGCGCCTACATTTCTGGCGAAAAAACCGAGGTTGAAAAAGTCCTCAAAGAGCATAAAGAAAAAAGACCGCCACCGCCGATAGTTGTGCAATCAATATCCAACGTTGTTTTCATTGAATCCGTTATCATATCTAGAACATTGAACATCCCACCTCCGATACCCTTACCACAAATACCACAGGGAAAAGCACGAGGTTCAAAACCGAAAGGGAGAGACTACAGCGCTTAGCTGTGACTTGCTCAGTTTATTGCAACTGTTCTTATGAGGACTGTTGGGACAGAGACGATAATCAACCAAACGCCATTTTGGATAGCAAACCTCATTTGTTAAAGGCAATATATATTTAAAGACGCCTAAGGTGTTCTAAGACTAGATACGCAGATGGTATTAGATAGTTTGGGCTCCTCTCTTTACGGCGCCCTAAAGAAAATCTTCAGGGCTTCGGTAGTAGATGAGGCTGCGGTTAAGGAACTTGTTAGAGATATCCAGAGAGCTCTGCTCCAAGCGGATGTTAATGTTAAACTTGTTTTTGGCATATCCAAGCAAATAGAGGAAAGAGCGCTAAAAGAGAAAGTTCCACCAGGCATTTCAAGACGCGAGCATGTATTAAAAGTGGTCTACGAGGAACTGACACGTTTTGTTGGCGATAATCCTGTTCCAATCAAAATGGAGCCTGGGAAGAAGAAGATATTAATGCTTGTTGGAATTCAGGGTTCGGGAAAAACAACTCATGCTGCCAAACTCGCCCGTTACTTTCTAAAGAAAGGCTTGAAAACTGCTCTAATATGCGCAGACACTTACCGCCCCGGTGCCTATGCTCAGCTTCATCAGTTAGCGACTCGCATAAATGTTCCAGTGTATGGGGATATGAAGACAAAGAACCCTGTGAAAGTGGTTAGAGAAGGCTTGAAGCAGTTCAGCGATAAGGAGTTAATAATCGTGGATACAGCTGGACGTCACAAAGAAGAGCGAGAACTTATTAAAGAAATGAAAATTCTTGAGAGAAAAATTCGGCCTGATGAGGTAATGATGGTTATTGATGGCACAATCGGGCAACAGGCGCTAATCCAAGCGCAAACCTTCCATGAAGCAACACCGATAGGCTCGATTCTGGTTACAAAATTAGACGGCTCTGCCAGAGGTGGGGGAGCACTCTCTGCGGTTGCAGCTACTGGTGCGCCTATAAAGTTCATTGGCACAGGGGAAAAGACAGAAGATATTGAACCATTCATACCTTCACGGTTCGTCGGGCGCCTCTTAGGCATGGGCGATTTGGAAACTCTTCTTGACAAGGTTCGTGACGCCGAAATTAAAGTTCCTGAAAAGAAAGCCAAGGCGATACTTAGTGGCAAATTTACCTTAACAGATATGTACGAGCAGTTCGAAGCAGTCAAAGGTATGGGACCTTTTAGGAAAATCTTCAAGATGCTTCCGGGTATGTCTTATGACGTGCCTGAGGACATGCTGAATATGGCAGAAGGCCGCCTTGAAAAGTGGCGTGTAATAATTCAGTCCATGCGACCTGAAGAAAAGGAGAACCCTAAAATTTTGAATTCGTCACGAGTAAGAAGGGTGGCGCGTGGTTCGGGAACAAGTGAGAGAGACGTTAAAGAGCTTCTGAAACAGTACTTGATGATGCGGAAAATGTTGAAGATGTTCAAGCGGAAGAAGAAACTACCCTTCATGGGTAAAGGTTTCTCAACAGGGTTTAAGTAGGCTCGTCTGATGGACATCTTAGAAAAAGCTGGAAGTATGCTAATAAAGCGTCCTCTTTGCGACCACTGTCTCGGAAGGCAATTTGCGTTGCTTGGGTATGGGATAGAAAACAATGAACGAGGTAAAGCACTAAAACTCGTTTTAACATTGCAAGCAAGTGACCTTAGCTTGTCGAAAAAAGCGGAGGGCATTAAAATGCTCAAAGTTCTTTCACTCAACGGATTTTTTCACGAAGCACAGAAAACGCTTCGTTACCTGAAAAAGCATATCACAAGTAAGAATAGCCCAAATGCATGTTTCTTATGTGAAGACAGGTTTAAAATTCTTGATGGTTTGATCCAGAAATCTCTTGATGCTACCGCCTACTACGAGTATGGTTCTTTTTTGGTGGGTATAGAATTGCCAGTTGAGGTTGAGGAGCGAGAAGACGAGTTCAAAGCCGCATTTAACATTACCTACGGCGAGAGCATCAGGCATGAGTTTGGAAGATTGATTGGAAAAAGAGTCGCCGAGACAACAGGCAAGACTGTTGAGTACAAGAAACCGGATCTCGTTATAATCGTTAACCCATTCGCGGACAAAGTGAGAGTTCAAGTTAATCCACTCTTCGTTACTGGAAGGTACAGGAAACTTGTCAGGGATATTCCGCAATCGAAGTGGTTGTGTTCCTATTGCCGCGGAAAAGGCTGTGAGAAATGCGGTGGAACTGGAAAGATGTATTCGGAATCGGTGGAGGAACTAGCTTCGAAGCAGCTGTTGGAAGCAGCGGAAGGTGAGAAAACCTCGTTTCATGCTTCTGGGAGAGAAGACATTGATGCTCGAATGCTGGGCAGTGGTCGCCCCTTCGTAATTGAAATTTCAAAACCTAAAAAGAGGTTTCTGGACCTAAAAAAGCTGGAAACTGCTATTAACGTAAATGCGGAGAGAAAAATAGAAGTTTCCGATTTGCGCTTCAGCAGAAAGGATTTTGTTAGGCAGCTAAAGAAGGGTGAGTCTGCGCAGAAGGAATATCGTGTTCTAATTGATTTTGAGAGCGAGGTTTCTGAAGAGGGATTGCGGGTTTTAGAGGATAAGCTGAGCGGTGTCTTAATCAAGCAACAGACGCCTTTGCGTGTTTTGCATAGAAGGGCGGATTTGATCCGAGAAAAGTACATATATGAGGTTAAAGTTAAGAAATTGGCGCCTAAGAGGGCGGAGATGAGAATACATTGTCAAGGCGGCCTTTACGTGAAGGAACTAGTGTCTGGCGATAAAGGAAGAACAAAGCCGAACGTTTCAGATTTGCTTGAAAACAGAGCGAAGCCTCTTAAGTTGGACGTTTTGAATGTTATTATGGAATGATTATAGTAGGTGAATTGTTGATGAGAGGTTCCAAAGGATATTACACTCGTGCCCGTCGTCTTCTAACTAAGAAGCCTCGTGAGAGAAGCAAGCCCAAGCTAGGTAAGTTGCTGATTGAGTATAAGACGGGTTCTCAGGTTATTATTAAGATGGATTCCAGTGTTCAGAAGAGCTTGCCTCATAAGCGTTTTCACGGAAAAATCGGCACAGTGGTTGAGAAACGTGGACGCGGGTACGTGTTGAGAGTGTCAGATGGCAATGCTGTTAAGAAGATAATTGTTCGGTCTGAACATTTAGAGCCGTATAAAGGTGGGTGAAAATGGAAAATCAAGATGTAACCGAAAAAAGACTCACTTTGCCACAAGTTAAGAACGTGCTGGAGGCAATAGGTGAGGAGAATTTAGACCAATTCCAAAGGCGCACTTTGGATTACGTGAACAAGTTTACTAAATTGGATCCTAATGTTGCAGAGGGACTCGTGAAAAAGCTTGTGAAAGCTTTTGGTCTTGAAGAAGCTGAAGCCGTGCAGGTTGTAAATTGCATGCCTGAAACAACAGACGAGCTGCGGGTTTTCTTGGCTAGTGGGCGCAAAATTATTGAAACCGCAAAGTTGGAAGCAATTATCGCGCTTCTGGATAGTGGCAGAGCTGTGAAATAGGCCAAGTTTGGCTAATAATTTTTAAGCAGTAAGCGCGAATAGGAATAAGAGGATTCAGGGACTATTATGGAAAAGCGATACGAAACACACGCTTACGTCTTAGATTTCTTGCCGCATGGTCGACCAGGGTTTCGCGCCACTGGTCGAGCAGGTTATAGAGCGGGAGCTTTAATTCAGTGTGTGGGTGAAGAGTTTTTTACTTTATTGGAAGCATTGGTGAAGGAAGGATTGATGCTTAAACCCAATGACCGTGTATATGTAGGGAAGAATTCTCGGGATGAAGTTACATATATCATCGGTCGCGTCAGCTTTGACGAGTTGACAGCCGCTGCTAAGGCGGAGCTTCCAAGTGTAGTCAGCCGTATAGTTTTGAACCGCGAGAAGTGGTTTGTGAATTTTTTTAATACTGCTCGAGCTATCACGCCGCGAATGCACGCGCTGGAGTTAGTGCCTGGTATCGGTAAGAAGTACATGTGGCAAGTGATTAATGAGCGGGAGAGAAAAGCGTTTGAGAGTTTTAATGATTTGCAGAAGCGAACTGAACTGCCGAATCCCGTTAAGCTTGTTGCGAAGCGGGTGCTTGAGGAGCTTGAGGGCGATAGCAAGTATCGTTTGTTCACGCGGATTCATTAATTTGTTGTGTTTAAGGCATAAGTGATGACAGTTTCAGAAACGAAGCGTCTGCTTCGAACATTTCGAATTGTTCCGAACAGGCTTCTCGGGCAAAATTTCATGGTTGAGTCTTCGGTTTTTCCAAAACTAATCGATTATGCTTCCCTGAGCAAGTCAGATGTAGTGTTGGATGCTGGAGCAGGCTTCGGGTTCTTATCCCGTTTTCTCGCGAATAAATGCAAAAGCGTGGTAGCAGTTGAGAAAGACCCCCGTGTAGCTACAGTGCTACGTGAACAGCTTAAGGGCTTGACTAACGTGAAAGTAATTGAGGGTGATGTGTTGAAGGCGCCGGTTCCAAGCTTCAACAAGGTGGTTTCGATTCCGCCTTATCAGATTTCTTCGCGGTTTCTTCTTTGGCTTTTTGGTAGAGGATTTGACTGCGCTGTCTTAGTCTTACAGAAGGAGTTTGCAGGTCGCCTAGTCACTGCTGTGGGAAGTGAGGACTATGGATGGCTATCTGTTGTTACTTTTTATAATGCCGAGGTTAAGCTTTTGGACCCAGTCCCCAAGAACTTTTTCTATCCCAAGCCAGAAGTGGAGTCAATAATAGTGCGTCTAAAGCCTTGGAGAGCAGCACCTTTTCAAGTTAGGGACGAAGTTTTCTTCAGGCGGATGGTGCAGTGGCTCTTCACACAGCGTAACAAAAAAATCAGTAACGCGCTCTTGATTTTCATCAAGAGCAGACTTGAAGTAAACAAGGAAGACGCGGAAAAAGTGGCGCATACTATTCGTTTTCGTGAAAAACGCGTCAGGGAATTATCACCTCAAGCTTTCGGAGAGTTGGCAAATGCCCTTGTCCGCTAAACAAGTTTACTTTAGCGAGTATGTTTTCAATGTTTGGGATAACGTTTACGCGCCGGCTGAAGATTCGTTTCTCTTCGCTGAAAACCTCAATGTTCAACAAGCCGAGATTGTTCTGGATGTTGGCACGGGTTGCGGTATATTGGGCATACTCGCAGCTGAAAAAGCAAGTTTCGTTTTATCGGTGGACGTATCCCCCTACGCTATACGCTGCGCAAAAGAAAATTCGAAACTCAACAATTTGCAAAGCAAAATTTTCTGCGTACAAGGCGACCTCTTCGCACCATTAAATGAAAGCTGCAAGTTTGATTTGGTGCTTTTTAACGCACCTTACTTACCCGCAGGAGAGAATGAAACTGAGTCTTGGATTGGACGAGCTTGGGCTGGAGGAGCTACGGGCAGGAAAGTTATTGACCGCTTTATTGTCCAAACACCAAAACACCTGAAGCAGAAGGGAAGGGTTCTCTTGATGCAATCTTCATTGGCAAGTGTAGATGAGACGCTGCGTAAATTCGCGGATTACGATATGAGGGTGAAAGTAGTGGCGGAGCGGTCTTTGCCGTTCTTTGAGACGATAAAGCTCATAGAAGCCCATATGTGATGCTTTTTATCAATCCATATTCATGGTGCATAAGCTATTATTATCAGTTTTTCGTACTTCGATGCGGTGTTAAAGGTTGGAATCTGAATCCGGAAACGTTATTTATTCAACGAACATGCGACAGCCAAAAAGCCGCCTGAAGCCGATTGTGTTAGTAGCCATTGTAGCGGTTTCTGTTATAGTTGGAGCATTGCTCGTTAGCGCTTTCATTTCAAGTCCTCAGGGTCAAGAAGCATGGCTGTTCAGGGGTGCATACGCAATATATGAAGGTTCAACTTCTGTTTCTGCTGAGGAGTTAGGTATGTTTGGCATGTCATTGAGCATTGACTTTGGTGTACGACAAGAAATAGTTGACTTCAACGACACACACGCCTTGGTTTCCACCTCCTTCCAAATGAGCTCATCATTTGGGGAATTTGGAGGAGAGACTGAGTCGGACGAGGAAATCGCGTGGGTTCCCTTATCAGAAATGGGTTTAATGACTGCATTTGAAGACATTAACCTTACAAATAGCTATGAGTCCACCGTGAATATTGATGGTTTCGGCACAAGAACCTGCATGGTTTACGAGTATGAAATCGCAGAGAACGGTCTAACGATGGAAGTATTTGTCGATAAAGCAATTGAATGGCCTTTAAAGATGACAATAAGCATGACAAACACGGATCTGCTAGACGTAGACTTAGAAGTAGACATAAGCATAGTAGAAACAAACATACCCGCGTTGCAATAATCTACAATTTTTTTCAAATCACTTGTACCCCTTCTTCTACTCTAAATAAAGAGAACTAATTTCTAAGCAAAACATTGAAAATTCAATGAAACAAAAGACTCGAAGGACGTATGGTTTCAACCTATTATTT
>JABAOC010002954.1_pt4 | contig 12585 bp, 14 predicted proteins | sample 7062161 | NCBI WGS metagenome assembly JABAOC01 (sample SAMN14538625, study PRJNA623070) | marine sediment metagenome | biome: marine biome [ENVO:00000428]; feature: marine pelagic biome [ENVO:01000023]; material: deep marine sediment [ENVO:00002113] | place: India: Gulf of Khambhat ... | reverse complement strand
CCACGTTTGCTTTCAGCAAGCTCGTGCACTTCATCTATGATCACGTGCTGAACGTTACGCAGATGTTTTTGCATGCGGGTGCCCGGTAGGATAGCTTGAAGCGTTTCGGGAGTTGTCACCAGCATGTCAGGTGGATGGAGTGCCTGTCTCCTGCGAATCTTGACTTCGGTGTCTCCGTGTCGAACCTCAATCGAAATCCCTAATTCGTCAGACCAGTACGAGAGGCGCTTTATCATGTCGCGGTTGAGAGCTCGAAGGGGTGTGATATACAAAAGCGATATGCCTTTTCTCTTAGGCTTCTGGATGAGGTTTGAGAAGACGGGCAGAAGAACTGCCTCAGTCTTCCCACTTCCATTTGGCGCGATCAGGAGAACATTCTCTCCTGAAAGAACAACTGGAACAGCCTCCACCTGAGGCGCCGTGGGCTCAACAAATCCTAGCTGGATTAGTGCCTTGCGCACAGGCGTGGCTAGAAGACTGAAAACCCTGTGAAACGGCGATTGTTCTGTCATTTCTGCCATATGTCATGCACACATTCTCATAAGGATGGCGATATTCCCCATAGCACGCCTAAAATTCGCACACTATGTGCACAACATGCTAACTTATTTAGTGGCTGTGATGATTCTTTCGTGATTCAAATGTTTGAGGAAGTAGAAGCGGCTTATGAGCGGATAAAAGAAGTTGTCAATCTCACTCCTGTAATGACTTCTTCAACCCTCAATGAAATAACTGGCGGCGAGTGTTTCCTGAAGTGCGAGAATTTTCAGAAAACTGGAGCCTTCAAATTCAGGGGGGCCTTTAATGCCTTATCACAGTTGTCTCCGAAACAGAAGAAGAAAGGGGTAATAGCACATTCCTCTGGAAACCACGCGCAAGCGCTCGCCTTAGCTGCCAAACTTCTGGAAGTTAAGGCAGTAGTTGTCATGCCTGAGAATGCTCCTCCCGTCAAGGTGGCCGCAACTAAAGGCTACGGGGCGAAAATAGTTTTTTGCGGCTCTCACCCAACCGACAGGGAGAACACTGTTGTACCGCTCATCGAGAAATACGGTTATACTCTCATACACCCTTACAATGATCTCAAGATCATCGCTGGCGCTGGGACCGCTGCCTATGAATTAGTCAAAGAAGTAGGCGAACTCGATTACGTTTTTGGTCCTGTGGGTGGCGGTGGACTAATAAGCGGAACAGCGATCGCAACAAAAGGTTTGCTCCCATCATCGAAGGTCATCGGGGTTGAGCCTAAAAAGGCAGACGACGCCTATCAGTCACTCAAGGCTGGAGAAATAATCCCCGTGAAAAACCCAGATACGATAGCAGACGGATTAAGAACCTCTCTCGGAAGTAACACTTTCAGAATAATAAGGAAGAATGTGGATCAGATAATAACTGTCTCAGAAGAAGAGATCGTAGACGCCATGCAGTTTGCCTGGGAAAGGATGAAACTGGTGGTTGAACCGTCAGGAGCCGTTTCACTGGCAGGCGTGTTATCAAAAGAGGTAGATCTACGATCCAAGAGAGTGGGGATAATAATTAGTGGCGGAAACATCGAATTGACTGATTTCTTTATGAATATTCGGCAAGGAATAAAGTCATCGAAATGAGTGTTTTACAATGTTAATACACTAGACTACTAAAACATAGGAGAATCTGGAATTAGTACATCGTGAGTTTATCTCGGTACAGTTTCACTCGCGTAGGCCCAGATTGTTACCAAAAACATTGTTAGCACGGCGCCAGCAAGCCCCGACAAGATCCAGTCCCAACTTATCATCGGGAAGTGAGCTATTAGCCACGGTACTGAATATTCGTAGGTGAATTTGGCAAAGATTCCAGCCATGAAGCCTAGCAGAGCAAATGACAGCAGTATTTTTATTCTTTCACCCATTGTAGTCACCTTGTTTTTTATACTATAAATTCAGCCCTTTTTAAGCTAACTTACACAGATTTGTCTATCTTTAGAAACAAGCTTGCCTTCTATTTGCGTATTGAATTTAAAGCTCAAAGCGAGAAGAAAAAGGAGATATAGCGCTGCACCTATACGCTAGTATTCTCTGCGTATTAAAAATGTAATAATACGCTTAAAGGATGCCTGAGTGTGGAGGAATCTAATTTGTCTGAGAAATTTGCTAAAAAATGGGGAGAATCATACGATAAGACACCTCTTACGAGCAAGATCAAGGAAGCTGTCCGACCACCAGGGCCATTGAAGCCACGCTTGGACCTTGCAATCAGACGCATCGACCTACAGGTTCAGAAGCTGGACAAGGCAACGAATCGTTTCTCGGAACGTGACAAATCGATCTTCGCACGCATAGTCAAAGCCTACTCAACACATGACATGCCACGAGCCAACGTCTTCGCCAATGAACTCGCTGAAATACGCAAAATGGAAAAGATGATAATGCACGCTAGACTGGCGCTTGAACAGATTGTGTTAAGGCTAAAAACTGTCTCAGAACTCGGGGACGTCGTCACTACACTGGCTCCAGCAATTGGAGTGCTACGCAGCGTAAAAAATGGAATGTCCACAGTTTTCCCGGAGGCTGAAAGGGAACTAGGATCCATCGGCGATATACTGAGTGGAATAATCATGGACGCAGGTCAGACCTCTGGGCTGAGCATAGACTTCGAGACTGCAAGTGACGATGCTCAAAAGGTCCTACAAGAGGCTGCCACAGTTGCAGAGCAAAAGATGAAAGATAAATTCCCAGAGCTGCCAGCTGGTATACCCTCGCTAGACACGATGGAAGCTTCTGAGCAGAGCTTGGGTGGCGAGAATTCAGCGTAGAAATCGATTTCAACGGAAACCAGAAAGTGATCAAGAAAAGGAGATGAAATGATGTCGAAACCATCTCCCAAGCCCTTCATTTTTGTAGGCAAGCTCGTTAAAGATGAGTATGGGCGTCAGATAGGAAGAATAGCCTCATTTATGGTCAAGCCAAACGGGAGAATAGATGGCGTCTTCGTTGAGCATGGAGACGGAGAATTCTTGCGTTACCCAAGCGATCAGTTCAAGATAGACGGCGAGAGCCTAGTGGTCCTGCCTTCAATCAAACTAAAAGTGAAGGACCTCTGCAACGAGATACCCTTAATCTGGAGGAAGGATCAGGCCTTAAGTGGACTTTCGAAGAAAAAGAAATTCCCATCCGACCTATTTGACGTTCTTCATAAAAACTTCGAAGGTGCGTTGGATCAGCTAAAAGAAGAGGCTCAAGTCACTCTGGAAGAAATCGCCAGCAGAATTGCCAATTGCGACCGGCAGATCAAAGATCTTCATTCAGCCCTGATAAACCTCGAGATTGAACGCGAAATCGGAAGGATTGACAGTACGGCATACCAGACAGCCATGGGCATTATACAACGAGGTTTGAAACAGGCCAATGCAGAAGAGAACGATCTGGAAGCCATGAGGAAGAAACTTTCCAACCTAATGCTTGGCGAGACCTCAGAGGAAACGCCAGAGGAAAAATCTTCAACCGCGATTCAAGAAGAAGAGGGCGAGGAGGAAGCTCCTCCAGATTCGCAGCTCCCCGAGCCACCAGTTGTGGTTAATGTAAAGCCGAGCTCCTAAAACCCTACTGCGGGTGGTGGATTGTGCTCGATAGACTCTTCCGTTCTTCTCCACCACTCGAAGAGGTCATTCCGAAGGCGATAAGAAAGCTTAAGATTCAGCATGTAAAGTTGGAGCGCGTAGTCGTCAGACTACGCGATAGGGATCGTGTTCTTTTCGACCGATGCACGATAGCAGTTGAGAATGAAAATAGAGAACGTGCGATAATTCTCGCCAACGAGCTGGCTGAGATACGAAAGCTACTTGGCGTTGTCACGCAGACCCAGATTGTTATAGAACGTGTCATCATAAGACTAGAAACCATCGGGGAATTGAATAGAGTTGTTGTAGACCTGAAGCCTGTTCTGAAGCTTCTTCAGAATGTGACAAGAGGTCTTGACACGGCTATGCCAGAGGTCGCTTCTGAGCTAGATAGAGTGGGTGAAACAATTACTGAGACACTGGCTACAACACAGATCAGCTCTGCAGAAGCGGTCATACCCCTCAACACTAGGACTCCCGGTGGTGAAGAAATATTGAGAGAGGTATCCTCAATTCTGGAAGAAGAATTGGCAACAAAGCTTCCAGAGCCCCCGGCTTCAATAATTCTAGCGGAGAAGCCAGAGAAAGTCGAAGAGACAAGGCAGGCTGTCGCCTTGGCTGCCAGTTGCTCGGAAGCCTATGAAGAAGAGGATTCCCGAGACTACGTTTATAAGGACATGGAGCTACAGCGCCTCTCTTTGAGGATTCAGCGAAAAGCCTCGCTTGAGGATAGGGTCTTAGAGTACGCAAAAAGGTGCAAAGGGCAGTTCAACGTTGCTCAATGCGCTAATGAGTTGGATGTCTCCTCCAAAGATATTGAAAAAGCACTTGAGAGCCTGGGCGCTCAGAGAAAGATAACGATGAGAATGGTGCGATGATCGGATATGAGTGCGGCTCAAGAGCTTGAAAAGGCAGCGACAAGCTACGCCCTCGAGGCCATCCGGCTAGACAAGCAAGGTTCAAGGGGAATGGCCATTACTATGTATCAGAAGGCCATTGAGACCCTCCTGAAACTTGTCCAGTTATACCCCAATTATCGGTTGAACACGGTGTATATCCAGAGGGCAACCGCATACCAGGAGAGAATAAAAACGCTGCAGGGGGCCCTGCCCCTGCAGCCGCGCTTCGAAGAAAGACCGTCCCAGACTTCGGAGCCATCGGAAACGGAAAAGGCGAGCTATGATGAACTCATTCTTAAGGAGAAGCCAAACGTGAAGTGGACCCGGGTTGTAGGTCTGGGACAGGCAAAGAAGGCCATCAAGGAGGCCATAGTCTATCCAGTTCAAAGGCCCGATCTATTTCCTCTTGGATGGCCGAGAGGTATACTCCTTTTTGGTCCGCCTGGTTGTGGAAAAACACTCCTTGCGGCAGCTGTCGCCACGGAGATCGATGCGACCTTCATGTCTGTTGACGCAGCATCTATTATGTCTAAGTGGCTTGGAGAGGCTGAGAAGAATGTTGCTAGGATGTTTGAGTCCGCCAGAAAGGCGGCTAAGGATGGGCGGCCCGCCATCGTGTTCATCGACGAACTGGATTCGTTGATCGGACGGCACTCAAATGAGGTGGGAGGAGAGGCTAGAATGCGAAACCAGTTCCTGAAGGAGATGGATGGTGTGATCGATAAGGGCATAAATCTGCACGCTTACGTCATCGGTGCCACCAACAAGCCTTGGGACCTTGATTGGCCCTTCATCAGGAGATTCCAGAAGCGGATTCTCGTTCCTCTTCCAGATCACAATGCCCGCCTAGGAATGTTCAAATTATACACAACACATCTGAAACTGGTTCCGGATGTGGACCTCCACGAGCTAGCCAGGCTGTCTGAGGGATCCTCTGGAAGCGATATAAGGGATACTTGCCAATCGGCACATCTGAGGGTAATTGGAGAACTATTTGAGTCGGGTCGCGCAAATGACAAGCGTGCTCAGCCTAGATCCATATCCATGGGAGACTACAGAGAAATACTGGAGGAGAGGAAGCCCAGCGTTTCGTTGGATATGGTTGCCTCATACAATCGGTGGTTCGACGCGTTCAAAGCTTTATAGCACTTCTATCGGGGGGCTTGGATAGGTTTAGAGAGACTCGTTCTCGGTTGAAAGAACCGAAAAACTCTCCTTTCTCTTTCAGCGAACCTCTCTGAACCCCAAAAAGCCCCATCCATATCAGTGAAGCCTATCCCATTTCTTCTGTGAATATATCTTGGAGAATCTCCTTCTTCACGCCAAGTTGCCCCGAGAACTTCTTCACCCACCGTATATAGGACCTGAAGATGTTACGGGTCAAGTCAGCCTTCTCATCTCTTGATAGGGCCTTCTCGCTTGTGAGAAGAAGAGCAAGCCACCTGCCCAAATCCGATAGCACATAATATTTCACCCAAACCATGCGGCCGTCGCTTTCCGTCTTCTCCATATTCTCATCGAGGATTCCAGAGTTGGTCAAGTTCTTCAAGTGTTCTATCACTGTTTTGTTTGAATAGTCAAGTCTCTCGATTAGATACTTTTGATAGATTTTCTTAGAAACCCCCTGCTTGATCGAGAATCTCAGTATGTCGACAGGAACTTTTGAACCGAAGATGGCTCGTAGCACCTTCTGCTTTCTTGCAGTTGGGAGAAAAACTACGTAGGGATAGAAATCTTCGCTCATTGATTTGTCACATATCCATAGTCTTCATCCATTTAAGATACTTACTGCTTCACTCTGCAACAATGTTGACTAGCGCATAAAACTTAAAAAGCGAATGTAGTCAACTACATTGCGTTGTTTAAGATGAAACTCTCTTCGAGACAAGTAGCTGTAATAGCCGTTTTCGCAGCCCTATACGCAATAGTCTCAAGACTTCCAGGGATCCCCATCATTGGAGGCGCTGGCAAAATAGAACCTGTGGTTATATTAGACCCTATTGTAGGAATCTTGTTAGGACCTTGGATTGGCGGATTAACCTCTCTCTTGGGCAACTTTGTTGCTTGGATAATTCCATCAGTCAGTTTTTATGGACTGTTGAATCTTCCCACTGGCCCTGTGGCAGCCATAGTTAGTGGAAGCCTTGCAAGAAACACGAAAAACTCCAACTGGAAGATTTCTGCAATAATCTACTCTATTCTTATGGTGCTGTGGTATCTGACTCCAACAGGACGAGCAGCGTTCTATTATCCGTTTCTACATTGGGCTGCATTCCTACTCGTACTGATCTTCAGAGATAAAACACACAGTCTCCTAAATGCAGACACGACTTTCAGAAAGCTTTTGGGTGCAACAATTTGCGGCTTCTGTGGTATAATGGCGAACCATATGACAGGTAATCTTATATTTATCGGCTCGGTCGGTTCGTTTGTTTCACTTAAAGCCATAAAAGATACTTTGAAAACTCTAGGATTCTTTTGGTTAAAATCGGGCTTGCCGCCTCCTCCAGAAGAGCCCCTTGCAGCGATTTTCACGCTCTACCTGCCGATAACAGTCGTTGAGAGGGTGCTTTTCACGATTCTCACAGTTTACCTTGCTTATGGACTTATGATTGCATTAAGGAGAAGTGGCATATTAAGGATGGAATGAATATGGAGAACAGAGCGTCCCGTATACTTCACTTTCTTCTTTTTTATCTGGGATGGATTGGAATACTCTGGGCGGCTTATGTCTTCTGCTTAAACGCCTATAACAATACTATGGGCATTGTTGCAGAAAATCCGTCCTTTTTCATACTGCTTTGTGTTTCTTTGATGAGCATAGCCATTGCTTTCATACTCAAACAAACAGGCCAAACCAGACAATGACCATAACGCGCGCGTAGATAATGTTTTTGTCTACTTTGATTGCAGAATCTCTTTCAAATAAGCCTTAAATGGCCCAAGCTTTCCACCGAAGTTGTCAGCCGAGATTTTAACAACGCCTGGAACTCTCACAGCCGCCCTTATCCCCTCAGCTATGCTCCTCTTCACAATATCCAAGTTCAGGCCGTTTATGACTATCTCATAGACGTTAGTCACGCCATCTGGAACCTTGGAGTCAAGCACTAGCTTTTTCAGTCTTGGACAGAAAGGGTGATTTGTGGATGCGTTGAGTTTGTATCTCTTTGAGCCCACTTTGGATCCAGATCTGCATATGCCGCCTGGAAATGGCAGAATGACTCCCTTGACTTTCTCTTTGATGGCATCTACACTCTGCTCCGCAGCTTGAAGACCTGCCTTGCGACTCTCCGCCATAATTATGAATAATCCGCCAGCAACCGCTTTCCAAGCGCCAAAGCGGCTCTCCACCATGAATTCCCCTTCCATCACAGGGATGCGCCAGACCGTCCGCCCTGCTATCGTGTCTCTCTTTTGAAATCCGTCACCGAAGAGACGGAGACTACGCCCCACTTTCAGTCTTCTTTTGGCTTTAGGCAAGGCGTCGAAGGCCGCAGTGGTGGGGCATGTCATGACACATTGACCAATTCTCGAGATCATCTGACTTTTCAAATCTCTCCGCGTTCGATGATATAGCTGGATAATGACCCCGATGCGTCCATCAGGAGTCTTATCAGCTGGCCTGACACCTTCTATCCCGGCTTCTGCTGGAGATGCGATGATGGACGCCGCATATCCCGTTGCATTCCTCGCCGCCGTCAATGCCCACTTTTCATTCTCAGCAGTTATCAGAATTCTTCCAGCCCACATGGAAAACATTTCGGCGAATGTGTCCTCGATTTCCACGAATGTTTCCCTATCTTGGTAGTATCGCAGCTTCTTCAGGTCCCAGTAACCTGCTTTCTCTTTCGCCATAGCTTGACTCCGTCCTGCTCTGTCACGTATTCGAATCCCGCATCTATAAGTTCACAAGCCTCTTTAACGGTTTTGCTGGCGCCGTGGTGATACTCGTCTGCTTCAAAGCTGACCAGATGAGTGTAGATTATGGTTGAGTCAACTCTTTTGTGACCAAGCCCCCACAAGATAGTAATAAATGGGGTCACTTAGCATTTCTATATGTGGTCTGTAAGTGCATCAAAACAGACCCCGAGTAATGGGGCGCTACAGAAATTGGCTTCTACTTGCCACAACAATCGTTATGGCAGTTACGGTGATATGGGCGTTCGCTCTATATCAGCATCTTCAAGCCTACAACAGAAACTTCGTAGGGCACCGTGAAGTTCTCATGGACTACCATGGGAATGGTATTGTGCAAGTGGCATACGAATACGAATCGGAAACTCTTCCGTCTGTGTGGCATCTGCCAGAAGAACTGGGAATCTACGAAATAATTGAATATGGAGAAAATGGCTTTCTGCAAATCATATGTAAGCATTCATTACAAGAAGAACAACCAATCTTCAAATACAAAGACAAGTTCTATCAGGTTTCACCGCTCTGGGCCACTCTCGGCTTGCGAGAACCTTGGTGGACTTGGGGGAATGGCTCTATCCTAATGGGAATAGGAATGATACTAATTCTTGCGTGGATAATTCTTGCTACAGAGTGGCGGAAGGCGTTGATGCATATGCTATATATGTCTCCTGTACTGGTCCAGATGCCCAACAAAGTCTGAAAAGCTACCCAGATGAATGGCCCAGAATGCTCTAACCTTTTCGCTGTCTTCTTCTATGAAAGCTTTTGTCACTGGATATACAATTTGAACATCGGGTCGTAGTTGCTTGAACATGAAAGCAGCAATAGTCTGCAATTTGCTGCCTGTCGGTGCCAGAAGAACCTTGTGAGTGAAATAATACTTTTGATAGATCTTCTTTCTATGGCTTCTTCCGGACACTTTTCCATAGCTTTACATGGGTGACAATGCCAGCAGACTATCGACAAATCAAATCCGAAAACGTCCTCTTTTATCACATTTATTCTCGAAATAGAGGTGCCGAAGGAGTTTTCGTGACTGAAGGAGCATACCATTTCACATAATCTGCATCCACAACAACGATCGACATCAACCAATATTCTTTTCATTTGATCCGCGCCTCTATTTGGTTGAAATTTAGGCAGTGATTTTAAGGTTGGAAAGGCTTAAGTGAGTATCTGTTTTTAGCTGCTTTGTGGATTTCATGGAAACTCTAGTCGTGAAGGTCAAAGCAATCGAAGGTTACTGTGACACGCATAAGGTTGGAGACTGCTTCAGGCTTGAGGGAGGAAAACTAAGTTTTCTAGGTGGAAACAAGCATGTTTGCATTTACGCTCTCTCCAGTTTGCTGCCACTGTTGCCGGCAAAACAAAGGAATATAGATGAACCAGATGATTGGCTGCTGAAGGTTTTCGAGGTGGAATGCCCAGACCCTCAGGGAAGGGTGATCTGGGACATAACCTACGAGGAATGAGGCTATTAAGAATCGAGAAGAATTAACTTATACGGTGTTCCTTTTTTCCTCGGGTGTTGTGCTATGGATTCGAATCGAACAAGCAGGATTTCCGAAGTCAGAGTAAAAATAGTCGAAAAACCACCCTACGTTATCGATCAATCCAAGCTTCACCGATTCAACAGTAGAAATATAATTTTTGATAGGGTGATGTGGGATTCATCTTGGGAAGGCTACATGCGAATGTATGATGAAAAAGTGCTTGACATAGTTGCAGAGGGAAAACCTGGCTATTCACGGGTTGACTTTGCTTTGTCCTACGCCTCTTGGATAGTGCATGACGCTTTTGAAGGTGGTTTTTCGTGGACGAAACTCAGACCGTATAGAACTTCAGTAGACACCATTGGAATTGATTGGACAAGAACGAAATACGAGGTTGATGACCCCCCTTTGATGAGCACATATATCAAGCGGGCAGCAACGCTTTTCGGGGCATCGATCGTTGGAGTCTGCAAGCTAAACAGAGACTGGCTGTATGTAGATGTCGACATTCCCGATGAATTTGAAAACGCTATAGTTATGGCGATTGAAATGGATGCAGACGGAATTGCGGCTTCTCCTGCTGCTTCTGCTGCGGCTGCCACAGGAGTAGGATACTCAAGAATGGCGTTTGTACTCGCTGGTATGGGCGAGTTTATCCGAAATCTTGGATATGAAGCAATTCAGTGTGGAAACGACACAGCCTTGAGCATTCCGCTTGCTATTGACGCTGGACTTGGAGAACTAGGTCGGAATGGCTTGTTGATAACACCTCAACACGGCTCAAGAGTGAGACTCTGCAAGATTTTCACAGACCTTCCAGTGGAACCCGACAAACCTATAGAGTTCGGTGTAAAAGAATTTTGCAGAGAATGCAAGTTATGTGCTGAACATTGCGAGGCGGACGCTATTTCACTAGATGATGAACCGAGCTTCGAAGTGAAATGTAGATCCAACAATCCTGGAGCATTGAAATGGTACGTCGATTCAGAACGATGCTACATCTACTGGTGCGAAAATGGCACAGACTGCTCAACATGCATAAAAGTCTGTCCTTATAACATCGCGTCGGTAGAGAAAGCTGATCTTTCGTCAGAAGAATTTTGGAAATCAAAGAAACAATGACTTGTGCGCGCACATCGAAGTTCAGATTGAGTTTGCCAAACCCCCAATTTAATCGTGAGATGGCTTTTCGAAAGACTCGCGAGTCTGTTCACCAAGTAACCAAAGCTATTGGCTTTCGAGTTCCTGTATTGTCTCCTCATCGCTTAGACATTAAGTTCATTTTGGATATGATAGTTTTTGGAGACACGCGTTTCCTTAAGGTTGTAATGTTTTAAACCATCTTTTGTAGACCTTTTCATCGGGCGAAGGAGGAAGCATCAACTTTGCTTTGGTCTGGGGTTGGCCCTTCTTCGAGTGTGGTTTCCTCGCTAGAGTGTCCGAGTATTTTTCAATCTCCCTCGCTTCCTCAGCTAGCTTAGCAGCTGTCTGAGCTATTTCGTGTGCACATGCTACGAGAGGAATGTATTTTTCTCGTTCTTTTTCTATAAAGCAAGCTCGCGTGTCAATTTCCGCGATCTTTTTTGTCAATTCGTAGGCTGCCATAGCTTTGGCTTTGGCATAGGGATTCTGGAAGTCAGAGCTGTCTCGGATAAGGGCTGTATCAATCAGCAATCTTGGCAGCGTAGGGGTTAAGCCTTCTCTTATGATGGCTACTAATCTATCAATCTCCTGATGTAACAGTCTCAAAACGCCGGTGATCGCGAGTACTTTGAGAATGTTTGAATTGAAGATAGCCATTTCTATAGGATCCAAAAACTCTCTCCGCGCCCCAATCAAGGGGTCACCCATGATTATCATATAGCCGAGACCTTGCTCTCCGAGTTCGTCCTTGATCCGCTTTGCTACACCATCTGAGACTACAACGCTCGGGATTCCTTTTTCTGACAGGGTCTCCCTTACCTTGGCGGGTCCTGGAATCGCAGGGTTTGGAGAAATGAAAACTATGAGATTTGGGTCAAACTCGAAGAGTTTTGGCAAAGCTTCTTCCACATCTTCAGCGCCCATTTTGGATCCTGTAGTCACCGTTCGCACCTTAAGGTCTTCGCGCTCTGCCAATTCATCAAGAAGAAGCTCAAATATGGGGGCTACGCCTATATTGCCGCACTTGAAAACCCCTATCTTCACCTTCTCCAAGAAGGTCACCAATATGCGTTGTTGTGTTGTTGAAGATATTTATAATGACTTTGGTGCTTATATATGTCTGAATATATATCCTATTAACTCGTATATACGATATTACGAACAAGTATATATTTTCCCAGAATGTGTTAAGACTCAAGGCGAAAACGTTGGAAACACTTGAAGTAACCCCCTTAAAAGATAAGAAACTAGTAACCTTGATGATTGAAAAAGAGTACAATGAGCCATTTTGGCTATCCATTCCACCACCGAATCAACCCTCTCAAAAGCCTCGCGCCTTCTCAAGACCTTCAATAGCCTTCCAGAACTTCCTAGAAAAGCTCATCAAGAAGGTCAAACCTGACTTCGCAACCGAAGAGCTAGGCATGCGCTCTGTCGAGGATTTCTATGAAAACAACGTGTTGGCAAAACTATTCGAAAGGAACAAAATTCCATTCTATCCAATCGACATCGACGAGAATGCCAAGTCATATCTAGCACT
>JABAOC010016609.1_pt1 | contig 12586 bp, 12 predicted proteins | sample 7062161 | NCBI WGS metagenome assembly JABAOC01 (sample SAMN14538625, study PRJNA623070) | marine sediment metagenome | biome: marine biome [ENVO:00000428]; feature: marine pelagic biome [ENVO:01000023]; material: deep marine sediment [ENVO:00002113] | place: India: Gulf of Khambhat ... | reverse complement strand
CCATATCAATGCCAACGGAGATGTAGAGCCTTGCGTATACACGCATATTGCCGTGGACAATATAAAGAATGTCAGTTTAGCCCAGGCCCTGGACAGCAAGCTGTTTCGGGCCATTCGAAGGAGACAACCCCATAATGAGAATCACCTGAGGCCCTGCATGATCATCGATAACCCCCACATCATGAGGGAGGTAATCCAGGAAACCCATCCCTATTTTACCCACAACGGGGCCGATGAGATCTATACCGAGCGAAAAGATGAGATGGACCAGTATGCCGAAACCTTCGGAAAACTGGCCGATGAAGTCTGGGAAAGGGAATACCTAAAGGGGGAATGTGAACTTACCCCCTCGTGTCCAGGTCGTATCGAGGAAGGATTTCAGGATCGATGGCGAGAAAGCCGCCCGTGAGATCGAATCATCTATCAATGACCGGGTGAATCGTTTTCAAGTTCGATCTCATGCTACCAAGTTACCCTACATCTCAGAAAATGGAAGATCTATAGGTTGGTTCAATCCTCGGGTCTTTCGACGCTCGCAGGCTGAGGTCAAGGCTGAGGCTCAGGTTAAGCATCAAAGGCTAAAGGCCTCCAAGAGTCCTATGCCAAAAAATCCAGGGTCCCTTGGCCGAAGAAAGAGGGAAATCCCCATACGCATGCCGCTCCCCTCTTTAACCAGGCCTCGGACGGCCCGCTATCTTCACCAAGTCTTCGGTGTCTCCGACATAAATACCCCCGACTCGGCTTCCCGCGATCCCCTCATTGTCAGTCAGCACACGATCGCGAACGCCCTAGAGGGGTACAAAAATATGTATTTCCTCGGTTGAAGTACGACCTTGGCGAACATACGAGCGATGCTTGCCCATAGCATATAACATCGCCGGGATGGAGATTTATGAAGAGGTGGAGGCGAAAGAGGCAAAGCCGAAGGAGAACGGTTTTGAATCATTGGAGTGGTATGATGGGATGCGGTTCCTGGACTGTTCGCTGGGCAAATTTTTCCGCCTTGCGAGCAAGGAGGACTCCTTTTTGCAAGGTCATCGGTGAAACATCGAAGTATCTTTTGTATCATAATCCTCCTGCCAATCTTCCTGCCAAATGGAAGTGAAAACGGACGCTTTACAAAAATCCTGGATGAGCTAATATTGATTTTAACCTGGGTATGTATTTTGTTCTTACATTTTGGGACGTTTGGGGATCTCTTAAAGTGAACGACTTCGGTTAGAAAAAGATGGTTCAACCAAGGCTATAACCATAATCCTGGATTTTTATATGACCCAATGAGAATTTTATTCGTAGAAGATGATAGAAGCATAGCCCACTTCGTCGAAAAGGGCCTCAGGGAAAACTACTTCGCCGTCGACATGGCTTACGATGGTGAAGAGGGTCAGTATCTAGCCCTCCATGAACGGTATGATCTGATTATATTAGACATCATGCTCCCGAGGACCGACGGTATCGAAATCCTGAAATCCGTCCGGGAGAAGGGTATGGACCCCCCGGTATTCTTTTTGACGGCAAAAGATAGAGAAAGGGATATTGTGAAGGGGTTGAACCTGGGTGCCGATGACTACATGGTTAAACCTTTCTCACTCAATGAATTGTTGGCGAGGGTAAGGGCTATTCTGAGACGGACAAAGGCTGAGATGGTTTCAGAGCTCAAGGTGGCGGATTTGAGCATGGATCTCGTGACCCATAAGGTCTTTCGAGGGGGAAAACGGATTGATCTCACCCCCAAGGAATACGCTTTGCTGGAATACCTGATGCGGAACGAGGGAGAGATTCTGACCCGAACGATGATCTCCGAGACCGTATGGGATTATCACTTCGATTCCCTGACGAATGTCATTGATGTTCATGTGTATCATCTACGGAATAAAATCGATAAAGGGTTTAAGCCCAAACTCCTTCACACCATAAAAGGGGTAGGGTATGTCATCGAAAGAAGGGGCTAGGTTTTACAAGCGGACGGATTTCAAGATCACCCTCTGGTATGTCTTTACCTTCGCTATGACGACCTTGATCATCTTTTCGTTCATGTATGTGAGGCTCGAACACCATCTGATTAAGGAGATCGACGGATTCCTGGAGGATGAATCGAGGGATTTTACGAGTGACGTTATGGAGTACCGCATGGATATCAAGGCGGCGATGAGGCATTATGAGGAAGAAGATATTTCCACGAGAACATTTCATCCAATAGGAGCCAGAGTATTAAGCACAGAGGGCAGGGTTATTGCCGCTTCGAAGAACTTCGCCGAATCTGTCTATCCTTCTGGGCGAGAGAGGGGAGGGGGCATTGGGATAGACACTCGGCACTTTCAGACAGTCAAGGTGCCCAGACACAGGACTCCCTTTCGAGTCCTCAGCTTTCGTCTTTCCATTCATGGAAAGACGGATTACATCGTTCAAATCGCGACGAGAATGCGGCGCATGAGAAAGATCCTTGGCAATTTCAGGGAGAACCTGCTTACGGCCATCCCCATCGTGCTTGTCATCGGGGGCCTAGGTGGTTGGTTTTTGGCACGAAAGAGCCTTTCCCCGATTGCCTACATCACAGAGAGGGCGCGGCGAATTACGGCATCTAATCTCGCAGAACGGCTAAAATTGGGAAAGAGCGGGGATGAGTTGGATCACCTCATAACAACCCTCAATGACATGATATCCCGATTGGAGGATTCATTCAAAAGGATCAGCCAATTTACCGCCGATGCGTCCCATGAACTTCGCACCCCCATCAGTTCCATGAGGGGAGATGCCGAATTCCTTCTTTCCAAACAGAGGCCTATCGAGGATTATCAAAGGGCATTGGTTAGCAATATCGAGAAGCTCGATTTCATAACAAGAATGGTCAACGACCTTATCCTCCTTTCCAAATTCGATTCCAACGAAGCAGGGCTTGAGATGACTCAAGTCAAGCTGCATGAGCTTTTGGTCGATCTTTGGGAATTATTTAAGGTGTTGGCCGAACAAAAGGAGATCAGGTTCACTTTAGGGGAGAATGAACAAGCCGACGTTTTAGGCGATCGGACGAGACTGCAACAATTGTTCACCAATCTCATCGACAACGCCATCAATTTTACCCCGTCCGGTGGCCGTGTCCATATGGCCTTGAAGAAGGATGGATGTTTTGCCACGGTATCGATTCGGGATACGGGCATAGGAATCCCAGAGGAAGAGTTCGAGCACATATTCGAGCGATTCTACCGGGTCGATAAATCGAGGGCCAGGGAGAGCGGAGGAACGGGTTTAGGGCTGAGTATCTGCCAATGGATCGCCAAGGCCCATCACGGAAAGATCGAAGTGAAAAGTACCTTAGGCAAGGGAAGCTCTTTCACCGTGTTATTACCCCTTTTACCTGACAGCTACGCTTCTCAAGCAGCGAATGAGCCAACCGGATAGTTTGGCTTCTTCTTTCCCACCTTTCTTTTTCCCCTCAAATTTTTTGCTTCAAACAAAGCTCTCGTCATATCCCCTATTCATATCATAGGAACCCCCGATGTCTTTCTGGTGGATATGTTGGGCCCACCGATGGAAGGATGTTCGCTCGTTTGTTCGAGTCTTAGATGAAGAAACCTTCACGTTACCTTCATCTTATCTTAATCTCGAAATTGCTATAATGTGCTCGCTCGAGCGATCATACCGTAAGTCTAGTATTCCATCCAAGAGAGTTTGATGTTAAACTAACCCGCAGGGAATGAGTCGCCCTCGGTGATTCGGAAACACCACGAGTTAAGGTGCCCATATACATGCCCGGTTTTCCCTCATGAACCTCATGCTCCCAAGGAAAGTTGTAATGCTCGAGACCGCGATCAATATGAAGGACGGAGTGCCGGAATTTCCGGAGACAGAAGCGAGGGAGAAGGTAAAGGCCTGGCCTTAGCTCGTCTTATCCGAGAAGGAGATCAAGCTGGAGCTGAAGTTGCCTCCCGGGAAAAAGGGGATCGTCATAACGGGAGAAGCCATTTGGTATGCACTAGCCTCAGAGGGCTCGATATCCAGGTTGAGGGTGGGTGTCCTCTTCACGGGTATGTCGAAGGAAGGTGAGAGTAAATGGGCCCATTACATAAGGTACTCTTATTTCCGAAAGGCAGGCAACCGTGAATAGGCGGGGAATAGAGGTTTCCATCGTAATTCCGATCAGAAACGAAGCGGAAAATATCGAGCCTTTGGCCGAAGAGTTGACCGCTGTCTTGGAGCACCAATCATGGTCGTGGGAATGCATCTGGGTAGATGATGGTTCAACAGATCAGAGTTCATTGACTCTTGGGCGGCTGACGAAGGCGGATCCCCGTCACCGTTACATCTCGTTTGAAAACAATGCGGGCCAATCAGCCGCGTTTTGGGCTGGATTCAAAGAGAGTGAAGGAGCCATTATAGCAACCATGGATGGAGACGGCCAGAACGATCCGGCAGATATTCCTCGGCTCGTGGAGATGATCCGCTCCGGTCAAACCGATATGGCCAATGGCTACCGGGTCAGACCTCAGTTTAGTCTCGTTCGGAAACTGGCATCGCGAATCGCTAACGGATTCAGGACTTTGATAACCGGAAAAACCGCACGGGACGTAGGCTGTTCCACACGTGCTTTCAGGCGGGAATGTGTAGCGTATCTGCCCAGGTTTGCCGGAATGCACCGGTTTTTACCCACCTTGATTGCCATGCAAGGGTTCAAATTGGCTGAAACCCCGGCGAACCATCGACCCCGGTTACGGGGCCATTCAAAATATACGATCAACAACCGACTCTGGATCGGTTTGGTAGATACATTTGGCGTATTGTGGCTCAAGAGACGGGGATTTCACTTCAAGATCGGAAGAAAATCGGGCGACAAGATGAAATCGACCTTCAGCTTCCACCCCGATGACGATGGTCAGCGGGTGAAAAGAGTTCGTGGGAAATAAAGAAAATCATTCTAACTCCCTTTGTCCAAAAATCTTGGCTCCTAGGCCCCTACAGATGGAGGAAGCCCATGAATAAGTACTGGCTCGCTCTGGGGTTTACTGCCCAGTTGCTCTTTTCCGCAAGGTTCTTGATTCAATGGATTGCCAGTGAACGGGCGAAGAGAAGTGTTGTGCCCTTAATGTTTTGGTACTTGAGCCTGGCAGGGTCTACATTGCTCCTGATCTATGCGATTTATCGCCGCGATCCCGTTTTCATTCTTGGGCAAGGGACCGGGGTTTTCATTTATTTGCGGAACCTAAATTTGATCTATAATAGAGGAAGGAGCAGCGGGTCACTCTCAGGGTAAAAGGGCGTTCCTGCCGGATCGGGGAGACCTATCTGATCCGATGGGAATATGGCCAAACCTTCGAGTATACTAACTGGAGTTTTAGCCTCGGCGATTTTCGATTCGAAGTTCCATCGGAATCGGAAATCTGATGGTTTCGGTGCATGCCATAAGGCCTTTTGCTCCCTATATGTGGGGAAAACCCAGAACTGAAAATTCTGTTGGAACGGATATCTTTCGTTTCCAAGAGGTTTTCCGGAGTGTCCCCCCTCAGTCGTGGCATCGCGGATGGCCCTTGCAATCTCCTCTTGTCCGACAAGACGAGCCTAAAGACCAACAGGAAAAAACCGTGGATTTTCTCATCTGCTTCAACTTCTCGTGACCGGTAAGTGCCTCGAAAGCCCCGCCTTCTAGGCGGGGTCAAGGGGNNGATTTCATTGGCTCGCATTCTGCTCGCCACAACGTGCCTGGGAAGCCCTGCCCTGTGGGCGGGGAGCTTCATAATTGGTGAGTGTTAGGTAGGAGGTGCGGGGTGAGAGGAACGTGGTTGGAGTTTCGGACAATGATTGGCTTGAGAAAAACACAGTTGAGAAGATCCACGTTCTTTCTTCCTGTTCTTCTCGTCTTGGGGGGGGTTCTCTACTTTTACAATTTGGGAGGGTGGGATCTCTGGAATCCAGACGAACCCCGGTACGCCGAGGTTGCTAAAGAAATGCTTCAGGGGGAGTACTGGGTTATCCCCCATTTAAACAATGAGGTTTATTACAACAAACCGCCCCTATTCTTTTGGTTAATCGCCGCCACGGCGAAGGGATTAGGAGAGATGAATGAGTTTGCGGCTCGCTTCCCTTCCGCCCTGTTCGCTCTAGCCACGTTGGTACTCACTTTCTTGCTCGGGAAGAGACTCTTCGGCGAAGGGGTAGGCCTCTTTGCCGCCCTGATCTTGGCTACCAATGCATTATTTTTCTGGCTCGCCCGTAGGGCGAACATAGATGCTACCTTGACCTTTTTCATCGCGGCGGCCATTTTCCTCTTCCATATGGGTTTTCCCCAATCCAGGGGGAAAGTATTCACTTATGTGCTTGCCTATCTCGCGATATCTCTTGCAGTTCTCTCCAAATTACACGTTGGGCTCATCGTCCCCCTCTTGGTGATCGGTGGTTATTACCTTATCCAAAAAGAGTTTAGATTTTTCAAGGACTCGTCTCATATCCCTGGGATAGCCCTTTTTGTGCTTGTCCTGGGTGGATGGTTTTTCTTAACGTATATGTCTGGTGGGAAGGACTATCTTCAGGGTCTTTTCATAAAGAGAACCACCGTGAAATTCTTCCTACGTCCAGCTCATGCAAGACCCATATACCATTATTTGATGGTATTTCCAGCCGATTTTCTCCCTTGGATGTTCTTTCTTCCCTCGGCCTTGATCTACGGCCTTTCTACACACGAGCGGAAAAAGGAGTTTCGTTTTGTCTTGTTTTGGTTTTCCGTCATATTTGTTGTTTTCAGCCTCTCCGCGGCTAAGCGCGAGTTGTACCTTTTGCCCCTTTACCCTGCAGCCTCTGTTATGGTGGGATATCTTTGGAGAGAACTTCCCCTCGATGCACAAGGTACGAGGAGGAAACTCATATCCGTTCCCCTCCTTGCGTTGATTATCGGATTGATCCTAGGGGCCATAGGCATTCCTATCACGATGTTTATGAAGGGCGCCCGCTATCTGGAACATCCCTTGGAGCTCGGGTTAGTCTTTGGTCTGATCATGGCCGTGGGAGGAGTTCTTTGCTTGCTCGCCCTTCATCGTAATCGCCTGAGACTCTGTTTTTGTCTGATCGTTGCCACGATGTTCGCTCTTGAGCTTTATGCTGCCCATCGCCTCTTTCCACAGATCAATCAATACAAATCTGCCCGTCCCCTCTCCCAGGCCATTGTGGGCTCGATGAGATCGGGGGATCAACTTGGAATCTATAGGTATGAAGGGGCGTATTTCAACTATTACACTGGATTCAGGCATATTCATCAGCTTGAAGAAGAAGGGGAACTCAAGGACTTTCTCCGTTCACCTCAGCGGGTTCTTTGCATCTTGCGGGAGAGGGATTACCGAATGCTGGAGAGGAATCCCGCTCTTCACACCTACTTTGTAGCTAGAGGACAGGTGGGACATCGACGCTGGGTTGTTATCAGTAACCAATAACGAAACGATGAAAATGGTAAAGTGGAAATTTTCCTCTCTTTGGTGTCACAGGGTAATACTGTGAGATGGAGTTGGAAATTTGAGTCACCTCATTACATATTCACCTGCTGCGAGTGGGGGGACGGATTTTAAACCTTCATGCTCCTGAATTTGATTGCCCTCTTCTTTGACCATATGCCGACCATATTCCGAATCTTTCCTTTTCGTCATCTCTATTAACCCTTCAAACCTCATCAAATCTACGAATTGATTTCCAACCATGAATTCCTACCAAGAGAAGGCTTATGGCTCAATGGTTGAAAATCGTTTGCGAATGCCTCCAGTTCTCCACTGCTACATAAAGAAATCTTCATCTTGCCTTCATCTTATCTTAACCTCGGAATTGCTATAATGTAATCGCCTCCAATTCTTTCATGATCCTCATTCTTTTACCCAAGGGAATAATCGGATAGTAAAGCAAGGTGAAGAGCAAAAAACAGGTTTCCATTGAAAGGAGGGTCTTCTCCCACCTGAAGATCCCCCTTTCAATCAAATTTGGCTTAATGAGCCCGGGGAAAAACAAGAAAGCAACCAAAATCATCAAGGGAAAAGCCTACGATGTTTCAAAAGCAGGTCTCTGCCTCGAAACCGAAATCCACATGAAGGACGGGTCATTGGAATTTTCAGAGACAGAAGCGAGGGAGAAGGTAAGGGTTTTGCCTTACCTTGTGTTATCTGAGAAGGAGATCAAACTGGAGCTGAAGTTGCCTCCTGAGAAAAAGGAGATCTTCATAAAGGGAAAACCGATTTGGTATGAACTGGCCTTAGAGGGATCCATATTCAAGATAAAGATAGGGGTCTTCTTCGAGGATATCCCGGGGGAAGCGCGAAATACATGGGTCCAGTACATTAAACACGCAGATTTTCTCTTAACTATTTAACTCTTAACTAAAATAATCACGTCTAATCGACTAGATAAGAAATAGATTCTATTAGACACCGTCATGGATGTATTAATCAGGTGAGTAATTCGGATAGCTGTGAAACTTGACGCCTATGAGGATGTCTCATTATACGTTATGGCGAGTGGGCCATAATACCACAGGGAAACCGACGAGATTTCCAATGCCACTGAAAGAAGAATTTGAAACAGCCGGGAATCGCATTTTCCGAAGGAGAAGCCATCTGCCGTTTTTGGCCATCGTACTATTTGCCATGGCGTTCCGCCATTTCACCTATCCGTGGGGCAGTCATAGATTGGACCAGATGTGGGAAATCCTCTGTTTGCTCATATCATTTATTGGGCTTGCAATTCGTGCTTTGACCGTAGGTTATGCGCCCAAAGGAACCTCCGGGCGCAATACAAGGAAAGGACAGGTAGCACGTGTTTTGAATACTACCGGAATGTATTCCATCGTGAGACATCCGCTTTATTTGGGAAATTTCATGATGTGGCTGGGAATATCATTGTTCTTACGATTGTGGTGGCTTAATCTCATATGCATGCTCATATTTTGGTTATATTACGAAAGGGTAATGTTCGCAGAAGAGGAGTTTCTGCGGAAGAAATTCGGTGATACATATGTAGAGTGGGCCAAGAAAACACCTGCGTTTTTCCCCACATTCAAGAACTGGCAAAGGCCGCAATTACCGTTTTCCTTCCGGACAGTGGTCAAGAGAGAATATTTAGATTTCTTCGGTGTAATTGCGGCATTTACTCTCCTGGAGTTTGTTGGCGATGTGGTAGTCGAGGGCAGATTTACTTTGGATTGGATGTGGTTGATAATATTTACCGTTGGTCTCATAATATTTCTAACCCTCAGGATAGTGCGAAAGAAGACGAGAATATTGAATATTGAGGGCCGGTGAATTGCGCGCCCAGCTTCCTCATCTTCCATGACAGCGGACACGGTAGCCGCGCGGTTTCAATCGAATTCAGTCTCTGTCTTAAGAAATTAAGTATTTTCAAGGATGAATCATGCTGCTTATTTTATGTACCATAGTGAACTCGTTTTGAGGCGGGTATATGAAGTTTCATTTTTTGCTGAAGGCCTTTCAACTGGACTTCAAAGGATTTCCTCATATCCAAGTACGTGTTTGCATATTGGTAGATGGAATCCGAAATTACCACTTCTCCGCCTTTGGCCACCTCCTGAATTCGTTGAGTTAGATTCACCGCTGAGCCGACAATCCCATATTTGGCTCTGGTTTCAGAGCCAATGTTCCCGACCACGACTTGACCTGCGTTTAGACCAATCCCCACCTCTAACTCAGGCAGACCTTCTTTCGTCATTTCTGCATTAATTGATTCCATCTCATCTTGCATCTCCATGGCGCATCGAATGGCTCGGTTGATGGTGGGTGCAACCGGGCCATTCAATGGATCAAAAAAGACCAACACGCCGTCTCCAAAGAAGTCAACAATGATGCCCTGATGCTTCTTTATGACTTCGATCATATGGGAAAAATAGCGATTCAGAATATTGATAATAGCCTCCGGATTCAAGGACTCGGATAAGGGGGTGAAGCCTCGAATATCGGAAATCAGAATCGCCACTTCACGTTTCTCGCCGCCCAGTCTTGTTGCCCCCGGCTGGGCCATTAATTCCCTGGCGATTTCCTGATCCACATATCGCCCAAAGGTGTTGCTTATAAAATCCCTTTCCTTGAGACCCTGTACCATGGCGTTGAAGCTGCCGATTAACTGCCCAATTTCATCGTGACTCTTTTGGGGCAGTGGATCTCCATATGTGCCCTGGGCAACATTTACGGCAGTCTGGGAGATTCCCTTGATGGAATGGACCATTTTCCCTGTAACGGATCGGATTAAAACAATGATGAAAATGATACAGAGAACACCCCCCAGGAAATAGTAATTTCGAAAGCGAATAATAGGGGAGAGAATCTTTTTCCCCGGTGCGAATAGTACAATGCTCCAAGGGGCCTGCTCAATCCCGTAGAAGCCTGCGACTTTATCTGGAGGATGTCCGGGGCCCCGGAGTGTTCCAAACGGCTTCTCCCTCATGGCCTTCAGGATCGCCAGCTCCAAGGGATCATCCGTCTCTCCTAGCCGACCACGTCCTTTCAACATCGATCCGGTGAGAAACATCCCCGATTTATCCACTAAACCGGCCATCTCAGTTTGCCACCAGCTCAGGTCAATAACGTCCTCCATCAGATAGTCAAACCGCACGGTCGCCTCAAGTCTCCCCACTTCCTTGCCGGATTCGTCTTTGAGAATCGAGACCAGCGATACTGTTTCATATTCGGCCTCAGTGTCGTATGTGGGGCGAGTGACCTCTGCAATGCTGGCACGGTGAAAGCGCATCATGCGTTGACTCCCAATATGAGGGTGCATCCCATGCATCATTCCTCTTTCAGGTTCCTGATTTAGCCACTGGAGATGAACCTTGGTGACACCATCTAGCTCACGCAGTTGACTGAGAATCCAATTTTGTAGAGCGTACTCGTCTCGTCCCCCACCAGTCTTATGAAACATCTCAATCCATTCGATCGCTCTCCCCAGGCGCATGTCCATGGTATGGGCGGCTCGCTGAAGCTTGAGGACGGCAGCCTCTGTCCATTGATTCAACATAACCTGCCTCGCATAGATAAACCCCCAAAGGCCTATGAAAAAGAGAAGACAAGCGACAGGGAGTAACAGAAAGAATATGAGGCGTTGCCACAGACTTTTCACCGTGAAGAGGTTCATTTGACCGTATCCCTCGTCCTTCAGAGTTATTTGTAGTCCTTAACGTTGGATCTTTTTACAGAGTCTAACCCCTATTAAGATTGTAGCACTATGCTTTGTTTGATGAAACCATCTGGTGGCAACGAGGTTATTTGATAAGAATTCCGGTCCTGAAAATTACCGGAAAACTTCAAGGTAGCCCTAAAGTCCCGGTTGAGGCGGGACATTGACTCTATTTTGTTTTGCAAGGCCGCTTTGGATTGCGGAATTTAGAACTCCAGGAGCTTGAAGGTGATCACCCTCACGAGACCCCAGATGGTATCCAGGGCGAGGTGATGTTCAATGGTGGGGTCGAAGAGGATATTCACCCTGGCTGCAAATTCATCGTCTTCCGCCCATAAGATGAAGAGAACCGGAATCCGAGGGAGTGCCTGGAATCTCAGCCCCACATCACCGTAATCGACTTTGGCCCCTCCTATGGATAGTCCCGCTTTCAGGAAATCGTCGGGTCGTCGGCCAAATTTCTCCTCAAGTGGATTCTTAAACATATCGAGCGAATGGACCCCCCGGTAGAACATCCCGCCGTTTTTCAGCTCCTTCTCCGTTATCCATTTTCCAGCAAGGGATAGTTCTTTGGCCTGGATGAGATATTGGAGAATCAAGAGACGAAGCTCAATGTTGAGGTGAGATTTCCTCTCTTGGGCTTTGCGGATAGTCATTTCTCGGGCAAATACCTGATAGGACTCGTTGAGGACCGGGACGTGGTAGCACTGCAGAAGGGGATCGTAAGGGGTGAGGCACCGTTGAAACACATCCTCACTGGGAAGACCAACAAGGGCTTTCCACAGTCTGGCGTCAAGCTCAAGGTTTTGGATGGCTTCCTTCTCCTGTTTGGTCCGTTCTTCCATGTTCAATACCCTTATGATAGATTTTTATACCATTAAGCTCTTGCGGACTCAATCCTCCGCTCGGACGGATTGACTTCAAGGGGGGGAATCTGATACAGGGTTAGGCGATGGATCGTTTCGAACAATTAATTAAGTTTGCAATGGAACGGGGTGCCGCAGAGGCCAAGGTTATCCCCGTGCATGAAATTGTCCTGGATGAACGGGTAATTCTGAAGTGCCAGGTTCCCCTGTGCAATGAGTATGGAAGGCATCTGCTCTGTCCTCCCAACAGCCCATCCCTTGCTCAATTTCAAGAGGCGCTCAGGGGATACTCCAACGCCCTTTTGGTACAAGTTCGAACCCCGAGGGATCACTTGAACTCGAAATCGGAGCAGAGCCTAAGAGAGACGATTTACGCGCGGGCCAATGAGCTCCATGGGATTGTTAATGGTGTGGAAAAACTGGCTCAGGAATTACACTTTATCTTTGCGGCCGGGTTTATCGGGGGAGCCTGCAAGCTGTGTATGCCCTGTGTGGGAGTCAAATCGGGCAAACCGTGCAAACACCCCTTTAGGGCCAGGCCATCCATGGAGGCCGTTGGGATCGATGTATAC
>JABAOC010025744.1_pt1 | contig 12587 bp, 11 predicted proteins | sample 7062161 | NCBI WGS metagenome assembly JABAOC01 (sample SAMN14538625, study PRJNA623070) | marine sediment metagenome | biome: marine biome [ENVO:00000428]; feature: marine pelagic biome [ENVO:01000023]; material: deep marine sediment [ENVO:00002113] | place: India: Gulf of Khambhat ... | reverse complement strand
GCAGCCGCAATTTGAAACAACAGGTCGAAAAAAGAATACAGGAGCGCTGGCTGCTGTCTGGTTGTCTGATAAAATTGAATTGCGAAATCCTCTATCGAGTATGGGGAATTCTTTGCCTCACTAAATATCTCCCTGGCAAACTGTTTTTCCCTATCAGCTATAGGCAAGCTGTTGATAAATTTCTCGGTCACGGCAATTTCATGAGTCGTCACAGCACCATCTATCTTGGAGAGCTTACCCAGGATCGAAAACAGGCTGATAAAATAGGCAGCCTGGGTCCTTTCCGCACTCCGAAGTCTTAGACGTTGCGAGGCAGGGACCGCTTGATCTGGGAAGTCTGCCCTTTTGTCGACTAAATGGTGCCCTAAAGCTGCTCCGGCGATAGCACCAAGAGGCCCGCCGAAAAATAGCCCCAGTGTTCCGAATGTAAGTTTTCCAAACCAAGCCATTGTCTTTCTCCGTCTAGTTAAGTAGCCACGACAGGGAATCTAAGAGACGTGACCCGGCGACAAGAGGTCTACACCCAGGCTAGCACTTCCACGAGCCTCTGTCGTATATCGCCTCGCTCCGTGAACTCCATCATTTCCTCCCACAGCTTCTTGGTACGGATAAGTTCTCGGAAGAGGTTCTTCTTAGAATATGCCTCGATACGCGCGATATCGATATTCTTCAATGCCTCCGCCGCATCGGCTTCATTTCCCTCAGCCCGATAATGATCAGCGAGGATCGTACATGATTTCCTGATCTTCTCCTCGAGGTCGTCTTTCAGAAAGGCCCCGGGATAAGGGTCAAGTTCTTCGGCCGAAACATGGACCATGTTTTCTACGGGCTCCTGATTGCGGAGCTTCGTCCTTTCGCGGATGAATCTAAATATGTCTTCGCGAAGCTGCTTCCAGATCGGATGCGACTTTGCAGGTGGCAGGTGCTTGATAGACAAGGTGTTATCGAGAAAGAACTTATATCCAAACATCTTCATATTGATGAGGAAATCGATGTCCTCCCCCCGGGTGACATTCGGATCAAAGGGAATGTGCTTGAAGACCTCAGCGTGAATGACCATGTTCCCACCGAACACAAAAGGAGTTTCCTTTAGGCGTGGCCCCCGCCCGATTACTCGCTCAAATGCCTCGTTCATCCTGTCGAGCTTGTCCCAGTGCTCCATCCACGGTCTTCTTTCACGCTTGACCGCCCAGCCTCCCTCGGGCTGAAGGTAATATCCAGCCACAGCGCCGACAAAGTCTCCATCGAGGGTTCCGCCTATGTGCTCGCGTGCCTTAGCCATGAAGGCCCGATCCTCGATCGCCTCATCGTCATCAATGAGCACGGCTACAACAGAGCCGAGTAGATGTGGGAGAAACAGACAGAGGTTTCGGACGTTTGAATACCCACGTAGGCTTAGAAGTTGGAGGAAGGCCTCATCACCGGTTTCCCTTACGAAGTTATGAATCCGACCTAAGTGAGAATGGCTGAAGAGACGAATTGGGACATCTGACGTGAGGGATGAAATGATGCTAGTGACCTGCTCTTCTGCCCTTTTCTGGACATCTTCTGCATTGGCAACCGCGATGACTACCAGATCGAAGTCCTTGTCCTTGAGGACACTAAGGCTTTCGAGTGCTCTTCGGAGTGTCCCCTCTTCGTTCAGAGGGGTCGGGTGATCGTAAACTGCATCGGTTTCTCTCACCCCAAGATCGCCTTCGCGCGCCCAGTAAGATGGGATTACCATCGTCGTTTTCATCGGGTACTCTTCACGTGATCCGAGACTTTACTGTTCGATGGATGGAAGAATAGAAGATAGACGCCTCGTAGTCAACCGAAAAGGGATGACAGAAGTCTAAGGTGGGTGTGTGGAGAGTGTGAGGGGAGGGTCACCCTTACCATCGCCGTAGTCCAAATAAGCCGTTCTCACCCTTTTGAATACCCGATGTGACCTTACGAGAGCTTGAGGGATTTCCCTCAATGGAAACTTCCGCAAAAGTGATAACCCCTTTGTCAGGGGGTTCGCTTTTCTCAACAGCTGATAGTACTCCTTGTAGAATTCCTTCAGTGGAAGCGTCGTGGGGAGCAGAGTGTGAATGAAGTCGAAGTAGTCGTAGTTGTGGGTGATCAATTGGGCTTTCATCTTCTCGAAGAGATCTGTGCCGGGCAAAGGTGTAAGCACGGCGAAAGTGGCGAAGTTTAATCCCAACCTTCGACAGTACTGCCCAAATGCCGCGAAATCCCCCCTATCGAATTCCGGTCGCACGATGAAAGAGGCATAAATGTCAATGTCAAGATCTTGAAGAATTCTGACTGCTTTTTCGTTATCACTCGCTGTTGAGCCTTTTCCGACGTATTCAAGGTCCTCGTCTCTAAAGAACTCGAGCCCTACAAAGACTCTTTCGAGGCCAATATCGCGCCACATCTCAAGGAGTTCGGGGTTTCTGGCAATGGTGTCGCTTCTGCCGTAGAGAAAGTACCGTTTTCGTATTCCTGCGTCTTTTATCAGTTTTGCAAGAGCCTTCATCCTCGCAGCAGAGACCAGTGACTCGTCATCGGCAAAGAAGACAAAACTCTCGTCGATACCTGCCAGCTCCTCGACAATTTTTTCTGGCTTCCTCCTGAAGTAGCGCCCACCTGTGAGTTTCCAGAGAGAACAAAAATTGCAACGGTATGGACATCCCTTTGAAGTTCGTATCGATGCCAGCGGCTTCATCCATTCTGAATAGTAATGTCTCCGATAAGTGGCTGTGAGTCTCCTGTCTGGAAAGGGAAAGGCGTCAAGGTCGACCACGGGCGAGCTATCCGTCTTGACGAGACCATCACCTCCTACCAAGGCAATTCCCTGGATTCCGTGAAACCCCTCTCCCCGCTCGAATCTCGTGATGATCTCTTTGAATCCAAAAACCCCCTCTCCCGATAGAATGAGATCGATAAACGGGGAAAGGAAATCTTGGGGAACAACCGTCGCGTGATGACCACCCACTACAGTGAGAGCATGCGGATTCCATCCCTTGATCTCTTCGAAGAGGCTCTTCACAGTGTTCACATGCACCGTATAGGAGGTTATGCCAACGATGTCGGGGCAAAACTCTTCGAGGACCCCCTGCAAATCCTTTTCTAGCCTTAAGTCGAGGATCCTTACATCGTGGTTCCTTGACACTCCTGCGGCCACGTACTCAAGGGCGAGCGGTTCAAACAGAAACACATCATCTCCACCTATGGTCAATGGCGCTTTAGCTGGTTCGATTAGCAATATCTTCATCACTTTCCCTCCACAAGACCCAGCCATCGGTCAGCATGGTGAACATGCCCATGTTACCAAATATTGAAACCGAGTCAATCGTCTTTGCTCATCTTGGGTTGAAAGGTGCTCCTCTGTTCACCACTCGCCTGCATCAGACCAGACTTTTTCGAGGTCCAATCGGATTATTCTCCAACGGAACTCAAGACGAAGCTCTTTTGATCCGATAACAAGAAGGAATGGGAACGATGGTGATGGGGAGGAAACGGAAATGGAGGAAGAAGCCAGTGCCTACAGCCCAAAGTTCAACATCCTGGTAGTGGATGACGACTATCATGTTGCCAACGTCGTCCGAAGAATCCTCGTGCACGAAGGCTACCATGTCGAGACCGCCAAGAACGGAAGAAAGGCCATGGATCTTCTCATGAGTACCCAGCACTTTGATCTTGTCATCACCGATCTACAGATGCCAGAAATGGATGGCATAGAGTTATTAAGGCAAGCTCGACAGTGCAAGGCTTACCTTCCGGTCATAGCCATGACGGGTTATGTAAGCACTGAGGATGGGATGGAATGTGTGGAGGCGGGTGCTCACAACTATCTTGTTAAGCCGTTCAGAATGCAGAGCCTATTGAGACTTGTGAGGGAGGGTTTGAAGACTTCCTTTATGAATCAACTTGGCGTACAGGAAATGCCTTGATGATCACCCATTTTATAACGCCCTGCCAAAGGCATCAAATAAGCGTTTTAATGCTGCCTCATCTTTGTAGGGGAGCCTCTCGATAAAGGCCTTCGGGCTAAAGACGGAACCGAGCCGGCTGAATTCCACCGCCTCAGCTCGGGCCTCATCATACTTCCCTAGCTCAGCATAGGTAGCGGCCAGTAAACCGTGGGCAGGTAGAAAATCGGGTTGGAGATTAATGGCTCTCTTGAGTGTCGCAACCGCCTCGTCGTAGCGCTTTGTTAAGAAATACGCATGGCCCAAAACCCATAAATACTGAATCGGAAGTACGGGGCTGAACCGCATTGCCCGTTTTGCCAAACCAATGGCTTCCTCCGGCCTTCCAGCCCAGGTCAGGATGTGTCCCAAATCTGCCAAGGCTTCAGCATTATTCGGCTCGAGGGCGATAGCCCTGTTCATCTCCTCAACTGCCTGGTCGTGCCGTTTTTGCCAAAGATACACCTCACCGAGTAATTCGTGGGCATCCGCCAGCGAGTCGTCCAGGGAGATCGCCTTTTGGGCAAGCTCGAAGGCCCGCTCCAATGACCGTGCATCTTGGCTCCACCCAAAAGACCATTCCCTCAGGTGGGTCCAACCGAGCCGCGAATGGGCCAGGGCATAACCCGGGTCCAGGGAGATGGCCTTTTCGAACATCTCTCGAGCTTGAAGAATCGAATCTTTTGTAAAGCGATAGTAGTGATCCAACCCGCGCAAGGTATGGTCGTAGGCTTCTAGATTGTCCGTGTATCTTCGGGTCAGACGATCTTCTTCTCCCTGGGTTAACTTCACTGCCAGAGTGGTCACGATCTTTTGCGTAACATCATCTTGCACCGCGAAAATGTCTTGGAGGTCACGATCGTATCGCTCCGCCCACACATGGCCCGTTGTGGTGGCGTCTATAAGCTGTGCCGAAATTCGCACCCGGCCTCCAGCCTTGCGGACACTCCCCTCAAGCACGTACCGCACGCCCAACTCCCGTCCCACCTGGTCCACCTTTATGGCTTTCCCTTTGTAAGTAAAGACCGAGTTGCGAGCAATGATGAAGAGGCCTGAGATCTTGGAAAGGTCTGTGATGAGATCCTCAGTGATCCCGTCGCTGAAGTACTCCTGCTCCGGATCTCCACTCATATTGACAAAGGGCAGCACAGCGATCGAAGGCTTGTCTGGTAATCTGAGCACTTTATCAATCTCTCCTAGAGAAGTGTCCGACTTCGTTCTGATCCGATAGGCTCGCACCGGTTTTGAGATGTTCTTGACCGTTTGTTCTCCCAGAGACTCGTAGTCCAAAGACAGCTTGTTCTCGACCTGGTCATAAACGGTTCCAGAAATGCATATTCCGCCACCCTCGGCCAACCCCTCTATTCGGGCGGCGATATTCACCCCGTCCCCGTAGATCCGATCCCTTTCCACGATCACATCGCCTAGGTTGATACCGATCCGAAACTCCATCCGGCGATTCTCAGGAAGCTCGGCGTTTTTGCTTGCAAGATCGCGCTGAATCTCTACTGCACACTCGACAGCATCGACCGCACTGGGAAACTCGGCCAGAAGGTTATCGCCCGGGGAATCGACTACCCGGCCTCTGTGCTTTTCAATGAATGTAGCCATGAGCTCCCGGTAGGTGGACAGGGTTTCCACCGTAGCAACCTCATCATCGCCCATCAGACGGCTGTAACCTTTGACATCAGCACTAAGGATTGCCGTGAGCCTGCGTATGATCCCCTCCGCCGTCATATAACTTCTCCGATCACTATCTCCTGAACCAGAAAAAACCCGTCCCTTCATTTCCAAAAGACGGGCTTCACATCCGCTCAGTCTCCGCCATGCCCGATTTCTCACTCCACTTCGACAGGCGATCCGTATCTAGCTTAGCACAATGATGATTCAAGTCAATGAGCTTTCTCGTCTCTTATCGAAACAAGGAAGATCCGCTCTCACGAGGAGAGTTGAAAAGATCATGCTCATTTTGTTATGATTACCACCCACAAGAGATCAGAGGCCAAATATTCCCAAGAGACCGCAATGAATCTATTTCTGTTCACCATATTCGTCCTTTATAGTTCTTTGCACCTCTATATATTCTTAAAGATAAGAAACGCCCTCGCCTTCGGAATTGTGACAGGGGTCCTTCTCATTTTCTTCATGGCAATCATGGTGAGTGCCCCGGTTCTCGTTCACCTCTCTGAAAGACAGGGATTTGCAACCGGAGCGCGCGGTATCGCATATGTCGGGTACACCTGGATGGGACTTACCTTCCTTTTCTTTTCTTTTTCCGTCGTCATCGATCTATACCGTCTTTCCGTTTACGTGGGCGGCCTGATATTCCGAACGAACCTCTCCCACTTCGGTCTTTCGCCGCGCTCAACTTTTGCCGTCTCCCTTCTGATCACGCTAGCGGTCGCTTTCTACGGCTATTATGAGGCACGCCACATTCGCAACGACACGGTGACCATAAGGAGTCCGAAGATTCCCAAAGAAGTCGGTACCTTAATGATCGTGCAGATCTCGGACGTGCATCTCGGTCTGATCGTGAGGCATGAGAGACTGAAAAGGATCCTCACAAGGTTCGAAAGGGCAGAACCCGATCTTCTGGTTTCTACAGGTGACCTCGTGGATGGGCAAATTGACAGTCTCAAGGGCCTTGTGGAACCCTTAAAGGCCATCAAGCCCAAATACGGCAAATTTGCCATCACGGGAAATCACGAATTCTACGCAGGCCTTGATCACGCATTGGACTTCACGGAGAAAGCGGGATTTCAAATCCTGAGAGGTGAGGCAAGCACCATCGCTAATATGATTAACATCGCTGGTGTTGATGACGCAACGGGAGAGTACTTTGGCCTTGTTAAAGGGGTTTCCGAGAAAGAGCTTCTCTCCCAACTTCCCCGTGACAAATTTACCCTCTTCCTCAAGCATCGACCAATCTCAGACGGCCACGCCCAGGGTCTTTTTGATCTGCAGCTTTCGGGGCATACACATAGGGGTCAGATCTTCCCTTTTACATTGATCACTCGGATCTTCTTCTCCTATGACGCTGGACTGGTGCAGCTCCCCAACAACTCATATTTGTATACGAGCAGAGGATCAGGAACCTGGGGACCGCCGATCCGGTTTTTGTCGCCCCCTGAAGTGACCATCATTAAATTGGTTCATCATTCTGAAAACTGAAAGAACCGGCAAAGCGCCTTCAACGCTAAGCTATTTTCTTCCTTTTTCTGGTCCCTTAATGTTCCTTCCGGCTTTTAGCGTGCTTGCAATCCCCACCATATCTTCCATGCTCAGCGCGTGTGTGAAAAAGTCATTTGAATAACAGGTCGGCATCTTCTCAAAGTACAGACGTTATTTGTTTTCATTCGATCCATATTGATCGGGACAGATTATCATGGGTTGGTGAAGATTTTGCATGCACAAACCAGCAAAACAGAAAGCGGAGAAGGGGTTGGATCATAGCGGAATAATCCTAGCCTTAACGTCGAGTAAAGGCGGAGTTGGAAAGACCCACGTTGCTGTTGGACTCTCAGCCGCCATAGCGAGAAGGGAGGGCCGGGTTCTTCTGATCGATGCAGATCTCGGCAACGGAATGATTTCAGACCGACTTGGTTTCTACCCAAAGTATAATTTGGTCCATTTCTTTTCTAAAGAGAAGGCCCTAGAAGATCTGATCGAAGAAACTCCCTATGGCTTCTTTCTGATCAGTGGGGAACGCGGGAGTTTCACACTGGCCAACCTCAACTATCTGCAGAAAATGAGATTTCTGGTTCGCTTTAAAAAAGTTAGCAGAGACTTCGATTTTGTCGTGCTCGACTTGGCCTCGGGCATCACTCGCCAGGTCGTCGACTTTGCCCTGTTGGCGGACAAAACAATTATCTTGACATCACCCAATGACTTGATCAGCGGCTATGGATCGTTGCGAGCCTGTTTCTTCAGATTCATGCAACTAGAGCGTCGACTCTGCGAGAAAGTCGAGGGGTACAAGGCTCGGCGATTCTTCAGCCCCCTTATTCTGATGAACAATGTCCAAGATCTACACGAGGGAAGGACGGCATTTGAGGCGCTCGAGGGCGCCGTAGAGAACAGGCTCCACGCTTCAGCCGGCCCTTTCAGAATCAGAATGGGGTACCTCGGGGCCGTGGCATATGACCCCAGGCTTTTTAGAAAATCTGAAGAAAAACGGTGCCCCACAGTCATCGCCTCGCCTTACTCGAAAGTTGCCTTCTGTCTTGATTCAATAGCCGCTGTTATCGGGCGGCCTGTTTCATTTTGCAGTTTCGATGAGGAAAAACGCTTTCGGTATACCCTGCAGATGCTGATGGAACACCAACAATACTTCAAAAAAGAAATCACGAGAAAGGTTAGGAAGATCTATCCCTCAGGAACTTCCCTCGGCTACAGGGGACAGTCTATTTCCTCCTGAACGAAGACCTTTCCATGAAGCGCATCGACTGTTATCCATTGAGGAGTTCCACCATTTTATGGGGGGTCCGCTGTCTCTGAGCGACGTTGCGGAAACGATTGCTAGCGTATTCTGGCGTCCTCGAACCGCCTTCGTGGCTCCTCAGGGCACCGAAGTTAGGAGCACAAGGCTCAAAACGAAAGGTCAAAGGATAATGAGCCTTCACTTTTTGGTGTTCTTTCGTTTTTCCTTTCTCCCTTCACCTTTATCCTATTTGTGTTTGCCGGCGAATCCCGGTAGGGTCACCGCGTGAGCATGGGAGCGAAGGGACAGTAGGCTCCCATCTGAGGCATTGGAAATATCCTAAGAAACCTGTGGCTTCTGAACATAGCCCTCAAAAATGGGGGAATTCCTCTTTTTCATTTCACCCATGAGATTCTCCAGAGCAGCACTTGACCCCTCAGCCTTCAATGTGGTGAACTGAGTCGTCTTCAAATAGGGGAGCCTGTGGCAAAATGAAGAGGAAAAATAGGCAGATCACCGAGTTTCAGAAGCGGGTCTATGCGGCAACGAGAAAAATACCGCGCGGAAGGGTCACGACCTACAAACATCTATCACAAGCCATTGGCTGTGGCTCGAGTCGAGCCGTGGGGCAGGCACTCAAGGTGAACCCCTTCGCACCGGAAGTGCCTTGCCATCGGGTAATCCGCTCCGATTTGACGATTGGCGGGTTCTCGGGAAAGCTCAGGGGTCCCCAGATCGCAAGAAAAAAGGCACTCCTTCTCGAGGAAGGGGTTCGGTTTGATGGTGATCGGCTTTCGAACCCTGACGATCTCTATACCTTTGCGAATTGAAATCTACGAGACCTCGCTGCGATTACCCTGACTCGCTCCCGGTGATGTTGTACTGCTCGTACTCTCCTTCGAATTCGGTCGGGATGGTCCGCAGAATGTCCACCCAACGAAGGACCCGCTCGGTACCTTTCAGTAATTGAAGGAAGGGCCCCTGGGTCTTGAGTCGGCGCATCGTGATTGCTTTAACCGGACCCAACTTGCCACGCAGGACGTCTACCCAAACCCCGTAAGGTGCCGACAGGGTAAACATCGTGGCCCGCTGACCCTCCCAGACCTCCGCAAACGCGCCGTCTTGACAGCCGAACCCGACGATGACAGGCTCTTCCACACCCCTTTTGGGCTCGGCTTCCAGTACCAACGTATAGGTCTCATACTGTCCCTTGGCCAACTCACGATATTTCTCATCGGCGTTAGCGCGCGCCATGACAGCCTGCAGATAATCTAGGCTTCCGAGCTTCATGTCTTCCCTCCCTCTTGACCGGCCGGTTTTCTTGTTTAACTGATCAGTTTCACCAGCACCTTCACTGCACCGGTGCCAGGCCTTTCCAACCTCTCAAAGCCCTGGACCACGATATCGGCCAATCCGATTTCGTGGCTGATCAGCTTTTCCACATCGATTCGTCTCTGAGCCACGCACTTCAGGGCAGCTGGAAATTCCTCATAACCGAGGTAACTACCTCGAATGTCCAATTCATTTAAAACTAAGGTCAAAAAATCGGCCGCCATCGGTTCGACGACCAGCCCGAGCACAACGATCTGTCCTCCCTTCCCCACCAGGGTGACCGCGTCTTCCAAGGCAGGAGGGGCTCCAGTACAGATGTAGACAACGGCTGGCCCCTCTCCTCCCGTGCGGGAAGAGAGCTCTACAGCCAAGTTCTGCCTCTGAGGATCAAAAACCGCAGACGCGTTCCATTGCTTCGCTAGCGCAACGCGATTCGGGTCAATCTCAGACAGATAGACCTCCCCTGCCCCGGCAAGGAGCGCACACTGAGCCGTTAAAAGGCCGATCGTCCCGGCTCCCATGACGAGCACCCGATCGCCAGACCGAAGGGCCGAACGTCTCACGCCATGGAGGGCCACTGCCAATGGCTCGACCAGTGCTCCCTGTCGGATGCTAACACCATCCGGCAGCCGGAGCAACGCTCGCGCAGGCAAAACAGCGTGCTCCGCCATCCCACCGTTTAACGTGATGCCTGGCACCAGCAGACTCTCACAGAGTGTTGGCTGCTCTCGAAGACAGTAAGGACAGTGGCCACAGGGAATAACATTACTGACCGTCACGCGGTCTCCTACGGCCCAGGAGTCTACCCCCTCACCGACCGCCACAACATCGCCGGCAAACTCGTGGCCAATAATGATGTTCGGTTCGTACATCCCGGTATGATAAGCTTCAAGATCAGAACCGCAGATGCCACAATAGTGCACCCGCACCAGCACCTCGTCAGCGCCGACTTCCGGAACCGGGACCTCGACCACTTCGACCCGACGTGCTCCGCGGAATATGGCCGCCTTCATCACTTTCCCCTGTCCCTTAATCTCTCTCACACCCCTCCATCCAAAGCCCATCCAGAACTTCGAGATCGGGCGGGAAACCATGGACCTCTGGATCCACCAAAACATCCAGAACCGCAGGAAGTTTTGAATCCACCGCCCGTTGGAGGGCCGACCTGATTTGATTCGGTTTTGTTACCCGCTCACCAAAGCAGCCGAGCGCTTCAGCCAACTTGTCGTACCGTGTATCCTCACAAAAGTCGACGCCGACATATCGCTCACCGTGCACCAGTTTCTGTGCCGACCGAATCATTCCCCAACCACAGTCGTTCGCAATGATGATCACAACAGGCGCGTTAACGCGCCGAGCTGTCTCCAACTCCATCGCATTAAAGCCGAATGATCCGTCTCCTGTTATGCAACAGACTTGAGTTTCAGGACGTGCCAGTTTTGCACCGATGGCATAGGGAACACCGCTTCCAAGGTGGCCGGAGTCGGCCGCCCAGAGAAATGTACGTGGTTCGTAAATCCGGTTGAGGTAGAAGGCCCAAACCGCTGTTGTGCCACCATCCGAACACATGATCGCTTCGCGGGGAAAGAACTCCCTGATTTCACGGACGAGGCGCAGGGGATGGATCGGCGTGCTGTCAGAGTTGGCTCCCTCGTCCCATTGCTTCAGCCAAGCTGCGTGGGCCTCACGGGCATCGGCAAATTGGGGATTCTCTGGTTTAACCCCCGTACGTGCCTTCACAGCCTTGAGTAAAGCCGTGAGTGTTGCCTTTGCGTCACCCACCAGTGCTAGATCCACCGAGCGGTTGAGCCCTATCGATTCAGGAGCAATATCAATCTGAATCCACTTCTGGTCCTCTGGTTGTCCCCAGGCAGGTGGTTTACCCCAAAGCTCCACGTCGCCCATCCGACCTCCGACCAATAGCACCACATCGGCCGTTGCCTGGGCTCCAAGTGCGCCAAAGCTCACGGGAATCAGACACAACGGGTGGTCTTCGGGAATGACGCCCCGGGCACCTTGGCTCGTTGTGGCCGCAGCCGAGAGATGCTCGGCCAGAGCAACGAATTCTTTCCATGCGCCCGCCCGTATCACGCCGCTTCCGGCATGTAGCAGGGGCCACTCCGCCGCCACAAGCATAGCCGCCGCTTCCTCGATCAGTGCGGCATCGGCCATTGCGGGAACGGTCGCTCGGTATCGCTCAGGTGGCAGAATTGGAAACTGTTCTATATCCAGCCGTTCACAAAGGACGTTGGAGGGCAGATCAAGATACACCGGTCCCGGTCGGCCAGAGGCGACGACACGGAAGGCCCACTGGGTGAGTTGAGGCACGCGACGCACGTCCGCAACCAAAGCTCGCCATTTCGTGATCGGTGTCAACAAAGCTATCTGATCCAGCGACTGCATCGAGCCATGCTCTGGGTAAATACGCCAGGTCTGGTTCTGTGCCCCCAGCACGACAATGGGGATTGAATCAGCCCAAGCGGTGTAGACACCGGGCACGAGATCAGCCACACCCGGCCCCACCGTTGCCAGACACACACCAGGCTCTCCGCTTACCCGTGCCCAGGCGTCGGCCATGTGGGCAGCAGCCTGCTCGTGATGGGTCGTAATGAACTCCAGGCCAGCATCCCCACCGAACCTGTAGATGGCGTCGGTGACGGGGCCGCACTGGTCGCCAGGAATGCCGAACACGTATCGCACCCCCTCGGCGATGAGACAGCGAATCAGAGCCTCTGCACCTGTCATTTCGTCCATTCTTTCCCTCCTAGTCGACATTGAAGTTGGGTTCCGGCGTGCCGATACCCCATGTTTCATGAACGCCTAAACCTTTTCGCCCTCGAGACGTGATGGGACCCTCCTGTCTCTTCGCGCCCAAGCTCACGCGGTGACCCTAT
>JABAOC010048700.1_pt4 | contig 12591 bp, 8 predicted proteins | sample 7062161 | NCBI WGS metagenome assembly JABAOC01 (sample SAMN14538625, study PRJNA623070) | marine sediment metagenome | biome: marine biome [ENVO:00000428]; feature: marine pelagic biome [ENVO:01000023]; material: deep marine sediment [ENVO:00002113] | place: India: Gulf of Khambhat ... | reverse complement strand
ATTTCCACCGAGCCTCCGCTGTAATCGAGGAGGATGGCTTGACTGAGGGGAGACATTGATTTCACATGAACACTTTCGAGTGTTTTAATACGTCGCCTTTTGTTTTGAAGCGAGTCAAGGACCTTGATCGCTTGTGGGATATCAAATTTTTCAAAAAAGATTTCATTAAAGACCTCTTCTTCGACAAGAGTGCCAGCAAAGATCCGCGCGAGTTTACGGACAGGGATATTATAGGGTTTGAAGGGTTCCTTGATAACTCCGAAACGCGTTGCTACGTGGATAAATCTCCAGTTGTAAAGATCTGTAAAACGAAGCGCTTTTTTTAATAATGGTTCCACGTGTTCAGGTTTGATTTCTTCCAGAACTGACCGAATGAAATTGGCGGAAAGCCGCCTTGGTGGTTGGATGATTAGTGCATACGCAGTTGCTTTTATCGCCACACTTTCTCCGAGCCGTGCGGAGAGTAATGCTCCCATTAATTGAGCGAGCGTCTCGTTCGTTCTGTTTCCAAAACAAGCATGAATCATAACAAGGGCATCAGTGGCCTCGATAAGGAGAGTTTCGTCGGTTGGGATGACATAATTTTCTGAATGCTCTTTGAGGCTCTCTTCTACTATCTTCACAGCATCTTCCGAAATGGGGTATGTGTGAAGAGTTGGAGCAATCCCTGGTGTGTTGGGTTGGGTAAGTTCTGCTCGCAGTCGTCCAACTTCTTGAGTCACCTCAAAGGGGACCGGGATGAGCTCTCCAATCCAACTGGGCGGGGCTGCAAGCGGGTTTGAGAGGGGTTCGACAATTACCGTTTGTTTTTCATGTTCGAGCCTTAAGACTTTCCAAGCGTGTCCACGCATCACAAAGATCTCCCCTGGGGTTGCGCGGGTGGCGACGAAGGTTGCATCAAGTGTTCCAATTGCCTGCCGGTCTCTAATGTTCTCAACTTTAAACTTTCTCTGGCTTGGAATGGTTGAGAGGGTCCCAAAATAGTAGCTATGACTACCGCGTCGCAAACCAATAGCAAGATGGGCTGGCTCTTCTTTATTTCCCTCTATCCAGATATATTTTAACTCCTGAAGTAGTTCAATAACAGCAAGCAATTCTTTCAATGTGAGGTTATGGAAAGGGGCTGATCGTCTGACAATCTGATAAATGTCTTGAAAATGCATTCTCCCGTGATCAAGCAGAATCCCGATAATCTGATGAGCTAGCACGTCATAGCCCTTTTTATAGATGCGTGTGGGCTCCAAATTATTTTTCAAGGCGTGTTGAGCTATGATGGCTGCTTCTAGTGAGTCTACAGGATCGGGAGAGATGATTATTCCTTCACTGATACCCTCGATGGAGTGGCCTGAGCGGCCTACTCGCTGAAGCAGTCGAACAACTTGGCGGGGGCTCATAATTTGAATGACTTTTTCACAATACCCGATATCAATACCTAATTCGAGGCTTGAAGTTGCCACAATCAGATCTAAAGTACCTTCACGGAAAGCCTCTTCTGCTTCAACACGAACGCCTTTACTTAAAGAACCGTGATGAATACTGTGGGTTATTCCCGATTTCAGGGTTTGGAGGCGGGATGCGAGCGTTTCAGCATGGGCACGGGTATTTGTGAATAGAAGAATGCTCCCGTTCGAATTATTGACGATCTTTATAATTGCCTCAAGCGTGGCTCTTACCGCAGGTGTCAGCTCATCTTCGTCTAGGATTACATGATCTTTCTCCGCCTTAGGCTGGGGAAGGATGACTTTCAGTTTTGTATTTTTGGTGTCAGCTATTTCCAGAATTTTTGTTGCTATTCCCGGGTTAAGAAAGTCTGCTACAATCTCAGGATTTCCAACAGTAGCAGAGAGCCCAATCCTCTGAAACACTTTACCAGTTCTTTCTCTAAGGCGTTCGAGTGCGATGGAAAGTTGTACCCCGCGTTTATTATCAACCAATTCGTGGAGTTNNNNGCGGAGGTGCCTCCCCATTTTTTTTGCAGGTAAAATCGCTTGAAGGGTCTCTGGGGTTGTTATCAACACATGAGGGGGATCTTTTGCTTGTTTTGCCCTTTGATAGGGAGTGGTATCCCCATGGCGAACCTCAACGCGGATACCGAGATTTGCCCCGAGCTGGGGGAGGATACGTCGATAGACATCACGGTTCAGCGCACGAAGGGGGGTGATATAGAGAACGGCAATACGAGGAATGCTGCCCTGCTCTTGGCGGATCTTCAGTAATTTTTCAAAAAGTGGAAGGATCACTGCTTCCGTTTTACCAGATCCAGTAGCTGATATTAACAGAGAGTCATTGCCTTTAAGAATTTCCGGCATGGCTTTCTGTTGGATTGGAGTTGGTTCAGTGAACCCCATTTCCACTAGGATTGTTTTTAGTGGATCTGAGAGAATCTCAAATTCCCCACCCATTTAATCAGCCCCTGAAGGTGGTTAAGCTCTTTCGCTATCTCCCCGAATCTCATTCCATCTAGAAACAGTAGTACATTGTTGTCATTTGAACAAAGGTTCTTGGAGGTTGTTCTTCAGAGGTTCTGAGTAGTTTGACTAGCGAAATGTTATTTTTGCGACAAGTATATTTGGAGTATTTTCAAATCTGTACTTTTTGTTGGATCTTGCTCTTTAAGGATCATTTTATCGAGGAACTTCTCCACTGCTTCATATGAATTAACTTGTGTCTTCATTTGTTGAATGATTTCTTTGATAAAAGATAGATTTGTAATGTGGGGGATGCTTCGTTCTAAAACCGTGTCCAAAAGGGTGGAGATGTTATTATTGCTCACACATCCCACCTTTAGAGTTCCGCTTCTTCTAGTTCTTCTTCTTCTTCACTGACAAGAGAATATGCGAGAGTAAAAATCATAGCTAGCACGCCCAGTGAAAAAGTCAACGCATAGATCTCACTATATGATACCATAGAAGCACCTTGAATTTGAAGAATCGCTGTTCCCCATCAATTCAGCAATAGGTCAAAAACTTTTTGTTCTTGAAAGGTAAGATGCTGTTATATGCCTGTCTTGTGTATCTTAAGAAGTTGTAGTCTGGGTGGTAAAATACACTTGGAGGATTAGGCTCATGAAAGCCACAGCAATTAGAGTTGACATAAATAGCCCGCTTGATCCTAAATCGGGTAAAATTCTTGATGAGTGGAGGATCAAAGAGGCGGTTAAGTCTTTAAAGAAATATGAGGGGGTCCCTGTAGTTGTTATGGCACATCAAGGTCGACCTGGTGGAGAAGATTTCACAAGTCTAGTTGAACACGCCAGAGTTCTTCGTAAATATCTCGAACAAACAGAGTTTGTTGAAGACATTATAGGTCCCACAGCAAGAGTAAGAATTAAAGAACTTAATGAAGGGGAGATCTTATTGCTAGATAACGTACGATTTCTCTCCGAAGAGCTCCTTGAGGCTCCTCCCGAAGTACTAGCAACAACTCATTTCGTCCAGCGACTAGCACCCTTGTTTGAGACCTTTATAAATGATGCTTTTGCAACTGCTCATCGAGGTCAGACTTCTCTCGTAGGGTTCTCTGAAGTCCTTCCTTCTTATGCAGGCCCTTTGATGGAAAAAGAACTCTCTTCATTGAATAAAGTCTTATTGAATCCAGAATTACCTGTAATATTCCTTATTGGTGGGGCTAAAGCTGGAACAAAGCTCGAACTAATCAATCACCTCCTGAATAATAAAAAAACCGAAAAAGTCCTAGCCTCGGGCTTTATTGGGCATTTTTTCCTTAAAGCAAAAGGAATCCGACTTGGAGAAGCTACGGAAAAGCGATTAAAGAATGGAGAGTTACTAAATCTCGCCAAAACCATCTTGAAACAACATGGAAATGCAATTGAGGTCCCAATTGATGTTGCAGTGAATAAAAAGGGGGAACGAACAGAAATCCAAGTCCAATCACTCCCAAGTGAATATGAAATCCTCGATATTGGAAGTGAGACGATTGATAGTTATAATTCTATCATTCAAAGTGCGGGAACGATTTGTATAAATGGACCAGCAGGATATTTTGAAGAAAAAGCATTTGCACATGGGACCGAGCAACTCATAACAACAATTGCAGAAAGTAGAGCGTTTTCTGTGATAGGGGGTGGCCATTTGAGTGTGGTCGCTATGAAACTGGGCTATTATGATCGCATCGATCATGTATCCACCGGTGGTGGTGCCACCCTGGCGTATTTGGCGGGGGAGGAGCTACCAGTGATTGAAGCGTTAAGACGTGCGTATCAACGGGATGGCCGCGAATTCCTCTTTTAAATTGGATAGGACGAAACAAACAAAACGCAAAAAAACCATGGAGGGATCGGGCAGCACGCTCGATTGTAATCCTAGTTGACCCTATAAAGCATCTGTCAAAAAATCAAAGTAGATTTATTAATCTGAAAAATCTATGGAAACATAATAAATTAAGACCTGCAGCGTATTACAAGCTAAGGGATCCCTAGTGAACGGGTTAATCTATCCAATTTTCAAGGAATTGCATAAATTTGCCACCGTAGCTCAGAAGGTAGAGCGACAGACTTGTATAAAAAGAATAAACGTCGTAAAGGCGTCAAGAAATCTGTTGGTCACGGGTTCGATTCCCGTCGGTGGCTCCATTCTCTCTATCGCGTACCAAAAGGATTTAATTCAGGATTGTAACCACTATTTAGTGGGGGTTGTTATCTGCTCTCATTTAGAGGGAGTTTAGTTAAGAGTATAGGGTTTCCCTTTCTCAAGTACTTTTTTTGGAACTTTTTCTTTCCATTTTTTAAGAAATCTAAGTTCTTCTTTTTTGTCCCGTAGTTTGTCTGGCAGCATATTTCCCCTTGCAAGCTAAGATACGCTTCATGAAAGTTAAGGAATGCCGTCAATTACAGGATACCATCTGTCACAATCAGGACAGACGATGAGAGCTGNNCTTCGAATACATGCAATTCTAGACTTTCAGACTTGCAAATCGGGCAAGCGAGTATGTCCATGAGTTTTCGTTTCAATCTATCACCTCAAGAAGCATGATGGCTTTAGTCTAAAGAGAAATTAACTTCTCCAAAATTAAAGTTTCAAGCTATTCAAGGCTTTTGCGTTACTGCATATATGACCAGTGGTCCATCAAGCTGAATGTTGCATTGAGGTCAACAGCAGGGTTAAATACGGTGTTAAACTAGTAATTTCTTTGTATATTTAACTTATCGTTCTTTAAAAAGGAAGATTTGATATGACAATAGACGATCTGTATTTGGAAGTTGTTCGAATACTGGAGAAGAGAGCTGACATCCAAATAGCATCAAAAAAAATATATTATCATAAGAAGTCTGGATACAGATCTTATGGAATTAGAACTCCAGTGCTACGGGAGTTGATTAAAAGTCATAAAAGCCGTTTGAAACGACTGAGTCTTGAGGGAAGGTTTGCGTTAGCGAAATTGTTTTATAAATCCGGGTTTTCGGAACAAGCGACTTATGGAAATACAATTCTAGAAATAAATGTTGGGAGTATGACTCCCAAGCACTTTGACTTCTTAGATGAGATTATAAGTTATTTTAATAGTTGGGCAACAACGGATTGGTTTTGTATCCTTATTTTGCAACCTTTGCTTAGAAAGTATACTAAAGAGACTTTAGACCTCCTGAGAAAGTGGAATAGATCTGAAAACATATGGAAACGAAGAGCTAGTGTAGTCGCCTTTGTTAGAAAAATTGGGGAGAGTGGCGAATTCACGGATGAAGTGTTAGAATTATGTGAGAACTTAATTTGGGATAAAGAAGATTTAGTACTGAAAGGTGTCGGGTGGGTTCTCAAAGATAACATGCGTGGCGCGAAGGAAAGAGTATTGGATTATGTTAAAACGTTAAGACGAAAAGGAGTTCCATCAATAATTACACTTTATGCGATACGTGACTTAATAAGCAAAGAACGAGAAGGAATATTGAAGATCAAACCCTTGCATAGATAGTGAAATTATAACATTTCTGTCTTGCTCAAAGATAACGAAGCATATGAAGAAATTCCAGGAAAAGCTGGATTAAACGTTAAATACTGGGAAATAGCCTTTTAAAACTTAAGAAATTGTAAAATGGTAGCCCGGGGGAGATTCGAACTCCCGTCGCGGGGTCTCTTCAAGGTTTCACTGCGCTGTGGAACCTTCCAAAGCCCCACATGAATAACCACTTAACTCTATTGTTTGGCCTCTACACTACCGGGCTTAAAACATCTCTCAATAGAGAGGATTCACCGTTAAAATATTTTTATCGATTCATACTTTTATTCGCATTTGCCAGCTCATCCGATTGGTGTCAGGACTTGCATTTTGGGTTTGAGGGACTCCATCTAAGTGGCTAAATATCTACAAATATCGCTTCTTGTGGGCATAATGCTTCACATGCTCGACATTCAAGACAATCTTGGTTAGAAGTTGGCGTAAGTTTTCTCTCATCATTTACCAACTCAACATGCAAAATCTCAACTGGGCAACTTCGAACACATAGTCTGCAGAGAGTACACCGGTTCATAAGAATTGTAATCTGAGGCATTCTGGACACCACGGTGTTTGTTTGGTTATTTGGGACGGAGTTTACGAAGAAGGGATATACTCGCATTGTTTCTATTTTCTAGACCCTAAAACAATCTCTTCTCGCATTTCAACGAGGATTCGGTCGCTCCGATTTATTGTTCTTTGTAGTCTTCTTGTGTATTCTCTCTGGAGCCTTGCAAAGACTTCCTTACTTATCCGGCCTTTCTTGCGGCGGTCGGTTAACTCTTCCACGCTGCTTAGGATAGCTACTTTCTCTGTTTCATTAATTTCTAACTCTTCGATCATATCTCTGTAGCGTCTCCCTTCTTCTCGCAGTTGTACTTTTAATGTGTTCACTCGATTTTCAGTTTGCCTTAATTCTCTGTCTAAAACCCTTTTTTCATGTTGAAATGCAGTCCGGGTGATCCTTCTTCGCCGAAATCTTTCATCTAAACGCCTCAGCCGTTCTTCTAGGGCAGTCTTGTCATTATATACAGTAACAAAGTCTTCAAGAAGTTTTATAGGAATCTCCCGTTCAATGGCTCGAGTTGGGGCAACTCTGATTCGAAATTGGTGCATACCAATGAACACAAAACCAAGGATAAACAGGAATGCAGAGATAAAGAGAGGTATTTGGAGTAATGCAAGGGAAGAACTTCTATAGACAATTGTAAATTTACCATAGTGGAATTCGAAGAGGTTTTGGGCTGTTAGCGTCATTTTTTGTCTTTGTATTAAACTTCCAAACCCGGATTCTTTTTGAATTTCACCGCTACGTGTTAAGTTGACCCGTTTATCCGATGCTCCCTCTATTTGAAAGGTGGAAGTATTTTGGAAGTATTCTGGGTGGAATTTACCTCCTTCTGGAAGAACGATGTGCTCCGTCAACTCTCGGATCGTCCAATTGAACCCACTTACCACCGGGAGTTCTACAGTCAGAAACCCTTCGTCTTCGTCGACACTGGTGTACTCCTCAAGTGGTAATCTGTAGGAGATATAGAACTCATATTTACTGGTGCCTCGGAGTATATTCCGGAATGTAACCTCAACGCTTGAAAAGTTCCCCGCCTCAGATACATCCAATGTGAGATTTCCCATCGCATCGGACCCTATCAGCCGTGAAGCATTTTGAGGGATTGTTAGTTTTAATTTTTCCAGTCCACGAATCGGCATTCCAGTTATTTCAGCTCCATTCACTTGAAAAAGCATACGTTCTGTAACAAGCAAATAGCCCCAAGGAACAATTCGTACCGTTCGTTCAGTTTCAAGACATGTTGCCAATGGTCTGATAGAAGTATATTCAAACTGCACCTGAGGGATAATATCCATTGCAGTTAGATTACCATAAGTTACGTTCGCATAGGTGACGTTATTTATCCCAACCAATGGAACAAGATCCGCCATAGATACATTCGCGATTTTCAGCGAGGTACTAGTTGTTGTGTAGTTTTTGGCATATACCATGGTTTGATTTTCTTGTGGGAAATTGAAGACAACTGTTTCGTTCTTCAGAGTTCCTAAAGAAGGAATCTTGATTTCTTCTTCAAAGGTGGCGTTGAAAGGCAAGACGGGAGTAAGGGTCCAGTTGAAGGTAAAATATTGATCATTGTCTTTGCGTTGCACCGTAATCCGTTGATCAAAGGCATACATCACATAGAACTTGAGTTCATCATTTTTTGTGACATTTAGAAACCCTGACTCCACACTAGGGAAAAATATGCGGAGATCCGTTAAACCATTGTTCCTGGGGGGCATCATTTGATAGGAGATATCGGTAACGTTTTGTTCAGCGGAGGAGATGTTGAAACGGCCACCCGCAAAGGTATATAATGTCTGCGGATCAAAGTAATCGGAAGGGTAGGTAATATTAAAAGTGTTAAAGAGAACTGACCCTGTAAGATTGTTCATTATATTGAATGAATCATTCATGAGGACAATTCCATAATCATTAATTTCGATTGAGCGTTTCAGTTCGATAGATGCATTCCCGTTGAATGGAATGAGTGTTTCAGGAATTTCTTGGGCTGCCCCAAGAATTTTTTGGCTAGGGGCCAGATTCTTGGGTTTTGAGTGAGGTTGATTATCAGCAACCGCTTTGCTGGATGATTCAAGGACCGAAATAGTTGTTAAAAATAAGATTGCAAACACAAGCCAAAACTTACGATTTTTCAAGTTAAACACGCCCGTCTCCTATCTGTAAACCATGTGAAGCGTCTACTAGAGCCTAGAGAATGGTGCTAACCACCCAATTAATTAAAACTTTTCAAGACCTTCTACGAGTCTTGCTCTTTACTAAGCTTTTAAATTCTTCCAAAAGTCCACACGCGATTCATCCTACCGTGATAGCTCCTTTGTAGGTATTTTTTAGTTTCTTTAAAAAAGGAATTGATCGACATTATTATTTCATACGGTGTTTGAACCTTATCTTTCCTCATTTATTCATTAGGCGTAGATATGAGGTTTTATGAATCCTTCATAAATCTTAGAAAAATTCATAAAACTAAGTCTTTTAATTCATTATCATCCTTACTATTCTTCAAATGGCATTTCTTATGTTGAGTGTTGGGATTCGTGAGTCCACTGTGTGCTTGTAACGAAACAAAAGATATGGATGAATTCAGTGTATGGTGAATACTTCAGTAACCATTAAAATCACAAAAAATATTCCACACTCTTCTATCATTTGATCATAGAAGATATATGGCCATCATCTGGAGTGAATTCGATGAATATCCAAATCAAATTTTTTGCAGCACTTCGTGAAATTGTTGGAAAGAAAGCAGAATTTGTTGAACTGGACGGTGGGGTACGTGTTCAAGATGTCATCAGCTACCTTGTTGAAACTTATGGAACGTCACTCGAGCAACACCTTTTTGATAAGCAAGGTAAATTGAGCACGAGTTATCAGCTTCTTATTAATGGAATCAACATAAGTACACTTGAAGGCTTGGAAACGCTTCTCAAAGAAGGAGACACTCTCGCAATTTTACCTCCCGTTGGCGGGGGAGCGTGAATCTGGCTGCTCTGAAATAAATATTTCATGACATTTCCTAGAAGAGATTCTAACTCCATTTTGAAATCTTAATTTTCTTCCGAACAGAAGGAAAATTTGATGAGAATTCAAAAAGTAACGGAAACGGAGTTAGACTACGTCTGCGCGATTTGTCTTGATCCTAGCATTGGGAAAAAAAGTAGACAAACAATGCAGAAGGGCATGACTACCCGAATTCGCTGGATTCAACAGATGCTACCAAAAGGCCTTGAAATCTTTATTGCCCTGGAAAAGCCTAAACCCGAAAAGATCAAATATAAATGGGCTGGGGAATTGCTGCACGCCGATTTAGCCGTGCATGGCTGGGTTCCCAAGGGCTTGCTGGAATGTATCCCAATTGAATACGCCCTTGAGTCTGTAAAAGGAAAAAAAAGCCTTTTCATTCATTGTATTTGGATCCTGCCTCCTTTTTGGCACATCGGTGTCGCGAAAGGTCTTATTGAAGCTTTCCTCCAAAAGGCGCAACAAGTCGGTGGAGCCAGTGTACTTGCTTTTGAGGGGGACAAATGGTTCGGTACATCCATAAAATACATGCCCACTAGTTTTTTTGAAAGATTTGGATTTAAAGAAGTTACTAGAGATGGTAGTCGTGTTCTCCTCTACCTGGATCTTGGAGCTAATGAGCCACCAAAACTCCTTTCTCCAAAAACTAGACGATATGACGAAAAGGACAAAATCACGATCGACGTGTTGTTTAATAGTCAATGTCCTTGGTCGAAATTGATGATAGACAGCATAAAAACTAATATCAAGAAATATCCTAAAATGGCAGTTAACCTTGTTAAGACAGATAACCGAAACACAATCGAAGAATATGGCATGGCTCGAGGAATATGTATCAACGGGCACCCCGTTATCAGAAGAATGGCTTCATGGAACGAAATACGATCTGAAGTTGAGAAATGCTTTAAACGACCATAGGACGCGCTGAAACTTTCCCTTTGAAAATATCTATATACGTCAAGGGATTAAATTACACTCGACGAGAGAAGATCGGTTGAAGCGAGACTCGTTTGGGGAGTGGGAGTGGTAACATGGGCCACCCAATTGTTCGTTCGTTAACGTACGAGATGAGATCCTCGATACTCATCGGCACTTGCGTATTTTGTCGTCGAATTCGGACGGGCAACATTTCGGACTGTTGTTCTTTCGCTCCAACCACAACGATAAGGGGAGTCCATAAGCTCTCTGCTGCCCGTACCCTTTTCCCCACGGTTTCTGGACGATCATCAACGTCTGCGCGAATACCAACGACCTCTAAACGGGCTATTAGGTGATCTGAAAACGCAATAAAGTCCTCAGAGACGGAGATGAAACGTACCTGGACTGGAGAGAGCCAGAGGGGGAGTTCGGGGACGTCACCTTGGAGTTGGCGTTTGTATTCACGTTCTAAAATAGCATAGATGATGCGTTCAATAGCGCCGCTGGCGGAGGTGTGGAGGAGGAGGGGAAATTTCTCAGTACCATCGCGGTCATGGTAGACAATGCCGAAGCGTCGGGCATTTTCAACATCGATCTGAACGGTGGAGAGAGCGGCGGCTTTCTTCTGATTGTCAACAATGTTGAACTCGAATTTCAAATTGAAATAACCTGGTGATTTCTCGAAAACCTCGATAAGCGCTGGATTCGTGAGTTTTTGGACCATACTGGCGATCCAAGCTTTTTCTTGGTCGAATAAAGGCGTAGTATCGGAATTCAATACGCGAAAAGCAGTGTAATAATTGACACCATAGGCTTCCATCATTTCGCGGGATAAATCGAATTGGTTTTCAAATTCATCTTTGGCTTGATCCATATTGGCTGCGATGGTATGCATATCGGGCATGGTGAAACCCCGCAGGCGGCGGAGGCCCGCGATTTCACCCCGTTGTTCACGGCGAAAGGAGCTAGCAGTTTCAAACATCTTAATGGGCAGGACGCGATAGCTCAACGTACTGTCAGCTTTGATCAAGAATTGGCCAAAACAGGCGGAGAACCGGAGGAAATATTTACGGTCCCCACTTTGGACAGTATACTGCCGGGCTGGGAAGCGTTGTAGATATTTGGTCAGAGCTGGGTGCTCATAATCGTACATAATGGGCGTTTCAACGGGAATACCGCCATATTTAAGCAATCGGGCTTCGACATCACGTTCTAAGAGTTTTTTGACCAACCAGCCTCTTGGGTAGTAGCGGAAGTTTCCCGGATCGCTCCCAGGTTCATAGTCAACAAGTTCCAGTTTCTGCATCAAGGTTACATGGGGGGGAGGTTCTTCTGCTTCACGTTTTTTTTGCAATTCATAGTGAACAAAGTGTTCAAATTCATCGTAATCCCCGCCAGAGAAGTCAAACTCCTCCACTGGAGTCACTTTTCCATCAAGTGTCATGATATAAAATTTGGAGGTTGCTTCAGCCTCTTCTGCAAGACGAACACCCGCATCATCGGGAATCTCTTCTTTGGGGAGAATCTCACTTACGCCGCGCTCCGGTGATTCCCGTGAGGGTTTAATCCAGCGTGATAGTTCCGAGAGGGGATGGCCTTTGCAAAGCAACCGGAATGCTTTATACCATCCAAAAGGTCCTCGATGGACCGTCATTGTCTCTTTTCTAAGGAGCTGCTCCAGCTCTTTGAGGACGTGGAGCGCGGTTTTTGGGTCGGAAGGCGTATCAGACAGGTGCACCCAGGGATAGACGATGATATTCTGTTCTTGCAGCTGTTTTGCCACAGCCAAGACTTCTTTCGCTGCTTCTCTGGCAACGCCTTCAGGGTTGATCTCATCACCTTTTTCCACAGTGGAAAACACAACGAGGCACTGATCCGTGTCAAATCGCCCTCCGGGGGCGGGTTCGGCTTGTTTGATTGCTTGTTTCTTAGGTTCATAACCGAATTGGTCGGAATGAATGAGTAATACTTTCATAGATGGTGTCTCCTCTGTATCCAGTAGTTTATATTGGGACTTGAATGGAGTGGAAGAATGAAGGTATCTCGTAACAAGCGTATAAGCTTAAAAACAAAAGGCCCTTCATGTGGAATTAAAGCCACACTGTTTGGCAGGGCATCATCTCATTCCTCCA
>JABAOC010004402.1_pt3 | contig 12591 bp, 11 predicted proteins | sample 7062161 | NCBI WGS metagenome assembly JABAOC01 (sample SAMN14538625, study PRJNA623070) | marine sediment metagenome | biome: marine biome [ENVO:00000428]; feature: marine pelagic biome [ENVO:01000023]; material: deep marine sediment [ENVO:00002113] | place: India: Gulf of Khambhat ... | reverse complement strand
ATGGCCCTGCGACTCATGGGCGGGACGCCCATGCTACTTGGAAACGAGCTTCTCACACAGCCTCGGAGTTCGTGGGCGCGGGTTCTACTCGATGGCGGCCAGGGGGGTGAGGGAATCGGCGAGTTTCGCGGCGGTGTAGGTCTGCGCCAGGTCGATTTCCAACAGGCAACCGTGATTGTGGTCTGAGATGAGAATGAGGAGGTTGTCGCCCTGCCGGCACCAGCCTTCCTGCTGGTGCTGGTGGCCCAGGATGAAGAGGTCCACGTCGAGCAGTCTGGCCATCTGGTCGATGGTCGTGCGGCTGTGCCGGCGGCCCCAGGTCAGCAGGTAGGCCGAGCCCGGTTTCTCGCAGTCGGCGATCCGGAGCTCTCTGTCGAAGATGCCGGGGTCGAACGTGTTGACGGCGCGGTCGCCGGGCAGCGAGTGGGAAATCCAGATCCGGTTGCTGCACTTGACGGCCAGCGGCTGTGAGAAGAGGAATTGCCGGATGGCCAGTCGAACGTCGGGGCCGGCCTGACGGAACTCCCGCTCGAGGGCGGAGGCCATCGCGCGGTTCATCTCCTTGCCGTTCTTCATGACCTCCGTGCTGCTGATGCAGGCCGTATCGTGGTTGCCCATCACGAAATGGACCTGGTCGGGGAAGTCCAGCTTGAGCCGGATGGCCTCGAACAGCAACTGGTAGGACAGGCAGCCGCCCGCTTGGTCCTCGGGGCCGCCGTGAATGATCTCCTGGAGGATGAGGTGCCGGTCCGGATGGCCGGCCAGGTCGGCGCGGGCGACGAGGCGCTCGAAATTCCGGCGGTGCCCGTGGATGTCGCCGCCGACGGTCAGCGCGCCCTGGGCGGGCAGACAAATGAGATTGGCCCGCCGGAATCGATCCGTCTGGTTGGCCTGGATTCCACTATTGAGCAGATCGATCGTTGTTTGAGGCATTTCGGTTCGCTCGTATCTTGCTGCCGAAGATGCTGTGGATCATCAGGTCGAGCCGGGAGATGACGTCCATCATGTTGGCGGGCCGCTCGGCCGGGTCCTCCTTGATGCAGTCCATGACCAGCTTCGAAACCCCGACCGGTAACTGCCTCTTAAGCTCGTGAGGGGCCAGGCATTTCGGGGTCGGAACGGCCCGCAGCCCGTTCTTCTTCGGGATCAGGGTCGGTACGTTCTTGCCCGTCAGGGCCCAGTACATGGTCGCCCCAAGGTTGAAGATGTCCGTTTTCGGGCCGAGGGTTTTGCGCCGGACCTGCTCGGGGGCAATGTAGTCGGGCGTGCCCTGGATGCGGGACTTGATGGTCCCGATAGGGCAGCTCTGGCCCAGGTCGATGATCTTGATACTGCCGCTTTTGTTGATGAGGATGTTGTTGGGCTTGATGTCGCAGTGGACGAAACCCTGGTGGTGCATCATATTGAGCCCGGTCGCCACCATCCGAAAGACGAGCAGAACGTCCCCGAGGCTCAACGTGGCCGTTTCCTCCAGGGTTTTGCCCTCGAAGTGCTCCATGGACAGCAGCATCTCCCTGACTCTGAACATACTACGTATCTTCTGGAGCTTGTAACATTTACGGACGTACGGGTGGTCGATCTTCAATGCGACTTTGTATTCGGTCTCCGTCTGCTCGAAGAACCGGTGATCCTCCGCTTTCTCGAAGATGAGGCGTTTCAAGGCGACGACGCTGCCGTCCTCCTCGTCCGTGGCCAGATAAATCGTGCTGCGGGCGCCATTGCCGATGCGCCTGATGATCGTGAACTCCCCCACACTGAGAATATCTTTGGCCATGTTCGCACTAACCTAAGACTTGAAGCACCAAACGACTGCTCCTATAAAACGATAAGATGCGCCATGGCACGTCAATGTTCCTCATATTCTACTACCTGTTCAGGTTATACGTGCAAGGATGACCATCCTGCGGCCTGCCATAGCATAGCGACTCTGCATAGAATACGCAAACCACACAGTTTACTCTGCCTGGTCGCGCGCGTCCAGCGCAGTCGCTTTTTCTCTATCGGCAATATGCGATACGAGATAAATCTTGACAAAGTGATTGAAATCGGTTGAATCTCCGACGATAATAAAGCGAGCCTCAGGCTTGCTCTCGAGGGCTTTGCTTTTCGGCGTTATTCCCCGATAGCTCAATTGGTAGAGCGAGCGGCTGTTAACCGCTAGGTTGTAGGTTCGAGCCCTACTCGGGGAGTTCTGGGGCGGCATCGAGCACGATACCGCCTTTTTTGCGCCCCCTTTCCTCAGAGCCGCCGGCAGAACGGCATCATACCTTTCCGCGGGAGTTCTCCAGGGCCGGGCGCTCGCCCGGGCAGGCTCCTCACTTCGCTCAGGATGACAGGAGACACCGACGTCTTCACTTCGGACGCCAACCGCGAAGCGGCGCAGCGACTTAGTATGACAAGGAGCGACGGCCCCGCCCCGAGACTCGGTCGCATATAGAGTCCGCGCCTGCATTTCGCCGGAGATAAGGGGCCGGCAAGTCCACCGTGTTGCGGTGTGTTCTGGGGCTGGTCGTGCCGCAGGAGGGAAGCGCCCGAGTGTTCGGACGGCCCGTCGATGAACACCACGTCTGGGAGGTGCGCCGCCAACTGGCTTATGTCGCCCAAGAGCCCGACCTGGGGGCCGGGACGGTGCGCGAGGTCTTGGAACGTCCGTTCTTATACAAGGCGAATGTTGCCCTGCGGGGCAATCTCGAGCGCACCGGCGAATTCCTGGAGCGGTTTTGCCTGCCGGCGGCGCTGCTCGCCCAGGAGATGGCCGCGCTTTCCGGCGGCGAGAAGCAGCGGATTGCCCTGATCTCCGCCGTCCTGCTCGACCGTCCCGTGGTGCTGTCCGACGAGGCCTCGTCTGCCTTGGACGGGGAGAGCAAGCAGGCAGTGGTGGGCTTCTTTCAGGAGGTGCGGGACCTGACGGTCCTATCGATCTCTCACGACAGCGAATGGCAGGCGTTCTCCGAGCGGGTGATCCATCTTTCGCGGCTTGCCGAGCGGTGAGGGAAAGAAACATGAATGATATCCTGGACATCAGCGTGTGGGGACTGACGGCCGGCTACCTCCTGCTGATTCTCCCCCTGGCCCTCCTGCTCTGCCAGCGCGTGCCGATTCTCAGGGAGACCGGGATCGCCGTCGCGCGGATGACGGTCCAGTTGCTATTTGTTTTATTCTATCTCCAGATTATCTTTGATAAGAACAGTGCCGGGCTGAATCTGGCCTGGCTGATCGTGATGGTCGCGGTGGCCGATGGTTCCATTCTTCGCGGCTGCCGGCTGCGCGTGTGGCGTTTTGCGGGACCGCTCTTCATCGCGCTGCTGGCCGGCACCGCGGCTCCCGCACCGGTGTTCGTCGGGCCGATTCTACCTCGACCCAATTGGCTCGATGCGCAGTACCTGATCCTGATCGGTGGAATGATCCTTGGCAATTGTCTTCGTGCCGACATTATCGGTCTGCGGAGTTTCTACGAGCCGATCCCCAGGAGCGAGAAGGCGTATCACCAGAGCCTCGCCCAAGGCGCCCGACTGCAGGGAGCGCTCCAGCCCTATTTTCGGGACGCTCTCCAGGCGGCACTGCTGCCGACGGTGGCGTCCATGGCTACCATCGGCCTGGTATCGCTGCCGGGCATGATGAGCGGTGTCATCCTCGGCGGGGCCGATCCGCTGNNTTTCTGGCCGTCTGGCTGACCGCCCGGGGCAGCTTTAGCGCTTACGGGGTCTTGGATCGAGCGATCTTCCGGCCCCAGCCACTGTAGCGCAGGTGCTTGTCACAAAAAGAGTTATGTGTGCCGCATTATCGGGCGTGTCCCGAATTGACCCGTGACGGGCCCCTCCGCCTCTGCCGGCTGGGAGCCGGGCCGCATCGGTATTGCTCCATCAACGCCGTATTCCTAGTTCTTGCTCCCAAAGGGGGTTGACATTCGCTGAATATATAGGTAAGATAGCGTAAAACGGCAAAGGAAGTAGTCGGGATAAAAAAACTGATTTCCAGATTTTTTGCCTTGACAAGGAATGGCAAAACTGCTAATCTTGGTAAAATAGTGAATCTCGAATAGTGTGTAACTGTGTTGTTACAGGGCTGGGGTGACATGAGAAATGTGATTCGTGTCACATCCGGCTTGATGGCAGGAGAGTGAGAAAGTGAGGAGGGTCGCGAAAGGTCGAGGGTCCGCAGTACCTCAGGGCAGTACTTCTTACTTCTCGCGCTATCACCAGGGACAGGTTCGTCATCAGGGCAGTTCCATACGGACGTGGTCAAAGCGGAGGGGCTCTCAGACAACTGGATGAGTTTATTTAGCCGAATGCAGGAGCGAAAGGCGCCAGATGGATGGAACCGCATGGACGTTTCAAAGACGCGCGGTTAGTTCCTGGGGGGGCAACAAGATGTGGAATCTGGCGAAGACATGTGCGATTGTCGCGGGCTGCCTGGTCGCGACGAGTACCGCCTCGGCGGTAAACCCGTTTGTGCCATTTGTGATGGTGAAGGGCTCGTCGAAGCCGTTGTATTTGGGCGAGGTCTACGGACCCGGCACCAAGCGCCTGGCGGGACGGACGACGGTCCAGGTGGTGGCCAACTGTCCGTACCATATCGAGGCTTCGTTCGAGGGTCTCAGGCACGAGCGTGGCAAAGCCGCGATACCGGCCAAGCACATGTCGGTGGCGATCAACGGCAGGCAAGTTCACGTGGGGACGAACCGGCGTGTGCCGATTGCCACTGCGCGGGACTCGACGCCGAGCACCGGCGTGGATGTCCCCATCGAGCTGCAAGTGGGAATGGACGGATTAGCGTCTTACCCGGCAGGACGGTATAGCGGGATCCTGGTGATCACCGTAACGGCAGGACCTTAGTTCGGAGAGGGTGATGAAACAGGGCTTCGCGACCGATTCTGTCGGGCTGGCATAATCTGGTTGAACCGATTGTCCCGACCTACGGAAAGGTGCGATCCCAAACAGAGCCCCCTCGGCGAGGGACAGGGGAGAAAGGAGGTAAGGTGATGACGCAATGAGCTCGCAAACTGGGGACGGTTTGCGAGATGTCTGGAGAGAAAGGCCCTCTTTCCGGGCGGTAGGACGATGTCAAATGCCAAGTGGGAATGAAAATCGCAGGTCAAGTTTTTCATTGTGCAAAGGGCCGCGACTTACCGGGCCGGGAGCGGGCAGGTCCGAACAAGTCGCTGAACGTGGTGGTGCCCGCTGGAGTATCCGGCCCAGGCGTGCGTTGCCTGAGCCAAGTAACTGGGTTAGCTCCACAGGGCCTTATCGGCCAATCCGGAGCGAGGGTTAAGTTAGAAAGGAAGTGACGATGAAGAAGGTACTATTTGCAGTCGCAGCAGTGGCTCTGCTGGCCATGACAGCGCAAGCTGGCGAGATCAAGATCCATGAGTGGCCGTGCAAGTTCATTCCGCAGGAAGTCACCACGATTCCCGTCGTGATGGATGTTGGCTACTGGATCAAGATCAAAGACCAGGACAAGCTCAAGATCAAGTTGAGTCAAAAGAGCATTCACGAGTACGAAGGCTGCACCGACATCAAGATCGAAACCAACGTGAACATTGAGGTGAGCGTTTCCGTGTCGGCCACGGGCGCTGTCCCCGGCAAGTACTCGGCGAGCATCGATGATGCGAACGTCGATGCCCCTGGCGGCACCAGGACCGTCTGTGTGAAGTTGAAGGACGCTGATCTGAGCAAGACCGCCGGTGGTTCGAAGAACGTGCATGTCGCTACCGTTTCGGTGAAGGTTGTCCCGAGAGTATAACGTAGCCGTGCAACGGCAGAGCCCTGCCGACGGACACCGCGTGAGCACGGTTTTCGCCGTTCCTGGTTGAGCCGGTACTTACAATGGTGTTCGCGGCGAGGAACAGATGAACACAAGGGGAGGGGTGGAATCGTCCATCTCTCCCCTTTTTCATTGAATGAGAGACCGGCCGCCGCGTGCGACAATCCCGAATGAGATGACAATGGTAAAATTGTGAAGATGGGCAAAATAGGTATTGACAAAGCATCTCGGATTTGGTAATCTCGATGTTACCTATCCAAGGGTGTCTTCGGGACCAGAAAGGGGCAGTCCTGACAGGAGGCGGCATCGTAAGCTGGGGGCGTTTCACGGAATTCACGAGAAACCGGGCAAGTACCTTCTTTGGATTGCCGAAAAGGTGAGAAACCGCAGAATTGGCGGAGAACCGACTGTATGGACCGCGTTCGGAGGTCCACGATCAGAACTGAGTCTGCGAAATTGGGAGTGACAACGGTGTTTGGAAGTCGAATCATGCGAATGGATTTAGCCCTTCTTGGGCATCAGACAGGCAAATTTCCCGGTCGGATTATCGGAGCCTTGGTGGTTGTGCTGCTGGCGGGCGGCTCCGCCTTCGGCCAGTTCCTCGTGCAGCCGATGAAGATGAGAATCGAGGGCCAGGCCGGTAGAGGCAAATGGCAGCCCATCGTGTTCGAGAATCTGAGCAAGATCGTAACCGAGACCATCGACCTGCGCATCGTGGATGTGACCCAGGACCCGAACGGGATATGGGATGACATTCAGCCGGATGAGACGAACGTGGACCGATCGGGTCTGCGGAGTTGTGTGAGTTGGCTGCAACTGGAGAAAGACGTGGTGGAGGTCGGTCCTGTTGACAGAAAGGCCGTGCGATTGCGGATCAACGTGCCCGCGGGGTCACGCGGCTATTACTTCGCTGCCATTCTGGCCCGTTCGGCCCCTCGGCCCGATCTGATCGAAGGTGTGACGGCGATGACCATTCTTGAGTACGTGGTTCCGGTCATCGTCGAGGTGCGCGGACGTCCCATGCGTCACGTCGTCGAGCTGACGGATGTCGGTCTGGAGTTTCGGACTCCGACCACGACGCGGCTCGCGGCGACCCTCGTCTCGATGGACATCAGGAATGACGGCGGGACCTATTCGCGTCTGGCAGGAATGGTGCGCGTCTGGGGGCGATGGGGAGGTCACTGGCGCAAGGTCACGGAAAGAGAATTCATCGATACCGGCATCATTCCCGGCGCAAAGCTGCACCTGCTGGAAGACGTGGGACGAGCGCTTCCCTCCGGTACCTACAAGGTCGAAGGGTTCCTCTACGTCGATGGGCAGCGCAGTGCCCAACTCCAGAAGGAATTGCAATTCAAGGGCGATCCGCGGGTGGCGAATATCAATGTCGATGCGCCACTCGACGTGGACCCGGTGGACCTGTTCGTCGATGGAGTCCCGGGCGCCATGCGCACCGGGTCCATTGCCGTCGTGAATGGGTCCACGGAGACAGTCCACGTGACGGCAGAGATGATGTTGCCGGACCATATGGTCAACGCCGTGTCCTCCAGAAACGTGCGGGGGGAGATGTTCGGCTGTAGCGAATGGGCGACGGTAGAGCCGGCGCGGTTCACCCTGCGGGGCTTCGGCCGCCAGAATCTGAGGATCGGCGTCCGGATGCCGAGCTCTCCCGCGGGACTTCCGAGCTACTACGGGATGATCCGGCTGAACTCGACGTATCCTGACGGGCAACCGGCCGGCGTGACGAAAGCCCGCGTGTGTGTCCTGGACAAGAACGTCCAGGGCACGCCTCAGTTGGACAACCTGGTGTTTACGGTTTCCGAATTGTCACCTTCGCGCTTCATGGTGACGGCGCGTTTCCTTAACAACGGAGACGTTCACGTGCTGCCCCGCTGTCGAGCCGTGCTGACCACGCTGGACGGGGCGACACGAAAGCGACTCGTGCTCAGCAGTGAGGGCGTCGGGCAAAGCGGCATCCTGCTCCCCTTGAGCGTACGGAATTTCTCCGGTGTGCTGGATGTGGCTGACGTCGCGCCCGACACGTATCGTCTGACGGCCATACTCGAATATGACAGGGTCACCGGCATGGAAAGAGACGAGAGAGGCGCGAACGTCATGAAATTCGAGAGAGGCGGCAACTTCCAGGATCAAATCGGGCTGGAGATTGTCGAACAGAGCGCCGGAAAGGTGGTGCAGGTGATCGACGCCAGCCGGCTTGGTGGCAAGACGGTCATTCCGTTGTAATTGTAGCATACGGCAGGGGAGGTTTTTGCTTAAAGCAGGGCGCAGGATCGCCGATAGAGTCTGGAAAGCCGTGGGATGGCGTAGTAACGGCTGCAGAAAGGGACGTTAACCTATGGCCAGGAAACACATCGGTAGATTATCATGGGGTGGGGTGCTAGCCCTCTGCGCAATTCTTTTATTGGCACCAGAGACCCGCAGCCAGCTAAGGCGCCCGCCTACCAAGATCAAGTACGTGATCTCAGGATCGGTGGGCACCTCGGGCGTCACGATGAGTGGTTTTCCGGTGAGCCCTGCTCCAATAACCGACGAGAACGGGATCTACAGCGTCGACGTCGAGTACGGCTGGAGCGGGACCGTCAAGCCGGTGAAGATGGGGTACACCTTCGACCCCGCCCAGAGGACCTATGACAAAGTCACGAGTAACCTGCCCGGCGAGGATTACGCGGCCAAGCTGTTGACGTTCACCATCTCCGGGTCGGTGGGTCTGTCGGGGGTCAAGATATCGGGCCTGCCGGGAGAGCCGATCAGCGACGAATCGGGCCGCTATACCGCCACGGTCGAGTTCGGCTGGAGCGGCACAGCCGTGCCCGAGAAGATGGGGTATCGCTTCGAGCCCAGCACCCAGATGTACAGCCAGGTCTCGAAAGACGAGATACACAATTACAAGCCCTACGAGCTGAAGTTGACGATCTCCGGTCGGGCCGGGGTCGGGGGCGTCACGATGGAAGGTTTCCCCGGAAACCCGGTGACCAAGGCGGACGGCAGCTACAGTGCCGAGGTGGGATATGCGTGGAACGGGAAGGTGACGCCCAAGAAAGAAGGACATCGGTTCACGCCCGAATATCGCGAATACTCCGTGGTGACGGAGAACCTGACGAATGAAGACTACCAGGTCGAGGTCTTTTCTTACGAGATCTCGGGCACCACGGGACTGCCCGGGGTCGTTCTGAAGGGCCTGCCCGACGAGCCCGTCACGGACGCGGACGGCTTCTATATCGCCGTCGTCGAATACGGGTGGTCGGGAAAGGTGATTCCCGAGAGGGCCGGGTACACGTTCGAGCCGCAATCGAGGGAATACAAGAAGGTCGTCGCCGCCCATTCGGACCAGAATTACAATCCTGAGGCGATTTTCCTGACGATTTCCGGCACGGCCGGAACGAGCAACGTTACCTTGGACGGACTTCCCGGCAATCCGACCAGCGATTCGGGGGGACAGTACAGCGTGAAGGTCGAGTATGGCTGGGAGGGATCGGTGATACCGACGAAAGAAGGGTACTCTTTCGAGCCGGCCAGCCAGATGATCAGTCCGGTCACCAAGGACCTGAAACAGAATTTCCGGGCCCAGACCATTACCTACAAGATCTCCGGCAACGTCGGCCAGAGCGGCGTCATGCTCAAGGGTTTGCCCAGGTCGCCGGTCTCCGGACCAGACGGGTCCTACAGTGATGAGGTGCCCTGGAATTGGATGGGAACCGTCACGCCGATGAAGGCGGGTTATACGTTCTTGCCCGAGAACAAAGAGTATGCGGAGGTGCTGTCGTCGCTGACTTCCGAGGACTATACGCCCAGCGCCATCGAGTACACGATATCCGGTCGGGTGACCGGTGAGGACGGCCCTCTGGCGGAAGTGCTCGTGTTCGTCGACGATGCTGCGGGCCGCGCTTCTGATCTGGGGCCGGTCTCGACCGATGCCAACGGTGAATTCCAGTTGCAGGTGACCCACGGCTGGCGCGGCAAGATCAGGCCGGAGAGCCTGGCGCACACGTTCAGTCCGCCGGCCAAACTGATCGATGCGGTGGTCCAGGACCTCTCGAACCAGAACTTCACCGCCAGGATCAAGATGGTGACCATCATCAACAAGATCGGCTACGGCGAGGGGGCGGATTTCGAGCCTGTCGCCAATGTCACCCTGACTGCCGTACCCGGTGGCCAGAAGGCCGTGACCGGCAACGACGGCAAGTACACCATCAGGGTCCCTTACGCCTGGACCGGCGAGCTGCAATTGTACAAAGAAGGGTTCGAATTCGATCCGAACAGCATTCCCTTCGCGAACGTGACCGAAGATATCGACGGGACGAAGGCTCCGCCGCCCCCTCCGCCGCCCGTGACGAGAGATGAGACCGTTGTCGCGCCCGACAGGACGCTACCCGGCCCGGGTCCGGGCACCACGCCGAAGCCCCCGGACACGACGGTCACACAGAAGGAGCAGGCGCTCCAGGAGATCAGCCAGGTTCTCCAGCAACTGACTGCGGCGCAGGATCAGGAACAGGCCATCCGGCTGACGGGCGGCCAGCCCTCCGCGCAATTGCAGCAGACGATCAGCGAGCTCCAACGGCGGTTGAGTATACTGCTTGCCCAGAGAGGGGTGACGCGGGATGAGATCACGACGCCGCCGGTTCCGCCGGTCGATACGACCGGGATGGCGCTGCCGGGTTCGGGCCTGATTGATGCGCTGACCGAGATCATGAAGCAGACGGGTGTGAACATCCAGATCGATGCGACCGTCCAGAATACCCCGGTGGCGGCCCCAGTCAACCTGGCCGGCGTGACGCCCATGACCGTTGGGTACACATTGCAGAGGATTCTGCAGGGCACGGACTACAGAGTCCGACTGGCAGGCAGGGACACATACATGGTCTTCAAGGGGGTCACGCAATTGTTCCAGGGTGACGACCTGCGTCAGGCCTTGCAGGACCTGTCGTCCACGGCCGGCGTAGCCATCATCCCCGATCCGAACGTGGCCGGCAATGTCTATGCCGATATCCGGGATGAGCCCTTGGAGAAAGCCCTGGAGATCATGCTGGCGGGCACGGGCTACATCGTCAAGCGGGAGGCGGGCTATATCTTAGTGGCCGACCCGGCTCCCGGGGCCACTAAGATATAGGAGATCAGCGAGACGCAAATCATACGTTTGAATTACCGTACACCGGATCGGGTCATCAACCTCTTGTCGCCGTACTACCAGCGATATGCGAAGGCCGAGCCCATCGATACCGCCGATCCCAACGACCGCGGCCATACCATTATGGTTACGGCGCCTGCAACCATAGCAAAGCGGATCGCGGAGGATATCCGGCGCATCGATCTGCGTCCGCGCCAGGTGCTGCTGCATGCCCGCGTCGTCGTCATGGAGCGCGGCGACCTCCTGAACCTGGGTGTGCAGTGGGGCTTCCCCACCTTGCGGGCGGGCCTGTTCAACGGCGATTTCCTCAGTGAAGGCGCCGTTATCAGCGAATCGCTGACCGGTTTCCAGATCGGCTACTCGCCCGATGCCACGTTCACGGACTCCCTGCTGGCAGCCATCAATCTGCTGAAGGAGAACAGCCAGTTGGACATCCTGTCGAGTCCGACGATTGTCGCGCAGGACGGGAAGCAGTCGCAACTGCGGCAGGTCACGGAAGAGTGGTTCTTCATGTCCGCCCCGACGACGAATCAGGCGTTCTTCTTCTCGCAGGCGGAGCTCCAGAAGATCGAATCCGGCACGGTCCTGACGATTACACCTCTCATTGGGGACAACAATGACATCACGCTCGAGATGGCCATCGAAGTCAGCGACAGCATCCCGCGCGGCCGGGGCAGCGACCTGCCCGTGGTGAACCGGCGCATCGCCAGGAACTCGGTCACGATCGAGGACGGCGGTACGGTAGCCCTGGCGGGGTTAACGGTAAATCGCAGCAGGAGCAAGGAGAGCCGGGTTCCCGGTCTCAGCGACTTCCCGCTGATCGGACCGTTGTTCCGCAACGAGGATAGCGACAAGGTGAATCAGGAGATTGCGGTTTTCGTGACGGCGAATCTGGTCCGCAGCGCCGGGGACGTGGAGCTACGGACACCGGCAGCCGCATCGATGCCGACGTCGATGTCGATGCCGATGGGGATGCGCGGTCCGGGCAGCCTAAATGCGATAGACGGCGCGTGGGGACCCACGCGGCCGCCCCGCACGGGACTGAGCCAGGCGGATCTCCAAGAGGCCCTGGCCCGTCAGAACCGCTGATGGGCGGATAGATGAGGAGTGTAGATACTGTGCTCAAGAAACGCGGACTCAAGCTTGGTGTGACCCGGTCACTGGTCCTGATCCTACTGGCTTTGGAGGTGGTGGGTTGTGGCTGGCCGTTCAAGCGGGACCAGCGATCCGAGTTCGGCCGCGAGGCGGGCTGGCTGGAGGTCGTTCCCAGAGGCAACAACGAAGTCGCCGACCTCAGTGCCGACGACATCGTTCGCGTTCTGCAGCGCACCGGCTTTTCGGACGAGCACATCATCGAGCTGGGCACGGACGTACACCGCGCGTTGCTTCTGTCGGGCGCGGCCGCCATCATGAACGGCAGGAGGATCGAGGTGACCTTCGTCGTCAGGGGCCAGTACTTGTTCATCCAGTCCAATTCGCGGGGGAGGTTCGTGTACAGCCTCGCGAAAGGGCGGTTCGGCGTGGCCCCGTCCGAGTTCGATGCGGGCTACACCCAGTGAACGTCCCGAGAGCTGGTTACCGGGGGAGGGTGATTTCTCTCTTGGGGCGGCCGCCGCGGAAGTCGGCAGCAGGCAAGCCCCCGAGACCACGGCGCGCCGTGAGCCCATGACGTTCCCGCCGCTGAA
>JABAOC010019392.1_pt2 | contig 12597 bp, 11 predicted proteins | sample 7062161 | NCBI WGS metagenome assembly JABAOC01 (sample SAMN14538625, study PRJNA623070) | marine sediment metagenome | biome: marine biome [ENVO:00000428]; feature: marine pelagic biome [ENVO:01000023]; material: deep marine sediment [ENVO:00002113] | place: India: Gulf of Khambhat ... | reverse complement strand
CTCAGTCGAGAGGAAGAAGCAGCGATTGCCGCTAAGATGGGTCTGCTGGGATTGGACCTCGTCGGTCGCGGCGACTGGGATGCAGTCAAAAAGCATGGACTGGTCGCGACGATGGTGCCCGGCGCCGGCTCGATTAAGAAGGGGCTTAATGATAAATCGATGCATCCAAGGTTCCTCGAAGATTTTAAAAATAACATCAAAGCGGCAGCAGAATATAAGTGGCCTAACGTAATATGTATGGCCGGCGACCGCAAGGGAATCGGCGATGACGAGGGTATGGATAATTGCCATACTATCCTCAAGGAGGCCGTCAAGATCGCAGAGGATTCCGGCGTGACTATCTGCATGGAACTGCTCAACAGCAAAGTTAACCACCCCGGCTACATGTGCGACAAATCCGCGTGGGGCTTCGAGTTGTGCCGGCGCGTCAACTCGCCGCGTTTCAAGATGCTGTACGACATTTACCACATGCAGATAATGGAGGGTGACCTGATAGCCACAATCCGCAAGAACATCGACATGATCGGCCATTTCCATACAGCAGGTGTACCCGGCCGGCATGAGCTCGATGAGAACCAGGAGATTTATTATCCCGCGGTAATGAGGGCGATTGCCGAGAGTGGCTATCAGGGCTATGTTGCCCACGAGTATACTCCTACACGGGATCCGATGAAATCGCTCGTGCAGGCCGTGCAGACTTGCGATGTTTAGGCCGAAACTGGAGCCGGAATAGTCAAAATACGCTGCTTTGAACGGGCCGGCCGGTTCTGAATCCGCAGCGAATAGGACGTGCCGGACGAAGCGTTTATGATTCTTATGCTGGACAGGAGAGCTCTGAATGGTATAACTGGTGTGGACAGATATCGGCAAGAATGGGCCGAGGCAATGTAACTTTGATTGGTATTTTTTTAGTTAGGAGCTGGTCATGTATGAATTGCTTATCAGAATCGAGACGGTCTGTATGGAAGCCCAGTTGCTGACGTTACTTGCTGTTGGCGCGGTGGCGACGGTTGCCGGCCTGCTGCTCTGGCTGGCGGGTACGTATTTCAGTTCGGTAATCATTGGAATTCTTGGGGCCGCAGTGGGCTCGTTTTGCGGGTTGCTGGTTTCTCAATGGTTTGATGTAAGCTCGCTGTTGAGCATGGGTATAGGAGCTGCTGTTTTTTGTGCTGCAGCGATTCTTCTGAGAAACATGATAATCATCGTGCTCGCCATAATTATCTTCGCCCTGGCGGCAGGGACCGCCTATTCGAGCATTATTTTGGGAAGTCCTGTCCAGCAACAAGAAGCGGAGCTTGAGCCTGTGGCCGTTAGCTCGTTCAGTCAGATGGACGCAACCATGCGATTATCTTATGTCGATGAGATTTCAGAGGAGCAGGACGGTTTTTTTGAGAAACTCAAGGCGATGCTGAAGGACACGTTGGGTAGCATGAGTCCGTTTAAATGGAAACTTCTGCTGTCCACACTTATTGGTGGTCTCGGCGGTTTGCTTCTGGTCTGGTTCATCAAGAAGTTCGTAATTGCTTTGTGCTGCAGTGTTGTGGGAGCTTTGTTGGTTCTTGTGGGAATTGAGAATCTGCTCATGGCGGCCGGCTTTCAGATGTGTGATGCACTTGGAGGGCATCGGCTCGCACTAACGGTGACATATTTTTCCATGGTGGGAATTGGTGCCCTAGTGCAGCTCATAATTGCCAGGTCTAAAAAGCCCGAAGAGGCTGAGGCCGAGGGCAAGAAGAAGAAAAAGAAGTAAAATTCTAATGAATGAACATTCCAACAATGCTACTCGGCCAAAGATACGCCTCGATTGTTTCATTCCTGCGCTGCTGTATATTACTATATTCACTTGGATTCCGGTTGTATCCGTTGCGGATGATTCAGCCGAAAGAGTTCCGTTTACGATTGTCGATACCGCCCAGGTCAGGTGTTACAGCAACAATGCAGAAATAGAATTCCCTAAAGCCGGCGATGCTTTTGTCGGTCAGGATGCACAGTATATCGGCAATGAGCCTGCTTACAAAGATAATGGGGACGGCACGGTGACAGACTTGAACACGGGACTGATGTGGCAGAGCGATCCGGGCGAAAAAATGACTTTCAGGCAGGCTGTTGCTGGAGCCTCCGAATGCCGACTCGGCGGCTACGAGGATTGGCGTCTGCCGACCATTAAAGAACTGTATTCGCTTATTCTTTTCAGCGGCACAGATCCGGATCCGATGAGCCGGAATTCTTCTAAACAGCAGCCATTTATCGATACGAAATATTTCAAGTTTCGGTACGGTAATCCTGACCGTGGTGAGCGTATTATTGACTCACAGTTTGCTTCCAGCACAAAATACGTCAGCACCACAATGCGTGGCGATGAGACTATTTTCGGTGTAAATTTTGCCGATGGCCGAATCAAAGGTTACGGCATGAGAAGCCCTCGCACCGGCCAAGATAAGACATTTTATGTTCTATATGTGCGTGGCAACACGAACTACGGAAAAAATGATTTCAAAGATAACGGCGACGGCACAATAACGGATAAGGCCACCGGCTTGATGTGGATGAAGGTTGACAGCGGAAAACTCAAAGCGGGCAAGAACAAGGACGGTAAGCTGAACTGGCAAGAGGCGCTTGACTGGGCGGAGAATTTGGAATACGCAGGGTATTCGGACTGGCGGCTGCCCAATGTCAAGGAACTTCAGAGCATTGTCGATTATACACGTTCGCCGGCTACGACGAATTCGGCGGCAATCGATCCGGTTTTTCAGACAACTTCGTTTATTGCCGAAAGTGGCCAAAAGGATTATCCGTACTACTGGAGCGGGACGACTCATGCCGGCCTGTCGAGGGTTGGTTCGGCGGCTTATGTTGCGTTTGGCAGGTCATTTGGATGGATGCGGAACGGGCGCACGGGTCAATATATGCTGATGGACGTCCACGGTGCCGGCTCGCAACGCAGCGATCCCAAGTCTGGCGACCCGTCGAGATTCCCTCACGGCCGTGGCCCGCAGGGCGATGTAATCCGAATTTATAACTTTGTACGTTGTGTCCGCGGCGGTATATGATGGACGCTTAGTGCTGTTTACTTTCACTAACCGTCACCCAAACCGGTGCCGACCACAGCAGATTCTCATCCTTCTGGGTAATTTTCACGAAATAGTAGTGCCTGCCCGGCTTTGGTTCGAACATTGTCCTCCATCGCCTGTTATTGGCTTTTGGCTCATCGGTCTGGACGACCATTCCGTCTTCGAAAAGTTCGATCTTGGTAATCAAATCACCTTCATCGGGATCATTCACGGCTACCATTACTTTCACGCTGCTGGCCAGGTCGGGGATAATGGCCCCCATAATCGCGTCGTTGACTTTAAACCGAAGCGTACAATTACGATCCAGCGTTGAATAGCAGCGGCGATTTTTAAGGGCGTCCAGAACGTTCCGTTTCGAAAGACCCGGCATGAGAACGCCGGACCATGCAAATCGGCTGCCCCAGCTGGGATTGTGGGTATCATCCGATCCATCAGGTGCGATGTGCCAGCCGAGTTTCAATGCCCGGATGTACGCGGTTTCTTCCTCTGGCCTGCGAACTTCTATTAGCTGAACGGCCCTGTCACCAATTTCGGAATACGCCATTCCGTTAAAGACTTTCTCGCCGGTGCCGGGGTGGTTGAACTTACATGTTACCCCGTCCTCGGCGGCAGCTTTGTAGAATCCGGCAAGATCCAACGGCCAGCGGCGGGTTTTAGGATCGTAGATGTTCATATGCCCTATCTTCTTCGTCCACTCAAGGCCGGGAATAGCCACAAACTTTCCGTCTTTGCTGGCATCACATGCCGCTTCTCTCATGTCAAGCCATTCGGTGTCGTCAACATATTCTAAATGGTCGGTTAACACAAATATATCGAGCTTCGCTATCCTTCGGGCGTAGTCGTGGGCAACAAAGGGTAAAAAAGTTCCATCCGAGAAGCCGGTATGACTATGCAAATCGGCGAAGTAAATTTTCAGCGGATTCTCGACTTTGACGTCGAGAGCAACATCTGAACGCTTATTGGCAGTTTTAACTATCAATTTTTGGTTGCCGTTGGGTACCATCTTGGAGTTCAATTGACCCTTCCATTCATTGGAATCTTCGACTTGCTCTAATTTAATCCATGGGGGACCACCCAGGCCGGTATAGACGGGGCCGGAGAGCTTGGCTGGCAGCTTTAGTTGAACATTAATTCTGTCTGTCAGCACCTGGCCTGCTTTAGGCTTTAGAATTACAGCTTTAGGCTCGGGCTTGCGTTCTGCCCATGTTGTCTCGGACGTCACTATAAGCGTTAATGCAATAAGGGGTAAAACCCGATGAAAAGAGTGCTTGATTCTTATTGTATCCATATCTTCCTTTCCATGAATAAACTGAACTTGAATGGCATTGATACACTCTATACTATAAGAATCAAGTTCATTTGTCACGACGTATCTCGGAAATTCAGAATAAGATGTGACTGTTGAGAAAAATCTAATGCATGATAAGGGCTATCACTCGTTAGACTTTGGCATCGACTTCGATGCCGGGGTGTTCTGTGTCAGTGGAGAACGCCGGGCTAAGCGGGCTGAGAAAGTTTGCCATTGCTCTTTCGACAAGCAGGAGTCTGTTGCGGAATGCCTCGTGGTCGATTGGGTAAATGCGTTCTTCGGATTCAGGCGAAAATTCACCGGGAGCCTGCATATTTTGCAAATGAATGACAGGAATCATTCTGCTTTCCAGATAGAACGTCCTTATATAATTCTCGACCATCTCGAGNNCATTTCAACTTGGGTAATGTGCTGCTGAGGTTCACGTAACACTTGAATTGTCTCAACAAGCTCAAAGGCAGATGTGGCTGAGACGTATCGATCTCGCGGGGGTGGACATAGACAATTAGCGGTCGCCCTGCTGTTCGCAATTTGTCTATTCCCCACTTTATCATCAGTTTGTTGGCCAACCTTAGGTACCCGCCGCCAAACAAGCTTGTCCTGCGACCGAAAATCTCGACAATAGACATTGGAATCTCGAGCAGGTGTCCGCTCTGCGTCTCGATAAAGTAAGGTCCCAGAGGTGCATCCGCAATCCCGCCATGTCCCCGCGGAGCAGGAAATACACTTGAGTCGTATTGATAGCCCGATTCCTTAATCACTTCAAAAGCCCATGGAGCTTTCCTGGTAATGCCAAAACCTGGCGCTCGGAATCCTCTGATTTGGTCTCCGATTATATTTTCTAAAATATCCTTGGCCAGCCTAATATCCTGTCGAAACGCATTCGGTCCGACTTCATACGCGAGAACGTGCGCATAGCCGTGGCTGGCTATCTCATGGCCGGCGTCTCGGCACATACATACCAAATCCTTGTGTCTCTCGGCAAGCCATCCCAACCAGAAGAAAGTGACTTTCACCGAAAAGGAGTCGAGTACAGCCAGCAGCTCTTTAAGATTTCTCTCGATCCGAGATTCGAGAGAAGGCCATTGCTTAATGCCCGGCACCTCAGGGCTGTCCAAGATGTGAAACCAATCTTCAACATCAATAGTCAAACACGAATGCAACTTGCCATTTGGCTGGTTCTCTGATGCCAGCATGAATTTTTCCTCCATGAAAAGATAAGAACTATTCTCTTAGACTTATAGCTTCCTGCTGGTTGTCTTGTAGGACATCCTGATTATCGGCGTCCAGTCTTAAGCGTGATGACCGTAATCTCCGGTGGGCAATTATATCTCGCTATGATTCTTGAGGTTCCCACTCCTCGTGAAGTATACCCTATCATGTCGTTGTAGCTCCACCTGCCGCTTGCTGTTTTCCGGCCGGCTGTCGGGCCGCAGAACACGATAAGACCGCAGGGCAAACAAATCTGCCCCCGTGAGTATCGCCGGTAAGATATAAGGAATATCCCGCTCTGGCTGATTCCATGCACCTCGCAGGTGAATGGCACACCATTATTTTGAATGCACCGTCCCAGGTATTGCTGTCAGCTAAAACAATGTCATCTGCTTTATAGTGGCTCGGATCGTCCATACCAGCCAGATATATCTTGTCCCCCTTTCTTTCAAGGCATATACCTTCGTTTAACAGCATCTCCACACCGTGTCCCTCTAACAGTTCGGCAATCATATAGAGGTCGTAATTGCCCAATATCCCAAATACCCTTGATTTGGTTTTGAGTAGTTCTGCTATCTGCTCGATTTGCGAATAAATCCAGTTGGAGTCTGCATTTCGACTGTAAGTATAATCTCCTCCCAGAATGCAGTAGTCGTAATCAATGTTGCCCACGATGCTGAGCACCTTGTCGAGAAGCGGACGCGTTCCGTCCAAATGCAGGTCGGTTACGAACAATATGCGTACATTATCAAATCCTTTCGGCAGATGACCAAAGACAAGCTGAACTTCCTCCAGTCGGACATCAAGAGCGTTTCTCAAACCCACATCCTTAATGAGAGTTACTCTTAAAAGAAAATCAAGAATACTCCAACGCCATGGAATTTCCCCCTTTTGTTCCTGATCCTTGTTTTCAACAAATAATCTGCTCTGACTGACAGTCCGCATTTTTTATATTCAATGCTTGTTTACATGATAGAAATCACAAGTGATAATTTCGCAAGAAAGAGCTACCTATTACTTACGGTAAACTGCAACTAATGTATGGACCGGCCAGCCTTGTGACCCACAGGGGCAGCTTTTTCCATGTTTCTACACACGCCGCATATTTCGGGTTGTCCGGTTTGGCGATGGATAAGCCGTGACCCGGGCGTGTCCAATACTGATACGCCAAAGGAATTTGTTTGGCACCCCAGCGTTTCTTAAATATATGCTGTCCACTACCCACTGTGCTTCTGCCAAAATCAAACCATTGTGCGCCCGAAACGCCAAAGTATTGTATTGCTGCCCAGTTGAGGAGATAATTTGGACTAATGTCGTTATACTTGGTCAGGACGGCTCCCCACCGGCTTTGCGCCAGCCCGTTAAAACCGTACACAAACAATCCTCCTACGGGTGTTCCGTTCAAATGCACAAGGAAAATGCGACTGTCATCAGGAAAGGTTTTGAGAACGGCACTGAAGAGCTTGCGCGAGTAACACGGCGTTCCTAACTGATGCATTCGCCGGGTCCATATTCGATAGAAATCGGCCAACATCTCCGAGCCACCGGTTATAACCATAAGGCCGGCTTTCTCGGCCTTTCGGATGCGGTTGCGCGTCTGGGGTCGCAATCGTTTCCACAGTTCGGCCGGATCGGAAGTTAGCGGCAGACACATGGTGACCTTGTCGGTGCGTTGATGCAAGTCGTAGGGCAGAGGCTCGATGTTCCTGAATTCCATCGATTCGCACCCTTTTTCTTCGCTCAGTTCAATGGCACGCTCGTATAGAGCCCTCAGGACCGCTTCATTTTCGGCAAGGGGGCCGCCGTAGTTGCTGAATGCCTGGGAGATCATCCTGTTGCCAAATAGTCGACTGCGGATAAGTGTCAACGGAAGAATCCCGAGCACGGTGTTGCCCTGATATGCTACTAAATGGAAGGATTTGTGTCCCAGGGGACGTACGATATTCTGAGCCCATGCAAACAGGTGACAAAGTTTGGCCCCGGGCATCCGTCGAACAAAATCATCTAATTCGGGGCGGTTGGAGTTACAAATATCTACATGCATTGCTTAATCCTCCGCTCGCTCAAAAATCCTTTTGCAAGAGCATGCTTATGATAATTCACATTCTTTAGATATGGGCTGAGAAATAGTTTTATTACAGTTATCGAGGTTATTCTTCTTCGACTCTTTTGAGCCATGCTTCCCTCCAAAAGTGAAAACAGGACCGGTCACAGTCACCGAATTCTGCCCCATCGCACATGACTCCTTCGAGTATCACAGTGTTCGTCATTTTCCTCGATTCGCCGTTGCTCTCGAGCAATATATTTTCAATGCGTTTGAAAACTCTGTATCGTCTGCCGCAAAACTTCCTCATACCTGTCATCCACAAAAGGCCCTTATGCTTTCTATCCGGACCAAGTGTGGCCAGAACCTCATCAATTGATTTGACTTCTACAAGCTCGCCCGGTCTTAAGCCAAGGACCTCCGGATCAAATGATGACTTTTTGTTCTCTGTCAACGTCTGATGAACACCTTGGCAATTGCTCCGGCACGGAATCCTCTCGATCAAGATACGACTCAAAGAGCGCCAGATGCCTATGTTTTCATGATGCCAAATCACATAACTACGAACCTTCTGATACGCTTTGAACGGCCTATTCATGAAGCGGGAAGTAGAACTTGTTTGCAGACAGTCGAACTGACCATGACATGATCTGCAATGGAACCACATAATAAAACCTCCGAAAATAATTAGCCTGATTTCTTTTAATACGGATAAAACCGTGACTGAATCTGTAACTTGCGAACACGTACAATATAAGTTGCATATTACTAAGTATTCATCTGCCAAAGCACGTGTTGAATTTTTTGATATCCCTGTTGGATAGAATTTTGAAAGCTTTTTTTCCCAACTCCGGAAAGCGGAGAGCCCAGTCAAAGTCAATTAAGTAAGGTTTGCCGGACCGCTCTTCGATTATTATGTTGCCGTATTTTACATCATTCCATATGAAACGGGTCTCGTGTATCTTTTTGAGTTCAGCGAAGATAAGTTCGATGAATTGTGAGTCAATGGCTTCGCTCAAAACGCGTCTGCATTCCTGTATGCGATTTAGCGCTCTTTTTCTTCTACCAGGACGTGTCAGCTCGGGATTGTCTTCTATGTCACGGTCTCGAACAACCGCCCCCTTGCCGGCCAGTTCTTCGCGGAGGACCCGGCCCGAAATGTATGAAAAAATCAGCGTCAAATTGTCGAAATCAACGTCCATTATGACAGGTATGTTGCAGCCTGCACACCCGAGGTGATAAAGTGCTTCTATCTCATTTACGAACGAGGATTTATTTCCTTTGTAATGCTTTTCTATACAGACATAATCATCTATAGCTACAACCCGCAGGCCAAATCGTTTTCTTGCCAGAAAGTAGTTCTTGGAGACACTCGGCACATTCGAGATTTTCCCTACATTCGACAGCAGAAAACCATCCTGGTCTATTTCACCAAGCTCAACCTTGTGTGATTGTTGCCGGGTGTCTTCAGATGGACGAACCTTCTCCAAATCCAATCCCAGTTGTTGTATTGTCGTCTTATAACCTTTATCGGCCAGGCTCAACAGTAATTGCTTGTTCTGCCGCCAATACTGAATCCTTTTCTCTGCAAAATAGTATTTCAGCGTCGCTCTCTTGATTAACGTGTAAAGCCGTAAACAAACAGGCAACACCGACATTAAAGCAGGTAAGACAAAATAGGTATATCCGGCATAAAAGCGTTTATACGGCATAATTCTATCGCACATCAAAGTCTGATATATTTACACTCCAGTTATTAATATTAAAGACAGAGCCGTCTATGGCATCGGGAATCAGTATCTTTCCGGTCATTCTTATTCGTCTCGGTTTCTTCGAATCAGGAGCCTTCCAGAGTCCAGCCGGCCTTGAGGACAGCTTGCCCACATAAATGATAATATCTACAGCTTTTATAGCCGTTCGACAGATTTGCTTTACTGCTCTCGCAAGAGATGCGGCGGTCAGCGGGACGACATCGATAATATACAACGTTCGAATCCCACCTTCTTCTTCGTATATTTTGTAAATGCATTCGGCTGCTTCTTCGAGGGCGATTCTGCTGTAGCTGGCGTCATATCTGTGCCGCTCGAACTGCTTATCTACGACTTTTGCTATGCCATATCCTGTCTCTGAATTATCCGGTACCCTGCATAATAGAGCTGCTAATCTACAGAAACCTCGCGACAGACAATTGAGAGGTTTCAGTTTTCGAACAACAGAACCAATATTCAGAGGCAGGACATAATAATCCAATTCCCCTATTTCTTCGTATCTCAGAAGTCGCTTTTGGATGGCGTAAAATTGTTCGTTAGGAAAGCCGAAGATAAACGGGATACCATCATTTATTAGGCCCTGATGTACAAGGTTCATCATTTTAATAAGGTGGCCTCCCCCCCGGTATTTCGGATCGATCATCGTGTCTACGGAAAGAGAGAATATAAGTTCTTGCCCAAAGAACTCATATCTACCCGGCACGGCGCTCGATGCTCCTACGATAGTTTTTTCGCTCAGCATCAGCCCGTGGTATGAGTAGTCCTTTGGTGTATAGAAGAATTTCCTTTCGAATGAATCTTTTGTCATTTTCTTATTGAAAACCGCTTCAAACAAATCCCGCATCTGCTTTTGCTCGGATTCGGTGAGCTGTTCGGTTGTCTTAAAGGCCACGTATGTACTGGGTTTTTTTATTAAGAGTTTTTTGTCGTGGGCGATTTGAGCTGATTGGCAGCTTTGTAAGGCGCCAGGCTGATCTTGAATCGATTGAGGACTTACGGACATGGCAATTTCCTTGAAAATGGTCGTGTGGTAATCATTTGGCGTCAGTGGATGGGAATACTTTGCGACAATGGGTCTTTCTCTTCGGCCGTATAGGGCTGGCCATTCAAGATGCTCAAATACAATTTCTCAATCTGCTCGCTGATCGACTGCCAGGAATAGTTTTGCCTGATACGCTCTTTGGCCCCGACATTCACAGCTTCCGCCTCCTCGCGATGCTCTATGAGCCAACGCAGGCGGTCCGCGAGATCGTCAACGTTTTTATTTGCAAAGTGAAAGCCGGCGTCTCCGACGGCTTCCAGATTTGCCGGAATGTCACTGACCAGACAGCAATTGCCGTAACTCATTGCTTCGAGAATGCTTAGCGACAAGCCCTCCGCTTCGGATGGCTGTGCATATATGTAGCAGTGGCTGAAAAGTTCTTCGAGGAGGTGTCCCTCGACAAAACCGGGAAACAGTATGCGCTGGTCACCCCCGGCCAGTTCGAAGACTTTCTTCCTGTATTCCGTAGCTTTCTGAGTATCGCCGGCAATTACGAGTTTCATATCCGTGTCCAGTCGTCGAAATGCTGAAACCAGATAATGGACGCCCTTTTCGGGCACCAGGCGACAGGCGAAAAATATATACTTGTTCGGCTCAAGACCCAGTCGATAGATTTCTCTGGCTTCGGTTTTCGGTTTGACATCTGCCGCTGTGGGGATGTACTGCATTTCAATGCCCCATTGCGTTCGATAGAAAGCGCATTGCGTACGGGAAACGGCCGTATTAATATGAGATTGGGACAAGGCCAGTTTCTCCAGAATCTTCACTACGGACCAGGTGAGCTTGCCCCAGCGTTTGTGTTTCCATTCCAGACCCAGACCATGCACCTGCAGCACGCATTTTGCCCCGCGAAGCTTGGGAAGCCAGGCAAAAGCACCCGGGGGGAAACTGTGGAAATGTACGATGTCATATTTTTTCAAGCTCGATTTAATCGCAGCGGTCACTGAACAGGACAGCTTTTGCAAACACGGTGCGGCGAATGATGGAACACTCACAATCCGCATTCCCAGATGACGCTCAGGCACGTCACCATAGTGACGCATCGTGTAAACCGTCACTTCATGCCCCCGCTGGACAAGGCGCGAACCGAGCTCCGATGTGTACTTTTCGATACCACCTCCCCCTATAATATTCTTAACGACTGAAAACGCTATCCTCATGATTGATTTCTCCGTTGTTGGTTGCTACAGATGGTATGATGGGCAACTTGTTGCCCATGCTGAATAGAAAACTAATTCACTACGTCTGTTTCTCTACAATACTTAAAGGATACCATCCTTCAGGGTCCGCACCTTTATTTGCCAATCTAATCGCCGGCGAATGATTAGATGGATTTAGAATTCCGAACGAGACAGAATAGTTACCTGCTCCGAGTGAATCCGGCAATAGAAGCTTTTCTGTTACTCGATGCTTTCCCGGCAGCCATTGGCAAGGTTTTGCTGTTGATTTCATAGTGACTGATACCTGGTCGCCCGTGAGTTTTATCGCCGGGACAAAATTCTTATAAACCGGGGCGACACCTGTGTTCTCGATTTCCATATCAAGAGGGAAACGTCGTTCCTTCGGGGATAGGATTTTCGGCAAAACAATCCGACGTAAACTAAAACGGTATCCACATCGCTTTAAGAAATGCTGGATCGATGGAACCTGGTGCGATAAGATTGGTTTCGATTTGGCGTTGAATGCCGAGCCGTGCCATTCCAACGCCTTGTTCCACATCTTGTCGTAACCGCCGCCCTTCTGCGGCACGTGTTTTTCCAAATCAGCCATTGAGCCCGGAGGCTCGAAGGCAACAGGGCCGTTCTTCCATGCATCCAATGCTTTGGCTTGTCTGAGGTATTTTGGATAAGCATCGAGCATGTGACACCATGTATCGGAAAAATGGCCGTAGTCTCCCAGTGAATCAGCCCGCCAGCCAGTTCCTTTGCTGACGGCATATCGCAGCCCCGGCACGTATCCGATCAGCATCGACAATGGAGTTTTGTCCCAGTACTTAAGATACATGTCGATGATTTTGACAGCGTTTTCCTCGCTTATCATCGGAACTTCCGGCTCCGTATGTGACATGTGCCATTCGCCCCAGAATCCCACACTGCCGATGTCCATTCGAATAATATTCTGATGGCCGTTGTAACGTTCTCCGAAGGCGC
>JABAOC010002616.1_pt1 | contig 12599 bp, 13 predicted proteins | sample 7062161 | NCBI WGS metagenome assembly JABAOC01 (sample SAMN14538625, study PRJNA623070) | marine sediment metagenome | biome: marine biome [ENVO:00000428]; feature: marine pelagic biome [ENVO:01000023]; material: deep marine sediment [ENVO:00002113] | place: India: Gulf of Khambhat ... | reverse complement strand
CAATTTGCATGCTCCGTCGTGGCACGGCAAGCTGTTCAGACTGGAAATCCCGGGGGGATTTCCAGTCTCTCATGGTTCATTCGCCCTCCACACCGTTTGTCCGTATTGACGGAGTCGGGGCGGGAAAGGATACACCTTTGGAAATTTTCCTGATAACCGCCCCGTTTAGATTTTGGAGGCCTGGAATCGACTGAATTCCCTTGCGGGGGTAAAGTACCGGTGATTCAGGATCCGGTTGACCTGCCCCCGAAAAACTGGTTCAGCAGTCATAGTAGGATTGTAAGAACGGTTCTCAAACAGAATGCAGGCATTATTTGTTGGCAAAATAGCTCACCGGGTGAAGAGAGCTTTCCTGCTGTTTCACCCTGTTCCCCCCCTGTCTGCGCCACAAAGAGTGCCCGGGAAAACTATGCATGCTTTCCCTGAAAAAGGGGGTGTCGGGGTGGATAGTGTATCCTCAAATGCCTTCTGGAAAGAAAGCTTCACGCGGGTTATCATGCTTTTGAAAGCAGAGGAAAACTTTGCTGGCAGGATCCGTGACACTTTCGGTTGCCATGGAATACGATCACGTGTACAAATAAAAAAATTGTATCACTGTTACAAAATGGAAAGGTCGGTTGAGGAGGCGAGATAATAAAGAGATGCATTCGACCTTTCATCAAGAGGGATATTACATTCCCATGGTTATGCAGTTAATTAGGGTAAGACTTTCGAAATCCTCTTTGTTCGTTCTCTGTCTTGTGCTCGCATTGTCCTTCACAGGATGCAAGTACAGAACCGACTTGAAAGTCTCACATAGCCGGGTAATCAAGCTGCAGATAATAACCGTTGACGATTCCTGGAAGCTCAGGAAAGGTGAGGGGGGAGTCATTGCGGCAGACGTAAACGATGATGGCAGGAGGGATTTCATCATAACGAAGTACGACAATATTGCGGCATATGACAACTCGGGAAAAAATATCTGGATCAAGCAAATTGACATTCAGGTCTCCACGAATTCTGAAAATAACGGATTGCCGGGATGGCTCGGTGCGGGTGTTCAGGCATCCGACGTAGATGCGGATCTCAGAACAGAGGTTTTGTTTTTAACGAAAAAAAACATGCTCCACATCATCGACGGGGCGACGGGGGAAACCGAGAAGGTCATTTTGCTGCAGCATCCCGAAGGGACGGAACGGTGGGAGCACCTGGTAGTTGCTAACTTTCGAGGAAAAGGTGATAGGGACCTCCTCCTCCAGACGACCAATACCGATGGTTACCGCATGGGGAAATACCTGGCAGCGTATGCCATTGAAGACCTTTTGGGGAGAGAAAACTTCTCCCCCCTGTGGACCAGGGACGACTTCATACCCTGCGCGCACAATGGTGCTCGCGTTGCGGATTTAAACCAAGATGGGAAAGACGAGGTTCTCGGGGGGACCATAATTGGTCCGGATGGAAATATATTAATGAAAATTGAACTGAAAGGGCACATCGACTCAATTTATGTTTCTGATGTTCGTCCGGATATTCCCGGATTGGAAGTCGTTGCACTTGAAGAAGGGGGGGGGAATCGAATATTTCTCTATAACCACGAGCGTCTCATCTGGACGGCTCATCATGAGCACCGGGAACCCCAAAATGCTGCTATTGGTAATTTTATGCCTGAATCCCCGGGGTTGGAAATATGGTGCAGAAGCCGGTTCGACGAGCATCAGAAACCCTTTATGTTTGACTCATCGGGCAAATTAATATCGGCATATGAGATGGATTCCGTAGCCCCCGAAGGCTGGACCGTTAAGGGGGTAGAGACGATATTTACCGTAGATTGGACCGGCAAATCGAAACAGCTTGCCGCTGCAAAGGAGCGGCACAGATCAGGTGATGTAGCCATTTTTGATCCTCTCAGCGGTGAATTTCTCTCTCGATTCAATGAGAAAGCGGGGATCCTCTACGTAGCCGACGTTTCCGGGGATTGGAGGGAGGAGTTGATCGTGTTAAACGCAAACGAGCTCCGGATTTATGAAAATCAAGACTCGAATCCCTCCTCGAATCATCATCGCCTGTGGACGATAGATCACTACCGGAGAAGCAAGATGACGTGGAACTATTACAGCCCGTGATATCCGCATCCGAGTTTCATTGACCGGCAAATGTGCAAGAAGGGGAGATTAATCAGTAAGTTGGTGAAATTGCCTTTGTGAAAATGGTAAGAAATAAGTGGTTATGAAAACAGTTCAGCACCCTATATGCACCCGGAAAATTAAGCATGCTTTCCCGGAAAAAGGTGGCGGCAGGGGGGAACCTTCGAACAGCTTTAGTCCAGATTCCTTTCCTTGCCAAGAAAAGAAAAAACCCGCGCGAGATTTTTCCTAAATGATTATAAGTTTGTAACCTCAATAACAGATTTTTTCATCATCATTTTGGAATCGTTCTTGACTGATTTTTTAACTAATTTATGAGAAAAAAAATTTTCGCCATTAGTTGTCGATGGTGACCATTCGGATTTCTTTCATGGTAAATAGGAGTGGTCAAAAGAATGCAAGACTTTGAACCAAGAGCTGAGTAAAAGCTCAATTTTGTTTTTTGCTTCATGTTGTTTAGTAAATACCCGAAAAAGGGAACTTGCAAATCGATAAAGCTTCGATAATGATTTTTTTAAGAAGATTTTTATTTTATGGTATGAGGGCATGGATAAATTAGATAAAATTCCGGCGATACTGCTTGATTGTGAACACCGAATCACGGAAGGATTAATTCAAACCCTTGGCCGCAAAGGTATACCGATTGTTGCAATTAGTTACGATAAGAAATGCCCCGGGTTTCGTTCACGTTTTGTAACAAAGAAATTCGTTCTCCCACGTATCTCTGATGATCCGGAAAAATATATAACGACTCTTGAATCTCTTCCCTTGCGTGGGGTTCTCGTATATTCAAATGACGTGAGTGCAATGGTTATTTCTGAATACAGGGAGAGGTTGTCCTCTGCGGGCTTTCTCATAAACATACCGGACCTGTCCACGCTGCTCAAAGTATTCGATAAGTGGGAGGCATATTCCTTTGTGAAATCCCTGGGTATACCGGTTGCGAAAACTAGGTTGGTCCAAAGCGTAGATGATGTAATTGAATGTTGGCATGAACTTGAAAAACCCCTCATTTTAAAAGGGACTCGACTTGCAGGAGGAAATTATAAAAAACTTTCAAATAGAGATGATTTGAAGCAGAGCTTCTTTGCAATGCTCGAGGAGATTAGAAGTGATGGCAATTTTATGAGAAACTCAAAGATAATTCTTCAGGAATGGAAAAAATTTTCCGTTACCGATTCATGGCATTGTTTATCCTTTTACGATAAAAATTCTAATCCCTTGGGGTTTTTCACGATAAAGAAGATCAGGTCGTCCATTAATAAGGATGGTAGCTTTACGAGCCGTTTATTTGCGGGAGAATATAAGAGAAATGAAGAGCTGGAAAACATGACGGAGAAAATCCTTTCTGCCGTGAAATGGAGGGGATTTGCCTCTTTTGATTATTATTATGTCCCCAGTGAGGAAAAACAATATTTTACAGAAGTAAATCCCCGGGCACCCGGTTTTTCTTTGTATCCCTCAAAAGCAGGTTTTGACATGGGATATTACTACTATGCCGACCTTGTAGGATTGCCGATCGAAAAGCCTGCTTCATTTCCGAAAAGCATCTATTTTGAAACCTTTCGTTTGCCTGGCGATTTAACGAGCGGCATAGAGCACATATTAAGGGGGAACCTTAAACTCCTTCCATTTATCAAATCATATTTGAGGTTATTTGAGAATGAAACCAGAAAAGTTATTGAACCAATTCGGACCGATGATCCGGGGTTCACTTTTTTTAGACAGGTTCATAACTTGAGAAGGATAATTAGATATTTCTTGAGATTTATTATAAATAAAATTCATCGCAACGTATAATCGGCAGGAGGGTCAATTCGGTTCAAAAAAGTATCTAAAATATTAATATATGAATATGTTTTATCAAAAATATCCGAAAATTAAGAATATCCTCATGTCAAATGGGTGAGAAGGAAAAAATGTGAGGAAGTGGGAACTGACCCCGGTGAGTTTTGTGTTAAAAATCTTGGGCGTTCGAATCCACTACGCTGCTGTCTGCTTGGAGTTCATATTTTTTAACAAACTGATCAGGTAGTTGGAAATAAACGCCACGTTTTCTTCGCCGAGGTCTTCATGGAGCGGCAGAGTAAGCACCCTATCCTTAAGGTAGCAGGCGTCGGGGTACTCATTCCAGGGGAGATCTTGATGGTATCCCTCCCACCATTTTATCGCATAAATTGATTGATCTCTCAAACTTGACCAAACACGTGCCCGATGCGGAACGATAACGGGAAAGCTGAGGGGACATACTCCATCAGGTAAATTATCGAAAAGAGGGGTAATATCCCTGTTTCCTGAAAGGTTATAAAGATATTGGTTAAAATTATTTCTCCGCTTTTCAACGATCTTATCTGGTTCGCATTTTCCCAGTATCCTCATTGTCATCGATGATACTTTTCTGTTTCGCATGGTATCATCGAAGCCATACTCTGTAGGCATTGATGGGAGAGATCCATGTTCTTCTCGGGAGGAATTTATTGTTCGTAGAATGAGTTTCATTCCCCTTAACTTTTTGTAAAGTGGCCAGATTAATTCATACAAAAAAGGTTTTTCGGCCAACCATCTCAATAATCCGGCTTTCTGGAGCTGAATCATGGGGTCGGTTATTTTTATTATTCCACTGTTGGCTAGTTCAACAGTCTTATTTGCCAAAACGGAATTATTTATCGAAAGTACTCCCCCGTCGGGGACGGGCAGAGTTTTGGGGAGGCTATATACGGAAACATCTCCAAACGATCCGAGCACCATTTTCCGGTCACAGCTAAATAGTGCCAAGGCACAATCCTCTATGAGGAACAACCCTTTTTCTTCGCATAGATGTTTTATGCTGGATACCGCCTGGGGAAAGCCGAAGTAATGGGTTATATAGATGACTCTGGTTTTCGCGGTAATCTTGCAGCGAAGATCTTCAATATCAATTTGCATTGACCTGTCGATTCTATAGAGCACAACTTTCGCACCATGCTTGATAAACGGATCTATCTCTGCACCGCAATTGTAGGAAGGGGCAAGTACTTCATCATCGCTTCTTAAATCTAACAAATCGCATGCGATCCCAATTGCGGTTCTCCCCCTATGGACGAAATAGACTCTGGAACCAGGAAACCAATTTATCGGGTTTATCGAATTTTCAGATCCCAGAAGATGATTTAATCTAAGACCGGGTGGACCATTGTAAAACTTATTCTTAAGCTTTTCCATTTTTAAAGGGTATCCCTTCTTTTTCCTTCACTTATGAATAGCAGCCTTACGATTTCTAATCAGGACAATAGTTTACTTTGGGTACCAGAATTAATTATTGTCCTATCATTTATATCGGTACTCTTATGGATTTTTTAAAATGATTCCTTCTCCCTTTTTGTTTTGAAAAAAGTATGTTTGGAATTGACCTGCCAACCTCCTTTCTCTGGAATTTTTCAATTCAAGATGTGCAATAACAATTATGTTGCTGGTTAAGATATCGATCATAGATTCCGATATTTAGGTTTGGAGGACGTTGTCTGTTTTGCAGAGATATTCTGATATTCATCGCAAATATTTACCGGGCTTTCTTGTTTTGAGAGCACAGGAATTGGGCTATTATTATCGGAGGCTGACTTAAGAACTTGGGATCTTATAAGAGAATGCAGGACCTTTCAGAAAGACTTGAAGTAAAAGTTTTAAGGACCACTGAAGAAATGGAAGAGATCCGCTCTGTCTGGGAGTCCTGGCAGTGGTTTCCCGGTGCTGATATTGATATGTTCTTGAGGCATCCGAAAGTGAAGGGGGAAATCATATCTCCCTTCGTAATCCTTCTCCTCTCAGATTGTGAACCTCTGTCGTTGCTGATAGGGCGCTTGGATGATACGGATATAAAATTCCAGGTGGGATATAAAACCATCTTTCAGGTGAAAGTTCGGCTGTTGAGAATTACTCACGGGGGGATTTTAGGAAACAATTCCAATGTAATTTCAGAGGAGATCATCAATGTCCTTTTGCAATCATTAAAGCAGGATGTGGCTGATTTAATAATTTTTGACCATTTGCCGGTTGAGTCTGAAATTCACAGCCTGGTGAAAAAGAGACCGGGATTCCTTCAATGCGATTACTTTGCACAACCCAGGTTACACTGGCTAATTGACCTTCCTGACTCATATGATGATTTTTTGATCAAGCTCTCAAAAAATACGAGGAGAAACATCAGGAGATACAACAGGATGTTTCAGAATAAGTATGGTGAGAGAGCAACGGTCAAGAAGTTTGATTCCGAGGAGGATCTAGATCAAATGATGCTAGACGCTGAGAAAATTGCCTCCCAAACATACCAACGGGGACTCGGCACCGGATTTATCGATGATCCTGTGATGAGACGGCGGATGGGATTGGCAGCAAGGAATAAATGGCTTCGGGGGTATATTCTTTACATTGATGGTATTCCATCTTCTTTTGAGATCGGCCTCCAATACGGGGGAACTTTTTTTGCCCTGTATACAGGATACGAACCGAACAAAAAAGGTGACCGTCCGGGAACCATTTTATTATCCAAAGTGATTGAGGATTTGTGTGAAGACGAGGGAATAAAGCTGTTTGACTTCGGCTTTGGGAATGCCCGTTATAAAATGGAATTTGGAAACAGATACTGGCAGGAATCAATAGTTCATATTTTTGCCCCAACGTTGATGGGGTTGAAATTGAACTTAGCTTACTCTTTCAGCTCTATTCTCTCGCAAGCTGCTATTAGGATATCAACAAAAATGAAACTCTACGACAAGCTAAAGACTCATTGGCGTTCTTATTTGGCTTCTTCTACAAAGTCTCCTTCAAATTAAGCATTTTAGAGAGTTGGAATCATTTGCATTGTAGCAGGGGGGTAGGGTGATGGGGCGAAAGATGTCATTTTTCCGGATTTTAAACTAATCACACAGCATTTTGATAATCTTCAATTAATTTTTTCTCTATCATTGATAATTCTTCTTGGACAAAAGTGCCCTTCAACTCCATAAGCTGCCCGTTTTGCAAAATCGAAGGAGACGTAATTATACCATCTGTATGAAAAGGGTATTTGCCTATCCCGATAGAGATAGCACCAAAAACCCTTTCTGCCTCGACGATTTTCCCTGATAAATTAGCCCCCGGATTAAAACCGATACAGAAGTGCTCCACTTTCTTTAATTTTTCATTCAACCACTTATCTAATATCTTTGATTTTAAAGAGCAACCTCCAATGTTGATAATTTCTCCTTTTCTAATTTTCAAAATAATTGGTTCTTCCAGCCGGCCAATTTCTCTGGGAGGCCACAGGCATCCATCGATTACTGCCGTTCCTTCGATAGATTCAGAAATCCCCTGAAATGCCACCTGTCCTCCCCTCCGCATCTACATAGGATGAATTTCGAGATGCCCTGTAAGTAATAATTTCTGTACAAATTACCAAGTCTGTTTCTAGGCAAGGGTATTTCTTCTTCGGTGAAAACCATGCCGGCCAAGCGTCCGGTATCAATGAAAATAAAAGGGTTTTGGAGGAAAAACCCATCGAGACCCTTGGAAGGAAACAGTTGTCTTAATACAAATCCATATTTTCTTATTCCAGTTATTCTCAAGCCCCATTTTTTCTTGAACTGCAGCACCCCATCCTTAAAAAACGGGCGTGATCCACCAAGAATCATCTTTGTGTGACCCTGCTCATGCAAATAGAGCGATGCGAAATAGAATGTTGCCGCTAAAGCCCCCATTTTTATATAGTTTTTATTTTCATCCCTGCACCGATAGACCAGAGTCTTGGGATTTTTTCGCCGAGCACTAAAAGTGCTCCAGCAATAAAATCGGTCTGTTCCCTGATGAGCAACAATTTGCAGTTTCCCATTTGTACCTTTTCTACCATCAGTTGATAATCGTCTAAAATTGACCTGATTGCGTGTTTCTGAGTTATGTAAGGAAGGTACATGGTCTGGTAAAAATTATGCAATTGTGATATATCCGTCGTTACCTCATATGATAGATTGTTTTTTCTTATTTTTCTCAGATCATCTTTAGCAGATTTGTTGTTAGCTGTAAGAGGAACATCAACCTCTCCAATTATCAAGGATGGTATATGGTAATCTCCTTTTTTCTTCATAAATCGCAATAATAAGTTCCTTGCATGAAAAACCAGAATGGAGCAATGACCTTTATTTCTCTCTGCTATATTTGATATTTCCCAAAAAATTTTTCTCCCGCAAAGGTTTCCTCGTGTTGATCGACAAATACCATTTCGGCGATAAAGTTTTTATTCTCCTCTGAACCTGCAAAGATAATTCCTAATTTATCCCCGGAGTGATGTTCTGTCCCGGTTAAAATCCACACAGGATAGTGAATGATCTTCTTAAACCGGTCAAACAAAAAATTTGGGAGTTTAATCAATTTCGAACCACTCATGAGGCAACTTCCTGAAGCGATACTATACTATCTTTCGAAGAACACTTGACCCTATATTTCATATCGTTAGCAAAATAGTTTTCACGAGGCAACTTATTCAATGGTGTCGAATATCGGGATATGATATATTTCCCATTTTGGTGTTCGGAATTATCGAGAAATGTTTCATTTGCTAATATTCAGGGTTATTAAGTATTATTTGAATGTAGATATCGAGCCGGAAACCATTAAAATTAATTAAAACAAAAGTGCTGTTGCCGTAGTTTCCTGCAACCTATCTTGCAGATGGCATACATCGGTTGCTTATACTCCCCGGAAGAAAAAATAGCAATGGTGGGCAGGCGATTTCATATCAATGGATATTATTCGATAAAGTTCCATACCGAGAATAATTAAAAGTTACGTTATCGTTCCTTATAATAAGAGGTTGAAATTAGATAACCAAATGTTTGAATCAGTGAGGAATAAAAAAAACATTCATCACCATCCAGCGGTTGTTACCGGTCTGTATTACCACGGACTTGGAATAGTTAGATCTTTGGGGAGAAAAGGTATCACTGTTTTCGGGTTGGATTCAGACAAAAGAAGCGTTGGGTTGTATTCCCGCTTCTGCAAGGCAATTTTATGCCCACACGTTGAATCCAGCGAACAGGAACATCTTGATTTTCTCATACGGCTAAGCGAGAGTGTGGGAGAAAAACCGGTCCTTTTTCCTACTGCCGATGAGTACATGTTTTGTTACGCAAAGTACGAAGATATCCTCCGGGATCATTTTATTTTTACTGGTCCTGAGAGTAATCTCATCGATAAAGTTGCGAGAAAAGACACACTCATCGAAACGGCTTCATCGTTAGGAATTAAAATCCCGGAAACATACCCGGCAAAATCGGTGGACGAAATAAAAGAAATTGAGTCGAAAATACCTTTTCCCTGCCTGATCAAGCCTGTCTATTCAAATTCCTGGAGACGGGAGCCAATGAGAAAAATATTGGGCGGTATAAAAAAAGTCATCATCGCCAATAATAGACAAGAGCTTTACGATGGTTACAGATTGATCTCTTCTATTGACCCCCGGGTTGTCATCTCCGAGTATATCCATGGAGAAGACAGTAATTATCTGGAATATTGTTTTTACATATCCCGGAATTACGAACTACTGGCAGCTGTCGTGGGGCGGAGAGTGCGGTTATTTCCCGTTCATTTTGGTGCTTCGAGCTATGTGGAATTTATTTCCGACGATCAGGTCGAATCGATTTCAATGAGTTTTTTGAAGAATATTGGTTACAGAGGGTTTGGTGGGATCGAATACAAAAAAGATCCAAGTGGCAGACTGAACCTTATCGAGTTCAATGCCCGTTTCATCATGTGGCAACCGAACGGTTCAAACGGGACCATCGATTTTCCATCAATTGCTTATTACGATTCGATTGGCGAAAAAGTCGATCCCATAAGGAGGGGTCAGGAAAATACAAAGTGGATTTCATTTACCCGAGATATGAGAGCTTTCATCAGATATAAAAAAGAAGGATCCTTGAATCTCTTGCAATGGATTCGGTCTCTGAGAGGGAAAAAGCGGTGGGCTGTTTTTTCTTTCGATGACATGAGGCCTTTTGTTGTTTCGCTGAAGAACGATTCGATTGGTTTTATTCGCTCCTTAATCAGGAAGTTTTTATAGGACACACTCTTTCCCACCTGAGTTCCTCCTCTCATTTCAGTTCGAGTGATCTTATATAAGCAGATAATCCAATGATGGATGATAAATAATGAGGTCTTTTATTTCAGCCTGCAGGAGAGCTGGAATCGAGGATTTTCGGTTTCACGATTTTCGGCACACCTTTGGAAGGCACCTTGTTATGGCAGGGATAGACCTCACGACGGTGAAAGAACTGTTGGGACACAAGATGTTGACGATGACCCTCAGATATGCCCACCTTACCCCAAGCCACAAAGTAAATGCAGTTGATGTGTTAGAAAAGACCCTGAAGGATGTCATCTGCACAATTACTGAACAATCCACTTCTACAGCCAATAAAAAAGGGTCAGGTGAATCACCTAACCCCTTGATTTCATTGGCGGGACTGGGAGGATTTCCCTCGGCTCCGTTTTGAATAACCCTTTATGTCGCTCGGGATAAACTCACCCCCGACCTGCTGATTATAAGGTAGGCCACGGGGGTTTATTTTTCGTCCTGTTTCGTCCTATCTCGTTATATTTCTCTACATTTTTAGGCTTTCAGGAGATAGTCCAATACTGGCTGTTTTTGCCTGTTTATAACTGTCTAATATACAAAAACTATACAATCGAACTAAGCATGCTTTCCCGGAAAAAAGGGGTGCAGGGGGGAAACTTTGAACAGATTTAATTTAGATATCTCTCCGGGCAGAGGAAAGGAAAAGGACTAATAAATTAGATCCGATTTTTCCAAACCACAAACTAAATTTTTCCCTTTTCCATTTTCTTGCGGAAGAGGGAAAATATCTTCCCTAAAGTCAATATGGTTATCCTATCGCGCAGAAAGTGGGTGCTTTTATAAACTACTATTTTAATATTTTTTTAATATTTTTTTGATTCTGTTGTTAATGGGGCACCACAAAATCCAGGAATACATTCATAATTATGAATTCTCGTATGTGCCATCAAATTCTCTCTAAACGATCCCTATCCGGGAATTTCATCTCTTTGTAGTTTTTGATTGTTAATAATTTATGGATTTTTCCGATATAACAAACGAAATGTTTACAAGGGAGAAAATACCAAAATTAATTTTTTTGTTCTTCATATTCGATTTTCTGTGTGTTTTTCTCTATCTTTTGAATATTGGCATGGATCAACCTTCGAATTTTATAACCAAGTTGGTCGATATTAGTGGTGAGCGGAACTTTCCAACTTGGTATTCATCTATAAAACTATTCAGTATTGGAATCGTTTTCGCTATTTTTGCCCATCAAAGGTTTGACCGGAAAGATGATAGTTCATGGTTATTGATGGTTTTTCCCTTCGTTTTTCTCTTCCTGTCTTTTGATGAGTTTGTTGGGATACACGAATGGTTGGGGCACAAATCTGATGTTCTTCTCCCGGGTGGAAACAGAAGAAATACCCTATTTCCTGAAACGGGCGTATGGATGTTTTTAGTTGGCATTCCCTTCATTTTGTTTATGATCGGACCTGTATTCCGCCTTGAAAGATTTGTTAATAATAATTCGTTCAAAAAATTTTTATTAGGCTTTGTTATATTTGTTGGCTCTTCAATCGGGATTGAAGTCATTTCAAACTTTACCCATGGATTATCTTCTTTACTACAAGCGTGTTTTGAGGAAGGAGGAGAAATGGTCGGGGCCACTATTATTTTATGGTCTGCTTATGACTTTGATATTTTATTAAATTTCAAGAATGGTTGACCCGCCCCAAATAGTTGTACCACCTCCCACCTCAAAGGGGAATGGGGGGATAAAGAAAAAGCCACCCATCGGATGACAGGTGGCTTGTGAACTCTCCTCACGTTTTGGAGCTGTTACTTCTTCCTCCTCCTCCATACCAGTAAGCCAACATATCCACCCGCCTAAAACTAAAAGTGAATTAGCGAAATCGAATTCACAAAATAATATCACCGTTCGTATTTTGTGTAAAATATCCCGACAGGCCAAGTGATAATTTATTATAAACACGGAATATCCTTTAAAACTCAAAAGGTTGAATCGTATACATTGCTGTTAAATTTCCTGACACTTTTTCAGCATTTTTTACAGTTTTTCTAATAACAAGATAATATCATTTCCAGGAGGGAACACCTCTCCCCTCAAGGGGAATGTGGGGGAAAAAGCGCGTTCCGTCGAGGTTAGATTATGTTTCTTCCTCTTATCGGTCAATAAAAAGTGACCTTACCAAAAAAATGTACCAAAGTTTCGGATCCTGAGTATCGAGACAATAAGTAACAGGAAGAGGAGGCAGCAGATTGGTATCCGGTTTTTCACACTCCTGATCGTAAGGGTTGTAACTCTAAACTCGAAACTCTGTACAAACAAAGAAGCCGGCTTTTCGCCGGCTTGCATTCTTTCTGGCGCGCCCGGGAGGATTCGAACCCCC